>Ga0208966_1000004_pt1 | contig 106940 bp, 149 predicted proteins | sample GreLakmeHU45MSRF_FD_187701 | JGI IMG/M metagenome (GOLD analysis project Ga0208966, IMG submission 187701) | Freshwater lentic microbial communities from great Laurentian Lakes, MI, USA - Great Lakes metaG HU45MSRF (SPAdes) | ecosystem: Environmental > Aquatic > Freshwater > Lake | place...
GACGACCACTACTCCGACCACTACGACGACCACGACGCCGACCACCACTACGACCACGACGCCGACCACAACTACGACGACGCCGACCACCACTACGACCACGACGCCGACCACAACTACGACGACGCCGACCACAACTACGACGACGCCGACCACAACTACGACGACGCCGACCACAACTACGACGACCACTACTCCGACCACTACGACGACCACGACGCCGACCACAACTACGACGACCACTACTCCGACCACCACAACTACGACGCCGACCACCACTACAACTACAACACCGACCACCACTACAACTACAACGCCGACCACCACAACTACGACACCGACTACCACTACGACCACTACTCCGACCACCACCACAACTACAACACCGACCACTACTCCGACCACAACTACGACCACTACAACGGCTAAGCCTACATGTTTAACTAGTTGGGATGTCATGACTCCGGGTGCGCCTGCGAACGGCGCTGTTGTTACGAGAACTGGGAACGCCTTTTGGCAGAATGGGACTGTGTGGACCAGCGGTCTTGGGATACAGATCATCACCTTCGCCAGGTCGGGGACGTACTGGGGTCCGTCCGGGATTCAGACGAGCACATTCTCTCAGCACTGCTTCTTTGTAAGGGCTGATTCTGTGCGGGTTGGCACATTTGCATTGAACAATCAGGTACAAGTGTCCAATGCGCCTGCGGGCGGCGCGTTTGGCGGCGCGGGCCTTACTTTCCTTAACGGTGTATACTACATAGACCGTATAGAGCTTAATTATGTATGGGGCGGCCTGCCTCACCACGTTTTCTATGTGCGCTGCGAAGCAACTGCAACCACAACTACGACGTCCACCTCGTCGTCCTCCTCGACTACAACGACAACTAATACTACTACTCCGACCACTAATATTGTAACCACTACAACAACAACGACGCCTGTCGTCGAGCTAAATGGAGGAGCCTATCAAATTTATGTATTCCGGCCGACAGCCAGCAGTGATTGGCAGATAAACCAACCGCCAGAGTCCTTCTTTATCACTGGTCCGTTCACTGCAATTCACGCACAGCCAACGAAGCACATTGCAAAGCTGGTAGCCAAACCGGGAGGAGGAACAGCCGTTGACCTTACTTTTGCTGCTGCAGCTGGCTTCAACATGAGCCCCGGATACGGCTATTACCAGCAACGCATGACCAAGAGTGGAACCCGCCTGATAGTTGAGGGTGGCAATGGTTTTCTGAACTTTGCAGGCAATCCTGGATTGTTTTTCGCTTTGAACAAAACCACAGGCGCGACTTTGTTTGCGCCCCACGCAAACATCAACTTACTGCTTCCCGGTATTGTTGAGGAATCGGTCCAGGGCGTTGCCAGCTACGGTGACACCATCGCTGTGGCGACGGGTTTCTTGGGAACACAAGCGGTTGGAATTACTCTTTACAACTTGGAAGGGACTCCAGTGCTGGCTGATCGCGGAAACTTCCATGCCCCACCCGGCGACGGCTTCCTCCACCAGCCAATATATCTCTGGAGCCACGAAGCAATTGGTGGAACCATATGGGCTCTTATGGCCGGGACTGACGGTTATTACCTTGCATACGAGAACAGCCCGCCGGGCACACCCTTCAATCCGTATGTTCCCGGCCTGCGGAAAGTGCAAGCAACGGCAGCGGGAGGTATAACCGCTGATCTTGCTTGGGACGTTGCGGCTGGCCTCGGTGGCAATATCCTAGATCCTGGTGTGATAAGGGAAGACAATGCCTATCTCGCGCTCAATATTGACGGCTGGAACGGAGTTGCTGCACTCACCAGCACCAGCTTACTTTCGACCAACGGTGTGAACTTCTTACCTAGCATCCCTGGAATGCCTACCTTTGCCACAAGGGTTCTTTGCTTCGGCGGATCGCTCACTAATTTGAACGCAAACGGGCAGATTCAGCAGTGGCTTGTAGTCATGGCGGGCACCTGGAGCCTGCCGGCCCTGGATCTGACAAGACTCTATATCCTGCGGCTCAGCAACACCGCGCCCGCTCTCACGACCGTGACCGGCTTCAATGATTTTGTGTCCGACTGCAAATTCTTCCGTCGCAAGAATGACAACATCACGGACCAATTCATCGTGGTTGGAGCCTTCACGACCTACCAAGGATTGCCGGCTGTGGGCATGGTTTTCATTGACCAATTCGGAAACCGCCTTGCAGACCTTGAATGGTCTTAACTACCGCTACTAATACTACACTTACTCCTTAATTATGCTTACTGCAATATTAGAATGGCAAAACGAACTTTCACTTGCCTGCTATCCTTTGTCAAAAGATGTTGGATTAAAGAATATATTGGTTAATGCCAGATTTCAGCAGTTTGATAACTTTGTGCCTACCTTAGTTTCTATAAATGTCAGTTTAAACACGAGCGTCTGGAACATACTTACAGATGAAGGTATTATTGCAGTTACTGTACTTAATGATACAGCTGACGGAACTAGCATAAGCATACTAGGTAATCAGGCTAGGCATATAGGGTTTGTTACAATAGGTGCCGGGCTATTAAGTTTTATTACAAAGTATTTAAATCAAACATTAAAGATAAACACAGTCTTTTCTGCCTCATGTGTTACCAGCATACCGACAAACTCAGGAGTATTTTCGATAGACAAAGCATACGGTGATGTTTTGATTACCAAAGAGTTTAGAATCTTTTTTGAAATAACTGGTCAGACAATGCAATGGAATGCAGCTGGCCCTCCTAATATAGTAGCTACCGCCAGCAATCCATTGAAGAGAATCAATGGGGTTGGACCTATAAATAATGAGGTACATATGGAGGATTCTGAAATAATTAAAATAGACCCTATAAATGGCGGGTTAAACCTTTCATTGGCAAGCTCAGTCTTGAATAACACAATCATTTCCACCATAATTCAACCATAATGTCTGACTCACTTATAATAGACTGGCTAAATGAAAATGAACAAAGGGCTTATCCTTTGGTTATAAATAACAGTCTTAACTCCCAAATCATACTAGATGCCAGTCTAGTTTATGAATCGGCAGGAAGCATTACAGCTGTGATTAGTAGTATTACTGTAGTTGGTAACATTGTCACAATCGCCGTTCCAGGTATTACCTCGTTTAGCTTTAATAAACAGACGGTAACCTATCCACATTATGCTTATAGTGGTTGTAGTTTGATCGTTGTAGGTCAGAGCATAACAACGTTGGTTTCTACCGGGACTATCAATGTACCGTTTGACCCATCTGTTATATATGACTTAAGAGGCAAATGGAGAGGAGTGTCTAAGTTAAAAGTCAGTGCTCGGCAGGTTGACATTGAATTAATAGGAGATATAGTTTGGACCGAAGGGTATCAATTTGCCGTGAGTAGCAAAGACGAACATAACATCGACCTTGCTGCCGGCAATCAATACGGTTTAACTGTGCCTTGTGGTACAGATCTGTTTGGCTATCCTAATAATTGCTCAGAGATTATATCGTTCATCAATGGAGTTACTACTATGACAGATCCAGGTAAGTTTAATCTTACTTCAGATAATGGCATAAAAATACTTGAAGATCCTGAAAATAACCGTATATTTATAGGGTTGAATTTTGACGTAACCGATGTTTGTAAAAAGATATTGCCTATTGAGGAATAATCAAGCATTCTATAACACATGAAAAAAAGAATCATACTATCATCTATGCAAACGGTGGCTCAGTTGCTTAAACAAAATGAAGCATTGTTTCAAGTAGAGGCTTTCTTACCATTAAAGCCAGCGCTAGCAAGGCTATTTGATGAAACAGCTGGAGGCTGTACTGGCTGCCAAAGAGCTAAAATTTTAAACGAGTATAGAACTGTGTTTGACTCAGCGTTGACCTCTTTACAACAAGCCGACAAGGATAAGATAAAAGCTATTCTAAATGTGGAAGAAGTATGCTATTATGTTAAAAATGAAAACGGAGCGTTTGTTTTAAACTGTGCCTAATATGCAGACTTTACCTGACTCAAACTATAAGACTTACAAGATTCCTGGTTATCCTGAAAATAGAGGGTTACTTCAGGTTAGTCCTATGTTTAGCCAGGGAGAAGATATACTCATAGCTTTCTACCTTAGTGTTGATAATGTACCAGTTACAGATGAGGATTATGACTTGGAGTTGATCATAAAGAAAAGCCCATTTGCCAGTAACATTCTATGGAAAGGGTTGCTTAATTCAGGGCTATACCGGCAACAACTTAATGGGTGGATACCAGGATACTATTACATGTTAATGCCTGCCTCAGCCTCAAGCTTATTCCTACCAGGCACTTATTACCTTGATGTAAAAGCCAAGGAAAAGTTAGGAACAGGTAAAGAAACAAGAGACCTTACTTTTGTGGTGTTATCGGCTACCTTTAATATCCAGTTATCAGCTGCCTCTCCGAATCCAAAGTTAAGGGCTTCGAGTGTTATCGAATCTGTCTTTGACCCTGAGGATAGAACTAGGACTTATACCATTACCAGCGTAGAAGAGACTATGCCTGACAGTACTGATATAACAAAGATCTAAGCCCCTCCCCCCCTGTCTAGGTTATAGACCCCCTCAGTAAGGTATAATATATTGATTAGACTAGTTAGGTTGCGCCAATAAGGCCGACCGCGTTTCACTTGTTGTGAAACAACTAGAATGGTCAACGTTCCTGCAACTACACAAACATATGAAGACTCAACTCAACTCCAAGCGCCACCACCTCGCCGGGATGATCACGCTGATCGAAGCGGTGTTCGTCGTCTGCATCTTCGTGCTGGCCGCGGTCGCGGCGGTGGCCTACTTCGGAAACAAAGCGTCCGAGGCCCGCGCCGAAGTCCGCCACGCGTCCCTCACGGCCACGGTGACCAAGGCCCCGGCGCGCCCGGTGGTCAAGAAGACCGAGGCGGTGGTCCTGCAGGAGAGGGTAGACGCGAAGGTCGCGGAGTTGCAGGCCCTCACCGAGGCAACGGTGACGGACCCGGATGACGGAAAGAAGGCGCTGGCGCTGGCGAAGGAACTCGCCGAGCTCAAGAAGCTCCAGGCAATGGGAGCTCCGGCCGCCGGCACCCAAAAGAAGTAACAATCATGCCCGCGCACTGGGCACCCTGACCTGTAATGCCGGCGAGCTATCGAGTAAAATCGGTAGTGTCGCCGGTGGTTCAGGAACGGGGAGCAGCTTGAACTCGATGTTCTTGCTGCTCTTTTTTTAACTAGCTATATGAAAAAAATCACATGCTTAAGAGGGCTACCCGGGAGCGGGAAGTCCTACACGGCCTGGAGCATCGCCACAGCGTGGAACGGCCGGGCGGTTGTTTCGGCCGACATGTTCTTCATGGATAATGGAGAATATAAGTTTGACAAAGCCAGGCTCGGAACGGCCCATGCCTGGTGTCAATCAGAGGCGGCGGCTAGGCTTCGAGGTGGGAGTAGTGTTGTAGTAGACAACACCAACCTCTCCCGGGCAGAGTTGGCTGTTTATGCCAAAATCGCAGTCGAAGCCGGAGCTGAGTTCTCCGTAGCTTACTCCTCTGCCCCATGGGCTATGGACATTGATGAGTGCTCCAAGCGGAACACTCACGGGGTTCCAAAGGAGGCGCTGGTTAGGATGCTAGCCAGGTTTTGGAGACCTGGTGAAGCAATTACCTTGGAAGAGGTTCTGCACACCCCTCCCTAAGGTACTTCGCCCTACGGGGTATAATAATCTGCTACACGAGCACTAACACCAAGCCGTGAACGCTTACGCATCTCGAAAGGGAAAACGCAAGCTTACCACGGTAAGTACAGTGTAGCATCGGCCTCGGCGCGTCTTGGATCAACCCCTCTCTGGCTGTCGTTGGTCAGAAGGTACTAGGACGTTATGAGGCAACGGCACCTCCAGGTTGCTTAGAAGTGCTACCCCGGGTGCAACCGAGGTAGCATGGAAAAGCTTCGCTACCGGATGCGGATACGCACGCATGCGGCCCTTGGTGCACCAGGGCGGAATTCCGGTAGGTGCAAAAATGGGATGAAGGGTGGCAAACTCCTCGAGGCTGCCTGGGGAGTTACCTCTCTCTTTAAGAGAAAGGTACTTCGCCCTTCTTCCCTAATTTAAAAGTGGCTCTCCCACTTGATGAGAACGAGATTCCAGCAATGGTTTTTCGTTCTTTTTTAGCTATCAATAACCAGCGGCTTAAGTCTAATCATGAGTGAAGATAAAAAAATAACTAGCGATGAAATAATAACGAGATTTCAAAATCTCATTAAAATAGTCAAGGCCGCTGAAGTCGTTGTTGGCTCGCCTTGCATGTATAACGGAATTCCGCTTGTCAAATTGCATATTCAAAATTCAGAGAATTATGAACCCGTAAAAGAGGGTAAATTTGCATTCATTGCAATTATGTCAGATCATAAGATCAAGCCCAACTTGTCTGCTCTGATTTCTAACATAGTCTGGCTTGCTGGTGACGAGGAGATTGAAGTACCTCCTGTGGTAGTGGGTAAGAAAGGAGAGAGCAGCGAACAATCCATCAGAAGAGTGCTGGACTTGCCTGAGGATTTTGACCTCTCATCTCTGCCTAAACTAGGCAAGTCTAAAGCCATGGCGACGGCGGATAACCTCATAGGTGAAAATGTAAAGAAAGAGATACAGACTAAGCTTGACGACATACTTGTTAAGATGGCCGATGGCTCTCTAAGTCGTCAGCTAAAAAGAGCCATATCTTGGTCTTTCCAAGCGTGCGGCTCCAATCCTAAAGAGATCATTTCCGCCGCCTCCAGTTTTCTAAGACTGGCCTATGCGTATAATCTTGATCCTTCTAAGGCAATTACAAATCATGTACCAATAGCTAGCACAGGGTTGTATAAACTAGGGGCCTTAATAGTTCTTGGTTCAATAGTAAACAAGGAAGTAGTGCTAGCCTTTCTTCCTAAGGTGTTTGAAGGGGTTTGGGCAGAGCTACCCTTGCCTACACGCAAAAACCAAGACGGAGAAGAGGAGATGATTGAAATCAAGTCCGCCGATTATCCAAAGAAAAACGGCGATCTTTTCATGTTTAATGCTGGAACTAGTATTGTCACTTACAGGCCAATAACAATGCCTAAAGAGGATTAATGCTCCAGTTATGTCGGTGGCTGCATGGTGGTGAGGAGGGAGTCCAAGCAACTAAAGCTTGGCTCCTTCTTCATTTACTCTATCTGTCTTAAAGCAGCTAAAATTATGTTCATTGAACTTGTTTATAACTTCAGTTATAAGATTCTGAAACGATACAAGTATCAACGGCAGGCCGATGCCATTCTCAAAGAAAAACTTGGTTATGTGATTGTAGAATCCTCTGGGGTTAAGGAATACAGTATTGTCAAATTCAAATGGGTACAATGACTCGCCATGGCCAATAAACCCTGTTCTATAAAACTTGTCGCCTTTCTTAACAACCCCAGTGATTTGTACTATAAAGTTTGTAAACTCATAGGTGACATTTTTACGTTCAAGATAATATTTATTGTCCCTCTTTATAAATTTAAGCTGACCAACAACTTGTTCCTCTTCTTGCTGCACCTTCCAACTTTCTATTAAAGGAAGGCTCAGCTTAGTCTCCAAGTGTTTAACTTGAGCCAAACTTAAACTTTTCAAACTGTTTTTTAGCTCTAAGCCTCTGTTCAAAGATAATAGATTGTCAACAATATCATATTTGATTTTTGTATTTTTGGCTTCAACCCAAACATCTAATTGTTCCTTAGTTGTAAGTGCAGGGCTTAAGTCCGATACTCCTCTGGCCCAAAAGTCACATTTATGATCCCAAGTATAACCTATATACTTTGTCAGTTCTTCAAGGTTAGAAACGATAGTTGTGTCCAGCTTACCATACCATCCGGCCTCTCCATAACAGGCCACCAATTTCCTGTTTGATAATGTAGTAAGCGCAGCAAGCTCAAACGAACATGGATGTAAAGGAGTAGCATAGCTTGGAATGATAATCCTGTTTCCTTCGTGACCAGGCACCCATTCAAGCTTGCTAAAATACTTATCTTTAATGATACGTTCGTTCATTATCCCGCAACCTACATCAAGTAGCTTTGTCAGTCCCATGTTTTCAAAGAACTTGGTAGCTTTAACTTTGGTTGTTTTCCCGGTCTTGACCATACCCTCGTGAGCCTCTTGTATACAATGCTTCCAGGCTACACTAGTATTAAGATAGTGCATATACTGTGAGTTAAGCCTATTCTGTATATATTCAGAATAAGTGATGGCGAAGTCCAGGTAACGGCGGTCGTCCTTGACATATCGTTTATATATCAATGGGCGTTCCTCCTCTGGAAAGATTTCAAATATATCCTTAATTTCAGTGAGGCTTTTGTTATAAGCAAACCATCCAAACTTAGGCATCTTTACAAACTCGTAACCCTTAATACCAAGGGACTGGCATACAGCCGGAAGGTTGATTTTACTGTTGAACTCCTGTATAGTCATGATATTATAAATTAATGAGATTAAATAACGATCAAACCACAGATTTTAGCAGCCGAGACTTGTTTCGTTACCTGGGCAGTATAGAGCTGCCGGCCTACGTAAAGCAAGCAGAAGTTGATACAGAAGAGCTTTCAAACAAGTATGGTTCTTCAGCTTTTGCTGACGAGTCAGGCAAGTCCTTCCCAATCATTTCTCCTGCAAGTGTTTATGTTAGCAATGCTTTCTTTTTCCACAAGCGAGCGGAACTTGACCTTAAGTGGGGTAAAACATACACGGAAAAAGTTGGCCAACGAATATCTGCGGCTGCTGACCTTTTCGATATTGCTTCCGATCTCAAAAGTTATAATGCATGGGCAGATACCACCGCCACCAAAGACTATACTGCAGAGGTATTGTACACAACTAAGGTCTCGGAGGAAGCAGTTGAATTCTACCCAGTAAAGACAACTGACGACTTTGTAAAGGCAGCCGAACACTTTGTAGCTAATATTGAAAAGTTTCCATATCCATGGAGATTTGAGATTGCTGATAACTTTGTAAAGAAAGCCAAAGCTTATAATGTAGAAGAGCTTCCTGACCTTCTTTGCAAGTACGCTGGCTTGTTCTTTCCAAATGTAATGGACGTAGCCAATGAGATCTGGAGGCGTTCTACAAAGCTAGCCAATGCTGATGACCAGAAGAAGTATGCAGGGCTTATTGGCGGACTTAATGAAGCCAAGACAATTGAAGACTTTAAAAAGATAACTGACTCTCTTTATTACACTGAGAAGCTAGCCGGCCTATACGAAGACAAGTATACAAAGAGTGTGCTTGGTGACCCAGTTGATCGTATCTTTACTTTGTCCCTAGACAAGGTAGCTGAGATGCTCGACGTAGTTGAAATGGGCGGTAGCCGTTATCAAGTCTGTGACCTTAAGAAGATTTCTTCAGAAGTATATAAAGAAGCTTTTGGTGTTGATATAGATGTCAACGACAACGAGCAACTACGCGAGATCCTGCCTACAATGCCCAGATCTGACGTAGCTTTGTTTGAAGAGCTAAGCGGAGTCAAACCAGTAGCCTAATAACAAACCTCAAGACGCTGGCAGTAATGTCAGGCGCTCCAGTTTGGTAACCCCGACCCACAGGATAAAACTGTGGGTTCCTTTTTTATGTTAAAAGAAAATCAACACAACGAGTTTAAAGGAGAATCTTTTATTATACAGTTGACCGGTCTTCCAAAGATCAAGCTGATACAAATAGATAAATGCCAGTTTAGAATAATGATGAGAAACGAAGACTATCGTGAACTCACTTATGAAGAGAATATAAGGATTGTTAACTACGCAAAAGATGAAGGATTTTTTGACAGTGTAGCTTCAAAATTAAGAAAAAGAACATGACAGGAAAACTTATAGTATTTGAAGGAGTAGACGGATGTGGCAAGTCTACTCAAGTAAAAAAAGCTTTTGAATACCTGCAATCAATAAGAGTGCCGGTTATTTCAACTCAAGAACCAGGAGGAACTTGTCTTGGAACAAAAGTAAAGGAGATCATTAAGGTATCACCAACAGATTGTCCAATCTCACCAAAGGCGGAGATATTGTTATTTAATGCAGCTAGAGCTCAACTAGTTGAAAGCTTAATCAAGCCTGCGCTGGCTGTAAATGAAGTGGTGCTGGCTGATCGCTACTATCATTCAACAATGGCTTATCAAGTGTTTGGGCGCCAAATGAAGCTGCTAGAAACATATGATATAACAAGTTATGCCACGGATGGTCTGAGGCCTGATCTGGTAATAGTTCTTGATGTTGACCAGCCGACTTGTATTGCCAGACTGCAGAAGAGGGGTAGCACAGATGAAAAAAGATTTGAATTACAGAATGAACAATTCTTTAATCGAATCAGACAAGGGTATTTAACACTCAGCAAGACTGAGAATAATATAACGGTGCTTGATGGAAGATTAAGCCCAGAAGTAATATTCGAGCAAGTAAAAGAAGAGCTTACAAGAATAGGAATTCATTAATTAATATGCAATTATATATAATAGTTGGTTTGAAGAAAGCCGACAATAAAGAGCTGCTTGATTTTAAGACTACCGTGTTTGAGTCTTACGATGAATGGCATTATAGCGAAAACAGAAATAAGGTATTGGATAGATTGAAGGTGCTGCAATCTGATACCGAATATACAAAAGTTCGGTTGATTGAAGTCAGTATTCGAGACAAGGATCTGGCTAGGGTTATGTTTGAAGATCGTGAGATTTTTGGCTATGGGCTTAAACAGATAGAACTAATACCTGACGAGGCTTATCAGGTTAAAAGAAAGACTTTGACTACAGAAGCTGAAGTGGTAAACTGTAAATGATATTTTTGACACAGGAAGAATGAGATTCAAGCCATCCTCATAAGTTGGCCTACAAGGGTGCGACTCCCTTTCCTGTAACCAATTTCTGTTTCTTCAATTAGGGTGGAGGTAGCTCTAATTTATCTAAAAGAGCGAGGGGTCTTCATGGTGTGATAGACACTATTGTGGCGGAGACAGGTTGAAGAAACAGGATTCACTTTTGGGGGTGTACTGGTATCGACATATGTGTGAATGCAGTGATAGCAAGCCGTGGATAGTAGTTGGCCACGTTAAATCTTCTACTAAAAAACTAAACGACAACTCGTTTGGACAGACTAGCAGCTTCGTTCAGAAGCTCTCCGCGTTTGCGGCGAGCCTGACCGGTGCCGAAGTCGAACTCGCAGCCTAAGGCAGCGACTGTGAACCTTGGACACCTCTAAGGGGATTCACAGACATCAGAGGTTGTAGTATTGAGAGCGCTGCTGCTGGTCTCAATATCAAACTTGAATGAAGCATCGTTGGCTGGGAACTCGGCATGTAGGATCCAGTTGATTAAACTTAAACATGACTAAGCTTGTAGAAGTTGCTGTTGAAACATTTATGAACCGGGGTTCGACTCCCCGCACCTCCACCATTTAGTAGCTAAGCATGTACGCAGGTTTAGTAGCTAAACATGTACGCGGATGTAATAGTATCGAGGCAGTATTGCGTAACGGTAGCGCATCAGAGGACACATTCACCCCAGCCTTATTATGTTTGGAATTATGTGCCTCCTTCTGAAAGACCGGGGTTCAATTCGCCTGGAGCTGCTTTTAATAGAGAATAATTAGCGCATTTAATATAGAATAGAGACATGGTGTAGCGGTAGCACGCTGTTACAAAAGTATATCTTATAATTTAGATTACTAAGTAACGGAAGGGCTGGTTCAATTCCAGTTTTTAATATAAAGGGTAACAATGACACAAATCAAAAAACAAATACTTGAAGCAAAATACAAACCAAAATCTGTTGATATGCTTGATCCTGGTGAATACTTTTGGTTTCAAAAGGATTACTGCAGGATGAGGATTAAGAGCGATGAGACGGTTAGGGTAGCTAACTTGACCACTAAAGAAGAGATGGAGCTACACCCTTATTGGAAGGTGAACCACGCGATTGACGAAGGAGATGAATCAGCAATTCCTAACTTTACACCTGAGGAAGAGGAAATCCTAGTTGCAAAGATCAAGAACCATGGCCCTACTGATAACTTTAAGTTCAAAGTTACAAATGAAGAACTAAGGACAGTCCAGCTTACGTAATAGGGAAGGGGCAGGTATAGGTATATACTATACTCCCTTCCCTATTCTATACTTGATATCTGCCTTCAATCCAAAGAAATAGAAAAAACTCAGTATTAAAATAAACCAACTAAATGACAATTAGAGAATTAAAAGAACGTATAAAAAACGAACCAGACGACAAACTAGTTATTCTGTCCAAAGACGCAGAAGGTAATAACTTCTCGCCTCTTGTCCAAATATCTAACAGCTTTTACGTACCTATCACAAACTGGTACGGAGAGTTAGCCCAAAACAAAGACGGTAGCGATAAAACTGTTACATGCATCTGCCTCTGGCCCACCAACTAATAGTTAATGGTATAATCTATATATTTACAGGGCTGTTACTGGCATTGGTGCTTATCGCTCTAACCTACTTAATTCTTCATTGCTGGTACAAGCTTAGCTACTACTGCACTCTGTTACGAACTAAGTATCTATTATACCAATTACGTAAAGAATTCAGAAAGTCTAAAGTACCACCTAAAGTTGTAGATCAATATATGATGTCAATGAATCAGTTTATAACTAAGTTAGCTAAAAAGTAGGCATTAACCTATAAGCTGTGTATCTCTTTTGTTATGAAAAAAGTTGTTATAATTTCAACCTTAGTATCCTTCATCTCGCTTGTAGCTTTAGGCTATTATAGATCCTCCCTGTCAGACAATCGGGTTAAATCAACCGAAGGCTTTATTTATAGAATCTATGTCATTGATAAGTGCGAGTACATTAGTTACGACAAAGGCATAAGCCATAAAGGTAATTGCACTAATTCGTTTCATAAGCTTTCTAAGTAGTCTATGAAAGAAGAACTAAACGACTTTCTGGAGCAGTGCTACATCTGCAAGAAGTATTACGACTTGCAACAGATAATGTTTGGAAGTCACCATATTTGTCTAGATTGCTACAAAGACATGGACAAGGCATCATTGATCAATCCTAAGCCCTCCTAGGGGCCTAGAAACACCATCGTAGTATGAAATACAATATCAAATTTAAGTCGCAGTATCCTTCACCTAAAACAGTTGTTCCAGTCCACCAAGCCAAGGATCAAACTAATAGCATACGCTGCTGTCTATCAGAAACAGTGTTTGATTTTTGCCATAATCAAGAGCTAACTATACATAAAGGACAGACTGGAGTTGCTACTAAGAATGGCGTTGGCTCTGGTAACTGGAACTTCTGGCCAGATCTTAAGGGTATAATACACCCCGTATGGGTCCATCGCTCTGAGTTGTTCTTTGAACATGACCCTATAGATTAAATATCATGACCCTTCGATTAATACATTTTGGAGTTGGAAATGACTACTATTGTGATATTGAGCTCTTCCGCCAGCTTAGAGAGTTTAAAGATGGTATCACCTTCCTGGAAGGTAGTGTAAATCTTGATTTATATAAAGCAGATCATAAGCCTAGCTTTGAAATTACTTTAGTTATATTTAATTGTAAAATATGTGAGTTTGTTATTTATAATATAAATCATGTTAAACCCAAGAAAGATTAAAAATCAGGTAGGTCCACCAAGAAGAAGATACAAGATGGCACTGAGGCCTATAACTGCAGCATTTGCTAGTGATCTGGCAGAATGCATATCCGCATTATATATAAGTTCAGCATTGATACATCGTAAGGTTGGACACCATCTATATGAGAATGCTTGTGTTTCTGCTTCAGAAACTGCAAGTACTAATGTTAAGTCTTTCTATCGTGTTGCTTACGCGCCGCTGGATGTGGTCTGTGATGACGAAGAATGCTATCGTAGAATAAAGGAGATGGTGTATAGTGATAGACAGACACATGAATATAAAGAAGGAGCGTGTGTTTATATAGGTATATTTGATTTCTTTATTTGTAAGTTTTCCAATAGATGGTGGCTGTATAACTCTAGCCCAATTATTCTTGGAGATAGTGTGCCATTGCTTGGCATCAGCTTTAAATATGTTTATCTTATGGATGATGGAACTCGGTCGCTCCACCGTCTCCTTATAAAAAGAGCATGTGAAGTAGCTAAAATACTAAATGAAGACGATCCTACTTATAATAAAAGACGTATAATTAAACAATCAATTTAATGAACCAACAGAAAACATATTATAAAGTAAAATCTAAGACTGGATTGTTTAATTATTTTAAGTCTAGAAAGGCTTGCTTATCATTAGGACCTGAAACCTCCTGCATGTGGGTCAAGATTACTTCTGGTCTTGCCAGGGTCATAGGCTATAGCTTTTTAGATAATATAGATCGTACTAAACAACATAACATGGTTATTGATTACGACAACGACCTACCCTCTTTACGTATAAATAGTAGAGTTACTGGTAATAATGTTGATTTATCTTACGGTATAAAATGGCAGCAAATAAATGTGGATGCGTTTAACCGTTACGTAAAGAAATCGGGTTCAAGGCCCGCCTTTGATCTTGGAGATGGTACATTCCTGTGCATTCAGTTTAACTCAGTTCAACAAGTATTGTACTCTTTGCCTAATGCAGTTAATTTTATTCCAATGATTAAACTAAGAGGCAAGTGGTGGGTTCTTCGTGATTTTGCTGCAGGTGAGCTAAGTAACCCAGCCAAGCTCATAATTAGTTATCAGGACTCGCCTAATTTAGATCGAAGGTTTAAGATCAAAAATAATAATTGGATGTGTGCTGTAGTTATAAAAAAGTTTATTGACTTGATACCAGTATAAGTTATGAAAAGATTTTTCAGTTTATCTACACTTAAGAAAATGAGTCTTACTAGACTTAAAAAATTAGCTAAGAATAGAAATACCATACCGCTTATAATACAGGGGCATGATTCAAGACATAAAGAACACATTGCGTTGTCTATCCTTCAGCAGCAGATGAACAACGACCGCCCAAGATTACGTGAGCTACATCGCTCAAACTTGGCAACTGAGATTAAATATAACAAACGAACAAAGATAATAATGGATTTAGAAGATAACTACGTATGACAAAATTTACGTTTAACAAAGGAACACACAGGATATGAGTAAACTAAGTTTGGAAGTTTTTAAAGACGAGAAGGCCCCAGCCATCGCGCTTTTATCCTGTGTTATTAAAACTTACGGGGTTGAAGCTTTTGACTGGGAGCCTGAAATATTAAGGGCTGAGATTGAACGGGATTTTGACATGACATTGTCTGACCTTCAATCTGACAAGATACAAGCAGCAGTAACAGTTATAGCCAGCCCCTTCTTTCAAGAGCAATGGGAGGTGTTTGAGAAGATATGTCATATGTTTAATGGTGTACCAGATGAGTTTGACACAGCTAATCCACTTGAGGCCGAAGAGATAGCTCAAGCCATGGCTGATTACTATCTTTTAAACTATGACGATCAAGAGGCTGAACATAAACCTGAGCAAGAAGGAATGTTTGGAGATCCAAGCGTTTTCTCAGACGAGATACGCGCGTACTGTGGAAGAGTATTCTATGAATATGGTTGCCACTCAGCGCCTACTATTTTTCCGACAGCTCTTTTACCGGACGGGGTTGTTCCAGGCGATAATACTGAAAAAGATGGAGCACTCAAGGAAATCTTCGACGCACGTCTTGAATATGTTACAAATTATATAAAGAAACTAACGCAGGAGGAATAATGGAACTTCAATTTTGTAGTCGGTACATGGCCAGGACAGTAACTGATGCTAAGCCAGATCACTGGCATATTATATCAATAGGTTCTTCCTCAGAGGAGAGCAAGAATAAAGCAGGTGAGACCGAAGGATGGCCCTCCTTGCCTAATGCTGCAGAAATACACAAGGCAGACTTTGATGACGCAGTATACAGACCAGCATCAGAGAAAAAATACAATTACGTCACTCCTGCGATAATTGAAGGAATGCTAGCAAAAGCTCGCGCCTGGCTGAAAGACAATAAGGCAGTCTTGGTTCATTGCCATGCCGGAATATCAAGAAGCACAGCCACAACACTGGTGATACTACTTGATAAATTTAAAGATGAGCCTGACCAGGTTCTACTTGCTTTATACGAGCTGGCTAAGATCAGCGAAAACATAATGCCTAATCCGATGGTTGTGTTATATGGGTTGGAAGTAATTTATAAGGATACTCCTCAGAAGGCTGAAAGAGTATATCGTCAAGTACTGGAGCACAGGATCTGGCGCAAGATGCAAACAGGTAAATGATATGGTCGATCTATCTAAACATAATATTGGTGATAAGTTTAAATTTACACCAAGAAGTAGTTGGGCAAAGTCTTGTAGAAGCGAGCAACAAGATTATATATTTGAGTTATATGAAGTAACTACTCACGAAAATGGACAGATAGAGTATTGCCTGTGGCTTCCTAAAAATCATGATAATCGAATATACGTTACAGATCGTTATTTTGAAGACATAGATCTAATATTCGAAAATCTAGTTGAATTTAACACTAGGCGGATTTCCATATGAATCAGGACCAAATAAAGATCGACGAGTTTTATAGGTTTAATCCAACTACTGATTGGGCCAGGAGGAACCAACTAAAAAGGTTAAACCATCCTTGTATCTGTGTTTGTAAAACAGCCTTCACCAATAAAGGAATAAACTACTATAACTTCATGTTTCATAACGGGCATACATTGTGCTGCACTTCAGAAGATGTGGCACCATTGCTAGATAAAAACCTAGACATAGTTAAAGCTGATTTCAAGCACTCACAAGCATATTACAATGACCCAACCTATTTTAGAAAGATCCAGTTATAGAAATAAATTGTTTAACTTCCATAACTGGAGGTTAACTGTCATTTCCAGCTGACTCTGTGCTATGTCCGGAATTAAAGCCACTAAGCAAAGGGTTATCCATTACAAAATGTGCCTGCACAACCGCAAAGTTCAAAGCATGCACGAAGTCATCAGGCGCATCATTATTGTGACGATAGAACATTTCCTGCTTCCAAAGTCCTTCTCTTGTTTCTATATAAACATTGATGATGTCCTGCATGGCCTCGGAGCAATCTTCCCATCTAGGGAATAATATTTTACCACTCTTTATAAGATTGCCTACAAATGATATGGTGTCAGTCCTATGCAATACCCAACGATTCTGCTTCCAACTGATTGACCCTGTTGGTGCTCTATAAGATTGTATAAACGGACTAGGAGCGTAGGACACAATTTGTGCTCGCTCTGGAGAAGTCATCTCAGCAAGCATTATAGCTCTATTAGGGTCAGGACCACCATCAGAGGCAACGTAAGCATTAACTCCATTGGCCCTAGCCGCAATGTCTTTTATGTGGTCGTTATAGTTAAAGTCTTTGTATATCTTTTGAAAGAATACCTCAATTATTCCATCTGATCTTACACCACAAAAGCATGCAGCAGTTCTAGACGTACGCATGTTGACACCCCAGTCAGCACCAACAGTGTAGAAAATATAGCGATCCCTGTTCTTATCAAAGATATCAACCATAGGGCCAAGAGTGCATGCATTTCTTAAATCCAACTCACTAAGCCATTTTGTTCCTGCGTCGTACGGCAGACCAAACACCTCATTGAATATTTGAGGAATATGATAGTTACCATCTGTAACTTTCTCATATATCTTTTTCCACTGTTTAGTGGACTGGTTATAGTGAGGCAACATAGGTTGAGCCATGTGATAACCAATCATCTTAGGTTCAGGAGAAGGGTTGGCAGCTACCCATATACCATTTGCTGTATTTAATATTTTGCTGCATTTGGAGCATGAGAACCCGTGAGCTAGGATCATGCTCATAGGGTCATTCTCTTCAATTAGCATGTTCCAATGGTTGCATCCTTCACACTTGGTCGCCCATTCTAATTGATTGGTAGTTTTCCAAAGTTTGTTAAGAGTGTTGTCGGTCGTTAAAGGCGTACCTGCATAATATTCTCTTTTGATATCTGAAATCGCCATAGTCTCTGCAATAATAGGCAGAATTTCCCAACTGATGTCCTGCACCTCATCATGAATGTTATGAGCAGTTGCAGGTCCACGGATACGAGTAGCATCATCTTTAGCAAATCTCAAGATAACGCTGCTTTTGGTATCTGTAATTTGTTTTTCAAACACATCGTCCTTGTCGAAGCCATTGAGAATTTTCTTGATCGCCGGGCTGTTAAATCTGGGAGTTAAATACTTACTAGAGAACAGTTTAACCGTGGCTTCCTGAGGTCCAACATACAACATGTTATAATAGTTAAATCGAAGCATATTCAACGCAATAATATTACTCAATAGCGTACTCTTTAAAGTTTTACGACTACACTTTAGCAAAAGTCTTTGAGGGAGAGTATCATAAATATCTCTCATCATTGGAAACTTGTCCAGATTTTGCGGACAACCATCGTTATCGTACAAATATAGCTCAACTGCCTTTGATAAAGGCATCTTGGCCAGAGCGTACTGTCTCGCAGTAAACACTGCCTTTTTATCTTTGCTGCTAAAAAGGTTTACTATTCGGTCTGTAATATTATGAATAACGGCCATGATGAAAATCCCATAGTCTGGGGTATAGAATATACACTTAAATGTTTTGAGTCAATAATAGAATTAATTTGCGGTAAAGATAACTAACCAAAATATCTAGTTTAACCGGAAGTTTCGGTTAGTTATTAATTATGTCTAAAACAACCATTCACTATAAGTCAAAAGATAAGAAAGTAAAACCGCCAAAGCGGACAAAAGGAGGAGCAACCTATCAAACGTCAACTGCTAGGAGCCTATCTCGTAATAAGCCTAAGAAAGTATAAAGTTAACCGTATCAACCATCGTATCAATCATGCAAGCAAAGTTAGTTAAGTTCATCCACCTGCGGCGATTTGTAGCAGACGCTAAAGGAGCCATCAAATTCTCCTCCGTGTCCTTCCTCCGGCACAACAGCCTTCTCGGCTATATGTTGCATACCGGAGGAACCGCGTTGGGAGTTGTTTATAATAAAGCAAAGAAAGTCTACGGACTGGTTTCAGTTCATGTTTCTACCAAAGATATATATAATAAAAAGACCGGTAGGATCATACTTAATCAATGTGTTAACCACATGTCGAAGTTGAATACCAGCTTGAACTTGGACAAGCCACAGTCAGTGCGGGTTCCACTAAACTCATATCTGAAAGAAAAAGCCCGTCGTGAGCTACTTGAAAATACCGTAGTGGAAAAACAGGTGGAGCTCAACATAATGAGTGGTTCAGGTAAAGCTAGCTCAGTCATACAATCAACCGCCGACCAGTTGTCTAAGTTGAGAAATCAGCTGAGCACACTTGGTCAAACCAAGAAACAATATGAGTATCGGTTCTGCTGGTATTCTAATATTAACAAAATGCTCACAGCATTGTCAACGGCTGCAAGAGTTATGCCTGATTCGATATTCGAGCCGCTGAAGTTAAGCGGCTGCTATCAGATCAGGTATGACGGTGCATGTAAGGCCTTTAGACTTGTTGTCCTTGGAATACCTGAGCCTGGTCACTTTACAGTTGCATTTATCTCCACCGATGCACCATACAATCGTTGGGCTAGCCCTGCTACGATAACCTCGTTATACTTGACTCCAGAGAATCGTAAAATACTGAAACTTGATAGTGTCGCGTTGGTTCCGTTCAAGGAAAAATACGTATTGCAACTCCCGGTCGGTGCAGCACCTATGACGGTAACAAAGCTCGGCCGCTCTAGCCCAGCAAAACTAAAGATTAATACTGGAGCTAAGACTTTGAAGCTAGTCACGGTCGCGTCTGGAAAATAACCCAAGTTTGGCACTATACCGGGGAGCAGGTTTGCTTGCTCCCCGGTCTCAATTATAACTATGTTAAAGCCTAAAAAAGTTGCTAAAGATAAAAAAGATAAAGTAACAGTACACCCTTTAATACAGGCTGCTGAATTTTTAGCTACCAACATGAGTGACGATAAAAAGGTTTACTGGTCCGGACAAGCAAGGAAAAAAGGAGTTAACCTTTCACAGATAGTACTTATCTATCTAGGAGCTGATTTTGGTGTGATGCTTAAGCAGGATAGCGAAACTGAAACCTACGTCCAAAAAAAAGAAAAGGACGAAACATCCACAACATGAATGAAGATTTAATTACAATAGATGATATATTTATAAAATATGATAGCAGTCTGTTTGGTGGGAACAAAGGAATGTTGATTAAGCAATTATCTGAGTTAACAGAGAGTTCCCCACAGTTTAATAGCACAATGTCCGTATTGCTTTATTTTAACAGCTTAAGTTGGGATGAAGCTTCATACCCATTTATAAAATTTAAAAAGGTGGCGCTTCGGAAATATGTGCCTTCCAACACAAAACTCTCCATTAAAAAGAGAGTATTAACTTTTAAAAAAAAATTCAAAAAAACAAAATTAAAAACTCATGCCCACTGAAACAAAATCCAACGAAGGTTCCAAGACAACACATAAACAGAGTAAGGGTCAAAGCAAACTATCATTCAGAGATCAGCTGATGATTTACAGCAAGGCCGCCACTCCTTTCCTATGGGTCACTACTCATGAAGAAAAGAGGGTTACGAATGCTATATATGACGCCACCAAAGATGACAATGACCGCAAGGTGCTTGAATGGGATGGGCTTAACGGTCTACGGTTCAAAGGCAAAGACGGTAAGTATAACTCAATTCAAGATACATCCATCAAGGACGTTATCGAAAAAATTAGAAACATGCCAGAATGCCCTCGACTATTCGTGATGAAGGACTTTCATCATTGGATTGAGTCTCCCGGGATCATTCGTGGACTGAGAAATCTAATCCATATCTTAAAAGCCAAGGGAAGCACGCTAATCTTCGTGTCACCATTGGTCAAGATCCCGACTGAGCTGTCCAAGGATATAACACTTCTCGAATACAATCTGCCAGACGAAAAGGAGATTTCCGAGGGAATTGAATTCATACGTGCTTCCGTCAAACAACTGTCCGGCAAAGACCTAGAGTTGTCTGATGACGTCAAAACAAATCTGATTATATCTGCCAAAGGTCTTACTGCCAATGAAGCAGAAAATGCTATAACTATAGCTCTCGTTAAGCACAAAGAATTCAACGCCGCCGTAGTCAAAGAGGTGTTTGAAGAAAAGGTGCGTCAAGTGCAATATAGTAGCAATCTCACACATGTTGAAACTGGTATTTCGTTTGACCAAGTGGGTGGCATGATTGGATTGAAAGATTGGCTTAAAACTCGTGCCCTGGCGTTCAGTTCAGAGGCAAAAGAATACGGACTACCAAAGCCCCGAGGCATCCTGCTTGCAGGTGTTCCAGGAACAGGTAAGTCATTGATAGCAAAAGCCATTGCCCAAGAACTTGGTGTTCCCATGTTCCAGGCAGACGTTGGTGCTTTATTTGGAAAATATGTTGGGGAGACTGAATCAAACTTCCGCAATATGCTATCAACAGTCGACAGCATTGGTCGCTGTGTTTTATTCATTGATGAAATTGAAAAAGGTCTCTCACGCCAGGCTGTGTCCGGCTCTGGAGATACTGGAACAAGCTCCCGTGCTTTTGGCACGCTGCTAACATGGCTGTCCGACCACACCTCTGAGGTGTTTGTCGTAGGCACATCAAACGACTTCACAATCTTACCTCCTGCGCTCATTCGCAAAGGACGGTTTGACGAAGTGTTCTGGCTCGACCTTCCTTCCGCTACAGAGCGTGAGGAAGTCTGCGCAGTCCAGCTCAAAAAGTATAAGCGTAGTCCTAAAGAGTTCGATCTAAAGGCACTCGCAGCCGCAACTAAAGGCTTTTCTGGCTCAGAAATTGAGCAGTTGATAGTGGCTACAATGTATCGTTGCTTCCCTAAGGACAAAGATATTGATACTGAAGAACTAGTTCTTGAAGCCAAGAGCATAATACCACACTCAATCACCAATCAGGATGCGCTCCATGATATGCGTGATCAAGCGAAAGGCAAGCTCCGCTCCGTCCAAGAGATGGGCGTGGTGGGTAGCACAACAAAGAAAGTAGCAATTTAATGCTTTACGTTTGGGTTCGGTCCAACCCCGGCCCAGATGTACCATCTTAACTCAACTATGATTTTTAAATCAAAAAACGAAAAGCCAGAAATTTCTAGTCAGATAAATTTATTCCTTTACAGCCCGAACCCCACTGTCGGCCACAGCTTGATACTGGCGGCGCGGGATATCAACGATATCCAGTATGATCTTTTTGAATTTTATATTAAAAATGGAAAAGCCATGATATTTAGGCATGAGGATCTTATAGAATCCAAGGTAGGGATACAAATTGACCTAGATTCTAAGATTTTGATAGACAAACACCCTTGTTAATTATGAATAAAGTACCAGTAATAAGAAAACTTAGCCTAGGCAAAAATAGTTTGGTTGATGGTGTTCTTAACTATCATCTTGAAGAGCGCACCGACTGTGTCATAGTAAAGGTAGTAGATAAAGACGGCGTAGCCTGGCCCATTATTAAAATACATAACAATATTTTTAAACGAACACAGTTAGCTGCTTATATCCCTAAGGAAATTGGCATAACTCTTAATGAAAAGATGGACGTTATCCCGGCTATAGAATAATTTATTAATATGCCAAAAAAGTCAAACCGCCCAAGTAAAAAGTATAATATGGATAAGCTCTTCATAAGGGTAAAAGATTATGAGCTACCATTTGTTACACTACCATTGAACGAATTGTTTAATGGAATTATTATTCCAGAAAAGCTAACTGAAGAAGAAGTGGTTATTATGGACTTGGCTGGTGATACCACCAAGTCGTCCAGAAAGTCATTTCATAAAAACGTTGAAAAGTTGTTGGCGATCGGGGTCATAGAATCCATTGCGATTCAACCGATTGGTGATGACGAGTCCCAGGAAGTTAGGAAGTTCCTGGAAACATACGATAAAAACAAATCAGAACTGTCAAGTAACTAAGTAACTAACATCAACCATGAGTCATACCGTAAAAATTAAAACATTATTCAAAGATCTTAACGTCTTCAAAAAGGCGTTGGAAAAATTCGGATGGACTGTGAAGGAGAACGAAAAGATCCGCACATACCCGTCAGACTCAGCCCGTAATACTGTTTACAAGTATGTCGCCGTAAACCCCAAGCAGGACGGCTACGACATAGGCGTAGGCCAGAAGGAAGATGGCGAACTGGAATTGTTTGCAGACTTCTATGATGGTTCCATCGCAGCCGGCCTGGGGCAGGACTTGCAGAAGCTTCGCCAGGAGTATTCAAAACAACTGACCATTGATGAGATGACATTCAATGGATACACAGTCGAGGAAAGCACCGACAATAACGGAAACATTAGCCTAGAGTTCACAAAGGCCTAAGACATGCTGCAACAATTTCATACAAGCCCACGGGAACAGGACTTCCAATCTCTTGCTCAAGGATTGCGCGAGCATTTCTTGAACGAGACTCCTCCGCCCGATGGGGTAGAGGTGAAAAGTTTGCGACAGATTCCCAAAGCTAAATTAAAGTTTCAGGCTAGCCTCTCCATAAAGGTGCTTGGCTTCCGAGACCATAATATAACGGTGCTGTTTGAATCGGACCCGTTTTATAGAGTTAATAAGAAATCGTTAATGTTTGTTTGACCTATGACTAAAGTAACTGTAACTATCGACAAGAGTGGTGGCGTCAAGATTGAAAATGTCTGTGGCGCAGGCGGAAAATGCGAGGAAGAGACCGCCTCGCTAGAGCAACGTCTCGGAGGTAAAACCTCTGAACGCGAATCCACCGACGAGCTTTACAAGCCCGTCGAGTGCGGCAACCATGTTGAAGCTGGAGGCTAAAACATGAAAGTTATTATTTCCCCTCAAGGCGAAATACATGCCGTTTGGAACGACCAGTTAAACGCAATACCAGGCCACAAGATAATGGAGCGCGCATCTAACGTGGAGTTCAACCATGCAAAACAAGAGTGGGAAGCTAGACTTCCTAACGGAGAGCTTATAGCTCATGGGCATCAGCGTGATGCTGTGATAGCTGAAGAGGTTAAAGTTGTTGAAAAGCTGCTAGCACAACGCTTGGCAGCCTAACCCATACATTATTCCGAGAGGTGCTGGGCGAAAGCTTGGCACCTCTCCGGTTACATATGCAAAAAGAAAATTATTCATTTATAGCTATCGCGGATATGCACTTGGGATGTAAATTATACAACTTGCCAGAGCTTGAGGAAGACATGAAGCTTTTGTTTGTTGATATTTGCCAATTGGCTATTACTAAGAAAGTAAATTATATTTTGATGGCTGGTGATTTGTTTAATAGTAATAGACCTACTCCTGATCTGGTTAAGTTTGTAGCTGATAATGTGGCAAGGCTAAAGGAACATGGTATCAGGTTTTTAGGTATCTGCGGCGACCACGATCTACCTGTTAACAATGAGACATGGGTTTCAGTCACAGGTATAGAATCTTTATCCTCAGCTCCATATTTTGCTGGAGCTAACTATTCTACTAATCAAGTAGAAGTTTTTGACAGGATAAGAGAGCAGGCCTCAGAAACAGTTCATTGGATTTTAGCTCATGGGCAGGTACAACAATTATTCAAATACGTTGAAGATAAAAAGAAATTAGACTTTGACAGTTTGAAGGTGTTTGAGTTGTTTCCTAATATCAAGGGAATCATATTAGGAGACATTCATAACCCAATTGAAACAGTTGTAAAGTCAGGAGATAGAGAAGCTTACATGGGCTATTGTGGTAGTGCTGGTATTACCAAGTCTGATGAGGCTAGTAATAAAAAAGGATTACTATACTTTGATGGGGAAACACTCCAGCGAATACCTCTGCTTCAGAAGCGTGATTTCATAAAAATACAATTTACTGGCATAGAAGCTAATCTAAATACACAGTTCTACAGTCTTAAGTATAAGGATACCAAAAAGAAGCCAGTTTTTATAGTGGAGTATGATACTACAACAGAAAGTCATTTAAACCAGTTAAAGCCTCTTTATGAAGTAGGCTTTGTCCGTGCCATCCAGAAAAGAAAGATGGAGGAAGGCCAGACCGAAGAGACTATCAATATAAGATCTGAGTTAAAAACAGGTGAACGAATAGAAACAGTTCTGCGCAAGTGTGCAAAAAACCAGGTTATATTTGATTTAGGGCTGAAGTTGTTGACTTCGGAAGATAGTAATGATGCTTATAAGACTGAGTTGGACACTTTTAAAAGGAAATCTTTTCAATGAAATTCTCTAAAACCAAAGGCGGTATTGTAGTGACTATCAGTACAAAATTGAATCAGCTTAATCATAAGGCTGGACAGGCTAAACTAAAGCTACCGTTTGCTAATTTTGAGTATATTTTTAACCCTGTAAAAGAAACAAAACAACCAAATGATCGAGAGATTTTCAAAGTTACGGCTTAAGAACGAAAGTTCTGACAAGGAGTACAATTTAACAATAGAAGAAAAAGGTAAAGGTTTTGTTGTTAATTATAAATACGGCAAGTTTGGCAAGTTAGAACTAAGGGAGGGAACTAAGACCACTAAGCCTATCAATCTACACGATGCCGTAAAGAAGTTTGACCGACAACTAACCAAGAAGAAGAACGAAGGTTATACTGTTCTTGAAGGTCAACAGAACCCATCAGTTATAAAAGTAAGCAGAGTACAACCAAAGATTCAATCTGGGTTTAAAGGGCAATGGCTTAATGTAATAACTGAGGATGAAGCTTTAAAGTTGCTTGAAGATGATGCCTGGGGTTTACAAGAAAAGAAAGACGGCAAACGCTTCTTATTAAAATATAATCCTGTCGAGCGGGGTACAGCCAACTTCCTTGAGCGTAATAACGGATATCAAGGTATAAACAAACAAGGTTTGGTTTGTGCTGTTCCAGAGCCACTATTGAATAAGCTAAAGCAAGTTGTTTACTATGGCGATTATCTGATAGATGGTGAATGGTTAGCTGAAGATGAAGCTTACTGGCTGTTTGACATACTAAAGAATGGCTATGAAGATTGTACTAATATGCCATATATGAAAAGACACGATGAGTTAAATATATTCATAGATAAATTTGACTATCCAGGTATATTTTGTCGAGTTGGTCTTGTCGTAGGCACAGCCAACAAGAAAAAGACATTTCAAAAATTAAAAGATATTGGAGCCGAAGGAGTTGTATTTAAAAATCTAAATGCTCCTCATTCTTCTGGAAGACCTAATTCCGGCGGAGATCAAAGGAAATACAGGTTCTACGACACAGCCTCGTTCATAGTAAAAGAAGTAAACGTACAACGTAGTGTTGCGTTAGAACTCATTAATACAGATGGAGTTAAGGTGTCGGCTGGAAATGTTTGCATTCCTCCTAATAAGAAAATACCTAAAGCTGGGGAAATAGCTGAAGTACGCTATCTATACGCGTTTAAAGACACAGGCTGCGTTTACCAACCAGTATACTTGGGAGCTAGAGATGACGTAGATGAAGAGGAATGCATCACTGCACAGCTAAAATATAAGATAGGATAACAATGGCAGGACATTACATACTAAATTCGGACCACACGACCAAAGTAGTATCGGAGCTAAAGTGGGCTAACTGGATGGCCTCCAATTCTCGACGTGTAGCCCACGACACAATATTGGGCGTTGAAATATCAACAGTTTTTTTAGGTCTAGATCATAACTATAGTACAGTGGGTGCTCCTGTGCTATTCGAAACGCTGGCTTTTGGTTTACCTGAAGCAGGTCAGCTAACAGCCAGGTATTGTACATGGGCCGAGGCTGTTGCCGGTCATGAGATGATGAAAGAATCAATAGTTAAAAAAATGGAAACCTCTGAAGAGGTGGTAAAAGAAAGTAACATTATTATATCTCAGCTTAAAGAAGTTGACGCCCAATATTTATCTAGAAAGATACAGTTATGACTAGTAAAATACAACTTTAACACGTTTAATAGCCAATATGATTTTAACAGAGTTAGCACTTTCAAATTTTAAAGCGCATCGTAATAAAGTTGTAAACTTCCAACTAGGACTTAATGGTATAATTGGAGACAACGGAGCAGGTAAAACTTGTCTATTAGACGCCATAGAATTCTTGTTTACAGGTGACCTATCTTGTAAAAAAGAAGATGCCATTACAAGAGGCCAGGGCGATGGATATGTGCGCGGTAAATTCTTGCTAAACGGCAAGGAGGGCAGCATAGAACGGCATTTAGGCTCTTCAAAGGTAGTCTTAGAATACGACGATAAAAAACTACATAAAGCTGGTGATGTCAAAGAGTTGTGGGCCTCGCTGCTTCAGATCGATAGCCACATATTTCATAACGTTATTGTGGCAAAACAGAACGAGATAAGGTTCTTATTCACTGGAGATACACAGGTAAGAGAGAAAGTATTCCAGAAAATTTTCATGGTGCCTAATACTGATAAGATTAGGAACATAGTTTATAATTACATTAAAGACGCTCCGCCTCAATTACCTGAAGAGGATGTAGCTGAAATTGAAGCTACTATCGCCAATGTAGTTAAAAATAAGGTTCCAGTTTCTACAAGATTTACAGAACTAAAAACTGCTACTCTTAAAGAAACTGATTTGTTAAATATCGTTGCTAGAATCAACTTTATAAACAAATGTATAGAAGACACCAGGATAAGGCCTTTGTACACAACTGAGCATGAAACTACGAATCAGTCTATTGCCACTCAAGCAAAGCTTGTTAAGCAAGTAGAGGAGGCTATGGCTGGAGTGGACTATGTGCACTACAAGAATTTGTACGAGCAGCTGTTAGCTTCACAATCCTTGTGGAAGATAAAGTTGAATCTAAGTCAACAGTTTGACAACCTTAACCAGCTAAACCTTGTTGGAGAAGACAAGCTTAAGCAATGGAAAGCTGAAGCTATAACCTTACAAGCAAGTATAGTCGAGTTATCCGCTCAGTTTGCTGTCAATAAAAGTACTATTACTAACTTAGAATCAGATGTTGCAACACTAAGAAAGCTAACAGGGTGTGCCTCATGCCCAACTTGCAAACAAGAGTTGGTAGACGTAGGCACATTTATAAACAAGCAACAAGCTGAGGCTAATAAGCATAAAGATAATCAACAGAAAGTTGTGGATCAACTGGGGCAGCTAAGAGCTAAAACTCAGACTATAGACAAAAATATAACGGATACAGATGAAGCAGCTAAAAAGCTTAATGCTGTATTAACAGAGTTGTCTAAGTATAACAACATAAGGTTTAGACAAGAAAACTTTGAGATTACAAAGACTATTGTTAATGACTTTGAAAATAAGCAGCAACAATTAAACGAAGCCAGAACTAGAATGGCTAAGTTACAAGGTAATCTTGAGCTGTTGAACAATAAGTTAAAGAACCTTAATAACTATGATGCCATTGATTCCACCCCACAAGCTGAGCTAGCCCTGCTTAAGAATGTGGTCGATCAAAACACCATAAGAAATAAGGAGCTAACTGAAATTCAAGTTAAACTGGGACAAATGGAGACAGAGGTTAGGATGTTGAATGAACGTGTTACTCTTTCAAAGGAGAGCAGAGCCAAGAATGCCAAGATTGGTGCTTATGTTAAAACTTTGACAGACTTGTACGAGATGCTACATGTAACCAAGTTTCCAAGACAGCTGATTGAAACTTATAGCGATGTTGTTGAAGAAGAGCTAGTTCAGTACGTTCAAAAATTCAACATCAAATATCGTCCTAGAATAGCTAATGGATTTGCCATCGAGATGATAGATGAGAATGGACATGTAATGCCGGAGGTCTCAGGTGCCCAACAGAACATTGTAGGCTTGTCATTAAGATTGGCACTACATGGATTGTTTAGCCAAAACTTCCCAATACTTATAATCGATGAAGGCACCACTAACATGGATGAAGGCAATCGAGCAAAGTATTTTGAGGCAATAGCTGGACTAAAATCAGATGGTGTCGTCAGGCAGATAATAGTAATCGACCATGACCCCATGTTGGCGGACGTGGTGGATAACGTAATAAAATTATAATATGGAAACAATTGTTTATATCTCAGTAGGTGTATTTGTAGGTTACGTATTGCTGAGTCCAGTAAGACGAACTCTATTTGTAAAATCAATCGTGACTAATGAGCGAGGAAACAGCAGCACAGAACCCAAGTCCAGCAACGATAGACCCTCTGAAACAGGAGGAAAATAAACATCGTAAGTTGGCCACCATACAGAAGATTCTATCACTTTCCCCAATACCTGACGCTGACATGATTGAGAAGGCACAGGTATTGGGTTGGGAGTGTGTGGTGAAGAAGGGCAGCTTTAAGCTTGGAGATGAGTGTGTCTATTTTGAAATAGACTCAATTATACCTAGAGCGCCATGGAATGATTTCCTAGCGAGCAAGGATAATCCCGAAAAGCCAATTCGGATAAAAACAGTAAAGCTTAGGAAACAAATATCACAAGGTATATGTTTTAAACTTGAAGATGTGCTTGATGGTTTTGCTATAATGCATACCGAATGTGGGGATGATCTGACTGATTATCTTAATGTAACCAAGTATGAACCTCCAGCATTCGGAGGCAATAGTGCAGAACAATGTGCTGGTAACTTTCCTCATTACATTCCAAAGACAGATGAAGTCAGAATCCAGAGTGTTCCTGAAATACTTACAAAATATTATGGAGTAAAGACTTATGTCACTGAAAAAATAGACGGGCAAAGTTACACCGCCTTTGTTAATAAAGATGGTGAATTTGGTGTTTGTTCCAGGAACTTTAGGTTAAAGGATGTACCTACTAGCTCTCTATGGCAGATAACCAAATCAATGCAGATAGAGGAAAAGTTAAGAAGTCTTGGCCGGCCTGTTGCATTACAAGCTGAACATGCTGGGCCTGGTATTCAAGGAAACAAGCTAGGGTTAAAAGAACGTACTCTGTTTGCTTATAACTTGTTTGATACAGCTACATTTAAGTATTTAAGTTTTTACGAGTTTAATGCTATATGCTTACAACTTGGAATACCAATGGTGCCATTAGTACATAACGGGCTTTCAATATTTAATCCTGTTGAAGAATGGGTTAAACTAGCTACAATGAAGTCCACCATCAACTCAGCGGTATGGGCAGAGGGTGTAGTAGTAAGACCATTAACTGAAGTAATAGACCAATCTCTTGGGAGATTATCGTTTAAGGTGATAAACCCCGAGTTTTTGTTACAACATAAAGAATGAATATTTCAATAACCAGAGATAACGGAGCTATGCAGGTCACACCTGCTCCTCCATACCTCCTGGACTATCTAAAGTACAGCCATAGAAGTTTTGAAGTTGTACGTTATAAACGAGTCAACAAGTTTACAACCAAGCTCTTATATGAGACCGACGGTGAAGGTGGTGTTTATACCCTACATGGTTTCTTTGAGAAGATATGCATGTTGATAACCAAGAATAACGACACTTATAACATAATTGATATTAGAACTAACTTACCTAAAATAAATTGGGATAGAGTTAAACAAATAGGCTTAAGAGAGTATCAAGTTAAAGATGTGGCAGAGTTTTTGGAGAAAGCCAAGAACAACAGCGGGATCATAAATGCCACTGGCGGCTATGGTAAGACTATAATGCAAGCTGTTACCTACGCTGCTTTTAACAATCTTAATACTATACTGGCCATCCCTCTTAAGCAGGTTTTTTTGCAAACAGCAGCTAAGTTTAAGCAATTGTTCCCAGAGAAACATATTGGTATGGTTGGAGATGGTAGTCATGATATATCTAATGACATTACCATCACTACATTTAAGTCTCTTCGTAATTGTGCCACTGAAAAATGTCAGTTGTTGTTGGTTGATGAGATTCAAGGAACAACCGGAGAAGTAATTTCTGATGCTATAACAAGGATATTGCCAATAAGAGCATTTGGTTATACTGCAACAGACAAAGGGTTGTTCAACAACGCAGACAAGCTCATAAAGGGGCTGTTTGGTGAGAGGCTTATCCATATAGAGTATCAGGAAGCACAGGCTCAAAAGGCGGTAGTCCCGTGTACAGTATACTTTGTTAGTACCTCTGATAATGTAATGATTTCAGCCACAACTATTGAAGGTAAGATAAAGCAGGGAATAAAGAATTGTGTTGAGCGTAACAAGCTTATTTCTGCTGTTTGTCGCAAGGTACCAGATAACTGGCAAACTCTTATTTTTGTAGACCATATTTTGGATCATCTGATTAAGCTTCACAAAGAGATGCCTTTAGGTACAAAATACATACATAGGGAAAGTAGTAAAACTAAAGCTAATAGTTATGCTCTATCCGCCAAGCAGCAAAATACAACCATTGCTGGTTTTATTGAAAATGATTTTCAGTACCTTCTGGCTACTGACGCTTTTCGCGCTGGTGTTGATATTCCCAATTGTCGTGTGGTTGTGCAAGCTAGTGGCGGCAGTTCTGAAATCGAAATTTTGCAGGAGGCTTATAGAGGGAGTAGAACACTTCCTCAAGAAAGACAAGAGCAACTAGGTGTAACACCGAAAACTCATTTTATACTGATAGACTTCTTAGACATTCATGATCCTCAATTGGAATCAATGTCAAATAAAAGAATGGAAATATACCGTAAACAAGGCTGGGCTATTAAGACAGTCGATTCGGTTGAACAGATAGATTGGAATCATTTTGAAGAAACTCAAACAAAATAAACTATGTACGACGACACAACAACAACAGTAGCAGAAAAATCGATAGGAACAGTAGGACCAAGCTTTCCAACTGAAGCGGAATGGCAAGCATCGCAAGCAAGACCCCTAACAGAGGCAGAACTGAAGACAATGCGTTACGCCACTGCTCAAGATCAAATAGATTACAAAGTTCCGACAGGAGCAATGTTCTACGTTGATCATAACGGGTTTACACAGTGGAACGGGCCAGATCTCCATGAAGTTCACGGTGAGCCAGGCGGGCTATATCTTGTGCAAAACGGCGAATGGGCGTTAAATGACCTCGTAGCTGACTTCTCAACCATCAGAGCTGTAGGTAACCTTACCGCCAAGCCGATCAAGAAGACTGTAAAGAAGGTCAAGACCACAGCCAAGAAGACCGGTAAGAAGGTAGTTGCAAAGAATAAGAAGAAGGTTTTAACAGCTAAGTCTAAGACTAAGGTCAAGGCCAAGAAATCTAAAAAGCGTTCCAGCTAAGTAATACTATGGACGAGAACGCTCTGTTTAATCTGCTTAAGGAGCGATATGGCAAGGTGTCTCGCGCAAGTGGGGGCTGGTTTCAAATACCGTGCCCCACTTGTAGTCCTAAGAACGCTAGAAAGATGAGGCGTTATGTTTCATACAAAAATCTATACACTAAATGTTGGATTTGTGAAACATCTATTACTAGGGAACAACTTCTAGGCCAGGCACTTATAGACTATAAGCCATCCGCTTTAGTTCAAAACATTGAAAAAACAATAAATCCTTGGGCAAATAAATTGCCTTATAGAAAGAGTATAGCGGTCAATAAATTACCGGCCGAGCACCCTGCTGTTAAGTTCTTTAACAAAGATCACCTGATGGATATGGATAAACTGGCCATAGATCATGACATTGTTTATGTCCCATCTGATGGTGGTGTAATTTTTAGAGATAGAAAACCATTGATTACTTCTGCTGAGAGAGTCATATTTCCAGTGAAGTGTAATGCTGAGTTAGTAGGCTGGCAAATGCGCTCAATTCCTAATACATTCTATGGCTCGCGTGAAGATGTGGTTCGCTATTATCATCTTTTTAATAAGGGAAATTTTCTATATAACTATGATACAGCTAAAAAGTACCAGGTGGTGGTGGTCACGGAAGGTGTTAAAAAAGCGCTCAAATTCCCGAACGGCGTGGCCACACTAGGCAAAGGAATATCAAGCAAACAGTTAGATCTCATACAAGAATGGGACTTTATAACTTTGCTCTTAGATGGTGACGATAAAGGCCAAGAGGCAGCCGAGAAAGTAATGCGCTGTATAGAGAACGGACCAAAAACGATTATAAATATAAACTTGATGGATTATGGTTATGAATCGCCCGATGACGCAACTAGTGAAGCGTTAGGAAAAATCGTTTCCGATGCGTGGATGGACCAATACCCAGACTCGGTTATAAAAAGCCAAAAGCCAGATATGACTTAACTGTTATGTCTTGGAAATACCCAAAATTCAAAGCTTATTTTTATGAGCAAGTTGAATAAAATTAAATATAATGACACAAACTACGCATACAATTGAAAAGATCCGCTCTTTTCTGCTAGACGATGGGTGGACCTTGCTCTACTCTGTTGGGAAATTAAATATCTACACAAAAGGAGATGATTTTGAAATAAGCCTCCCTAAAGAAGCAGACCATCCTGAATACGAAGACTTAGTTGATTCGGCGGTTATAGATTTAGCTGAGCTTTACAACACCGATGAGGATGACATTTTAATACGAATATATGGGTTACCAAAAAACAGCCAGGGAGATGATGCGCGATGAGTATATAAGGTTTGCTAAGAAAACTATTCCTTATTACAAAGGCAGCGAAAAGCTTGAAGAGGCACTGGACAAAGCTGAAATATTGTGTGAAGGAAAAGACCCGGTATTGTGGGTTCAGGCGCAATACCGCTATAAGCCAAAAGATGAGTTTTACCCAAATAGCTTACATTATAGAAATGGCACACAGAATTATATAAAATATTTAAACAGCGCTTCAACAGAGGAAGACATGCTGTTCCAGGTACAACTACAGTATTTAAACAGTGCAGTAGAGAAGACAGGCAGATCTGATTTGGAAGTACTTTCAGACATCAATTTAGATTTTAAGCCGTGGTTTCGTGTGTTAATGACCAGGGAACCTGATGAGGAGCTTTTACAAAGATATGGTGCCGAGGCCAAAGACTGCATTGAACAGATACCAAAAATAAAAGCATTGTTAAAAAGAAACAATGTGAACCTAACTCGTTTATATGGAAAAGAACTTAATGGATAGCTCTGATTATTACGAGTTAATGCTCAGGCATTTGATTTGTGATTCAGAACTGTATAAAAAAGCTTTAAAGCTAGGCGTTACAGCTGACGACTTTTTAAGCAGCAGTGTTGGAGGCATACTAATATACAAGATTTTTGCTGAGATAGCTTTTGAGACTAACGCAACACCAATAAGCAAAGATCTATTCTTGCTGAAGCTAAAAGAGAAATTTGACAAGACTCCATCTTTGGAAGGCAGAGCGGAATCTGCTGGAGAGCTATACGAGAAAGTATATGCGACTACTTTAGATTCAAAGTATGCAACAGATAATCTGAGGTTGTTTGTAAAGCGCCGACGCCAGCTAAAGGCCAAGCAAGAGCATTCAACTAATGAGGATGCGTTATTAACCGCGCTTAGTAACATAGAAAAAGACCTCTCTGGCAAGGAAGTGGCTGCGCTTGTAACAATTGACTACCCATTTAAGAAGTTACTAAAACAACAATTAACAAATTTAATACCTACAGGATTTGCCAGGATAGATACTGCTCTTGGCGGAGGAGGAATAGCTAAGGGAGAATACGGCTTGATAATCGGGTATACAGGTGGCGGTAAATCTGCCATGGCTGTTTGCATCGTCAGATCTAATGCCATACTTGGAAACAAGGCTGCATTTGTATCCATGGAAGAAACAACTGTCAATATCTCCAACAGATTGTACTCACAGGTGTTCAGGATTAACTACTCTGACCTGCGCAGCGGTAAGGCTGGAATGGAGCTGGAACAACAGTTTAATGAAAACCCTGACAATCCACATAGAAGGTTGTTATCTGACAACCTGGCGTTGTTTGGCTTAAAAGAAGCTACTCCAATAACACCGGCAGCTATACTAGAGACACTTAGGAAACACTTTGATGATACAGGGTTTATTCCTGATGTCGTAGTTCTAGACCAGATGCAATTCATGGAGCCAAATGAAAAGAAGAAAAATGAAAGCTCATGGGATACTCAGGCCCGGCTTTCTCATGACTGCGATTGGTTGTCACATCAGACCATAGGAGGACAGCCGTTTGGATTGTGGGTCTTACATCAAGCCAAGGGCGGTAAGATGAGTAAGTTCTTTACCCATGCTGAGATATCAGGGTTTAAGGGAATTCTCCAGCCAGCCGATATAGCAATTGGTATAGGAAGAGAAGATCAAAAAAGCAAAGACTTCGGAATTTTCTCATTGAAGACCAGACATACTGCTGGCTTCGAAGTAGACTATGAAGGAGAACTTGAATACATGACGTTTAGAGATAGATTGGCGGGCACATTTGAAAACATAGAGGCATACCAGGGACCCACGTCTAATCCTACAAGAGAAGAAATGCCTCATTTTAGAAATCCATTAATAGAATGAACAAAGAACCAGAAGTTATATTATATGATAGCGCAGGTGAAGCTATTGTGGTTCCTCCAGTAGAAGTAAAGGTCGAACCTCCTTATGTTAAGAAGCTGTTTGAGCATCATCACATAAATGGCAAGACCTGGTTTCCACCGAGAGGTAATACCAAGGCAAAGCTGATGCTGATTTTATCACATCCTGCTTTTGATGATCTAAAGAATAGATATTTGCTAAGTGGCGAAAACGAGCAAGAAGTAAGAGATGCATTGGCTGAAGCAGGAATCGCCTCATCAGAAGTGTATATCACGTCAATGGTAAAGTATGGACTTGGTACGGGATCAAAGGCTTCGGCTACAAGTATAGCGGATTGTTCTGAGATGCTGGACTATGAAATTAACCTTGTAAAGCCTAAGTTAATAATGACTCTTGGTGCTGAGCCATTTAAGCGCATCATGAAGGCTAACAGGAAGCAAACCGACTCTATAGGTGAGATTATTGACAGCCCGTACGGTAAGCATTTGGCCAATTATTCACCAGGAATGATCACTACTATTGACCCAAAGAAAAGATCAGTATTCCGTGACATCTTTGAGCTTGCTGGTAGATATATAAAAGATAAATTAAACTATACTCCTTTTGAGTATATTTTAGTGGAAGACCCCGCAGTTAATCGTGAAATAGTCGCACATTACATTGCCAATAATAAGCTCACTGTGGCTTATGATGGCGAATGGGAGACTGAGCATAGAATGACTGACGGTGAAGTAATGTATACTTTTCAATATTGCTGCGAACCTAACAAGGCAATTATATTGAATCTATCCACAGATGGAGTTAATGAAAATAGAGAGTTATTGGATACAATGAAGCCATTGCTTGAACATCCTAAGGCCGACCGATTAGGTTGGAACATCCGTGTGGACGACAAGCGACTGACAATAAGAGGATTCAATCTACCTGACGAAACGTTAGGCTTTGATGGCATGAAAGCAATGTCATTTATAGACAGCCGTTGGGCTAAGGGGCTGGAAACTGGACTGAAGAAGTTCACTAACTACGCTCCTTATTACAACGCACTGTTTAAGATAGAAGCTGACAACAAAATTGATGCCAAGGACCTTGTTAAGGTAAGGTCTATAAATCCAGATGCTTATCATAATTACTGTGCGGGCGATGCTGTGACTACTTATACAGCATGTATTAACATGAGGAATTGGATGAATAAGAATCTGCCTAAAAAACAGCTAGATTATTATTTCAACACTTACTTGCCGTTATCCAATTATTTTAAAGATCTGGAATTGTCAGGCATACCTATTGATGTAAAGGTGATGGAGGAAATCACCGAAAAATATACTACCAAATACATTGAATTAAAGGGCAAGCTTGATGCTTTACTAAAGCCTTATGGTTACGACCAAGTAAGCTATAATGAGTATATAAAAGAGCATACAGATGAAGAAGCTAAGACAGCCAATATAAGAGAATCGTTCAATCCTGCATCATCAATGCAAAAGAAGGAGCTTTTATTTGAGGTGTTAGAGTTGACTCCAGCTTATTATACAAAAGCAGGCAAGGCGGCAAAACCAAGAGCCTGGTGGGTGAAGCAAAAAGAAAAAAATCAGGAGAAGTATAAGCCTTCTTCAAACAGCAAATCTCTATCTGCTCTTAAGTTCTCGATTGTCAGCGAAATGGAGAAACCCAAGGTTAAAAATAAAGTTGGGTTGGAAAGTAAGCATGAGATAATCGAAACGTTACTAGACTTGAATCGTGTAAGTGTCTTTTCTCAGAAGTTTTTGAGTAAGAAAGGAACATTGTACGAAGAGGAGGAAACTCATGAAGACGGGGAGGACCCGTTAAAGTCTTCTTACTGGGCAGCCATGTGCAAAGACCAAAAGGTACGTCCTGACTTTTTTGAATGTCTAAACAACTTCAGAAGCAGCTCAAAGGTTAATGTACAAAACCCAGCTTCTAAAGTATTAAGCCATATACCAAACATATTTGTTCCTGGTTACGACTTAATGTCTAAAGAAGACAAGGCAGCTAACGAGCATTTGATACCTAGAAATATTAGACATATCTTTTATTCTGGTGACCCTGATTGGTATTGGGTTGAATGCGACGTGGCGGGGGCTGACTTGGCTATTGCTGCATTTTTATCTCAAGACCCAGAATATATACATGATATCTTGAAGGGCGGGTTTCACACCACCAAGATGCGCGAATACTTCAATGACCCTACACTTGATAAAGACAAAGATATATCAAGATATGTTATAGCTAAGTCGATTACATTCAGAGTAGCTTATACTTCTGAGCTTTTGTCAGCAGCAATGCCGATTCAAGCGGAAATCTATTCTGAAAGCGGCAACAATGTTGATATAAAGACATTAGAGTATGCCTTGAAGACTTGGGAAAGATATAAAAAATATATAGATTACCGTGAGAACTGTAAAGCACAGGTAAGAGACTATAACTTTATAGAGAATGCCAGAGGTATAAAGTATCATTTTGAGGAAACTGAAAACTTCGGTGTACTGGCCGGATGGTTAAACGAATCTTTGGCTTATCCAATAGCCAGCGAGTTAGCATTGTTTATCTGGGATGTGTCCGTTGCCACAAGGCAGCAGTTCATCAAAGACAAGGTTTGGATGAAATACGTCAAACCTGTAAACTCTGTTCACGATGCTGCTTATTGGATAATTCATAAGGACCTTATGAAGGACGACTACTTCCAAGAGGTGTGCAAGCACTATTTTACACAACATTGTAGAATAGCAACTGGCGACCGTCTAGGTATGGAGATGAAGATTGCTGACCGCTGGAAAGCGGACAAGAAACACACTGTATTTAGTAAAGAAACAGTTTGGGACTTTAAGAATCATCATTGGAAATGGAAAGATTAACCAAATAACAAACAGAATGTCCCATCAATACTAAATAATACAAAAGAGTTTGATGGTTCAAGATTGTTAAATCGAATAACTATGTTTAAACAACAAGCTCTTAATTATGACCCTGTATAATACCGTCGGTTCAGGCAAACAACTTAGGTTAGTCACCAATGAAGTTAATGTAGCCATTCTTGGTACTAAAATAAATGTGTTTACTGATATAACAGAAACACATTGGTTCTCATGGAACGAGGCTTTTTCCTTCATGGAGCTTCTATGCACTAAAGATTACAAGACAGCGTTAGCTGAATATATAATATCAGAAGGAGAAGATGTAGTATTAAAGCTTGATGATAATAAAAATGTAACTGGTTGTTATATATCTGAAAGATTGTTCTATAAGCTATTATTGACTAGAAGTAAAACCCAACACGCCCAGCAGATGAGTGCACTTCTATCTAAGAATGTGTTAACTGGCATGAGAAAGGCTGGGCATTTTACCATTAGCGATGATAACTTCAATAGCCTACCTTTAATATTCACAGAAATGCTAAGTATTGATAATAAGATAATTAAAGCTAGTGAGGATGTTAAACCTGCCACACTAGTAACTAAACCGTTAAATAAAGACAGTAACCCATTAGACAAGCACCAGGAAGCTTCTGCTTCGCCGGTGACCAGAGACACAGTAACCATTAAATTAAATATGACCACACCCGAGACAAAAGCACCGCAGACAGATGTTGATGAAGTAGACCAAATCATCCTCAAAGCAGGCTGCTTTGATAAGGCTAAAGATACGAAGAAAACACGTAACATCATAAGGTCTGTGATTCAAGCTGGGCCTGACGGTGTGCAACTAGACACACTATGCCAGCAATTTGACATGGCTGCTCCAGAGATCAGTGGCTGGGACAATACTAGATTTCCAATACTGAAAGTTACTGCAGGCAGTAAGAAAAAGAAGCTAGTATGGCAAGGTAAATTCCCAGGGGATATCACCTTGGTCCAGGTCGGAACCGCCACAGCTCCTATGCTAGTAGCACCAACAGTACCAGTTCTTCCTCAGCAAGCTAACTACGCAGGCATTCGTAAGCCTACGGTTGCAGGTAATAAGTTTCAAGGGGTTACTAATAGTAAGCCAGGCATAACCGGCCCTGGTGATCATGTAGTTATAGCTGAATAAGCTTATAAGGTGTAAATAGGTCAAACCTTCATATTTCATATTTCAAATGCAAAAAAGAGCCAATCTTTTCCTGCCAGGTTGTCTGCTGGGTTTCACTAACCGTGAAACTCACAGACGACTAAATGTTAAAATTATCAAATAATAGCAAAACCAAATTCAAGTCATGTCATTTAAATACCTTCGGTTTGATGTTCGGCCCCGAGGAAGCTGGAGGCACCTGTCCAGGTGCTACCAGCGGGCCAGGTGGATGTATTTCGCTTAAAAAATTAGGCGGTAAAGTTCGAACTTGCTATATGGATAAGCTTGTAAAGGCTTATCCCGCGCTAGGTAAAGTACTAACACACAATACAGATATCTTAAAAAACAAAACGGTTGATGAAATGGTAGTAATACTAAGATTGACCGTCTTGCATTTTATAGAAGAGAGTGACAATACAGACCTATATTTCCGTCTGCATTACTCTGGAGATTTTTTCTCAATCGATTATGCTAAGGCATGGAGTATAGTTATAAAAGAGTTTAAACAGGTACAGTTTTGGGTATACACCCGATCTTTTATAGACGAACTAAATGTCTTGCCGTTTTTGGTTGATAACGATAATTTGACCCTGTTTCTATCAGTAGATCCTGTTAATAAAGAACTGGGGTTTAAAGCATATGAACCTTACAAAGATAAAAAAAATGTAGGGTTAGCTTGGATGGGAAATACGAAACCAGAAAGTTATAGATGGGTTACTTGCCCTGAAACTTCTGGTAAAATAAGTAATAAACCCAATATGGGGGCTTGTGGAAAATGCAGGCTGTGTGTTGACAATTACAACCACAAAGTCAAAAATATACAATTTTTGATACATTAAATGCCGGTAATAAAATAGCCTATGAAAACTGTAAAACTCAAAATCTGCAACGAACACGGTGACACCCAAAAAGAAGTCACTCAGACTGCTGCAGTTGAAGAAATCATAAATGAACATTTTAAAAATGGACGCTGGGTCTACGTTGGTTCTAACGCAGTAAGCTTTACTGCTTCAAACCCAACAGACAGCAAGTTGGCAGCAGATCGCGCCGAAATTTCCAAGCTTCTTGACGATATGGAGAACCCGATGGTAATCATGACAGGGGATCTTGTGGGTGGGGCGACTAAAAGCAAGACCAAGTGCAAGTCACGCTCGGCAACGGCCGAGGGAACAAACGCGAAAAGTCTTAGCTCCGGCCGGTATCCTACCTCCTGCAAAAAAGTTGGTTGTGTAAAAAATGATGCGACTGGTCGGCCTATTATTCAATTTGGGTATAAGCCTGCCTATCTTCCAGAAGGATTTGAGACCAAGGACCTTGGGGCAAGCACATCACTAAACTTTGGTTCAGGTTCTTCAGTGACGTTGACCCGTGGGCCTCTGTCTAAGGTATTCAACTCTCATCGCACACCGCAGCTTGCGGTTAGCGTGCAGATGATTGGCGGACAAGAAACAGTTAATGTTATGGTCACCGACTACAAGGGCTCTCTTGCTCGTTTGAAGAGGCACCTTGGCTTCATCTCTGCGTCAATCAATGAGGTGCTAGACGACGAAGTAGTTACCCGCGCTTATATGCCTGGCAGCAGGATATTCTAATTGCTTACAGCTGTAAGCTTCAATAACAAAGCCTGCTCAGGTTAACTGAGCAGGCTTTATTTACTAGTATTATCTCAAATTATGCAATACACAGAATTTAAAAAATACGCCAAGTTATATGAATCATTACATAAAAATGAGCTCAAGTTTAATATAAATTTTATCACTATACCGAGCTACATGATTAGCGAAACGAATAATCCATGTAACACTCTAATGGTTCCGAAGTTTCTTGAAGTAGATAAGCTATCATCTATAGCTGATATATTTCAGAACCTGCACGCCCCTGTACCTAGAAGTTATATGGAGCTAGGCACAGCAGCTAAAAAACTTGTGTGCGGCCTGCCGATGATGACCTCCAATGCCTCCGCTGAAAAGGTAACTTCTGAACTGGCCAAAAGTCCTAATTCTCCAGTTAAATATTTTTCAGCGGCGCTGGATAAGAAATATCTCAATAACATTAATTTATCAAGTTATGGTCTATTTGATTTTAGGCATATCTATTTAATAAAAGCACCTCCATTGGAACAAATGGAAAAGGATAAGACTTACAGGTTGTTAACTGACTCCGGAAGTAATGTAATAGCCTGTGTAGATCATAGCCATAAGCTCTATAAGTATCTAGATAAAGGGCATGTGCTTGTTTTTGCACCCGACAAAAAAGCCGAAGTTCCTTATATTGTGACCAATCAGCTTACCTTGGATGTTTGTTGTTTAATTGGGTTATATCAAATTTACTCTGATAAAATATCAGAAGTCTTACAAGATGGAATATTTCTAAGAGCCGGCGACGCAAGGATTGCTTTATTTAAAGCGGAGAAGGCTTTGCCAGATAGATTCCACACTGAGTATCAAAAGCTTAAAGCCGGTATACTTAAAGATTTTGAGAACAGTGCTCAAGCTATAACACTTAACAAGCTTCAAAGAGGTGAGTTAACCGATATAGTTCTTAATGACATCAAGATTAGAAAAAACAAAGTTGAATACGAAAACGTTTCAATTGAGTCAGACTTGCTAGGAGAAAATGTCTTTAATAAGCTGGATGGTACAGCGCAGTTCAACATATACGACATTCTTACTATCCTTGCCAATGACACTGAAAACTGGCTTGGAACTCGTCCAACAACTAATCATATAGGTGAAAATGGTAGAATGAATCAAGCTATGCGCTTTGACAAAAACTATTCCAGGACTATTAAAGTCAATGGAATGGAAATAGTGGCCTCTGTCAAAGATACCTGTTCTGCACGTTATGTTAATGGAATAAGAATCAATCATAACGAAATAGCTAGGGTTCTTAACAGGGCTACATGCTATCATGATATTAACCAGTATAATTTGTTTCTAAAAGAAGTGAATAAACTTTCATTGGCTGCACACGACCTCTTGATAAACGGCCAGACTGTAAAGCTAAACCAATCCGCATATGATGACTACCATGCAGCTAAGGGTGGTGTATCACAGCCTAAGTTCAAATATAGCAGAGGCAACGATGGTGAATATCTATTACATGTTGGAGACAATGATAAAGTTAAACTACATAGGTTTGTAACTTTCCTTCATGACATAGCAGCATTAAACCTCAAAGCTAATAATGGCTATATAGGATATGGTCATCCTGACCAAAATGAGTTTAAACACAGGGATGCAAATTGGTTAAAAGCCAAAATAACAACTCTTATATTACACCACTCGGTTAAGTCACAAAAAGATAACCCAACTATAAAAATACCTGATTTTAAAGATTACTTTAAATGGATTAAAGACACCCAGGCTCTAGCCGAACTAAAGGCTAAGAAACTTTTAGAAGACACTATGCTCATGGTTGGTGCAACCCATGCCTATCAGGGAGATATGGAAGGCTATGAAGTTAAAGGCAACATTAAAACATATTTTATAGATAAGAAGACTAACCGTGTATTTGATACCAAATCAAAGCAAAACATCTGCATCGTCAATGGCAAGGCCGAGATGGGAATAGGGGCTGACGCAGTTGTCGCATTACTACTTGCTTTGAAGAATGACAGCAGGAGAGTAGACGCGATACAAACATTGAAATTATGACTGAATCATTAAAGCTAGCATTAGACGAAGCCATGGCCTACGCCGCCCCATTTATAGAAATGGAGTGCGGCGGGGTCATACTTAAATCAAAAGAAGCAGAGGAGTATAAGTTCATCCCACTTCTTAATAAGCATAAAGACACAGCTAAATCAGCCGGGCTTTATGAAGTAGACAGAACAGACTTTGGTAAACAAGTTATACCCTTACTAACATCTGGATATAATAACTACGCAAGCTTTCATACACATCCTATTGGGTGTGATACCAATCCAAGCTCCATAGATTTTACAAAACTGTTTAAAGGATTTCCAACCAATTTTATATTCTCGCCATCAACTAAAGCCTTGAGCCAATATGATTTTGTCCCTGGTACTACCATGGAGGAGATTTTTGGTAGCGGCAAAGGTGGGGAAAATACCTTATTGTTTGTTGAAAATTTAGAAGATAAGTTAGATGGACCTAAAATTGAATCGGCTTGGAACTTAACTAAACTACGCAATGAGCAAACTTAAAATAGCAATAGCTGGAGCAGGAGGCATTGGTGGCTATGTGGCAGGTCAATTATATGAATACGGGCTTAACCGTAGGCAATTTGATTTTGCTGGCATGGACATAACTGTGTATGACGACGACACAGTTGATGCCTCCAATCTTTTACACCAGAACTTCTCAGAAGCTGATCTGGGGCAAAAAAAAGCGAAATTGATTGCCGACCGGTATTATCTAACAGCAGAGCTTAACAGAATGACCGTAGAGGACTTTGCTAAGTATGATGTGATATTTTGTTGTGTAGATAATATGGTATTCAGGAAAAAGCTTTATGAGTATGGTTGGGCTCACCCTAATAATATTTTCTGGATTGATGGGCGTTGCTCCAGCCGAAATATAGGGTTGTTCAACTCACAACTAGGCAGGAATGAACTTTCATCTGAGTTAAATGATAGCGTTGCTTCTGGAGGATGCCTATTGGCTCATGATAAAGAGGCCAAAGTTTCACATGTTACGCCCTTGACAATCGCCAGCATGATGACGCAAGCTTTCTTGAATTACTTGCGTAAGGAAGGTACTGGCAAAGTAAAATTATATCTATAATGATTGGAACATTGGCTAGTAACAACAAAGCCATTTTAGAGAAGATCTTGATGAAAAAGTTGAGCCTTATAGCGAAAGCTGTGGGGCTCAACCTTCCAGAATGGGATATTGATAAATCTCTTTATCTTGCAATAAGAAAGTCTAATAAGTTGACTAGTGCTGCAATAACGTGTATTGAATACAGTGCAATTATTGAAGCCGCAACATTGATGAAATTAAAAATAAATCCGAACTTTTACTGGTTTAACAATCTAGAACAGTTCAATAACACAAAAAATAAATAATATGGCAATAATTAAACCGTCTTTGAATTTCGAGGGCAGCGATCTATCCAGCTTCAATGCTGGCTCAATTGTAAGATCTGACGTCCCGACCATAGACTTTAAAACAGAGAAAGCCAAGCAAGGGCTGTATCTCTATATTCTTCCACCTTATAAATTAGACGCTGCTGGGAATGGCGTATGGTTTAAAGTGGTAAAAATTCGTGATAACTTTGGTATTGATATCAAAGAGAAATTCCCAGTTCAGAAAAACTGCCCTGTTGAGTTCTTTGAAAATAAGGTAAAGTTACTTTTCCCAGATTATGCAAGAGTCGACAAGATCGTCAAAGATGGTCGCGATATCAAGCAGTATCCTTCGTATGGTAGAACGACGAAGAGAGTTATATTCAACGCAGCATATTATGACGCGTTTGAAAAGGGCGCTCACGTTTTGGATATACCGCAATCAGGTGCGGCTGAAGTTATCGACAATTTTCACCGCAGAGTGGGTCCGAGTGGTAAGCTAACCCAAATGGTGAATGATCCCAGTGGTGCTGCTGCGTTGTTCTTCAGGTTGAAGCCGGCTGCGGAGAGCAAGGGCAATCCGTGGGAAGTAATCATCCAGTCCAATGAGCGTTCAGCTTTACCAACTGAGTTGTCAGACAGCGAATACCTACATGACCTTGATGATGTACTAGTTAAGAAGAATACTGATGAGCTTATAGAAAAACTCAGAATGTATACTCCTAATGAGATATTTGAAGCCTGCCTGAAGGGGTACAGTAAGGACTTTGTCACCAAGACAGCCATGACGTCATCGCCTAGCTGCGCGCTCCCGCCTGTATTAGAAACCTTGGCTACAAAGCCAGCTCCAGTCGGTCTCAACATACCTAAGATCAGGCGCAATGACCCCGCTCCAGTAGCACAAGAAGAAGCAGTTGAGCAGGAAGTCGTTATACCGCCGGCGTGGGCGAACACCGGCCCGGCAAGCAGGAAAGCAGCAGTTGATTTCTTGAATAAGAAAGTTTAACACTATTAATAAGATTGGCTGCCGCATAGGCAGCCAATCATCAATATATGCCAATAGAAGAACTTATATCGTTAACAAAAAAGCAATTCGAAAAACAGAACAAGGACTCGGAGATGCAGTTCCTTTATGCCAAGGATGAACCTCCGGCATCAGGGCTGGTGATTGATAACCCACAACTAGAGTATATACTTGATAGACGGTTTCTGGCTTACGGTAGATGCTACTTGTTCTATGGTAAAAAAGGTGCATCTAAAACCAGCTTGTTCTTAGATATAGCTAAAGCTTTTCAAAAACAAGGTGGTGATGTTATATGGATAGAAACAGAACATGCCATTGACCTTGATTTTGCCAAGAAACAGGGAGTCAATTTAGACAAGTTAGTATTGCTTCATCCTTCATCATTGGAAGAAGCTTTAAGCTTGGCTGAACAGATTGTTAGAAACATGCCTAAGGCTTATCCTGATGGCAATACACCGGTACTCATATGTCTGGACTCAATAGCTGGGTCAGTTACTGAGTATGAGGTAGATACATCACACAGCGTAAGAGACGTAAAACCAGGTGAGCATGCCAGGCTATTAAGCAGGTTCTATCGTGAGTTTGAAAGACCGCTTGCAAAGGAGCGTTGTATATTCTTAGCCCTAAACCAGCTTAAAGTATCTATAGGTGGCTTTGGAGGGTTTGGTGAAGAACCACCGGAATCCATGATTGGTGGCGAGGCTCCTAGATTTCATTCTACTTACCAGCTTAAGATAGTTAGGACTAAAGATCTGACTTACGAAACTGACAAGCATGAAAAGATTAAGATAGGTTCAAGACACCAGATTACCTGCAAGCGTAACAAGCTTGGTAAAGAAGGTAATTCACAGAATGTAGAATTCGATTTGTATATCGACGGCGGCATTGACTGGTACGGTCCATTGGTTCGAAGAACAGCTAAATTCTATCCTGAAGTTATTAGTTCAGGAGGGGCAGGCTGGTATAATTGGAATGTACCGAACATTCATTATACTACTGGTGAAGGCGGCAACGAGCTTATATCCACAGAAGATAACTATAGAGAGCCAGACTTAGCCAGACTTATTAGCTCCAGCCCAGAAGCTAAGGAAGTTATTAGAAAGTGTTTAAAGATACCTGATCTACCTCCAGAGAAAGTAATCGCTCAGTTAGAAGTCGCCAGGTTGTCGAAAAGAAAAACCAAGAAAAGTCTTGAAGAAGAACCTGGAGTATCTAGACTAGTCGAGGAAGATCCAAGTGAATAACTTATGGGTAAACTAGGACCAACAGGATTTAGCCATCCAACTAAAACATTTAAAGATAACTATGCAAATATCTTTGGTAAACAAGTTAAAACTATGAACAAAGTTAAGAAAGAACCAGCAGTACGCAAGACCAAACGTACAGTTGTTGAGCAATCAAAGCCCAGCAAAAGCAAAAGCATGAAAGACTCGATGGTAGCAGAGCGCGTCGTGGCTGAAAAAGTTAATTCAGCCTTGAAGCAGCGTCTCACCCCGGAGGTTATTCAAATGAGCAAGCTGACTGAAGAGCAACAGCGCAAGCTTATATTTGATACTTTTCCAGGTGACGAGCTTGGTTTGACAACAGGAAAAGTACATCATGACGCCTACGATGCCATGAAGCCAGTCCCTGACTCAACCAAGGGCTAAATGAAAACTATAGTTGCTGCAGATAACGGAGTATCAGGGTCCTGGGCCATCGGCAGAGCTGATGGAACAGTGGAATACTATCCTACTCCAGTTAAGAAGTGCCGCAACTATACCAAGGTCGAAGCTCATTTACAAAGGATAGACGTCGACAAACTGACGGCTATCCTTTGTAAATTACCTAAAGATACACTGGTTATTCTAGAACGGCCATTAGTCAATCCCGGCAGGTTTAAAGCTACAATATCGGCTGTAAGATGCCTGGAAGCTACGTTGATAGTTCTAGAGCAACTTAAACTAAATAGCATAACTTATATCGATAGTAGACAATGGCAGGAGTCAATGCTACCAGGTGTAAAAGGAAGTGACGAATTAAAAGCCGCCTCACTTACTAAAGGTAAAGAGCTTTTTCCTAATTTAGAAATTAAAAAAGACGCCGATGCCTTGTTAATACTGGTATGGGCAAGAAAAACAAACTTATAACATATGCCATCAGTAGTAGAATCAAAAACATTGTTTTATAAAGCAGGCGCAAGTGATAAGTTTTATCACACGGAACTCTATAAGGTGTCAGATCAAGAATACTATATATTTGCATTCTATGGTAGAAGACCAATGGGTAGTGTCACACCTAATGTTTCGTTTAGGCTAAAAAACCACGCGCCGCTAACCAAGCCTGCCGCTTTTCTTGTATATGAGGACTTACTTTATAGTAAGACACAGCACAATTATTATGAATCAGAAGTCCCTCCACAAACTAATTTAGAGTACATACATCAAAAGAGCAAACTTATACGCAATGTATGGCTTAATAACGTTGGAATAAGAACAGCAGCCAAGTCCAAAGATGAAAAATTAATGGACAAGGTTATTCTTAAAGAAGAACCATTACGTCGAATTCAAATCTAATATGGTCGTCGAGAACACCGGCACAGCAGAATATATAGTAGTACAGAAGCTGGCGTCACACTTTAAAGTAAAGAAAGATGAGCTTTACAAGGAAGTCCGACAGCAACAAGAAGAAAGAGGAGACAAGCTGGTATATGCTCCCAGTTTGTATGAAAAGTACGACTTCTTTTTTAAGCTTAGATGCATACAAGCTCCAAAGTTAAACCTGGAAGACATACTAAACTATAAGAAGTTCATAAAGACAAAGATATACCAAGACTTTGTACAATATGAGCCAGATGATAAACATTGCTTCGCAATGGCTTTGGTTCTGGTTGGTACAGTATGGCTTATATATAGAAGCAAAGAAGTTTATGATGGGTCAGGAGCTATCATCCTAAACGACTCTGAAAACTTCTATAATTCCATCCGTATAACGCCTATTCAAAACTACTTGTCAGATGAATTCTCACACAAAGAACAATGACCCAGTTTTAGATATACAGAGATTCCTTTTTAATGGAGGAACTCTGGACCAGCTTAGAGAACAATATAAGTTAATAATAGTTGAACATGAAGATGGTAGAGTAATGTTTAATTATGATCAGATAGACTCTCCAAGAGGTGAAATGATATGCCAGGAATCTAGAGGGCTTATCTTGGAGAAAGGAACATGGGAACTAGTATCGCTAGGCTTTCATAGATTTTTCAACTCAGAAGAACTACCCTATGCGCACACACTTGATTTTAATTCTCAAGTAAGGGCTTTTCCAAAGATTGATGGTTCTTATGTATCAATGTATTACTATAAGGGCCAATGGAGGTTTTCTACTAGAGGTAGCATTGACGCATCTGGCAGTGTCGGAGACTTTCCGTTTACGTTTAAAGAGCTAATAGATAGCGTAAAGCCTAGTAACTTTACAGACTATTCATTACAAACTTCCGTAGATTTTACTTATATATTTGAGCTAGTCTCTCCGTATAACAAGATAGTGACCCCATATGAAAAGGCTGAGCTTATACTTATAGGGGCCAGAAAAGTAAGAGACACAGAATATTCATTGGCTGTTCCTATAGGCTTTGAGCTAGATTATAAATCACTCGGAGCAATAGCTATATATTTTGGCGTAAAGTTCTATGAAGGGGTAGACATATCTAATCTACTTGCGGTCATTAATCTTATAGCAAACATTAAGCCTACAGACGAAGGGTTTGTTGTGGTAGAACAGACTAACTCTGTAAGAGGGTTTAGAAGAGTTAAAATGAAGAACGCCTCATATGTAGCCCTTCATCATTTAAAGTCATCTGATGGTTGCAAGAATTTAGCTGTCATACTACAGAAGGATGAAGACTCAGAGGTAGCCTCCCTGTTACCAGAACTTAAGCAGCTATTAGATACAGCTAGAAATAAAATAGAACAATTAATTGTAGTATTAAATAATCAGTATGAGCTGGCCAACCACGTAGCAGATAAGGAGTTGGAGCCTAGAGCTAAGAGGAAAATATTTGCTGAGAATGCTCTAACATCTGCTGTTCCTGGTTTTCTATTTGAAAAGTATAATAAACCAGCGCTAGGGTTTAGAGAGATAATTAGAACAGCGCAACCTGATAAGATAGCAGAGTTGATAGGGCTAAAAAACATAAAGCTATCTGTGTTTAATCAGAAGCAGGAGCGCACCCTCCCTCCCGCCCCACCGACCCCCATAGCTAGCTAGTCTTAAGGCAGGTATAATACTATGGTGAAAGGCTAACTGCCTGACCATGTTTATACCTGTGTACCTTCAGGCATGAACATCTACAACGACAAAGGTAGAAGTGAGAGCAAAAAGTTATGAAAAAAATCATTGTAAAGTTGTTGGCGTGGTGGCAGACACAGTTCTTGCGGCCCGCGTGGGATGAGGCCGACCGTCTCGAGAAGGTCTCCGCCGACGCCGCCACCCTTGCGGCCGAGAAAAAGCCCGACGAGCCCAAGGCCGACGAGAAGAAAAAGGACAAGAAGGAAAACGCCGAGAAGAAGGACGACGAGAAGAAGGTGACTCACACTCACTACGTCGCGGACCTTGACCGCCGTGGTTCGCTGGCGGTCGCGGTAGTGGTTCTGGTTCTGCTGGCTTCGGTCGCCTGGTTCGGCGGCCGGGAGATAGTCAGGATCGGGAGCGAAGAATTGCAGAAGGAATGGCAGAAAGCCTTCCCCACCACGGCGCCTAAGAAATCCCAGCCGGTGGTGAAAGTGCTCCCCGCCGCGCCAAGACCGCCGCTGCCCTATAAGGGCAACCTGGCGGAGACGGTAGGATTCTTCGCAGCACGTCGCATTGACGCAGCCACGGCCAAGATGGCGCGGCTGGAGGGATGGAGCCGCATGCCAGATAAATCATTCGCCGCCGGCCGATGGGTAGCATGGGCGGGCGGCGAAGTGGTCACGTATGACTACGTGGCCCAGAAATGGGAGTGACGGTGGAGTAGAAATGTTAAAGAGTGGCACCTGGGAAAACCTGGGTGCCACTCTGACTTATATAAATCAATTTTGATTAAAGAGCTAACTTTACTTTAGCTATTAGCTATTTATATTTTAAACCAGTAGTAATTTTTATGAACACCGCATTAAATAACCAACTAGCAGAGCAATTGACAGCATCAGCTCCCAAATTAGTGTTAGTAGAAAATAAAGGCATTCCTGAAGTCACACAGGTTATGGCATCAATTGATAATCAGATAGCTTGCTTACAAGCAAACGCCGGCACGATAAACCTTGACCAAGAGATGCAAAAGCTTGGTCGTGGCTGGGTACGAGGCTCCAAAATTAACAATGTTAATAACGTACATATGTTAAAACAAATGTTGAGCCGTGTTACCAAATTGCTAGACAGAACCGATATGGCTGACGGAACCACAGCCTACAGGTTTTTCATACCTGACGAATATACAGCAGTGACATGCTGGGTCAGACTGCAAGAGCTAGGGCAAAGAAGGCTTGTGTTCAAGCCAAAGCATAATGTCTCAGGTCACTCCCGCAAGCCACAATTTGATTGCCAGATTGTTGTAGGCTACCGGTTGGCTATACCAGAGCTACATACTGAAGATGAAGCTTTCTTCTATGCTCCAGACGTAGCACCTATCGCTACAAATATAGTTACATTTGTAGTTAACACCAAAGAGAACAGGCTGGTAAAGTGGCTGCCTGGAGAAGACAAAGAGCGTTTTCGCCCTACCAGCGATCTTAAAACGCACTGGGTAAACTGCTGCAACTATCCAAAAGAGAAATATCAGCCTAAGGCTAAAAATGTGCCAGCTGAGTCAAAGCTGTCAGATAATAATATTACACTTACTCCAAGACCTATAATGTCGTCGCTCCCACCAATAATGGCAGTGAAACCTAAAATACAAGAAGAAGACGAGGTATCATTTGTATTTGCTCTAAAAGAGGAGCTAAAGAAAGATGGGCTGTTGATTTCTACCTTCGAGCAAATGGGTATGTCAAAGCACTAACTATATGAATACAAAAGCAATAACACAGGTAGCGCTTGGGTTATTAGCGCTTGGGTTTTCAGCAATAACCGCCAAAGTTATAGCTGATAGATATTACGATACTTCTAATATTCAAGTAGTCTATATAGCCGCCTTAGTGCTGGCTTCATTGGAAAATTTGGCAATGTTTGTTGTGTCTTTCTTTGTCTATGATGAAGAAGACATAAAAATACATAAAGTAGAGTTGGATAATATTGCGTTAAGAAGGGATAATATTGAGCTGCAAAGACAGTTAAACGCAGTCAATATATACACAGATCAACTGGAAAAAAATCAGAAGTCCAGGTCACCCCTCCAACACACTCGTTAAGGACTCAGCTACTGTTTCTGGCAATTTAGACTTAACCTTCTTTATTGCCTTTAACAGTATAGCTCTGTCTTTCTTTGATTTGATTTGCCATTTAGCATAGGTGTTATTGCTTTTTTTATAAGTATAGGTAAAACAACTTCCACCAAAAAACTCCTTTAGTTTAAAAGTGAGTGGTTGTTTTGACATAGGTAATGATATGGTAATTTCTTTATACCTATTATTAATTGACACATTGGAATAAATTACGCCGAGCAAAAAAGAAATCATGAACCGATCATTAGCAGTATTGTTGGCTTTTTTTATAGTAATAGCGTTACTTACAGGAAGATTGGTAGACATATTAATCTTTTGCACAATAACAGCTCTTAGTTATACATTGATAAAACAATTTAGTAAAGAGAAAACAGTTGAGCCAAAAGCCCCGTCACGCAACAAAAACTATAACAAGAAATCACGATAATTATGCCCAAGAATAACGAAGTAGAAGTAGCAGACCAGCCATCAACGCAACAAACAAGCCAGGCCTTCGCACAGTTGGAAGCCATGGAAATATTAGCTAAAGCTCTGGCAAGGGCCCAAAGCACACCATTCAAAGACATCACCGTGGTTCGCACAGGTGATCAAATTATACTGCCTGAAGGCATGTCCTACGCCGACGCCCATGTGTGGCTGAGGAAGAAGGAAGATGCTGAGGAGAGTGTTGTAGCTGTCCATGCAGAAATCCCATGCTATCCGTTGGATGGTATGTTGGCGCTGTCTAAAGCGCTACAAAGGATATATGGGTTTACAAGTTTGGCTGGTACGCCGACTTTCTTCGGCCAGGAGTTTCCTCCTGTGATTGTGCAAGTCCCAACGGGCGTGCATACCTCTGAGCCAGCCATTTATGGACGCATCCAACCGCCAACATTAGAGGGCGGATACCTGCAGCCTGTCGTGGGAAAGGAACAGAAATTCACAATCTCTGGTCAGGTAAAACGCAAGTTCGAAAAGGACGTTGAGCGCATATTCCAGGTTACGAGAGAGATTCTCGCTAACAGCAGCATATATAAAGGCCAGGCGATCATGATAGATCTTTCTTATCTCAATCGCCCTAATCATGAGTTTAATCCTGCCAACGATGCACCAAAGTTCATGGACCTTACAGGTGTGAGCGAAGACAAGCTCATCCTTAACAAAGGAACAAAGTTCAGCCTCACAACAAGCATATATACATTGCTTGAGCAATCAGAAGCCTGCAAGGCTAACGGCATTACACTAAAGCATGGAGCATTGTTCATGGGCCCTTACGGCACCGGTAAAACCATGACTGCGCGGGTAATAGCACACAAAGCTACGACCAATAAGTGGACATTCATATATCTAAAGCAGCCTGATCATATTGCACACGCACTAAAATTGGCTGAGCAATATTCTCCTGCGGTGGTCTTTGCAGAGGACATTGACCAGGTCACCAATGGAGAGCGCGATGATAAGCTAAACAACATCCTTAACACATTGGACGGTATTGACACCAAAGACAAAGCGGTCATTACTATTCTTACAACCAATCATCCTGAAAAAATAAACCCAGGCATCCTTAGAGCCGGGCGCATAGACTCAGTGATACATATGGACGCGCCTGACAGTGAGGCTGCGGAAAAATTCGTTAAGGTTTATACAGACAATGGCAGGCTGTTGTCTCCTGATATTAATTTGGAGCCTATCGGTCTGGCTCTCGCTGGATTCGTGCCGGCATTTATATCTGAAGCCGTCCAGCGCGCTAAGCGCAGGGCAATTTACCGTCATGGGGCGGATATCGCAGGCAAAGTCAGCGAAGAGGATCTCTGCCTCGCCGCCGCCGAGCTAAAGAATCATATCAAGATGGTCAATCGTGTGCAGCCGGCTTCACATGCTGAAAACACACTTGCAGCTCTGAACACACTGCTGCGACCAGTTGCAAACTTGGTAAACGAAGCTGAGGATAGGCTCATAGATTCAATTGAGTCATCGAAATAACTAGATTGGGTGGAGGTAGAGAAATCTGCCTCCACCCAAATCATTTTACGTGTACCATTTAACATTAGCTGGTATACTAAATTCAATATGAAAAAACCAAGAAAGTTTAAGTTTCCTATATCGATACTAAACTCCATTAATGAATGTACACAGGGATATTTCCTTGTGACTGTCACTAGTGATCGTGAATTTGAGATTTACCAAAATCTTAATGATACAGTTGATCATATGGCAGTAATTCATTTTCTTGATGTTCATGCACAGGTGATGAAAGACGCTGTGCTGCACCAAGCAGCTAAACAGTTTGGAAAGACCGAGGCCGGTAACAATGGAGAAAATTTAGACCGATCTTAGTCTCTTAATGAGTTGGTCGATTTATGTACACAAATACATTCTTTAATGATTTGTGCTATGATCTTTGTGCTTTTATCGAGGTTTTGACCTGTATGTAATTGATCATTTCTAAATACTAACTTCTTTTTGTTTTTACCATCAAATATTTCAATGGTAATTTTAACTTTCATTACATCTTACGCTGAGTGAAATAGTTTATAATATTCCTATCTCCATCAGGTGTAGTAGACTTGGAAAGCTGTGTTTTTAGAAGTTCTAGATTACGTTCTGAATGTTCTTCCAACAAGCTTAAAACCTCTGCTTTAGAAAATTCTTTATTCTCTGGAACATTTCTTAGCAGCTCTTGTTCTATAGGCTCATTCTTAAGTTGGTCTTTAAAGGATTCCACACCATTCATAATATTTACAGCCATTTTCTTTCCAACTACACCAAAGAAGTTAGCCAAAGGTGGAACAGCTCCAATTAACCAGGATAAAACAGACCCCATCAACGGCAGTAATGCTGGGAATAACACAACCAGCGCAATTAAACCTCCAATACCGATGGTTCCCATTGTCCAAGCCCATATGCGGGTTACCAATGACTTGTTTTGCTCTTGTTCATATTTTTTACCTAGCTCTACAAGTTGATTTCTTAATGCTTCCCTTTCCTTCTCGGCAATAGCTTTTTCTTCTAGTAGCTTTTGCTCTCTGTCGAACCTAGCCAATAGCTCTTTATAATCAGCAGTCTTATCCATGACCGGCGAAGCGACCATTGCTGCCACATTAATTGGAGTAACAGGTAGACCGTGCAACCCTACGTTTTTATCTGCCGTAATTTTTGCTATTGTAACCGAGTTACTGACCACGTTATTAGTAGACACATCAGATGGTACGTTCTTTAATGCATCATACGTGGCTTTGGTAAGGGCTTTCTTTTCTTCATCAATCTCAGTGTTTACTTCATTAAGTTTGGTAGTAACTTTATTCTCGTTCTTGCCCAATATGCCACAAGAGGTTAACCCACTTATACAAAATACAGCTAGTAACAGACATAGCAGAATATTAAATAGGTTTTTCATCATTATCCTCACTTTCGTTGTCATCTGGTTTATTAAAGATATCTCTAACGCTGTCCTCGTATATCTTATCAACAATTAACAATTCACTTACACCAGGAAGCCCGGTATAAATACCAAGTTTTTTCTTTTCGGTGGAGCACTGAACATGGGTCCATTGATGAGTAGGAGTACCAAGCATTAACAGCGCGTTAATTCGCTTCTTTGGTATCTCACCGTCACAATTTACACACTTATATTGCTTGTAATTTACTTTTCTCTTTTCATCCATACTTAAGCCTCAGGTGGTTTATTTTGTTGTTTGGCTCTGTCTACTCCATCCTTCTTGGCTCCACTAGTTAGCTGTTCCAAGGCGGCTTTGACTGCGCCATATAGTGTTTCATCGCTGGCCTTAACCTCTTGAAGTTTCTGTCTTCTCCCTGCTGCATCCAGAGGGAATAGCTGCTGCGCGATCTCTTGGGCCTTCTCAAGCACATCTTGAGGAGAACCACCACCACCACCACCACCACCACCACCACCGCTACCGGCGTCAGCCATTTGTTGTAGCTGTTCCTTTGTTTGCTCTTCTTGCTGTAACTCCTTAAGCGTACGGTCCTCATCAATCTTTTTACGTATTTGCTCACGATAATCGAAACCATACAAGCCGAGTAGCTCGCTTCTAGCAATAGCGTTAGCGGATACAAGCTGACCAATAATACTTTTACGTTCCATATCATCGCTAAGAGTAACAGGCACCAAGCTAACCTTAGCGTCTGGAAGACCTTTTATTTTCGCTATGACTTCAGCAATGTGCCCCAATAGATCATTATAAATATCTATAATTGGAGCCCAAGAATTTTCAAACAATCTAAGGGCCGGCCCCGCCGCCTGAACAGTTAAACTCATGTTGTACAGCTCTTGTGGAATATTTAAGGCATTTAAAATATTAGCTCTGGCATTGTTGATAAGCTCAACTGGAGCCAGGTTTTTGGCATCGCCTCCTAATTGTTGAAAATCTAATGGGAATGGGAAAGTATGGTATGAAGCAGGATCAACACGATGTTCTTTAATCATCTGATCCACCGCAGAAGTCCACTTACCGCCGTGCTGTGTTAATATTGGGTTAGCTTGACCATTAACTTCCTTTGCCATAGATATTACTCTAAATGGAGCGATGTCTTCCATACATATAGCTTCATTGAATCTTTCCATTACTTTCAATAGAAAGAAGTCGTCAAACATATAAATACAACGAGGAATAGACTTACCATCACTTTTAATGCCTGCAGGAGTAGGCATTTTTAAATGCACGAAGTTCTTAGTATTGAACTCCAGCATCCGCTCATTAATGATTGCGTCATATATGATCTTTGGAGTTTTCTTACTAAAGAATTTATTATCAGTTCTTATAACCTTTTCAACATAAGCTTTAGGTATGTCCCAAAAGTATTGTGAAGAACCTGTGGTTTCTTCAAATCTTATTACAATTTCCCTTGGGTCCCAGAAAGTGAGGTTAAGTTTGTCTAAATCCTTGGAAGGTTTGTCTACTCCCTCATGTATACCAGTATAGTTACAGCTAGGACATTTATAACTAAACTTGCCTTTCTTAGAGAATTTATAATTATTAAGTTTGTCGATATTACTGTGTTTACCACACTTAGGACACACTAGGAAGCGCTCAAATCCTTGGTTAACAGATACAAACACATTGCTATAGGCTAGTAAGTTTAGCCCAGCCATTGACAGTATTTGCTTCCAATGTAGATCGTCGAAAATCTCTTTATACTTTCGCTTAGCAGTAGAGTCATCACATTCAATTTTAAGCGAAGTTATAAAGTAGTTAGCAATACGACTTAAGGCTGCATGATAAAAACCAAACCTTAAAAGAAAATGATTAGCCCACCACAACATACCATCCGGGGAATTAAGTGGTATATACTTTTGAGCTACCCCATAGAAAGGATTGGCGTATGAATCTCGCTTACTCCCTGCTCCTGTGAAAAATCCGGACGGTCCTGGAGAATTATCTAGCGACATTGTTATCTCCTTCTTGGCTAATTTTTTTAGGCGTCTTCAGCTTTGATTTATTGTCCTCGTCTGCTACTTCAAACCCCTCGTCATCAAAGTATTCTGCCTTTTTAACTGTATCAAAATCACTAAGAGATTGAGCTGTGAGCATACCGTGTTTTGTAAGAGGCATATTACTTGATAGTTTGTATAGGTGTGTGGTCCTTCAGCATACTTAATAGTGCAATTGGGGATAGAGCAACCGCTCCAGCCGCCGCGCCATAATCTTTAACTTGATCTATAATCTCTCGACTACGATCTCGTTCAGGCTCTTCATTCTTATCCTCGGCATTATCATTCTTATCCTCGGCATTATCATTCTTATCCTCGGCATTATCATTCTTATCCTTGCCGTTGTCATTCTTACGAAGAGTGCGCTCAACGTTTTTATATGTTAGTTTATTCTTCATTATCTTGATGTGTATCAGGTTCTTTTACCAATACCATTAATTTATGCTTTCCATCTGTCCAAGTAAATAAAAAACCTGGGTACATTACTTTTATGTTATTGTCTTTAGTTATAAGTAAGTTCAAGCTTTCACCATTCTTTGGTATAAAAGATATACTTTCATCATCTTTAAACACTAGTATAACTGCTGTACTCTCTTCTAAGACAGCGACAACTGTAACTTTCATTCTACCAAAATCATTTTCGAAAGTCACGTTTATAGATTTTTGAGAAAGGACAGGTAGCTGCTCTAAGTTAAATGGTTGATGCACCGAATTATCTAAACTATACGAAGCGTTCACCAGAGTAGGCTTAACCAGCTCTAATGGTTTTGACTTCTTGTCCTGTCCTGGCTTTTTTTTAGTTATAGCTACTTGGGTAGGCAACATACTGCCTTTTGCCCCAGGAGACAGGGCCGAACGTAATACGGACTCAGCTTTTTCCTGTATCTGCTCTTTTGAGCCCACGAATTGACCTGTGCTGTTATCTTTTCTTTTACCCATTGCGTGGTAGCTTGGTACAATATAATCGCCAATTTCTCCGTGTAGTGAGACGGCGCCAGTTTGAGGTTCATGACTTGCGTTCATTAGTGTCTTATGATAATCTATTTAATAGATGAAAAAAATCAATTTATTGAAACGGGCCGTTAAACAGAACGGACCAACTTATATTCTTGATGTCGAAATCATTTCGTCTGAAGGTATCACAAAGGATATATTTGTCAAGCAGAGGCGTAGAAATCTAAATAATACTTTTGATGATGTATTTGTAGCGATTGCAACTGTAGCTCAAATAGAAGATTTTGATATTGGTAGCCCAGCTGAAGATTCTACCTATTTTAGAACTTCAAGCTTAGTTTTAGTTGGAACAAATCCCGCATTTCTAGAAGAGTTGTTTACTACTGTTTTATCAGAGGTACAACAATTAGTTGACAACGCAGAAGTTTTAGAGGAAATTAAACCAGATGGCGTTTATGAAATAACCGCCGATACAATAGACGTTAATATGGGAATAGTACATACACATTATAGAATTCCGTTAATAGCCGCACCTTGCGGTGTAAATGAGGTGTTCACAGAAAGCAATCTGCAGAAGCATAGGGTAGGAAGTCAAAATACGCTTCTTCCTGGTTGGTTAAATACAGTTAGTGGTGTTGATCCTGCCGGTACTTATTTTAAATATAACATTGCTGTAGACATAACTCTTGGTTCTAAATGGCCAATAGCCTCAGAGTTCTTAGCTTATGCGCATATAGAGAATAATGGAAAGACAGAACAAAATGTATTAATAAATGCCAATGGTATATTCTGGAAGAGTAATAAGTTGGGAACAGCACCGTGGCCAGTTGATTATGTTAACAGTGGGAATACAGGGATTGCAGCTAACGCTATTGTGCTAGTAATAGACTTTATAGTTTAATGACCCGCACAATTACAGCAAGTCACGGAATCTGGGCAGATGAGACGTCTGGAACAGCCTGGACTAGTTCCGAATCAACAACAAATATATCAACAGGCACATGGGCAATGGACGTTAACATTGAATCCCCAGAAGTTACAGAGCTTAAAACAAGAGTAGATGTTCTAGAAAAAGAGCTATTGTTTATTAAATCAAGTTTAATGGGGGATGAAGATGGTAAAAATCCAGATCTTTATTTTCGCAAAATCGATTTCAAATAACAAACTCCAGTTAAAACAATCAGATGAAAAAGTTTGATAGACCTCATCAATCAGATGTTCGTGATTATGATAAATATCATAGTAAAAAGAAAGACCATTCTAAGAAAAATAGAGATAGTCGCTATAAAGAACATGACGATGAAAAGTTTAATACAAAAAACTGGAAACTAGAACAAGAAGATAACTGGCAATAATTAAACACACAACCAAGTTAAACGTTAACCTTCTAGCTATCGTATTGATGCTTAGAAGGTTGTTTTTGTCTATGAACCAGAAACTGGATGCTGAGTATAAAGTTACTAAGCTTCCTAGCGAAGTTGTTGAATACTCACAAGGTTAAAAGGCTGAACAGCTGCTCAACCCGGATTGACTAAGCAGCTGTTCACCTACTTACTCCCATCCCACTTTTGGTCGCGTGGACCAAAATTACTATTCTCAATATAATAAATAACCCAGGGAGCGTCAAGTGATAAAATATACAGTTTACAATAAAATATACAACATAATAATCTTTGTTACCAGGTATGAAGACTTGGTATTTGGATTAGTTGGGTATACAGCTTTAAAATTGAAGGACTAATTAGTTATGCCAAAAACAGAAAAAACGCCGGAAAGAAGAATTGATTTAACCGAAACAGTTAGTCGCCAGACAAATAAAAAATTGGCATTAGTAAGTCACATTCTTATCATTGATGAGAGTGGCTCAATGCAGTCTTGTGTAAAGGCAACCATTGAAGGTATTAATACTCAGATAGCTACAATAAAAGAATCTGAAGCCACAGCTAAGATAGAAAATCTTATAACTTTAGTTGTATTTAATGACCAGCATCAATTTGTAGCCAAGGGAGTTTCACCTGATGATGTGGAAACCTTGACCGCTGAGAAGTATAAGCCTACAGGCAATACGGCACTGTACGACACGATAGTCTCGGTCATTAAAAGCACAGAAGCAGACATCACCGCTGGCTCTAAAGTATTACTAAGTATTTTTACTGATGGGATGAATAACATATGTAAGAAGTATACCGCTTCTGATGCCGCTCGAGAAATAGAACGGGTACAACAAGTTGGATGGACTGTTACCTATGTAGGTGCAAATCAAGATGTGGGTGATGTCGCTTCGTCTCTTAATATACCATTGGGTAATGCTATGTCCTATACTTCAACCAATGAAGGAGCTACGAGGGCCTTTGCTGCCTACGCCCGGAGCAGTACATCATATTGTATGGCTATTTCTGCTGACCAGCTAGACCAAACTAGAGGAGTTAGCCGAAGCTTTTTCTCAAAAGAAGCCAAAGTTAAAGATGTATCAAGTACTACATCACTTCCTGATCTGCTTAAAAAGTCAGCGATCAAATAAGGCTTGATTTTAGCCTATATTTTAGGTTAAATAGTTATATGAATAAAGACGCGATCGTAAATGGATTTGTTAAAAGAGCAGCTGAACGCTGTGATGGTTTTCAGTTTAAACATGAGACCGCTGCCGAAATTATAAAGCAAGCTGGCTGGTGGGATAAGATGTCTAACCAAGGCTGTGTTACCAACAAGGTAGACAAGAAATCTAATCGCAAACCTTTCAAGAACAGTTACTACGACAGCGCTAACAAGAATCTATAATTATTGATTGGCTAATATTAATCAAAGGTTATAGTCCAACATGAAGTATACATTAAATAAACAATCCCGCCGCCCAGCCAAATGGGCAGGGCTGGGTTTTGATGTATCAGGTAGAAATTCAGCACCTATGTAAAGCAGGATTAAATATAACTAAAAATTTAACCCTGCTGGAAACCTCCAGCGGGGTTTTGGATTTTAGGAGGAGCTTAATTTCCTCATACTGCTTTCATTAAATTTAGTTTGAATCAAATAACTTTAATTATATTTATATAGTTAAAATCAACACATTAATCAAGGTTCAACCGCGCCATTAGCTCAGTTGGTAGAGCGTCAGTTTTCCAAACTGATTGTCGTGAGTTCAAATCTCACATGGCGCTCCCTTTTATGCAATCAATACATGACCTATCAGAAACTCAGTTAGAAGCAATTAATGCCTCATTTGATATTATAATCAATGTGGGTGTTAATAGGCTACATGATCTCAGTCCAAAAATGTCTGAAACAAATCGAGAACAAATGGAAGCTGTTAATGTTGATGTGACCAAAGTTATTACCAAGGTCGAGAAAACACTTTCGGATGGTGGCAATCTAGGTAAAACTTCAATAGAAGATATTCTAAAGATCATTACCCTGGCTATTACTATTCTTGGAATAGCGCTGGGCGAAAATGATGATGACGTTGTAAAACTACGTAAGTTAAACAAAGAAATTAACGGATAACTAGGCGTACCAGTTTGACTCCGCCTGCCCCAACCTTTTATGAATGAAGAACAACAAGAAGCATTAGCCTCTGCTATGACACAAGCCCAGGCTGCCATGGAAGTGTTGAGTGCTAGACTAATTCTTATTTCAAAGAAAAAAATGAAAGCTATCGACAAAAACTTTCTAATTAGTGGCATTCAAGAAGAAAAAAAGACCCTGCTTGACTCAAAAGTAAAACCATCACAAAAGACAGTGCTAACTCTTATGTACAAAATGGCCCTGCTGGCTTTTGGAGCAAAAGACAAAGATGTAATAGCTTTCAAATTGGCGATAGCTAATTTGCCTTAAAGTAATAAAAATAATTTGGTTCCTATATGCGCTAATTGTCACATAGGTTATTATCATCACGGGGGCTGGGACTGCCTGGCGTGGTCATCTCATTTGCAATGAGAAAGTCAGACCGGTTCAACTCCGGTAGCCTCCAATCCTATTTAGAAGCAATTTTATGACAGAAACAACAGAACTGCCGGCGATCGAGTTTGTAATCAAACTCAATAATCCTGAATACAAACGTGAAGCTGATGAGCTTTACAAGTCTATTCAGGAACTTATATCAAGTGATACTTCAAAGAAAGCCTCCGAGCTAGACCCTAATCTATCTTTCAGAGTAGTGTTGATTGAACATGATGGTAGTGTGGAAAGCATGGAGCCTGTACGATACATTCAACTCTAAGTTTAGATTATTGTGCTTGCTGCCTTTAGTTCGACATAATTATAAGGCAGCAAGCCGACATATAACAACAAACATTTCACATGAATATTATAATAAAACCACTAAAAAAGAGACATAAACCAGTATTCAATACAATAAAAGAACTGCTTAGCTTTAAAGAAACCACAACATTTACAGAAATAGGAAGAATAGCAAAAATTAACAGTCTGGAGGTAATTCAGGTATGTAATAAGAATTCCGGTATGTTACATAAATATAACAATGGCAGTATAACCGGATTTTCTAGTGCGCCTATTACTGATCTAAAGTTTAAGCTAGGCAAGACATTTAGATCTAATAAAATAGTTATTTCAAACGATGGGTTAAAAGCGGAGCTATTATTCTCAGGTCATGACGAGTTAAAAGCCACTTATAATTTTTCAACCTCTTTTAAATTGCACCAATATGACCCTTGGGCTAAAAAAGTTGTCATACCTGATACTGCAACGATTAGAACAGTTTTATCAGGTCATGGTATACAGGATGAGGTTGAGGTTGTTAAAGATCTTGATCTAGAACTTTATTGGGACGAAAAATGATAACTACATTACCCAGCCAAAAATAGGATTAAATAAACTACGTGATGAGAGTTAAAATAACAAAATTTGCAATATCAGACGAAACAGATGCACTTCCTCCTGCAGATAGGGATTCACATATACCAGGGCGGGAACAAGCCGATAACTTAAGCCTTCCTATTGAGTATTGGATTGAGGGTCAAGCTGAGGAGCTGCCATGTGTAGGTCGCTGGTTTGTAATAAACAGAGAAGTAAGGAATGGTGTTGTCACCCCAGGACTGTTTACTTCTTCTCCAATCGTCAAGATCAGTGGAGATATTTATGAGACAAGAAACTCTAAATATCGAGTAGAACTTTTAAGTTAATGCACCTGTAGCTCAGCCTGGTTAGAGCAGCGCCCTTTTAAGGCGTTTGTCGCGCGTTCAACTCGCGCCAGGTGCACCACTTTATAAAAATTAATATGATAAAGTGTTAACAACCTTTCTAATTTAAGTAAACAACAATAACCCATAATGGTTGACCAAAATATAATTCAACAACTCCGTGTGGTACTGCACAAGGCTACAGACATTTCAGTAGTATCGTCTGTAGAAGGTGACAATTTAAAATATGATATAAAGATAACTATACCTATGGAAGTAAACAACATAGGCGCAGACGTTGGTCTAGTACTAAAGCCAGAGCGGCGAATTTCGATATGAAGACAATCATACATGTTAACCAACATGTTATTAAGAAAAATCAAAAGACTGGCGAAAGAAATCCTGTGTTAACTGTTAAGACCTATAAGTCTAATTTTAAAGCTAATATGGTGAAGATCAAAGGTCCTTGTAAAGTTGTCTATAGCCCAAATAAGCCACTTTCATGTGGAGCAAGGGTCTGGATAGAGACAATAGGAGAAGTAAAGTTAAATTGAAAACTAGTGAACTATGACAAAACAGCTACAACTGAACTTGGTTAAGGGAATCATGCAAAACTACCCCGAGTCTGGGGCCGGTGCGGTGCTTCAATGCATAGATTGGAAGTACAGCCAGAGCGTCTATGAATTTGAGGACGGCGATGAGGGCAAGTTGTACACCTTGACGGAAATGGAGCTTCTGGCCGCAGTGCCGATCATGTTCATGAATTGGCCGAAAGGTTGTACGCCGCTGCCTGTGACTTTTACCGAGGAGAGCGTCGAAGAGTGGTGTTGTCAGGCGGACGCTAACGACCACGATGCGTTCGTTCAAATCGCGGTCTTTGGGGAGGTTATTTATGGCTGAATTTCGTGAACTAACTATTTAATCATAACATGAGGATAATAGGAAAACATCAGAATAAGAAGAAACCTTTAGCTAAGTTTGCCGATAAAAAAGGGCAACCATTGGTCGTCTTATGTCAAATGGTTTCCGTGGACCAGAAGGAAAGGAGAAGCTTCAAGACTTTTGTAGATACCAAGCTGTCCGGGGATTACGCTAAAGGTGGAAAAGCATATGCGAAATTGAAGAATAGGCCAACCAATGACATTTTTGGGGAAAAGACAAAGCTCCAGAAGTTTGTGAAGATGCATTTTGATTTCACGAAGTTTAGTGATACAGATTGGGAAAACTACTGGCTTCTGACTCAGCACTGTGATTTCAATAGACAGTTCCAGAAGGCAGCTCTGAAGGTAATAACAAAGTTCAGACCTGACTCAGACGAGATGAAGTTTCTCACCGACAGGATCTCCTGTAGCTTGAGTGGAACACAGAAATTCGGCACGCAAAACATCTGCGAAAAAGATGATGTAGATGTAACTAGATAAATATGAACATCTTTTACTTAGAGCACGATGTCAAAAACTGTGCAAAGATGCACGTAGATAAACATTGTGTAAAAATGATATTGGAATATGCACAATTGTTGAGCACGGCTCACAGAGTACTTGACGGTATTCCATTAGTTGGAGTTAGCCAAACTGGCAGGAAACAAACTCAGTATGTTCTTCCTGATAATCGGGAATCTGACTTGTATTCTGCAACACATATCAACCATCCTTCCGGTGTGTGGGTGAGACAAAGTTGTGCTAACTATGATTGGTTATTCAAAATGTTTGTTGCTCTAATGGATGAGTACACATATCGCTACGGTAAAGTTCACGCTACCAGCAGATTGACAGAACATTTGAGGTCCAGGCCAAAAAATATACCGGACGGTTCTTTTACTGAACCCACACCCGCCATGCCCGAACAATACAAAGTATTCGGTGATTCAATCAAATCGTATAGAAATTATTATTTAGGTGATAAAAGACGGATGTTTTCTTGGAAACTCCGGGAAGTTCCGCCTTGGTGCCTCTAGGAAGTTAGGTTATATCTGCGTAATAGGAAATATGGGAGTAGAATATATAATAATTTCTAGTGTGGTAGATAAGCTTTAAATAATGGAAGGAGTATAGTGTATACCTATGGAAGAAGAAATTGCTTTAAGCTATGACGATGTGTTGCTGATACCAAAGTATTCAGAACTAGAAAGTAGAGCCAAGGCCATCACTGAAGTCGGTCTGTGTGGTTCTAAGTTTAAACTACCAATTGTGCCCGCTAATATGAAGTCGGTCATTGATATAAAGACAGCCAAGTGGTTGTCACAGAATGGGTACTTTTATATATATCACAGATACGATAAGACTAATTTTGAGTTTGTTAAGAATGCAATAGCTGAGAAATGGGAGCTTATAAGCATCAGTACTGGGGTTAACGAAGACAGTGAGATAGACCTTAGGCTTATTGCTAACGCTGATGAAAACTTATATGTTGATTTCATAACAATAGATGTGGCTCACGGGCACCATCTAAAGGTTAAGAATCGAATAAAGCTCATCAAGGAGCTGTTCCCTGAAACAAAGGTCATAGCGGGCAACGTAGCAACACCAGAGGCCATCAGGGACTTAGCCGCGTGGGGAGCGGATGCGGTGAAAGTGGGCATTGGACAAGGGTCTATTTGTACAACAAGGTTTCAAACAGGATTTAGTGTTCCTATGTTTACCTGTGTTGCTTCATGTTGTGACGACTTTTTTATCGAAAATAGTCATGATATAATTCAACAGACAATCATACCTATAATTGCTGACGGTGGAGTCAAGTATATAGGAGATATTGCTAAAGCTCTTGCCGCTGGTGCTACTATGGTAATGTCTGGGGCTTTGTTTGCCAATTGTATAGATTCGCCCGCAGAAATAATAAACGGCAAGAAACAATACTTTGGCTCAACCTCATTTGAGGCCAAGAAAGAAAACAAACATATTGAAGGCCGTCTCTTACAAATAGAGACTGGCTGTACAATAGAACAACGACTCATTGAAATACAGCAGGCACTACAAAGCTCAATTAGCTATGCTGGTGGAATAGACCTGACTTGTTTTAGAGACGTTGGGCATGTAATTATAAACAAGTAAGTTAATGGCACTCCTATGAGTTAGGGACGGATAATAGCCCGTTGATGAGTTCGAATCTGTCAGTGCCTCTTTTACAATATGATAATAGAATGTGGAGGACACAAATGGTACCCAACTAAAGGAGTCATTAAGTATAATCTAGATGGCTCTGTATTTGTCCACGCCGATAACTCTATTGTCGAGTATTATCAAGCCGTGGTAAAGATGCACCTACACCTGAAGTTAAACCCCCCGTTTAGTGGGGCACACATTACTGTTGTTTCTTCTAAGTGGGAGAATTCCGTAAAACACTCATCATACTGGAAAAAACGTGAAAGTGAAGAAATCATCTTCTATTACACTTCAACTATTTTCAGATCTCAGAGCTATTTTTGGTTAACTGTTCATTCACATGACATGATCAATCTTAGGACTGAGCTTGGGCTTGGAGAGAGGTATCATCCTTTACATTTAACAATAGGTAATATAAGATTTTCAAAATAACTATGAAAATTGAAAAGATAATTTAAATAATATGTCGTTTATAAGACCAACAAGTAGCCCTGACGGGCTTTACATATACCACAGCATTGAAAACACCGTGTCGGTGCATGCTAGGGATGTATATGTAAAAGGCAAAAAGAAGAAGTCAGAATTTCCTGACATAAAGTATAAACAGTTCTTGAAGCTGTGCCAGAAGTGTAAGAAGGCTAATAGCTATCTAAGAACGCCGATTACTGTGGGGGAATTATCTCTTGAAGCAGTGGAGATAAATAAGCGTGACATGCCTGGCTTCGGCAAGTATGGTGTTGATACACAGATGTACATGTGTGACCATCGTATAAAGCTAAGCAATGGAACACATAGCATACTAATGTATTGTGTTACCTGGGCCTACATCATGAATAATGTTTTAAGTTCTGAAGATTTTTACAGAGAAAAGAAGAAAAAATAATTTAACGGAATGTAGACCGTAACTTGGTACCGGGTACGATTTGGGGTCGTATGCTTAACCGCCGTGCAGGTTCAAATCCTGTCATTCCGAAATTTATGTTGACTTAACCGATAAAATTTCATAGCGTAACAGCTATGAATAAAAAATTATCGGTTAAACAACTAGATCAAATATTAAGTAGCAGTAAGACAGAGTATACAGCCAACGTTAAAGCCGCTAATTTTCTGGCTGATCTGTGTAAAAAGTACAATGCTCACGATAATGGCAAATCTCGTGAAGTATTAAGACTGTATCTAAGTAAGTATAAGCTAGATACTTCTCATTGGTACAATCGACCAAGCAAGTATACAAATGTAGAAAAGATTTGTCCTGTATGCGAAACTAAGTTTACAACACAGCTTAATCACAAAAACGAGAAGACTGTATGCTCTGTAGGATGCGCAAACACTTATTTCCCTAGACATACTGAAGAAAGTCGCAAGAAGATAAGTGACGCGCTATTACATAATGCTGCTGTGCTTGGGAGAAAAGCTGAGCATGTAATATTATGTAAAGAATGTGGTAATCCTAAGATAACAAAGCGAAAGCATCAAGCATTTTGCTCTGTTATTTGTTCTAAATCATATAGAGAAAGAGACCCGGTTTATAGACAAAAACTTAGAGATATACAACTAAAGAGGATCAAAGATGGAACCCATACTGGATGGAGATCTAGGAATAAACCATCTTATCCTGAAACCTTCTTTATGAAGGTTCTAGATAATAACAAGATTCCTTATGAATTTGAGAAACCGGTAGGCAAGTATTTTATAGATTTTGCTATTAATGATAAACAAATAGCTTTGGAGATTGACGGTAAACAACATCTATTACCAGATAGAGTTATTAAAGATAAGGAAAAAGATAAATATTTAACTGAACAAGGATGGTTGATGCATAGAATTCCTTGGACAAATATATCCTGTGATAAAGGTAAAGTTTATATTAGAAATGAAATAAATAAGTTTGTAGCCCTATATAACAACAGTAGTAATAAATTTAACATGACCACAAATACAACAATAACGGAATTAACAAAACAAGAGTTGGTAGCATTAATGTCAGAAGTGAAGGAACAGGTGCAGTCGCTGTCAGGAAAGCTAGATAAGAATGTAGCTATTACTGAGTCGATGGAGCAACAGCTGAAGCAAATCTTTAATTCAAATAGAAGAGAAGCTGCTCCTGCCCACCTGATGGAGCTGCTTAAGGCTTCTGACACGCTAAAGCCTAAGTTAGCAGTTGATCAAAAGACAGGTATTGGAATGACCAAGCCGTATTTTGTACAATTAATATCCAAAGACGGGCGCCTCGTCCTCGGAGCATCTCACGGCAAGCACGGTATTGAAGCAAAATTCTTCGAGGGTCGTGAAGGAGCTGAAGAATATTACGCTGGATTACCAAATAAAAATTGGATCAAACATGCAGTTGAAAAGCTAGGCTTTACTAAGAGCTTTGTTAAGCTAAGCAATAAGCAGCAATTGAAATACCCCACTAAGATCGTAAATAAGAAATAACATATTAATATGTTTGCTGATGAATGTAATCTAGACGGCGACAAGAACGCTCCTGGTCACGGAGAACAATGCTGCTGTAATTGCAGGTCATTAAAAATAGATCATTCTCATCCACTGTCAGATGGTAAGCCTTGTACTAACCTACGAGGCTTCATCTGCACAGCTGATGGAGAACAAGCTTATTCAGGCTGGAGGCCACACGGTCTATGCGAATTGTGGTACCCTCGTGTTGAGGCCAAAGTTTCTTAATTCGCAGAATTTTCCAAAAATAAAATAATTCCAAGGTAGGAGAATTGGTAAACCCAGAAGACTGTTAATCTTCCGTCGTAAGACATTGCTTGTTCAAATCAAGCCCTTGGAGCCACTTCCAATCAATTAATTAATTATGCCTACTCATTGGTTTACTGCAGATCACCACGCCGGCCATGCAAAAATAATAGAATATTGCCGACGCCCATTCCGTGATACCCACGAGATGGACGAAACGATGATAAACAATCATAACTCTGTTGTTCAGCCAGGCGACTTTGTTTATATACTTGGAGATGTTGCTTTTAAGAATCCTGCTAACTATATACGCAGGCTCAATGGGCACAAGTTCATTATTAGAGGTAACCATGATAAGCATATAGAAGAGTGCAAAAGCCTGGTTGGTTGGATAAGAGACTTCCAACAGATAACAGTTGAAGGACAAAAGATAGTCCTAATGCATTATGCCATGCGTGTTTGGCCAAGTTCCCATCACGGCGCTTATCAGCTTTATGGGCATAGTCACGGCACATTGGAAGATGATCCTAACGCCCTGTCTATTGATGTAGGAGTAGATTGTCACAACTTCTTTCCTATATCGTTTAAACAGGTACAAGCTAAGATGGCTAATAAAAACTTTAAGCCAGTAGACCACCACAACGCTGAAACTAATGATTGAAGACGCACTTAAACAGCAATTAAAGTTGATTGAGGCAACAAACGCCTGGCTTAAAGATGAAACCAATAAGTACATTACTTCTCCTGTAAAGGATAAGAACAAACTTGTGGAGCTTCAATCCAGGCATAGGCAGTTAATAAAAGATATAGACAGGTTAATAGAACAAGATTAATAATACGTTAATAGTTAATGCTCCTGTAACTCAATTGGCTAGAGTGCAGAGTTTCTACCTCTGAAGTTGTAGGTTCAAATCCTACCAGGAGCACCAAATTTAATATGGACAATATAAAACTAAATAAGTTAAAAGCCAAGGCAATGAAAGCCGGTAAGTTCTTGGATCGTATCCCAGAGGAACAGACAGAAGCAGTATTTGCTACAGCTCTAAAGTATCGTCCTAAGAATTTAATGGATAAGATCAATCTATTCCATAAAGAGGTAGGAGACACCCAATATTATGAAATGTTAGGGACTGCGTGGTTTTTGGAGTTTCTTGATATCTGGGATGACGAGCAACGTCAGGTTAACACAGTCGCCTTTGTGGAGGAGCTCTATAAGTTCATCCCTGAAGGCGAAAGTGTTACTCAAGATGACGTTTCTGCCTGGGTTCAATTACAGAAAATGGCAGAAGAAGAAAACGATTAAGTTTTACAGCAATAAGATTGGACTGTACTTTATCAAATTATGTCAAAAACTTTAATTATAAGCGATATACACCACAGATGGCAAAAAGCTGAAAAGCTTATATTAAAAGAGAAGCCAGATAAAACCATATTTTTAGGTGACTACTTTGATGATTTTGATGACTCTTGTCTTGAAGCAAGGCAGACTGCCCAATGGCTAAAGACTAGTCTTACATTTAAGAATAGAATACATCTTAGAGGTAATCATGACACACATTATGAAAGCCAAAATACAAGGCTTCAATGCTCTGGTTATGAGTTGAAGAAAGATATAGTTATAAACGAGGTAATGAAAGCTAAGGATTGGCGCAAGCTTTATTGGTTTCATTATGAGAATGGGTGGTTATTTACTCATGCTGGGGCCCACCTTTTATATGTAGGGCCGCAAGTTAATCGTATTGAAATATACATGGCCGAAGAAGCTAAAAAAGCTAACCGTGTATATTTTGAGTCAAAAGGAAGTCACTGGTTCTGGCACATCGGGGCTTCAAGGTATGGCTGGGACGGCATAGGAGGTATTACCTGGTGTGATGCCAACCGTGAATTTGATGCTGTTCCAGGGCAGAAACAAATCTTTGGACATACTCCTCAGCAAGTAACCAATGTTGATGAGCTATGGCTTGATGAGAACAACCTATGCCTTGATACTCATTCCAATCATTATGCTTTGATGGATGAGCATGGAAATATAAATGTTAAAAAAGTTTAGTAAAATGGACGGGGTCCGGCTGGTCGAGGAAGCAGTCTTGAAAACTGTTGGGGTTAATAGCCCTCTAGGGTTCGAGTCCCTACCCGTCCGATCACTTTTATGTATCCAGAACAACGCCCATGGCAAGTCAGACATTTGTTTAAAGCATTACGTGTATTAGTTACAACTGAAACTAATCGTTGTTTCTTTAAAGAGGAGTTCAAACAAATTGATTATTGCTCAATACACGTAGCTATAAAGAACGGTAATTTAATAGAAGCCATAAAGATATACAGATCCTATAATAATTGTAGTCTGGTAGAGGCTAGAGATTTTATATTTATGTTGGCAGGTAAGCCATAATATTTTTAGACCAGAAAATCCAAAATTATGCGTAAAATAAAATTTAGAGTTTGGGACGAGAAATACAATCAATGGGATACTTCACCTATCACCTTTTATTCTAATGAATTAGCGGTTAAGCAAGGTAGAGTTATTCAGCAGTTCACCGGACTTAAAGATAAGAATGGTAAAGAAATTTACGACGGTGATATTGTTTCCTTCAATTATACGGTTGGAGACTTCGCGTGGGAAGCTATGGACAATGATGAGCGGGAGGTAAACAAAGAGATGATGGGCAAACTATACGTTTGCGTAGTCGTTTGGTGCGAATGGAATTGTGGATTTATGATGGCGGACGGGAGCCTTGAATCTACCCATATTCAATTTCCTATGCTCTACGCTAAGACCGGGAAAGTTATCGGTAATATATTTGAGAATCCAGACTTATTAGTACCTATTTTTTATCACGAGGTGGTGTAACGGTAGCACGAAGGCCGGCAAGCCTGCTTGCCGGCTTTTGTTTTGGTTCAATTCCAGACCTACGTGTTATAACTGTAACTTAAATATTGGTCAGCCATTCATTTTGTTGTATGATAACCTTATGACAACATTTGAATGGTTACATCGTGAAGCTGAGAAGGCCCTTGTCAAGCGCGCCAATGCAACCACAGTTCAGGAATGTCAGGAATTAAACAGCTGGCTTAATGAACTAAGAGGCAGGCTAAACAGCCATATTCGGGAAACCAGGAAACAAAGAAAATAACTCTTACCAAAGGCAAAGATGCAGGTAATATAGTAGAAGTTAAACACGCACCTTTCGTGTTAGCTAATGATATACCTAACTTCGTAAAAAATAATGAATGCTTGCTGGGATTAATTCCGAAGTATTCCAAAAGATTAAGTTTCAAACGTCGCCTTCGTATATTGGTAATACTTCTGGTTTTCATCCAGAAAAAAGCAGTTCGATTCTGCTAGGCGATACCAATACATAAATAGACAGGCAGTTTATCTGCCTCAATACGTAATATGCCATATCCAATATTAGATCAAACATTTAAAAATCTAACCATACACGAGTATAACACAGCTAAAGAAGAGCTGGTTAAATACCAACCAAAGACAATAGAGTCAAAGTATAACCGGGTAATGTTTGCCCAGTTATCGATAAAACAAAATTGTACCAATAATGTCAGAAGTTATCGTCATTTGAAGAAAACATTTGAGGCTACTTTCAAAGATGAAGAGTCCGTAAAGGCTGCGGTAAAAGCATCCAAGGCAGGGTTGATCAAAGTAAGGTCCAAGGGACTCTGGGTTTCAAACAAAAAGCACAATGAAGACAATTTGTTTTATACAAAGAGAGAAGGAGAAACCTGGCGTGAGTGCAGGTCAAGATGGCGTGGGCAGATATACGGCATAGGACTTGCCAAGATATCTTTTACATTGGAGCTGATGTACCCACTAGATGCAAAACTTGTATGCCTAGACACACATTTATTAACCCAATTTGGACATAATAAAGATAGGCTCAATCCTATTGAGTATCAAACTTATGAGGATTACTTCCTTGCTAAATGTGAAGAAATGAAGCTTACGCCTACAGCAGCGAGAGAAGCAATATGGAGAAAACTTGCTGGTGAGAACAAAGAGAACGAACCATCATGGCTTACAAGATCTTTTGAAGACGAATTAACTGTGCCCGCGGTAGCTTAACTGGCTACAGTAATAGCCTACAAAACTATAGCATAATGGAGGCAACTCCATTATGCTGCACTAAAAATTATGGACAGAGCAGACCTACAAGAAATAATCGATTGGCCAACTGTGCTTAAACAAGATAGATGCGCAGGAGGGCATAGAGCAGTTATGAGTAATATATTTAGTGAAACTGATGCTAAGGTTATAGCTTGGTACCAAGATGACCTATATGAAGGGGAATTGGCTATTGCTTATCAGTTTTATAAAGACGGAACAATATGTTTGATTACTGATTTTTTTGGGTCTTGCTCCGGCTGTGATGCTTGGGAGGGCGTAGGCGATAAAGAAGCTGAAGATCAGATACACACCCTGGTTGCTAATTCCAGGGTGTTTAAATGTGTAAGAGACAGCATAGCCTTCCTTAATAATGACATAGACAATAAACCAGAGAACTTTGGTTTTAGAATTGCAACGAATCTAACAGACACATTGGAAAATATTGACGATATTACTTTTGATGAGCCAGAAGGCAGGAAGATTAGTTTATAGGCGAGTGGCGCAGCGGTTAGCGCAGATGCTTTACACGCATTTGGTCGGGGGTTCGAGTCCCTCCTCGCCTACCATTTTTATGACCCCCGGGTAGTTACTACGTATGGCTAAAACGGTATAATATATTGATAGACCAATGTGCCTGTTGCCCATTGGCTGTCCGTTCCTACCTAACTATGAAAGATACAAGAAAAAGAAACAAAGCAACTTACCAAGCCATGAAAAAAGTAGCTTTGCTATTTGTGAGTGCGAAGCCGATTGCTGAAGTATTAGACATCTTCAGTGATCATCAAGCAGATGGCATGATCCAAATCGAGCACGACCCAGCTCGTATTGTCGGGCAGCGATTTGATCTCGTCTTGTTCGGGAAATCCGCGCCAGCCAGAGGTTGGTTCACCGGCACCAGGATGGCTGGGTTTGTCCCCAGTCGGACTGTGACAGTCATACCAAAAATCTGCAGTGTCTTGGACGCCGTAGTAGCCATACACTTAATGCTCTGCAATCCTGAGATTAAGGGACACGAGTTAACTAAGCTTTGGCCAACGGGTCCTGGCTCCCGCAAAGCTCGAGCCAGGCTCATACCCTGGGATTAGTAGGAAGTTGTAGTAAAGGAAAAGCAGGTGTTACGCCTGCTTTTCCTTTAACTATTAGCTTTGAGCTTGATATCAATTATCTTTTTAATCTTTGCATAGTGTTTAACGGCTTCAGCTTCATTAAACCTGCCCATGGCTCTAGTATCAACAGAATGTACATCAATACCAAACTCAGCACATTTATTGATCTTGCGACGGTCGTTGCGCTGTACGGCCCTTAGCTGCTTATCCCCATAGATAGGGTCGTAGTGTACAGGCCCATTGATTTCAATGCCCATATCTAATGATGGTATGAATATATCTAACTCTGATCGTTTTAGAAGAGTACGGTCATTATAGTGTATAGTGAGGTTTGGGTAGTCTAGGTTAAGCCTAGCTTCAGTCCATACTTCAAACTGTGAACGTGTCATGCCCTTCTTTCCATGAGCAGCATTATAACGATTTGCACAAGCAGAGCAGCAGAAGCCCACTCTGGTTCTGGCAATCTCTACTCTGCGTCTTTTAAATAAGGCATTACACTGTCTACAGTTATAATCTTGCGCTGTGTTATCAAACTTAACTTTACAGTTGCCGGAACAAAATTCTACAGTTATAAGCTCCTTAGCTTCAACAGCCTTCATGTACTCATGCTTTTCTCTATGAAAGGCCTTGGCACACTGAACACATTGAAATCTGAGATCGTCAAGATGAGTGGCTTCCTTGAATTCTTTATCCTTAAACAACTTAATCATTTAGTCATACTACGCTTATGCAATCTTTTTTGGAATCAAAATAAAGCATGAAAGAAATCACCGGGGATATCTGGGAAATAAGAAAAACCACAGGCAGCTGGGTGTGCGTGCCAACCAACGCCATAGTTAATTCTAGTGGATTAGCGGTAATGGGAGCAGGCGTTGCGTTACAAGCAGCGGAGAAATTTAAACATCTTCCAAAAACACTAGGTCAGAAACTTAGTAAACATGGTAACAGAGTCTACGCTTTCATGGACGATCAGATATTCACATTCCCAACCAAACAAAATTGGAGAAGTGAGTCTGAATTAGATTTGATTGCTGGTAGCGCCATGCAGTTAAGAGAGCTGTTAGACGCAATATCAAGCGCCAGCCTTAATGGTAAGATACTGCTCCCAAGGGTTGGTTGTGGTAACGGTAATTTAAGCTGGGACAAACAGGTAAAGCCTATTGTTTCAGCTATACTTGACGATAGATTTTTAGTAGTAACCTTATAAACAACTTTAGTTATGGCAAAAAAGACGTGTTGACAATCGCCTGATAATCCATTAAGTTTACATCGAATAGTAAACAGTTCTTTGTGAATTTGAATGGAGGTGATTAAGGTGTTTGACTGTATGATGCAGTCGAAAAGCTATGTAAGTAGTTGTAAATAGGCTACTTAATGTTTAGAAAGTAAGAAAACAGCAAAGCAATCAAGGCTAGTTCAAGGTTATAAATAACTAAAAAAGGAAAAAAAATATGTTCAGTCATCTGTTGGTAGCGGTTGTGTCTTTTGTAGTTGGCGCGCTGCTTGCACGCAAAAATTGCAAAAAAAATTGCGGTATTGATTCGGATAAACGGTAAAAACAATTAACCAAACTAGGCTGGCGATGAAAGTCGTCAGCCTTAATTTATTTTATGGCAGAATACGAAACAAACAACACACGTAGAATCATTATTGACGAGGAACCTCGTGAAGGTCCTCAGATTGACAATTCATCAGGTAAACGTCTTTTGATACTAAACCCTGAAGGAAAGTTTCCTTTCAAGTTTAGTACTTATAGTGCAAAGCTCATCGTCCAAGTTCCTGATGTCATTAGCGCTTTTGTTGAATCACAAGCCAAAGAATTAGGTGATGATGTCCCGGAGGGAGTAATCATAGAAGAGTACAAAGGCAGCCCATTGCTAGTTCTTAATGCGACAGGTAGCTACCCGTTCAGGTTTGGTCTATATAAGGCCAGGCTTATTATAGAAAACATGGAAGCAATTAAGAAGTTCGTCGCAAGCGACGGAGCTGAAATTTAAATATTTTTGGTTCGCCTGTGTAGCTCAGTTGGCAGAGCGCGACTTTTGTAAAGTCGATGTCGGGGGTTCGAGCCCCTCCACAGGCTTGCTTTCATTTGGTATGTAGTAGTTGTCAATCTGCGTATTATGAAAATAAATGAGCAGCCAATATATGTAGGAACAATGTTGATTGTTGCCCATTCGTCAGGAATGGGAAGAGGCTATGAAGTGGATGAATTGTTTGAGACAACGTCACTCGGTATTGCCTATAATGAAGAAAATGCACTCGGTATTGCCTATGATGAAGACGGAGAAAGTTTAGTTTTTATTAATAATGACCAACGCGTATTACATGTAGACAATTCAAATTGTTTACAACCTGGCTTGGCTCAAATCTCTTGCTTGATTTCTTCAATGATTATAAAAATAGTCCACAAGAATGAACCAAATAACAAACGTTCGCCCGTTGACCGACCAACCCCAGCATAGGCGTTGTCAATGTCTTCACTGTAAGTTTAATAGTTTAAACCTTATTAGATACAAGGAACTAGACTATAATAATAAACCATATTTTCACATGAAATGCATAAAATGTGAAGGAGAGTTTTACGATGAATAACAATCACTGTATGTTCACTCTAGAAGCTGTGTTACTTGGGATTTGGTTTCATTTGCAAAATAAGCCACTACCTTCAGTTGGAGCATTTTGTGACGTAATTGTAGACGTTAAGAATAGAAAGATGTATCCAGAGCTTCTCGCCCACGTAGATATAAGAAAAATACATATGCGCGAAGGAGACTTAATAGCTGAAAGTTTTTTAAACCTGGCAAAAAAGCGTATTATACTATTTGAACATAACTCTTTTCCAAATAGTAAGACTTGTGGTTCTTATATTATACAATCTGATTTGTTCAACCAGGTTTATAATAGTCAATTGGCAATACACTTCTATAATTACCAGTCTCAATTAAGAGAACTAGCTAATCTTGTGGCGCAAAAACAGCGAGAGTTGGAAACTTAATATGCGGTTGTGGCGGAATTGGCAGACGCGCTGGACTTAGGATCCAGTGGAGAAATCCTTGGAGGTTCAAGTCCTCTCGACCGCACCATTCAAACAAGTAATACAATGACAGCACCAGCACAAAAAGACGAAATCCTCGAACAGGCGATAGAACAAATGTTTCATACTAACCGAAAAGGCAGTATTGAAAATCATAAATGCGTAAACCCTCCAATAGGTTGCGGCGGTGAGGCCATAAACTTTGGAGACATGATCAGCTACAATGAATATTGCATTTCTGGGTTATGCCAAAAATGCCAGGATCAAATATTTAAATAAAAAATTTGTACCGGGCTAACTCCCATCAAGTTTAAGGCGCTGTGGTGGAACGAATACACAACGGACTTAAAATCCGTCGCCGCAAGGATTGAGGGTGCGAATCCCTCCAGCGCCACCTTTATTTCAACACTTAAGCAAGTGAAAACAACTCAACGACAAGATAAGAGGCACAGCAAAAAAAGCAAAGAAAAGGAGTTAATTGCTTTAGAACGAAGGCTTAACAAACTATGGGAAGCCAAGAGAGCCTATAAGCTTGTCAAGCTGGACAAGCCTATTCCTTGTGGCTGGAGGAGGAAGTTCGCTCTAAGGGAGGACGTTAAAGGTCGGCCGGACATCAAAATCATAAGAGAAATACTGGACAGGGTTAATTTAACTGTCTATGCTCGCAATAAGAAGTTTGAACAATACAATTATAAACTAGGCAAGTTTGAACCCATGGCACATGGTACAAAATCAATTCCTGAAAACAAGTGGTCATTCCCAGAAAGTTATAAAAGATTTTTTGACTTTCGTGTTAAAGAACATAAAGGACACTTTTGTGTTATTATTGAAAAGGGTTACCATTTTAAGTTCGACTGGATGCTGATTACAAAAACGGAACCACACTTCGCTACTCACGTAATCATCCCTGATGGTGAGCTGGAGTCAGAGCTCAAAAAAATCGGCAACAAAATGGATAGGGATATGTTATGGGCCAAACTGGCAAAGATTCATGGACACTCGTTTCATTATAAGGATCGTTGGGGTTCTGGTGAAAAAGGCCGTGAAAGCAATGACCGGCATAAAGAGATAAAAGAAGCTCTAATTGAGCGGGATGACGCTTATGAATGAATTATTACTAATTCTCGCAACGCTAGCGAGTATCGTTATGGGGTTGCTATGGATGGATTTGTTGTACGACATTTTCAAAACATGGCAAGGTAAAGATTAAGCAAAGAAGTTTAATGTTTGGCCCTTGGTGTAACGGTAGCACAGAACCCTTTGGAGGTTCTTGTCTAGGTTCAAATCCTGGAGGGCCAGCCAAATTGAGGACTGGTGTAATTGGTAGCACAGCTGCCTCTGGAGCAGTTAGTTGTAGGTTCGAGTCCTACGTCCTCAGTCACTCTTTTGCTGCCGTAGTTCAATTGGCTAGAATGGGAGTTTCCTAAACTTCAGGTTGTGGGTTCAAGTCCCACCGGCAGCACCAATTCTTTATGACACAGCAAGAAACATGCAAGAAGTGTGGGCAGGCGATGGTAAAGAGAAAACATACCAGGACAGGAGCTATCTTCTGGGTATGCACAAGATGGCCTATCTGTAAAAGATCAGGCAAACCATTTGTAGACCCAGCAACAGGCGTAAGAGTTGTCTCCTGGGCTGAAAGAATTGACAAAGGTATAAGAACCATTCAAATTTAACTGGTAGAAGAGAAGGGCATATGAATCGCAGTATACTTGATGAACAGGTGTTGGTTTTAAACAAAGCATGGCAGGCCATTAATGTAAGGTCAGTTGAAAAAGTGATGAAGATTCTCATGACTGGTAGAGCGGTGGCGTTAAACCCATCTGATACAGAACCAGGAATGTTCGATCCTTTGCCTTGGCTAGAGTGGTTGGAGCTTACTTTAAAGCCAACAGACAAAGTTATCCGCACCGCTAAGAGAAAAATTAAGGTGCCGGACACAATTGCTGTGATCAACTACAATAAATTGCCAAAAAGACCTCAGCGTCTATCACATGCCGCCATCAAATCTAGAGATGGTTGTGTCTGCCAATATACCGGCAAGTATTGTCCTAATGGCAATGTAGATCATGTTCTGCCAAAGGATAGAGGAGGGCAGGATACCTGGGAGAATCTAGTCTGGTGTGACCAGCCGGTTAATGAGTTTAAAGGAAACAAACTGCCTGAAGAATGTGGGCTAAAGCTTATAAGAAAGCCTAAAGCTCCGTTACCAAAGGTTACTTCTATATCAATTAACGTCCCAGACAGTAAGCCTAATTGGAAATGGTTTATTGAAAAATGCCGTTAATTATAACAGACAATACTATATACTTTGCTGTTAACTAGCCAAAGTAATACCAACCACATGCCAATAATTGTGACTTCCATAACACGATTAAGTATTCTATCAAATAGGCTCATAGTTTAATTAGAATACCCGAATTGATAATGGTTGTTTTCAACTTAAAAGATAATACTTCTTACCTAAAAATCAATCAAACAATAAATGTTGTTAACCCTTACTCTTACTGACCAATATTCAATATGGTCTGCCACATTTATGGCCATATTATTGGTAATGCTTATAAACAGAAACAAACGTAATTAAACTATGCCTGCTTTTGACGATATCTACGATGACGGCTACGGCGAGGACGGTGATGAAGAAAAACCAAAAGAGATGACGGAAGAGAATATCTGCCGTGTTTTGAGCGAACATCTCACAAACGATTTTGTAAGAAAAATACAAAGGCTAAACGAGTTCGAGTTGTTCCTGACACTTGAAAGGTGCAACTCCCTTGTGGACGCGGTGGACAATATAAAAGGACTAAAAAATTATCCCATGCGTCTGCTAGGGCTGGGCTGTCCTATAAATCATTATGACGAAGTAGATTTTGCGACGAACGCTAAGGATAAAGCAAAACGCCGAAGCATACAGTCAAGGGCTTTGGTATTGGGGACAATGACAATAGCACTTATAAGTGTTAGAAGGTTTGGTGTAAATTTACCACCCTTTCATAAGGTAGCCAAAATGAACCCAGATAAGGCACAGGCCGCCGAAGTTGATGTTCATGATTGGGTGCGCTGGTGGAGAAGATGGTATTACTCTCAGCCAGCTTCGCTGAGGGATGAGCTTTTGAAGATGTTCGCCGACAGGCAAAATACCGAAGACTGGCTTCCTCTAGAAACATGGGCAGAGCGTAAAGCTATTTACGAAGAGGAAGAAGAGGACAGCAAGTTAATACAAATAAGTCTTCTCGCCGGCGACTGGGACAAAAAAGATAGTGTCGCCGAGCGTCTGAAAAAAATACAAGCAGTCATAGGCAAATGGACAATGAACGCGGTTGATGCAATGACTGAGCTTGAATTGTTTACATTTATTGAAACGACTGGCTCCGCCACCGCTAAAACAAGATTAGCCTTGGTAATCGGTGACCGCATTGGTGGGGAATTAGGCGCGGATATGTCCACGCTGGGGAATAGAGCAGAAGTACAAAGATATGAGGCCATGCTCGCATATGGTTATCATAAATGTAAGGAGTTTGGGCTTGAAGGAGATGCTGTGATTGATTCGGCAGCTCCTAAAATAAGTCACCAAATACAAGCTTGGCTTGAATGGTGGACTAAATGGATCAAAGGACTCGACTCCGCAACAACTCAAAAACTATTGTCGCAATTGGTAGTCCACGATGAGATCAAAGATGTGGAATTACCGGCCCCAGGAGAATGGCGTAAGAGTTACGACCCTAATGAAAAGAGGGACATAAAAAACGCTATGGACATGTTTGAAAATCTGGACATGAACGTAGTAAGAATGCCAAAAGACCAGTTCGGCGGGTCACAAGGAAGTTTTGGTGACTTCCTTGGATTGTAATTACATAATTAATGGCGGCTGGTTTAATTTTATTCCAGCCGCCTAACTCATTGTTAATTTTTGTAACTCTTATGATCAACTGGACTACATTAGAAGAAAAGAAGAAACAAGAAAAAATTATCAAAAATAGCACATTAATATTAAATTTTTGGCCGGTATATTTTTGGATATTTTTTGAAGTAAGTAATTACATTATTGGGGTGGTCCTAAAACTGTGGTTGTCTCCTAGTACTCATTAAATCATTATGAAAAAAAACAAGTTAGTTGTTGGTTCAATAATTGCTGGTTGCTTGGTTGTAGCCTTGACAGCGTGCACATCAGCTTCAAAAAAGCCCGCGCGAGGGTTGTCATTTCTTCCTCCTGAAGATGAATACGCAGTTAGTGGGCGGGTGCTTTCCAAGTCCCAAATATATACTGACTGGTCTCGTCAGCTTCAGAAAACAAATCCTAAATTATACACGGCGGTGGAAGGGGCGATAGAACTGTCCAAGAACGAGCGCTCCACCGTACACGTTAACAGAACAAGTTCGGGGAATTACTATCTCACAGTGTTTGCCAGCTATGGAGCGGAAAACATAATGATGGTTGAGAACAATGAAATAATATTCAATCATTACGACCGCCGCGATGGCCCAACCGTTGAGGCAACAGTGATTGATCACTTGAAACAGGGCAATTAATCAAACACTAGGTGGGCTTGAGTAATATTGAGCCCACCTAGTACCATTGTTATGAAAATAATAGGTTACTTAGCGCGAGGCGCTGCCGAAGTGACTGATGATATATTTGTTTATAGTAAAAACAATCAGTCATTTATAACTTTACAACAACATATAAATGTACTTGCACAAAATGCAAGTATGAAACAATTGCCAATAAATACGGTGGCAGTTCTTGAAGATGACTGCGGAAATCGCAAGGCTGTATGGCGCAAGAAGCACAGCTTCATAACCGGCACACATATTAAGTTTACTCTGGCCAAGTTGCCAAGAGTTATAAACGTCAATGGTATTGCCGGAAGAAAAGGAGACGCCGGTGAGTGGCTTGTATATGAGCACCAACCAGCAATATTATGAGTTATGCAGATGAAGAACTAATAATGACCGCCCGGGTCGCGGCCCATGAAGTTAATGATCAGTCGGCCACCATTATGGAAAAAGGAACAGAACTGGCGCTGTTCCTTGAAATACGCAAATGGTGTATTATGCTGGGCACCATAAAACAAAACCTTGGAATGGCTATAATTTATAAGCCTTCTTTAGCTGAAATAGATGAAGATGTAGAAAAGCAGCTGGCTGGGGCTGAAATTCTGATCGGCTACGGCATAATTAAAAGTTGTAGATTTGGTGTAAAAAGAAACACCAAAGATCTAACGGTCGATAAATGGTATTCATTTTGGAATGGCTGGTGGGTCGATCTCAATAACAAAGAACGGGAGGAGATCACTAACGAAGGCGAATTCGATTACGACTTGGCTGCCAGATTAGCTCCTTCCATATCATGGACGGAAATAGTACAACCACTTGGGTTTAAAATAGATCCTGAGGCAGACATTATGTCATCTGAAATGCCTACCGATTAATAATATGGATAAAGAATTTTCTGATGCTGAGCTTAAGAAAATGCTCCAGCAATTGAAGCAAGCTACAAGTAATAACTCAGAAGTTATCCGGGCAAATACCGTCCTTGAGGCCAAAAATAATCTAAGCCGGCTGCTTGGTAATGAAACAATTCAGTTTGTTGAGGGTATGAGCCAACTAAAGCTGTTTCATTTCATAAAAGAGCAGGCCATACTTATATCTAAAATCTCAAAACATTTTGAGGTCAAAGACATGAGTAAAATCGCTGAAGAAATAAAGGACAAGGATGCATTGTTAGACTATTTCATGGCTAAAACTTGCATTAAACTTGGACTGATAATCGTCTCACTTCGTTATAACGTAAAGTTATTAACTCCAAATGAGGAAATCTTTGGAGTTGAAAAGAGTGAAGATTTTCGCCGCTGGCTTTGCTGGTGGGAAGAATGGGAAAAACATATGAGCATTGACCGGCTCCTTGTTAATTATATGGCAGCCAATATAGAATGCGGCTTTGATACTGAAATACATCCTCCAGGTAAATGGCAGGATATAAGTATAGAAAAAGCAAAAAAACTTGTAACAATGTTTGGATAACCACTTAGCCACTTAACCACTATGAAAAAATACTTAATTTTAATACCTAGTCTGCTGTTAATTAGCAGTTGCAAAACAAAATCAACGGTACCAACAGCCCGGCCAATGATGATAGCAAAGCCTGCTGCTTACCAAGATTTTAGAAATCTAACCTATTGTCCGGCATCGATGGACAAGTTTCACTACGAGATGGCTACAAAACGGCTTCTTGAAGATAACAATGCACTAGAGAACAATTCTTCAGTTCTTGATGCGTTAAAAAACAAATAACAACAAATTGTAATTCTGGCTGGGCTGTTGTTAATCATAAGGTTGATGACAGCTCAGCTCTTTTAAAAGTGGAAAACTTAATTATTGATAGGCAATTAGGCTTAACTTACACCGCTCCAGCTAAGATGTATATAAAAGAGATATTGTTTATCAAACTCAAGCATAGAATGGAATACTTCTTTAAATTCCAAATACCAGCCGGCGGTCGCCGTCGGCGGTAAGAATGAATCTTAATTAAGAAACAAAAAAATGAAATCATATAACGAATTCTTAAGTAAAATTGATAATGTAATGATGCAGAGGTACTAGCAATGCAAGTGCCTCACTAAGGGTAGCAACAAGCTGGTTTAATTTCCGCAACGGTGCGGCATATAAATACCGAGAAACTCAGAGCAGTTGGAAGCTGATAATTCGACTCTGGGTGGAATGTACGAAAGCTTCCTTTGACGTTTATCTCCGCAGGCGTGGTAACGTTGAGGTAGGGACAATAGTGCGCACAAATCCCTACACTATCTCTAATATGTCTTTTTATGTATGTAGATCATTTAGCAGAATACAATATATTACAGACCCTGTTGCACAAATTACCCAAGGTAGATCCTCTTAAGACAGTTGTCTTAAATGTTTCGCCTGATTATTCTTCTACGGTCGCTATGCAAATAGCACACTATCTTTCTGATAAAGGTCATATGTTAGATATAATATCTGTAGATGTACCGTATCCCGGAGAGAGTAAAGATTTATATGTAGAGGCTTTTGAAAAGATAAGTTTAGAATTAATTGATAAGTATAGTAAGATAATCTTATGCGAAGCTGCTGTGTTATCAGGTAAAAATTATACCTGGCTGAAGGATATACTCTTAACTAGAGGCTATAGCGATAACAACATCATCCCAGTCGCTCTACTAGAAATGTATAGTAGTACATTTAAGTCAACTTTTGTTGGTGAGTATATTGAGGATATGCCAGAGTTTTACTGGGAGAGATATAATAAAGCTTGGGACTCAACGGACCCTCATAGCTATATCTAGTATGCCTCGCTATACGGGCTGCCCCACTTCCCCTCGAGCCTATCTAAGGTGCTCCACCCAGCGAGTATAATTTGATTTCAGACATAACTTAATCCCCCAACCTATATATCTCTCTCTACTTAACTAACTTATGGGCAAATACATAGATTATATTAAATTCGAAGGAAAGTTTATAGCGCTTGAACCTCAGCGCAAAGCAGAAAAGTTAATTCTACATGCCAATGCTATACTTTGCGACAAGCCTGATTCAATAGCCTCTGTTCCTGAAGATAAGGCTATAGTTTGTGTTGTTAAGAACGCTTTTTTTGATGCAGCGGCTTTTGTCTATGATGAGGCTCAGCTAAGAGCGTTTACCCGACCTAACGACTATAGAGTTAAAACATGGCTTACTATGGACAAGGGAGATGTCCAGCAGCTAATAAATATAAATTAAAGACATAGGCTGGGGAAACCCGGCCTAAGTTCTTTTTTAGTTATTAGATATAAATATAACTTGAGCACGATATTATGCTCAAAATAGTTCTTGCGTTATGATGTTAACATGCTAAATTTAGATTGTCGGGTAACAATTAACCAAAAATATAAATATGTCAAATACGTCAAGTCTCCGTAAAGCATCCTCACTACCATCAGCTGCAGGTCGTAGCAAAGCATCAGTAAGATATGATACATCTGATGATGTGGTAAAGGTTTCAAATGGCACTAACTGGCTTCCTGTTACTTATCATGATATCGCCTTTAACATGCTGGACAATGGTTCTCTAGCTACACAAACATTCTTCATTGCTTCCCGAACTCTTGAAGTTGTCTCTGTAAGAGAAGTACATTCAGTTGTTGGATCTGATTCTGGTGCTGTATCTGTTACAGTTACAAAGGATACAGGAACTAACGCTCCTGGTGCCGGTACTGCTGTGTTGTCTGCGGTGTTGAGCCTTAAGGCCACTGCTAATACAACTCAGTCTGGTGCATTGTCTGCTACTGCTGCTACATTGAAGCTCGCTGCTGGTAATCGTCTAGCTATTAAGTTTGCTGGAGTTCTTACTGCTGCTGCTGGTGTTACAGTGACAGTTACAGTTAAGGAAATCTAAGATTGTCGGTTGCATATTGCTAAGCCGGGCTATTAACTTAGCTCGGCTTTTGCTTTATACCCTCCCTCCCTGCTCATCGATACTTATTACACCAAGCACAAGAAGAGGCAGCCTGTGTGGCGCTCTTTTTTTTAGCTATCAGGGTTTCCACTTATTTATAACGTCAGGATCTTTGTAAGCCCTCTTTATAAGTCTGTTCTCTATGAGAAGACTAGTCTGAGGATCATGTGTATCGTCCAAGGCATGACTAAGCTCATGAGCATAGATACAACCAAATCTAAAATAAGTCCATGGCTTGTCAGTTATAATAAAGGAATCATCTATAAGTATATAAGTACCTTTGTTCTTACTATAGACTGTCATACCAGAGAACTCTTTAGAGTGCATCCAGAACAAAGGAATATCTTCGTATCCTGTATACTTAATGTCAGGAGCTAATATATTTATTAAAGCCAGGCTGCGATAAGCCTTGGCAGTTTCCTCCGGAGTAAACGCTGCAGTAACCTTAATATACCTGTCGCCTAATCCTTGCACATCTAAGTGTTCCTTATATAGATAAGTAGTGCAGTTAGTTACAACCAAACTAACAAGCAATATTATAAATAGGTGGACACGCTTCATTATAACTTACATAAAAGATGCGGACGGTTTGTTTAAATCTTTAAAATAATTTGTTCTTTGAACATTAATATATGGCCCACGGTTTATCCAATTAGTTCCATCTTGGGTGTAATGATGGACTGGCTTAGCATAAGGTCGATCAATGTTGCCCATTATTGTGTCTAATCGGCTTGGTAAATGCCTTTTATTTACCTCTAAAAATGTTTGTCTGATATCTTTGGCATTCTGCCCTTTTCCTTCAGCAAATAAATTAACACTTCCAGGAGGAGTTATATTAATATTTGTAGCGTTTGGAAAGTACTTGTGAACTAACTCTGGTGTACATCCTCCACCCAAATTACATGCTCCACTATAAAAGTTATGTATATTATTAGTAGCAGGTCCTATTTTTTTTGCTATATCTTCAAGATTAAAAAGTGTATCTGGATTTTTAATACTTGAAAGTAAACTACTATTAATTGATTTAGATATTTCTGGGTCCGGTTGATAATTAAAGTCTCCTACACCGCCACCACCATGAGCATTTACGATCAAACTGTTATTCCCAAGCCCATTATCTATTCTTATATTACTAGAGTAACTTGGTTGATATTTATTCCAACTATTATAACTTGCATCAGGTATACCATTAAATAACCATTTATTTTTACTTGGGTTGCCCATTGGTTTTAGGAAATTATCTATTTCATTTATACCTTTGTTTTCGCCGCCGAACCAATTTTTAGCTGTATCTTTTATGTGAGATAATCCATTTTGTACATTTGATATAAAAGATGGTCCTGTTTGGATGGGTTTGTCTCTTAATAACCTAGTATCGTTATGCTCAATTTTAAGCCCAGTATTCATCCTCTGCATCATTGCACCAGGAGGTATGAGAGCTGGCTTTGCTGAAGGTATAGAGTTTATAACTTCATCAGCTCTCTTCTTAAAGCCTCTTATAACAGCTTCTTGGTTCATATTAAAACTGTTTGTATACTGTTATTAACAATTCCATTTACTTAAAGCTAACGATTTTCTAGTAGGCCTTCCCTTTTCATCTTTCATTGGACCAGGCATTCCGCTCATTCTTGCACAGAAAGACTTTCTTCTTTTTGCTGATTTTGAATCAGGGTCTAATTTTGATGGCTCCGTAGTAACAGCCATTTGAAGTTTAGACCCAGGGTTTTCTGCGCGATACGATGCTACGCCTTTAGCGTTTAACCCACCTGCTGGATTTTTGCCTTCTGAACGTTGCCAAGCCGCAGATGCTTGCTTATCTGATTCTTTTTCATTCTTTTTACCTACAGGACGACAAGAGCCAGGAGTCAACGCCTTAGTATTAGGTACGCGTTGGTATCCGCTCCAACACTTAGCTTGCTTCTCTGATATCGCGGTTACTTTGTTCCAGTTCTTAGCATCGGGGTAGTCTTTGTCTCCAGGCTTTGCTGTAGCTTCCCCTCGTTGCTTTTTAGCTCTAATGTTTGCCCACAAGCCGGGCTTTTCATCTGTTCCGCGCCCTAGTTTATTAAGCTCTTCAGCTCGCTTATAAAACCCTCTTAGCATTGCTTCTTTAGACACAGCAGGTAATCCATCATAGTCATAGCCTTTAATGTATTTTTCATCATAGAAGTCATAACCATATGCTTCTTTATTAAGCTCTTCGGCTCGCTTATAAAACCCTCTTAGTATTGCTTCTTTGTTCATATTAAAACTGTTTGTTAAATCCCAATCTTGCTGGTAGTTTATCTGCAGAAATACTAGGGTTTACCGGAAGAGGCACTGGAGTTTGTTGACTATATGCGGGGTGAGGAGCCTGCCCTAACCCAGCTAACAATTTAGCTCGGTCCAGCACCATCGCAAGTGGATTTATCCCTGGCATTTTGATTGGAAGATCAGGGGCAACGTATGGTTTGTCTTTCCCTACTTGGAATAACGGATTTATTCCTGGCATAACTAGACCACCAGCTTCACCTGCCCACTTTAGCCTTTCAGCTGCTCGCTTATAAAACCCTCTTAGTATTGCTTCTTTGTTCATATTATTCATATTAAAACTGTTTGTTAAATCCCAATCTTACATTGTTCTTACCAAAACTAGCTCTTGGAGAGGCTTTTCCTACAAGCGGAATACCTACATCTGTCTTCTTCTTAAAGTTCTGAAAGAAGCTTGCCGTGCCCTTAGACTTAGAAGTAGGAGCAACGGCAACGGCAGGCTTTATTGAAGCCATCGTTGCTGGGCCTACGTTGGCTTCTACGGGGTTATTACAGGCTCCCCCGCCACAGACGTCAATATCAGGTTCTACGTATGGAGCAGCGATAGATGACATAGCCAAACTAGGAGCTGGCTGTTGCCCTGATATAGTAGCAACATTACGCATTGTCTCCCTACGTATCGCTGCTTGTATGCTATCTGCTGCAAAGTTAGAACTTGGCTGTGGATTGTTAAGCTCGGATTTGAATCTATCCATGAATGAACCCTGCATCAATTGATTGGCTTGTTCTTCTGATTTCTTAAACAACTTATGCTTTATAGCAAAATCCTGCATGTCTTTGACTGTCTTGAAACTATCTGGCGTTCGTCCGCGCGCAGCATACCATCGTTTGTTATTCTGATTGCCTATTCCTTCAAGAGCAATGCTCATTTCTATATCGTCTAGTTCATCTGTTCCTATATGTTTTCTAAAATTGCTAGTTAATTTAACATGTTGTGGTTGAACACCTAATTGTTGGTGAATTAACCTGGCCAGAGCTGGATGTACTCCTTTTTGTATGCCTTTATGATTAAATGGATCTTCATAAGACGATGGAGGATAATTGTATTCTGGTTCAACTTTAGCTTGTGGAAACATTGACCATGCGTTCTTATTCATACTTTTAGGATAGTGAGTATACAAAGTTCTATTCTTTGTGTCGGCATATATTTTAGCAAGCTCTTGCAACAGCTTTTTATTTTTTGCGTCTTTTAAAGTAAAATAGCGAGGGTTATTACCTTCTTGTTTATGTACATCAGTATTATAATAGTTTTCTGTTTGAAAATGTACTGGCTTCTTGCTTACTTTGAAATGTTGTTGCAATGCCTTTGTAAAACTAGATGAATCGACACTGCCCGCGCCAGCGTAACCTCCCTTGACTCCTGTTTGTAATCCTAAATATGGATCGCTATGATAATCTCCTTTATCATCTGACCATGAGTATGCATTCTTATTCATATTATTTAAGTGCTGGTTGACTTGCGTTAGGAGCCATTTGGAATGCTTCGTGGAACAAGTTGCTTACTCCAGCGTTTGCCGGATTGGTAAACACATGTGGAAGTAAACGTTCTCCTGTGCTTTCAGGTTTAGTTAAAGCTTTATTAAAGTTTAATATTGTCTCTCCAGGTCCCTTAGGATTCTTAAGCCCGTCTGTTAATGTTTTCTTTAACCCTGTAAAGGCATCATTATTACCCCAACTTGTATAATTAGTCTTAAGCTGGTTCTCATTATTAAACACTCCCTGCCTAGTAGTAGGAGTTGTTAAACTATATTGTTTAGTAGGAGCAGCTTGAAGAAATTGTAATATCTTTGTTTGTATATGTTCAGGAGCATTCATTGCATTAGTTAGCCCTGTCATAAAATCAGGATGCATCATTCCAGGTATAGGCTCTAGTGGAGGTATAGCCTTTAGTGGAGGTATAGGCTTTAGTGGAGGTAGTACATCCGCTGCACGTTTATTAAACCCTCTTAGTATTGCCTCCTTGTTCATGTTATTTTCTAGATCCTTCTTTCTTTTCTTATTCCAGTAATAAAGCCCAGCTAATCCTCCAGCAGCAGCCAAGCCAATTCCTACTGGTATACTTACTGACGTAGGAATAACAGGCCTTATTTCAGCGGTATGGCTTGGAGCATTTCTCCCAGTTAAATGAGCTTCTCTGACAAACTCTTCTTTAGTTGGAATTAACCACGGTTGTTTCTGTGTGATAGCAAAACTCCTAGCAGCATTAGCTGTATCTGTTGTGGATATGTGTCCTGGAGTACCATAAGTCCTTCTTGGCACATTTGATAATGGTGATTTACCTATGATCTTATCAATACACGCACCATCTCCGTTACAACCTATTACTTCTAAAAGACTAGGTTTCTTGCCTGTATAGTTTTTTAATATATCACTTAGCAGAGTGCTTTCATCGCCAGCAGCCCCGCCGCCTAGACTATAGTTGTCAGTCTTTCCACCTCCGTGACCCATTAGTGACAATATACCATTTGGAATGTTTTTTCGAAATGTGAAGTCGCCGGCTATATCCTGATTCTGATAATCTGAATACATCTTGAACGCGCTCTCGCGCTCGCGGGGGGCGTGAAAGTCCAAAAATGATGTGTCATTATTCGGACGAAGCCCGAGGTTGTAGGAATGGTCATTTATAACTGTTTTTGCTTCTTTGTTCATACTTCCTTTATTGATCCAAGCTTTAATGGCCGATATAACTTTAGGATCTTTAGCTTTTGATAAATAATCCTGTACGTTCATTTCGCCTACATTCTCTTCACCCAAGAACTCATACTCAGGAATTGCATCTACATCCCGCTTACGCATCTTATATGTTCTTAATGGTTTAACTGGCTTATCGCTTACATACTCAGACGAAGTGATTGTCTGACCTAATTCTTTGTCTTCTCTGGTAATCTTTTTAAAATGACTGGCAGGAAAAACGTGCATATATCCATTAGGAGTATGCCCTAAAAGAAGTTTTCTACCAGTGCTTGGATCTATTAATCGGTGGTACACTGAGTTCTTTATCTTCTCCTTCATTGCAAGGTATTCTGGTGTAGGAGTATTTGTAAATGCAGAAGAGGGTTTGTCTGCAGCATAAGCCACTTGATCACCATACTCATATCCATAATTATACTTTTGATTAAACTTGGGGTCCAATACATCTAACTTTTGCGCAGATCCATGGTATAAGTATTTGCGATTCTTTATATCTTCTATACTCTTAATTATCATCTCTGGATAACCTGCGCGAAGAGCTGCTTTCTTAAACATATTGTTATTTAATATCTCGTTGTAGCTCTGAGGCTTATATCTATCTTTCTTCAAGTCTCTTATTGTATCATTGGCTTCTGCATAATCAGATCGTAAATCAAATATAGATCTAGGATGCTGACCTGATATCTGTGACCTTATATAACCCTGTATTGAAGAACGCAAAGGTCCACGGTCTAGTAACATCTTATTAGCTGTTGGTATCTTAAGAACATGATCAGCTTCAGTATGATGACCACCAAGAACTATGTTGTCATTACCTTGTATATACTTATCCATTAGCTCTTGTCTCTTACCAGCAAGCAAAGCCAGCATCTCATCATTGTAATCTTTCTTTCTAATATGCTTGTAACCCAAGTCTTTCTCGCCCTGCTCATCGAACTCATCTAGATCCTTAGTATTAAGATGAGGATACTTGGCTTTAAGAGCTTCAAGTAAATGCGTCTTACCTGCGCCCGATGCTCCTCCTATATGAGCTAGTACGTTGCCTGATTGCTTCATCAAATTTGCGTAACCAGTATTACCATGAGGAGATATGACTTCAATCCTAGGGTTTATGGTCATTCCCATATACTTCGACTTGCCCAATATCTTCTTATGCTTATCCCAACGAGCAATAGCGTCATCATATCCGGCCTGTCCCAATTGTGGTCCGTCTGGATGTAATAACTTATCCGGTAACCCGACTACATCAAACAATGTACGCTTAAGATCTTCGTCATTTATATTAAAGTTATGTTGATAATAACCTTTGCCTGGATTGAACTTCTCTCTTCCAGGTATAGTAGAGTAAAGAAATGATTGATCATCAGGAACATTAACACCTATGGCTTTAAGCTTGTCTCTATATACTTGCTCTGTCTTTTTTCTACCTTCTACATATTTAGAAGCTAACTCAGGCTTATTCTCCCATCTACCGTTAGTACGATCCTTAAGCAACTCAGCATATAACAATGTCCTCAAAGCATCGTGTTTGATACGAGCATAGTGAACTGATTGTATATCTGACTGCTTGTGCATGTTATTGCCCTGCAACATTAGCCTTCTTGTTTAAGTAATCAATGATAACTTGATTATCTGCTAGTTGTTCCTTTAACCCGACAACCTCAGCTTCATAGTCTTTAACCTGGGTTTTAAGAATATCGATTTCATCCTGCATATCATTCAATCTTGCATTGCAGTCCTGTCTTTTAATTGTTTCTTGGTCAAGCCTTACACTTAGCTCATCCAAACGTTTGCCTAGATCCGTAGCTGATTTTTTCCAGAATTCTGCCATATCTATTTCTCCTTCTATTCTAGTTTTATCTGCTAATGAAATGTCTTTCTTTGATTCAGCGTCGTCTTTTCTCTTTGACAACAGTTTTATAATTATAGGTGCAAGTCCTGCACCTCCTAATAATATCAGAAATATGTCTTTAATGAAAATAAATGTTTGATCGTCAGCTCCTGGTAGTGTCATATGTTTATTTATTGTATCCTTTAAATAGATTAGTTGTCCATTGTCCGTTGGTTCCCTTTAAATACTGAATTGGGTTATTATAAACGCCCGGCAGAAATCCCTTATCACCACCGGAGTGACGCCTTCCAAGCCCAATAGATGGTATATCACCACCGTAACCAAGCCTACCTTGAGGAGTGGCAACCATATTGGTCATGTTAGGAAAGTTTTCAGTTATTTCTTTTGTAGGAGCACAGCCTCTTTCTTGATTGCAAGTACTGAAGAATAAATTATGTACATTTGTAGCTTTATCTCCAATTGCCTTTCTTAAATCAGGCATAGAGAAGCCATCAACCTTGTTTAATGTTGAAAAATTATTTTTTCCAATTGCAGTTGAATCAAGACTTAATTCATATTCACCTGGCCTGCCACCACCATGACTATCAACTAATAGAGAATTAAATGGATTTTTAGCTAAAAAACCTTTATTCAAATCTGGTCTAGCATTTGTGCGTTTTATAAAATTTGTTAAGGCTGGAATCTCGAGCCCTCTGCCTCCACCGTAACCAATCCCTCTTAAATCTCCCTCTAAAATCATAGAAGAATTGATATTAGAATTAGCTCCATGATATATATAAGGAGCTAATTTATTACTATTGTTATTAACATTATTTTTAATTTTATCAATTGTATGATTAAAATAAAGATCTTCTTGAGCTTTAGATGAATCAAACATTTTATCCATCATGTTTACACGATATGTTGAGTAATGCGGAACTCCTTCTGTAGGCTTTAGTATATTGTCATATCTTGTATCTGAATTCATGTGCTTTTTCAAAACACCCATATTAATATCATTAGCAGTATTATTGCTTATGCTGCTTATTGGTTTTATTGTTGGATGATTAGGATTTAATGGTATAAAGTCGGCTGCTCTCTTCATAAACCCTCTTAATATAGCCTCAACGTTCATAGGTTATCGATTAAAAATTTTATCTTTTAAGTTATCCAGCATTAGTTGTTGAAGCTCTTCTTTTTCTTTTATAAAAGAAGCTATAGAACCTGTAGGCCTGGACATGTTAGCCATTACTTTGTCCTTGTAAGATGTATATGGATTTGTGTTAACAGCTTTGATCTTGTCTAAGTAATTATTTCCTTTGCCTAACTCTTGTCCTATCTCTCCAGCTTCCCCAGCCATTTGGGCTATTAAATTTGCAGCAACCAAAGGAGGCACACCAGTAAATCCCGCCGCCACCGCCGCCAGTGCCTCAGGAAGACCAACTCGTCTAGCGTCTGTATAAACACCATCATTTAACCAAGATTTTTGAGCAGTAGGATCAGAACCAGGGATAAGGTTGTATTCGTGTGGAGCGGCGATTGGTAGCTTAAGCTTGTTTAAAGTATCAGTTAATATTGGAGATGAGTCACCTATAGTCCAAGAATAATTACCAGGCGGGGCCATAATAACCTTATTAACATTTATTTTAAAGTCTTTAGGTGTAGAGTACGTTGTTGGAGTATAAATATTTTTGAATGGATAATCTCTATTTGTAATTGGGTCTTGATTATGTATTATTTCATTTTTTCCTTTATCAGTCAATAAACCATCTCCATATTGATGTCGTCCATTTACAGTAGTATTTAATTGTTTAATAAACTTGGCATACATGTCTGGAGTACAACCATCTGTGTTAGGATTGCAGCCTAATGCTTTAATTATACTTGGATTTTTATCTTGTAACTCTGAAGTTAAATGTTGGTTAGTTAACAATTTAGAATTGTATAGACCTTCGTCATCATTCCCACCCTCGTTTTTAATACCAGTAAACTGGCTAATATTTTTTCCTATATTTTCTGGCCTACGCTTTGGTTCGTGTATAAGTGATTCTGTTTTACCTCCCCATGGAGCACCAGAGTGAACAACGTCGGGTATGCTAAGATCATAGTATGCTCCTTTATTTTCTTTAGAATAAGGATTACTTAGATTATAGTTATTTCTATCTCCGATACCATGTGCGTCCATATTTAATATTGACCCATTTGGGTTAATCGGAAATTTTGCGTTTCCTGAGAAGTAAGGTAAATTTATACGGCTGTTATTTAACAAGTTTAGACTACCAGGCTGGTATATTCCTTTACCTAAATTAGTAATGTTAGGCTGTGGTTTAGACACAGGTATAGGAGGGCGCTCAACATCAGCCGCTCGCTTATAGAAACCTCTTATAATAGCCTCAACGTTCATTGGTTATTTATTGTATCCTTTAAACGTGTTAGTTGACCAATTCCCATTTGTACCTTTTAGATATTGAACTGGCCTTGTACCAATACCCATTGGATTAATCATACTCATACCAAATGGTCGTGACTTACCAGCTCCAATTGAGAGTAAATCATTAACAACTCCAAATCTTCCTTGAGGAGAGGCAACCATATTAGTCATGTTAGGAAAAGCTTTGGTAAATTCTTCAGTAGGTGCTCCGCCGCCACGCTGGTTGCAAGTACTAAGATATAAATTATGAACGTTTGTTGCCTTATCTCCTATAGTTTTTTTTAAATCGTCTACATTAAAATGTACATTAGGTGTAGGAAAATCATTTTTTCCTATGGATGACTTATCAATTCCAACAGAATAGTAGTTGGGTTCTCCGCCCCCATGCATATTAACTAAAAATGAATTAGATGGATTTTTATTTAAAAAGTCTAGCAGTAATGGTCGTTTATTATACCTAAGATCTCCTTCTAATATCATCGAGGAGTTCATATTAGAGTTTGCTCCATGATAAACGAATGGTGATAGTTCTGTAGGTTTGTTATTTGATATTTCATTAACTATTTTAGAAACTTCTGGTAGCTTGAAAAACTTATATGTATCCATATCTAAGTGCTTATTAATAATGGGTTCAAGCTTTTTGTCCATGATTTGATTATAGCTAGAAACAAGGTCAAAATGCTGGTCTGAAGCAGGAGGGACATCTGGAGTTTTTGTATTTAAGAAAGGATGTCTAGGATTTAACGGAAGATCCGCCGCCCTCTTCATAAACCCTCTTATAATAGCCTCAACGTTCATAGGTTAATTGTATCGTTTAAACGTGTTAGTTGACCATTGCCCGTTAGTTCCCTTTAAGTATTGAACTGGGTCTGTGTGTTTAACTTCTTGATCACCCCAATTGGCTGGGTTTAATAAAGTGTTAGAAAATTGTCTTCTACCTGTCATACCAATATTAAATATGTCATTTACATAGCCCGGCTTCCATGGTGGGGAGGCGACTATATTTGTTACATTAGGAAAATTATTTAACATTTGACTAGTAGGATAGCACCCAGCATCTCGGTTACAAGTTGCGAAGAACAAGTTATGCACATTAGTGGCTTTATCTTTCAAAGCATCCTTTATGTCTGATATAAAAAAATCTTTATTAGGTGTTATTGGATTTAACCGTTGATTAGGTATTACAGATTTATCTAAATTAATAGCATACTCGTTATTAAACCCTCCTCCATGACTATCTATAAATAATGAATTTAATGGATTTTTTTGTAAGAAATAGTTTTTAAGCTTATTACTACTCTCTCTCAACTCTCCCTCAAGCAACATAGATGAATTCATGTTGGACTTAGCTCCATGATAAATATATGGAGCCAATTTATCTGCATTAGAATTAGTATTACTTACTATATGGTTTTCCAATGTGAATGGCTTGTTCATTGGATGCTGTGGGTTTAATGCCGCATCAGCCGCTCGCTTATAGAAACCTCTTATAATAGCCTCAACGTTCATAGGTTATTTAATTCCTCCGATTGGGTTGATTGGCTTCATGCCTATAGGCTTAATAGGCTTGATATCCGGCGCTGTCATAGGTGTAGATAAAGCATTCGACTTACTTGCATTATTTAACGCCGGCGCAGATATGTCTAAAGGTTTGTTATTATTTTGAAAATTTAATCTTCTTTGCAATCTATTTATATTACCACTGTCTTGCTGTATATCCCACAAGTTCTTGCCAATGTTAAGCATGTCTCCGCCAGCATTCCAGGCTTTATGAGAAAGATCTCCTATTCCTCCAGCAATAGCTCCAGGGATAGCTCCAACACCACCACTCAAGGCTCCACCAGTAGCCGCACCCGCTGTCATTGCTTTAGTTGAATCTAACCAGTGACCACTTACGTCATTAAAATAAGAAGATATTGGATGTTGCTCTTGCTGTGCTGGTGTTGCCATTGGACCAGTAGGAGCAACAGCGTCTAACCCCATGGAGATAGGAACGCCTACAGCCATGCCCTTGCCCATAGATTTAGCAAATTGATTTATTGGTTTAGTTAAATCTAATTGGCGTTGTGCATTGTTTGGATAAACAATAGCTTCATCAATATGATTTGCTGCAGAATGAGGGCCACGATAGTAGTTTAATTCTTTTAAGAATTCAGGAAATTTATAGACCAGACTATCTGGAATTGGTGTAGTTACTGCTCTACTTAATAAATGACCACCTGCAAAATATGCAGCTGAGCCTGTCCTTAAAAGACTTTCACCAGGACCGTGGTATCTTGGTCCTTTATACCCACCATATAAATTAGCAAAAGTTTCACTTGGGCCTAATTGTAATTCAGGTGTGACAATTGGACCATAGCGCATAGAAGGAATAGTGGGATTTTTAGCATGCCATAATTCATGTGCCATTATACTTCTACGTAGATATTTATTTATATCAGGTATAAACTTAGTAACGCCGTTATCCTTTGGTATGCCTAGCATTTGTGCTGCATCATTAGCAGTTGATGGTAACAAATTAGAGTTAATCTTAATTTCTGGCCAGCCGTGTCTAAGATAAAAGTCTTTATCTCCTAAAAAATTAGGATTGATTGGTGCATTAACAATATAAGATGGTTGGCCAAGCTGTGTATACCCAAGCAAGGAGCTTGGCATTTTTTCTCCTTTTGACATTGCTAGGACTTTATAAAAGTCGCTTAGAGATGGATCATCAACACGTCTAGGACCTGGATATGAGATTGGAACACCAGCTAAACTAACCGCTCTCTTCATAAACCCTTTATACAAAGCTACTTTAAGATTATCACTTATATGTTCAGGAAGACCTTTGAGCTTAGTCTTGGCATAGTGTAACACGTCTTCTGGCGACATTGATTTGGCCAATGACTTGATTCTCTTATTAGGGCGCGATAGCTTGCCCTGTTGGTGCAGGTGAACAAGTTTAAACAGACGTGCTTGCGCTTTTGATACTGCCGGCATATACACTTCAAATATAACTTATTGACTTTAAGGTTTAAAGCTTAAACTCATTTAAAAGATGATTGTATTAATTTAGCTATAAGTTATAATTACAAAAGGTAGTTAACTAAACATACAAATGAAAAAGATACTTGGAATCCTCGCAATCCTTGCAACGGCTATAACTATTAATGCTGTAGAAGCCGTTAAAACAGTTGCTCAGCACCTACAAGAGATTTCAGTTACAATTGCTGTCTCAACACCAATGGGTACTGCACAGGGTTCAGGAGTATTGTTTACTAGAAAAGACGCAAATAGCAACAATGTAAACTTTGTATGGACAGCAGGACACGTTATTGCGCATGCCAGAACAACTAGAGACGTAGTTGATTCATCTGGTCGTAGCAAGACATTGGTAGAGTTTCCAGATGTGCAGATTATCAATAACATCGTGGAAGAAGGACGAACCATTGGACGTGTAATACTTGATGCAGAGGTTATTAAGTATTCTGACGCGGACAACGGGGAAGATCTGGCGGTTCTTCGTATTCGTAGAAAGAACTTCGTATCTACTACTGTAGTATTTAACATTGATAAGAAGATGCCTGAGATTGGTACTGAGTTATATCACGTCGGATCATTGCTAGGGCTCGGCGGTGCTAACTCAATGACCTCCGGCATTTATTCACAGGTTGGTCGCGTACATGATAAGAAGCTATACGACCAAACAACAGTAACCGCCTTTCCCGGTAGTTCCGGAGGTGGTGTATTCCATAGAGATGGCAAGTATATTGGTATGCTTGTTCGTGGTGCAGGTGAAACATTCAACTTGATTGTTCCAATTAGGCGAATGGAAGAGTTTGCTACTAAGCATAATATTCGTTGGGCTTTGGATCATAAGGTAGTAATGCCAGGTAATGAGGTTATTGCTGAGATACCAGTAGAGGGAGTCCCAAACAAGCCAGCAGACAAAGACGCTGTTGCTGCCAAGAAAAACTATATGCTTCCATTTATGATCAATTGGATTCCTGCCCATATAACGCAAGAAATCAAATAAGCCGGTGCGTAGATGGATTAGTTGTACAGAAGCAGGGTTAATAGCCCTGCTTTTTGTTTTGATAATGCTGATGATTTGGGTTATAGGTATACCAAGATAATTATATGCCTCGTAAAACTACAACAAATAATACTAGTACTACACCAGAGCCAGCTAGTCTCATATTGCCATTTACAGAATCAGATATTGTGCAATACTTTTCCAACCCTATTAGTCAGCAACAAATAGAAGATACTCATCAAACAGAATATCACAGGCAGACGTTCTTCAACTTCTTTACCAATACAAACTCCTCAGTTAATAAACCAACATTTCCCTCTTATTTTTGTGCTCAGGCTATTTTGAGCAGCATTAACATTAAGTATACACTTTGCATAGATAAGTGTCTTATCAAGGCAGCTCAAAAGCCGAAACCTAAAATATTTAAGGATTTAAAAGAAACAATTAAATCAAACTTTTATAAGATACAACATAAACGGCAACAATTAGAAATGAGCGAAAGAATACAGCTTGAGCCCGGAGAACAAGTAGAGCACATATGTTACGAAAGAAGCTCGACAAACTATGATCCCCTAGCTAATTTGTTTTAATAATATACTTTATATGAAATCTTTCATAGGACTCGTTGCCTTGTCACAGAATTATGTGATAGGGCAGAATAACAAGATACCGTGGTATAACGTTACGGATTTTAAATGGTTTAAAGCAATGACAGCTAATAACGTTATTGTCATGGGAAGAAAGACATATGAGTCAATCGCTCGTCCTCTGCCATTTAGAGAGGTAGTTGTGCTTACTAGGAATAATGAATACAAAGCTAGAGAAGGAGTAAAAGTTGTATCCTCAATAAGTCAACTTAGTCCAGTAGACGATGCCCGGGAATACTTTATCTGTGGCGGCTCCGAAGTATATCAAGAAACAGTTCCAATGTGCTCTGATTTCTTTGTGACTAAAATCAAGCAAACTATTCCAGGAGCAGGACTTATATACTTTCGTATGCGTTATTTCGATGAATACTTTAAGTATGTTCGTTGTGTTTATAATGATAGTCAAATAACAATTGAACACTATCACAATACGTCCAAGATAGGAGACCTTTCAAAATCTTTGCAGGACTCAATACAAGAGTTTGACAAGTCCATCAAGGTGCTATATAAAACTAAGTAATATGTTACTCGCCATACCAGACAAAGAGGTACTAACCAAACAATACTTCACTCAGATTATGGGTAGGTTCCTAAACAAAAGTATGGCCAGTTGTAAGGATATAAAGCTGAGCAAGAAGCATTCACAAGAGATGCGTTCATTCTGTAAAGTGACCGAAGAAAACAAGCTAGGTCAAGATACAGCAATGATAATGGGTATAACAGTCAAGTATAACTGCGATAAGACTGTATTTAGTAGTTAAGCAGGACTACCGCACAGAAACCCAGTGCTACCCCTATAATCTGGTGCAATGTTAAAGGCTCCTTATAAATTCCACAGCCTATAATCATTGAAGTAATCAAAGAGACCATTGTAAACAACATGGCTCCTTTGCTTATAGACAGTCCTTTACCAATAGAGTAGATCCAGAGCATAGTCCCGCAGGTATAGCAAGCCAGGGCCCCCAGCATCCAAGTCCAGCTCTGTCTTAAATTATACTCCTTAGACAGGACATCCCCTAACCCGTATATGATTAGGAGGGTTATTGCCAGAGTTATTAAAGGCATAACCTAGTATTACAGATTAGACCCCGGGTAGGCAATCTAATAGCTAAAAAAGGGTATAGTATATTAATGAAAGGCTTATCTTTCATTAAACGTTCCTAACCACAAAACAAAAAACACTATGAAACCCGTACTAAAAGGGCCGGAAAAAGGGGTTAAACTCCCTATAAAAAAGGCCTCAATAACCCAGCTGCTCATTGAGGCCAGGAGACTGGGCTTCAAGCTTAAACTTAACAAAGATAAAACGATTGCAACTTTATTAAATTAACCTTATGGCAATATACAATTATAAAAGTAAGGTAGCTTTCATGCAGGTCAGCGCGAGCTTTCATAAGCACTACACGTTCAACGCCAAGAGCAGGGATGCAGCCACCAAGGCGACGGACTGCCCCAAATGCAAGTTTGGAACGATTGTGCCTCCGAAAAAAGTGCCAGGCAAATGGGTGCTGGTTCATAAATGGCATTGTATTGACTGCCGGGCTGAGTTTACACCAGAGGAAATGAGATATAACCAACAAAAAACACTATGAAATATTACGTCATCAATCGTGGCGCTGGAATCAAGCATTATTATCGGACCACGCCGCCTGACGGTGAGGTGCAACACTTGTGGCGCACGAAGTGGGTGGCGTGCGCATATGAATGCTTGGAAGACTTGCTGTCGGATGGTGCGGAGCTTGGTGAGTTCGACCCAGGGTTGAATTAACCAGATAAGATAAAAAGAGGCACTCGTCATGAGGCTCTTTTTTTTAGCTATCAGCCCCCTCCCTCCCTCTCCCTATACCTTTGAATAGTTATAAGCTGGTATAGTATTTTGAGTAGAAACATTAACCCAAAGTGAATGTATGAAAAATATGAAGAAGAAGTGGGCAGTGGTCGGTGCACTACATCTCCCAGTGTACCGCGGTAAGATAATCTCCACGCACAGAACAAAGAGGCTGGCGGAGAAGAAGGCTGGCCCTGGCTACGGCGTGAGCTTCCTTGTTATGACGTCGAAGGAAGCCATGTCGGAAAATCCGCCGCAGCTAACATACGCGCGTAATCCTCTCGACAAGATGGTAGGCTAAAGCATATGGAAACAATTCCTTGTCCTCGCCGAGAGCTCCGCCCCGGAGAAGTAATCATGGAGGGGCGGTTGGACCAAGACTGGTATGAGCGTCAGCACGGGCTTGGCGTACGGTGGGTTGTTGACGAATCTCCTCTGACACCGGAGGAACAGAAGAGCTGGGATGCAGGTTATCAGAAGGAGGTGACCCACAGTCGGATGAGTCTGATCTTCCCAATCAAGTAAGAGCATCAAACACAAAAGAGGCACTCGTCATGAGGCTCTTTTTTTTAGCTATCAGCTAGAGCAGTTAATATATTTCCATGACAAGCTTGAGGATGACACCAGCAGCCTAGAGTATTTCCTTTAAGCTGCTTAATGTCCTTAAGCATGTCAGGTTGTGTCATTATCCAATCGTTATACTTCTTAATGACTTCAACTCTATCACCGTCTTTGCCTACGGTAAATGGGTTACCCCAATAACCAGGATGGCTAACACACTACTTTAGCCGTGTTGCCAAGCATATAGTTTGTTTATAATTTTAAACTTTAGAGGAAGATAAAACTTATTATAGAAGGTTGGAAGATATTGTTTAAACCATGGCGTTTTAACAGATGGGTAATCAACTTCTAATTTATTATCATTAAAATAATGATCATGAGGTTTAAACTCTTTTAGTTCCTTACCTTTGCCATCAAACGCTCTTGCTACACAAGAAGATTCAATTCTGCGGTGTAACTTACCGATAGCACATTGATTAACTCTTATTTCTTTTATAAATTTATCGTCATTCATATTATTTGTCGTCCTGTTGCTCGTAGTCTTTGTTTCTAAACTTTCTATCAGACTTGCTGTTAAATACCAGCAAGAACATTAAACCTATTAGTATAAAATACATAAGCCTTACTACGCAAATAGTAAGGCTTTGTTTGGGATTGGCAAGAGAATTAACCTAGCGGCACAGCTGTAAATCCAACCAAGCCTTGCTTATCATTATTTATTTGATAGCCATATACAGGCTTTAATCTTTTATTAGCTCCCGCAGCGGATGCAATCATATTTACAAAATCTAATGTAGAAATATGACAATAATCTGGTTGGTCCTTATCTAGTATAGGACACAACTCCCAATGCGCCATCCACGACGCCGGCACTACAATATCATTATTAAGCGCTCTATCCAAACTTTGCATATCTCCATCGTTTATGAGCTCTTTTAGTTTATTAATTATCTTATCAGTTATTTCGTTATTTTTAGGGTCCATAATTATTTAAGTACACAGACATCGTTGTTACAAAATTTTTCGACCTCCGCTTCCTCATGCTTGATCTTCTTCAAGTGCAATGTGCTTAGTCCTCCTACTAACTTATCATATTCCTTCTCAGTGATGCCCTCATATGGCATCTGACGATAAGCTTTGGTCTCCAGCTTTGGTAGGAATGAAATACCCTTAAGTTGATATTGATATATATTAAGTGCCGCTGCGATTTGATCAGCTTCATGTGGCTTGAATGTCACTGTGCATGAAACCTGGTTGTCAGCCCAATGACGCTGCATAAAGGCAGCCAAGGCCAATTGCTCCCACATACCAACGTCCTTAACTGTCCTGATCTTTGGATCAACGTTTACAGGAATCTCTACTACTACTGTGCTGTCCTCAGATCCGAAGCATGGCTCTATATGATAGCCAGCCTCTTTCAATGGCTTTACTAGCTCACTGTTCTTACTAAGTCTAACACGACGAATGTAAAACTTATCCTCTGGATAATGAATGCCAGGAGTAGCACCAGCAAGCAACGATACTGTACCGCTAGGCTTGATTGATGTCTTCTTGATGCTCTTAGGTATTGCTAGCCAGTCAGAATAAATAGTATCGTAGTATTCAATGGCCGCGTAACCCTTCTCACACCATTCTTTAAGAGTGTGCAGTCCTTTATTTGTTACAAACTGTGCAATACCACTCATGGAGCAACCAATGCGACGGTTTCTTAACATGACTCTATTAGTATCAGGCCAGTGAGTATTACCAAGTGTTACTGTCTTGGCATATAGATAGGCATACTTGAGAGTTATAAGATAGTCGTCTACTGATTCGTGGTTATCTGGGAATGTTTCAACCAGGCAGCATAGCTCATAAGACTCCAATGACTGCTCCAAGCACGGGTTTCCTCCCATTACTCTATGATCCTTGTTGTCTTTGCCATTGTTCATTCTAGAATAACCGCGCATGTTCTCTAGCCAAGCTATTCCTGGTTCACCGTTGACTTGAATCCTCTTGGCTGTCTCAGTGTAGTCCATGCCAAGCTCAGCAAAGATGCTGTTGTTAGATGCCCAACCAAACTCCTCGCGGTATTTGTTAACTTTGTAGTTCTTAAGATCAAGATACTCCTGCGACTCATAATCACCGAAGCTAATCTCAGCGGTACGACGAATTCCGGCAGAGACCACACACTTACCTAGTAGATTCATTATGTCTACGATTGAAGTAATGGTGATAGCCTTGCCAATGTTCTTGTTTAGAATAGTTCTAATATCTTTATGACAATCAACAAGAGACTGAGGACCTCCAGATACACCACCGAACCCCTTGATCGGTACTCCTTCTCCACGAATCTGAGAATAGTCAAAGTTAACATACATGCCTCCATTAAAATAAGACTCTAGCAATGTCTTTATAGATTCAACCCATCCTTCTCTGCTATCTGGAATCACAAATGTATTCTTTTCATCGTCCACGCTGCCTGGCTTAAGTATATTAATAGTGCCAGCACCTTTGGTGTCAAAGCCGACTCCGACTCCTAGCATTGAAGCATCCATTAGAAAGCAAAAAGGCTTTGTCTTATCTTCCCTTAATGTTTCAGTGGATACAAATGCACAATTATTCAAAGCAGCATATAGTCCACGATCTTTAATAATAGAAGATCCCATTGTCCATAACCCGCGCCCTGGAGGCAAGAACTTCATATTAAAGATACGATCATACATCTCCTGGGCAGATGCATGCGCCTTCTTTGAATTCCACCCTAGGTTATGTGATTCAATCCAATCACGCTGCATCTGGAATGTTCCGTTTACTACACGTTCAATGGTCTCCCACCATACTTCGTTTTCACCATTCTCTTTAAGTCTTGAGTAGGTTCTCATATAAATGAGCTCTCCAAGTCCGTTAAATCCAAATGGTGGTTTCTGTTTCTTATATTTCGACAGGAAATTGTCGGAAAGTTTAAATGTCGTCTCTTGCATAATATTCTATTTTTAATTATCGGTTGTCTCCCGATCCACTTATCGTCCCACGTTCAGCTCTCGACTTCAATTTAAGAAAGTTAATCTCGCAAACTTTTTCTGTTGACGAGCCAAGGAAAGTCGAGAGCCTTGAAACGTACCAGCAGCAGTCTGAAATCTCTTTTAGTAGTTCTAATTTGTCAGCATCAGTTATAACTCCGCCTTTGTCTCTTATAATCTTCTTCACCTTGCCTGCCACCTCTCCAGCCTCGGATACAAGACCAAGGGTTAAGTACTCAATGTTGTTAGACGTTGGCATCATCGTCTTTCCTGTCTCCGCATCGTATTGTTCGAATGTCATAGGACGGATAAATTAGGTCTTCTCCACGCAGATGTCAAAATTTTTCTAGAATTATTTGCTGCAATAAATACCTTACTCCTACAGATAAATACTTAAGCCCGTTATTAACATCAAGATCATTTGTATCTGGTGACGTTCCGAAGATTCTAGTTAACTTGCTGACTCTTACTGCAGGCTAATAAGATCAATGCCATAGAAGGTAAATATCTTCTTAGCTTGGTCATCTCTGGTGTACTCTTCTTTATACACCACAGTTTTAATACCGTAGGCCGCTATCATCTGAGCACAACTAGTACAAGGGAGTAAGTTGCAAGCCAGAATAGCTGCTCCTTCGTTTCGCTTTACAAGGGATAAAGCATTGACCTCGGCATGAAGCATGTAGGGCCTCCGTCCATCTCTATCTTCCCAGAATGTAGGATCAACGTTAGTACCTGGAGCTAAGCCGTTATAACCCAAGCTGAGCACTCTATTATCCTTGTCTAGTATACAGGCTCCTACTTGTACATATGGGTCTTCTGATCTTAGGGCTGCCACCTCTGCTAGCTTTAAAGCATATTCGTTCCAAGAAAGTCTATTCATAGGCGGACAACCTACCCCTCCCCGCCGGCCCGGTCAAGTTAATAGCCAGAATAAGGGTATAGTACTTTGATGAGGGATCTGTGCTGATGAAGCCTGGTCATTGATTAATAAACTCATCGAGCGGAATAAAAGGCAAAGCTATGATGACTGATTTTGAACAAGCGATGGCGTGGTTCAACAGCCGCCCGGTGATGGCGAGGGTCGGGTCATACGCGGACTACGAGGTTAAGTTCACAGGAACTGTGGCCGAGGCGGAGGCATTCGTCGTAGCTCAGGGCGAGTCGCTAGAAGTTCTTAAGCGGTTCACTTACCGCGACGGGCTTCGCCCTCTTCCTGGTGATGTCCAGGGCGACCTCTACATCGACGTGGAGCAGCCGCCGATGAAGTGCACATGTAAGTGCGGGGGTTGCGGCGGCGTGGCCTTGCAATCCGACTCCTTCAGGCGCTGGGCTTGCCGGTGCAAAGGGTGCGTCACGGAGGAGCAGATGCGGGAGGAGGAGGTCGAGGCGCAGCGTCGGGCTCGGGCGGATGCCGCACTGCAAGAAGAGAACGCCCGCTTCTGGGGGGAGCAGCGGGAGGAGTCGAGGAAGGTTGATCAGGAGATGATCCTGGAAGAACTTGGGTTGGAGTTGGTGTGATACCAACTAGCACGCAAAAAGAGGCATCCCACGGGAGCTCTTTTTTTAGCTATCAGATAAAAGCAAAGCACGGCATATTTTCTTTAATGCCGTGTGAGTGGGATCGTCAATGATTCTAGAAAAGCCTGAGCTATATTTTAT
>Ga0208966_1000005_pt1 | contig 105001 bp, 116 predicted proteins | sample GreLakmeHU45MSRF_FD_187701 | JGI IMG/M metagenome (GOLD analysis project Ga0208966, IMG submission 187701) | Freshwater lentic microbial communities from great Laurentian Lakes, MI, USA - Great Lakes metaG HU45MSRF (SPAdes) | ecosystem: Environmental > Aquatic > Freshwater > Lake | place...
GCTCTTGCCGACAGACTCTCGCATTTCCTTCGAGGCGCACACCCCGAACGTCGGTGGCGATTGCGCCGTGCGAATTGAGATTTGCTTGAAGTCGGTCATCTGGCGTTCGTGTTGGAAGGCGGCAATGCGGTTCACTGGTAAGGACGGTAGCATAGGGTTTTCAGTGTGTCAAGTGTAGCCGCTATTATCTAGTGACGTGAATCTTGGTGAACCGGTAGTCCGGCAACCATTCCGGCGTCAGGTGCAACGTGAATCCGGTCACGGTGACAGTGCCGTAGCCGTCGCCCTTTTCATGTTTCACTTTGCACTTGGAATAGTCCACGGACACGACGACTTCACGCTCAGTTCCGATTTCATCATCTGCCGATGCAAAGTCTTTTACGGTGAGTTGAACCGTTGCTGTGCCGAACGGAATCACCTCAACCGACTTCAATCCCCACGAACGGAATTCCATGTCCAGCGTGAAGTTCACCACTACTTTTTTCCGATACTCAACCTCACGATAAATCGGCTCGGAGGGGTGAACCCATGTCACCGTTAAGTCCACTTGGTTTATGCAGTTCACAACGACGCCTCCCTCAATTCGGACGCCTTGAACTTAACCGCCATGTAGCCGCTCCAGTTCCACTCGGAAACCGTGTCCAACGTGCCGAAGCGGTGGCCCAAGTGGACAACCCCGTAAGCCTTGATGGAGAAAATTTCACGGGTGAGACGATTCACCATGTATTTGCCCGAATGCCCCACGTCCACACGGGCATATTTACTGCCCAGCTTGATGCTGGTTTTGGCGTTCTCCCGATTGGTGTCGCAGTCCACATGGTTGCGAATCAGGGCGGCAAGCTGACCGGCCTCGACCAAATTGGCGAGCGGTTGAATTTCGGCGACGGTGGCGAGCATAGTGGTTAGGCGCAGAGGGCGGACGCCGGAATCTTCCCGGCAACTTCGGCGTGAATGCCGTTCAGGAAAGTAACCTTGTCAGCCCACCGCAGCCAAGCCTTGCAGTTGGCGACCTCTTTCGCCGTCATCCCAGCGAACCGGGGGTCGTTGGCCTCGACGGGAGCGTATGCGCCCCGCCCCTCAAGGCGGTCAATCGCATCCGCCACGTCCGTAGGGCGGGGGCCGGAGAAGTCCCCGCCGTCAATGACGAGGAATGGAAGCTCTTCGCAGGAGATGTGTGCGAAGTCGTGAAGCTCGTCGGGGATGATTGCCAGTGCGTTCATTTTGTTTTTGTCGTTGTCTTGTTTAGGTGCTACTCAGATTACACATGGAGTATGCAGCCACAAACTCGCACAGTCAACAACTTTCGCAAAATAAAAAAGAGCGGTGCAATACAAAATCCAGAATCGCCAATGTTCACGGCCTGACCGTTCTGACACAGATTCCACGTTAAATCTGTGTCAGAAGGTAGGCGATTGGTGTTTCAAGCCGCTTTCAAAATCGTTTCACCGCACTGCCTTGCCACTACCTGCGCTGTCTCCAGCGTGTTTCCGTCGGTCATTCTGCGCTGTATCACGATGGAGGTTTCAGGGGTGACAATTTCGGCGTAGGCAATCCAGCGACCGGCATAGAACGCCCCCACCGTCACCGTGCCCTCGCTGTTGCGCCAGTGCATCTGCCGCTCGTCGGTAGGTGTGTTCACTCCGGGGTAATGCTGATGATGCGGCCCTTAGTCCAATCCCGGCTCACCCACGCACGCACGCGGTAGGTCTTTCCGCTCTTCTTGGCGGACGCGGATATGGTGTAGCCCTTCTCGTCTTCCGTCTTGGAGCCGTCAATGACCGCGTAGCCTTTAAGCTCATTGAACGCATCAACGAGACTGCCCCGCTCGATGAATCCCAAGTTCGTCCGGTCTCCCGGAACTGCGATGGCTGCGGCGGCTGTAATCAGGAACGCACAGATGATGATGATGGTTTTCATGTTTTTGCTTGGTTAGTTCTGCTTGGTTACTGCTGTTACTCAAATTTTGCCCTGTTTGCGTATGGAACTTCAAGGCTGCCCGTTTTGAGTTTGCCTTCTATGTTTGCTAGATAGCTTTCCATGTAATGATCCTTCAGGCTTTTCTCACCGATATGGCTCCAGAAGTCTGAGGCAGCGAACCTTTCCGCGTCGTGCTCTTCAAGATACGAATAGTGCTTTCCGTTTAACAGTAGCACTTCCCTCCCGAAGTGCCGGTATGTTCCGTGAATGGAGTCGAGGATGGTTGCCGGGGGACACAGTGGAACTAGGTCTTTTCTATCCACCACTCTTATCAGCGGAAGTTTTGCGTATTTAGCGGCTCCTGTCTTGTTTGTGACTTTGGGTTGTCCAAAATTTATGCTCTGGCCCACTTTGAATCCGTCCATTTCAAGCCTGACCATCAGTAGTGTTGAGATTGCCGCGCCCAAAGAGTGACCCGTGCAGATTATGGTGAAGTCCTTATTTAAGAACGGCTTGACATCGTTATACACGTCTTTGGAGGTGGAGTCAAAGCCACGGTGGACATACACCCCAAGCTCCTTGTCCTTTACAGGCACATACTCTGCATCCTCTTTGGCGTTTTTGAGGTTTGCTGTTCCCCTGACTGCGATAATTTGAGTCCTGTTAGCGGCGTCCGTCTCCAAGAAGTATTGAACCGAGTTTTTAAGCTCTGCCACTCTAACTACGTTTGGCAGGCTTGCCCGAATGGCTTTTTCATCCGAGTAGGCTAGGCTCGCTCGCTTCGCGTGCCACAGGACGCGGTCAAAATCTACAGAGTGGCTTTCTAACTGTTGTTGTTTGAACGGTGCCCGACAAGCGGCCAGCGCGGTTAATACAAATAGACTAACCAATTTCAGTATTTTTTTCATATCTTGTTCAGCAGTTTATCATGGAGTGTTTGGCGCGTCATACGGATTACTCACTACACTGAGTTAAATTACTCAGTGCGGATACATTAAGTTTTATTTTTCAAAGTTTGCAATTTCATCACCTCAAAACAACCTCGCTTTCGGTTTCAATCCACACCCTCGCCCCACACCCTAGCGGTTTGTCGGGACTGTAGAAAACCTTGCTCATTCCTTTGATCTCTACCGAGTGCGCGTAGCGATTGGACTTGTAGGTTTTCACCGTGATTACCGGCTTGCGCTCTCCGGTCTTCTGGTTTGAGCGTATTTTGTTTTGATTTACGTGGATGACGGTTTTCAAAAAATTGTTACCCGTGTCTGTGTCTCTTCCGAGTCCGGCTTCTTGGGCCGCTGCGCGATTGGGCGGGCAGACACGTCCCACACCCCACGCCGCAACTTAGCCCCAGCCACCCGCGCCTTGCCTTCGACAGCCGCACGAAACGCAATAGCCTCCTGTCTCTGGTGTCGGCGGATGATACGCGCTGCCTGCTTTACCGCGTCTCTCGCACTTTTTTGGATTTGTGCCGGGGTTCGGGTGCGTTTCAAGGTTGTCCTTTCAAAAGTTGCACACACTGGCAGATGTCGCAACCGCAATTTGTGTGACCGAAGTCATTGAAAATTTCTAAGGCGGCAGCAGCCCGCCTCTCCACCTCCCGCAGACGGGCAACCTCTGCCACAGAGTCTATTCCACTCCGCACGCACTGCGTCTCCCCGACGTGATTGAGAAGGTTTGGAGCGGTCTGCCCACGGTGTCCGTTTACCACATTGGGCGCATCTACCGCCGCAATAGCCTCAAAGAACGCACTGGTAACGCCCAGCGTGGCCCGCATGACATGGTAAGTGACCATACTCGCCGCCGCTCGTGCTTTGGCCGCTGATTCCAGCGTCTTGATGAAGGCGTCCGCCTCGTTCTGCGACGATGGCAGAAAGTAACCGCCCCGGTCAGACAGCACCGGGATTTGATGCTCAATCCGAAGCTGGCGTATGATTTCACGAACCTGCCGAGTCGTGGACTCGAACTCGTTCGACACCACATCAGCCTCATGCTTGGGGTGGCAGCCCAGCCACGCCGCTGACCGGGCGATGTCCCGCTGCGAAAGGCGTGCGTCGGGAGCGTGTGCGTCCTCTAGCAACGCCAACACAGTATCTTGTTCGTGCGTCAGCTTGCCGGGAACCTTGCGGACGTTGGAAATGCGGGCCTTCGTTCCGATGGCAATGTCCACGCTGGCGACCGGCTTTGAGATTTGGAGTTGTTCCATTGTCGTTTGGTTGACCGCACAGCCTACATACAGCGGTAGGACTCGCTCTGCTGCCACTTGGCATACCATTCGTCGTGCGCCTCAACCACGTCCGCAATCGGCACCCGCTTGTGGTAAATCTTGCTGCCGAACACGGCGGCGAGGTTGATCGTTCCGGCGATGACAGCGGACACACGATGGTAGCCGCCTTGATACTTCACGATGGAAGACTTCTTAATCGGTCTGGCGGATTCGGTTGCGTTCATGTGCGGAGTCTCGCACAGGTTTCTAAACCTGTCAAGTGTATTGCTTCACATCGGTCAGTCATTGTCGTTGTTCAACTAAGTTTAATAGCTTTTCCCGCAATTAAACGATTGCCGTGTTTTGTTTAATTGAGCAGGCGCAGTGTCTTAAAAAGGAATTGAATCTTCGCCGCTTTTATCGGCGACAGAAGCCGCCGCACCGCTCGGATGCGCTTCTGGCCCGGTCATCGGCCTCTGACGTGCTGGCGAGGCTGTAGGACGCCCGGCTTGGCCTTCTTCTCCACTGTCTTTCCACTGGATGAAGTGCGCCTGCTCAACCACCAGCGACAGCTTGCTGCGGTTCTGGCCGGTCTGCTTGTCTTGCCACGTCTCGGTTTTCATGCGCCCCACGAGACACACGTTCAACCCCTTGGCTGTGTGCTTCGCCATGTTCTCGGCGGTCTTGTCGAAAGCGGTGTAGGGAATGAAGGAGGCTTCCTCTTTCTTCTCGCCGTCCGGCGTCATCCACTTGCGGTTGACTGCCAACTGCCCGCTGGCGATTGCCATGCCCTTTGGCGTGTAGCGTAGTTCAGGGTCGGCGGTTAAATTTCCGGCAAAAGTGCATTGGTTCAAGTTCATATCAGTGTGTTTTTACCGCAGTTTTTATTTTAAGTTAGCGTTTCCAGTAGTCAGCCGCACAGATTGCGCCCGCTACGACAGGGTTTCTGCCGCAGTCGTCGGACTGCGTAGCCGGACGTGCTGCTTGGCGAGCCGGACGGTTGGCATAGTAGCCTTGCTCACGACGGCGACGGCGGGTAGCCCACGCACGGACAGCACCAAGGGAGCGGCGGCTTTGCACGGGGGCAACTGGAGCAACCGGAGCCGTGGCTTGTGCGCCTTCCCATCGGGCGATTACCATTCGATGCCAATTTACGAACTGCGACAGCGTAGCTCCGGGCACGTTGACCGCCCGCACGTTTGCCAAGTCGCCAGTGAGGATTGCCGCCTGAACGGCAGCGAGGAAGGCGGACGTGATCGGGAACGCAGCGGACACCGGATAGTCGGCAGAAATTGTCCGACCGTTTTGCGTAGCCGGGAACACGGGAGGCGGAATCATTGCCGCCAGCCGTTCACGTTGCTCCTCTGACGCCGCACCGACAACGGAGGGAGCGGAAGCGGGAGCGTTCTGCGCAACTCGAAACACCGTGTCACAACGGGCCACCACCCGGTAGCCTCTGGACTGCTTGGCCGCTTGCTTGCTGCTTACGTAGGCAAGTGCGGACGGCAGCGACGCACCGCTCAATTTTACGCTGCTTTGGGCGTATGGTGAAATCCCGTAGCTGCCGTAGGCACCGTCTCTGCGGCCCCACCGGGCCGTCACGATATGACTGAAGGCATTGCCAATTTCAGCCTGCGTAATTTCCAGCACGTAAATCTTGTCGTGCCCGTCCGCATTGTTGTGAAGAGTTATTGAGCGCATAGTGTTTGGTGTTAATTGCAACGCCAGCCTACTTCACAGGCAGGCTGGCGTCAAGTGTTTTCAAAACTTAATTGTTAATCAAGTTTTCGTCACAGTTACCGAGCGAGGCCAGTTGGGCCTCCACCGACTGCTGGATTGCGACCGGGGGCGGAACCACGCCGCTGCGAACCTGCTCAATCACGTCGGCGAGACGCAGAGCGTTCGGATTTCCTTCCGCCAATTCCGGTCGCACGATGAACGGGCCGATGCAATACATCCGGCTCGCACTGAGCTTGAAGAACCGGACGTAGAGGCTGGCTGACCACTTGTAGGCGGCGTGCCCGTTGCCGCCGGTCTGTGCGTAGCGGAAGCGGTTCAGGTAGTTCACCACCGACAGGTTTCCGAGAAGGTGAATCGTTCCGAAATCGTCGTTGACGTGAGCACCACCGGACAGCGCATCCCCGGCTTCGTCCATGTTCAGCTTGATGCTCTTGCCGTAGATTGCGCAGAGCGCATCGTGCAGCGATTGAAACTTGGCCTTGCGCTCTTCGAGCGTTCCCTGCCACGGCTTCGAGTGGCGGAAGGTGCGGATTGCCGACACCACGGCGGGCTTGAACTTGCGGTCGAGGTTTAGGAGTTGTGCCATCATAGTTTTGTCTTTTTGTTGTGTGTTTGTGCTTTCAACATCGCCATCCTCGCACGGGTGAAATCATTCGTCAAGTGTATTCGTCTCCAGTCAACCCTTTTTCTTCTTCGGCTCTCTCTGCCCGTGATACCAGCGGTTCAACGTCGCCGCCAAACTGACCGCCTCCGCCTCCGTCAAGTTGTCCTCCGGGTGATTCGGCACTCCCGCCAGTTCCAGACATCGCTTTCCCACATGACTCTTGAGCATCCACGTCTTCACCGACCAGCCGCTCTCGGTTTTCAGGGGGGCGAACATAAGGGATTTTCAACCATCGTTGACCGCCACCTGAGTCTGCCCACAACTGTTCGAGGACGCCGCCGTTCCATCTCAAGAACGACGACGGACGCAGTGTGCGCGGCTCAGTTGTAGTCATAGAGGGCGGCTGTAGCTCAGTTCTGCGTTGCCGGGGTCGGTTGTTATTTTCATCGTGGCGCGGCGACGCGCTTGGTTTGCCGATGCTTTTTCCTGCGCGTTTGATTCTCAAACAGGGCGAATGATTCGTTGCCGCTTATTGCCAGCCTGTCGTCGGTATCTATTTCGAGACTCATGCTTTCAGCCTCCTGCTTTGAATAGACCACCTTTGCAAACTTTAGCCCGTGCTGCTTTATCAGCGCATCATGCTTGCCACCGTAGCTGGCTTGCAGACATAAGTTGGCGGGTATCTGGTCGCGGCGAACCATCCAGAACGGAATTGACTTCGTGAACGCCCAAAACTTTACAGACGGCTTTTGCCTACATACTTCCAGCCATCCGTCGAAGTAGTCCTGCGAGAAGAAATCGCCGCCAGCGTGGATTCGGACGTGGGTTGCTTTTTTCGGCCAGCACGCCAGCAGTGTCTCTGCCACAGCCTCCGGCGTTTTGCCGCGCACAGACTCAAAGTTGTGCCACGCCTTTTCGCGCACTGCTGGGTAGCGTTCGGTTGTTGCTGAATAGCATTTGAAAGTTTGGTGTTCTCCATTTTTTATCTTGCCGGTTTTGCGGTCTGCATACGCCAGACATTCCAGCGCACCGGGACAAGTAAAGCCGGATGGAAGATTCCAAGTAAAAACAGGAAACCCGAAATACTTGTTGTTGTCAGTAAATCCAAACTTTACACCGAGCAAATCACTGGAGCGAACAGCCGCCCCGCACGTCGTTGGTGATTCGGCAGTCATAGAGGGCGGCGGTTGCTCAGTTCTGCGTTAGGCAACAACAAAAACGCTGGCGTTCGCTCGCCCACCCAAGCACCGGCCTGATTGAACTCATGGAACTCCTCGGCTTCATCCTCCGTCATGCCGTCATTCATCAGCCGTGCAATTACTTTGGCGCGGTCGTAGATGATTACGGGTTCTTGACCGAAACGGATGCAGATTCCAGCGATGCAGTCGTCGTATCCGTCCATCGTCAGCATTTCCCCGTATATTTCCGCCATGTCGGCTAACCATGCGCTGCACCTAACCCGGCCATCGCACTTCGGTTTCAATTTGGGATTCTTCATTGGCCGGGTAGGTGAGGTGGATTTGGGAGTCATGTTCAAGCGTCTTGCGTGAGCTTTTCGTTAGACATGGTTGCTGCTAAACGTCTAAAACGGCGCATTGAGTCGGAAATCTGGGCTATTGCGCCTTGAAAGCAGCACTAAGGCTATCTTTAGCCTCCAGCATCCGTTCGAGCGCAACGGCGAGATTCTTACCAAACCACCGGGCGCGATGGTGGTCGGTTTGTTCCACCACGCAAAAGCCCTGATGGTCTATTTGCAGGTAGGTGTTCCACTTGTCTCCAATTTTTACGGTGCGAACGTAGCGGCGACGAATGAGGCTAACCATGCGCTGCTGCAAACGACGGGATTCAGTCTGAGTTTTTTTCATGTTGTCACATCTGGTAACTTAGGCTCGCCTTGTTGCGCTTCGTCCAGCCACGGAGCTTCCGCTGCCGCTCGCGTTCTAGCTTCGTGTGACGCAGGCACAGCGCACCAATGGCGGGCTGGCTGCACTTCCAGCACATCCCGGCAGCGCGTTGCCGCAATTGCCACGCCCGCTGGCGGCTTACTTTGCGCGGCTCCGCCACCGCTCCCTTGGCGAGCTTCTTGGGCTTCCAAGCGTGCTTCTTGTTTGCTGGGTTGGGCCGAGTGACGCGCTTACGCGCTTTCTGCTTCTTCTTCATAATTATGATTCCGTCGCTGCGATTTCGTTGCTGAACCTGCCGCACAAATCCATGTCCACATCCCACCACCCGTCATGCTTCAGGTAGTAGCAAATCTCGAATGCGTCTGGTGGCGTGACACTCGTGGACTCGACTGCCGCTTTAATGCTTCTTTGCGTATCAGCGCGGTCATCTTCGTAGGCGTTGTTTCCTTTTAGCCACGCTATCGCAATGTCGGTCAGCCGCTCCTCCAGAGGAATCTTGCGCCGCGCAACGAACGCTTCCTGCCGCGCTTTCAGAGTTCCGTGGGCGCACTTCCCCAAGTTATCAACCACGTTGGCTCGCCACTCCTCGCGGGTGATGCGCTCGACTGCGAGGCCGGTGCGAATCCACTCCGCTACGTCGTCGGCGTTATGTTGGCGCGACCCCTCGTTGTCCACTGCTGACGCACAGACGCAGCCACATGGCATCTTGGCGATGTAGAAGTAGCCGGTCGGACTGCGCAGCTTTTTCGGGTCAGTTACGATTCTCACAGGTGAAAAAATCTATGCTGACCAACTGTCGCAACCTCTGTTCTGCCCTGCGCCCAACGTGGCGTCTTGAAGTGAACCGACTCAAAGTGGTTTGCCCCGCCCGTGTAGCGAGTCGTCACCGGGTTGCTCGCTATCCACAATGCCACAGGCCAAAGCCGATGCTGGCTTGACTTGGCAACCAAGGCTGACGGCGACACCCCGTTCAGGACGGAGAACTGCTTACGCTGTTGGACTACCTGAGCGTGCGACAAGCTGCGCTGGAACGAGCGTGTGTTCACGACTTCCATTACGCAGCGCAAGCCCACCTCTCCGTCGCAGCCCGCCTCTGCAACAAGGACGGCGGCAACAATCTCGCGGTCGGTAACGGCAAATGCGTTCACGGACAACAGCAATAGCAGTGCAATGGTTTTCATAGGGAGACAGGCATCGCAGCTTTTACACGGGCAGCGTGCCGCTTCGTGAAGGCGTTGGAAATGGATTGCTCTTGGCTCGTTATCGCCTTTGCGCCGCCCACCATTACCATGTCACCGAACAGCTTTGGGGCCGGGGTCACGCTGTCATTGAACAGCTTCTCCGCACCCCACACGGCGAGCTTCAAAGCCTCAACCACCACAGCTTCAGCCAGCGATGTCACGCCGGATTCAGATGTAGCTGACACGCTCAACAACACAACCTCGCTGTCAACGTCTTGCACTACGGCTGAATGACGAATCTCAACCGGGTAGTCATTCTGAAACCATACCCGATGCAGGTCGGCCTCAATGAAGTCTAAACCCTGACGGTCAAGCTCAGGCGTCGGCAGTTGGTCGTTGATGAAGTTCGCCATCAGCGATGCGTCGCTCAGGCCCAGCTTCAGCTTCTCCATTGCGTAGCTAGCGTGGACGTAGCTTGTGAACTTCCAGAAGCCCTGCCCCATGACGCCCACGAACAACGTCGGCCCGACCCGCTGGATGCTGACCTCGTATTGCCGACCGTTGCCGAGTGCCACCCGGTAGAGGCCGTCCACCAGCCGTGGAAAGCACCCTGCCGAGTTAATTCGGATTGGCTCTGCTGCTGTCCCAATTGTTTTTAGTGTTTTCATGTCGTTGTCGTTGTTGCTTGCGCACCTTTGCTAGTTTTTTTAACCGCGTCAAGTGTTTGTTTTGTTATTTTAACGGTTTTTGAAAGTGTCCCGGCGAAGGTTCTCAGGCTACCTTGCCGGGCGAAGCGGGCACCTAACGGGGACACTGGTTCCCCGGCCTGTTCCGCTAAAGCGTTCAGTCGTTATGCACGTCGCTCCATCCGTCTCGACGGGCATTGTCTAACTCTTCCTGCCACCAAGGAGTGTAAGCCTTGTGTTCCTTGGGCACGTCCGACTTCTTGTGACTGCCGTTCGTCTTGAAGCCAAGCTGCGTCGCCGTGTTACCGAGTCCGTGACCGTGCTTTGGCTTGTCGTGAAGCGGGTTGCAGGACAGACCGTGCGCCCAGTTCGTGTTGGAGAACATCGCACCGTCAAGCTCCACGAAGCCGCCAAACAGCTTCACTTCGCCATTGGAGTGCATGACTGCAAACTTGCCCGCCCCACGCTTTACAAACTCCTGTAGGCAAGCCTCGCCACGGTGAGCTACAATGCGTGCGATGACTTGCGAATCCGATGCGTCTGGCGGGTAGCCGACACCCGCCATGCTTGCGTAGAATTCCCAGCCGGAGCAGTGACCGTTGTGATACAGAACGGATTTTGCCGCTCCGTTTAGTTCGTCGTTCTTTGTGGTCTTGATTACGAACGGGTGACACCGGGAGGGTTGCACGCCGCCCGCAGTCGCAATGCGGAAGTGGACAACGTGTGGCAACGGCTTGTCTTTGAGAAGTTCGTGAATCTGGTTTGCGCTCACGTCTTTCTGCCAGCGGACTAGGCCGCTCTCAATCCACGAGCAGCCGCCCCCGTGCGGGTTGGAACTCTGGCACGCCCGGAGGATGTTCAACGGAATGGACGACTTGATTGCAATTGCGATAACGCACATAGTTTGTTTTGTGTTTGGTGTTAGTCTTCGAGAACCGCAACGACTTCGACAGCATCGGGAGCCTTGTCTAGCCACTCCTCGACAATGGACAGCACTTCACGAATCGCCTTGACCGCAACGTGCGGCTTTTTGAACGTCGGCAGCAGTCGGCACTCAGCCGTGGTGTGCTGTAGGTAGCAGAAATTCCAATGTGCATAGCGCACACTGTCTTTGAAAGTGGCGTCCGCCTGCTTGTCGGGATTCCACGCCTTAGTGCAAAAACGATTGTCGCCACGGAGCCGGTTCCAAAATTCAGAATTCTGAATGTCGTGCGTCTTACCCCACGCCTCCATGCGTGCGAGGAAAAAGTCGTAAAACCGTTTATCCATCAGCGACGCATACAGGTGCGTGTTCCTAAGACTAACATGGACGTGGAAGCCGCAAGTGCGGTCAGTGTGCGTCGGCCAGTTCGCAGTCACATAGGATTCGATGGTATCCCACCGGGCCAGCGGTCGGCTGCGCATTTCACCACGGATGGGAGCGGCTACCGTGACGCTTATATCATGTCCAATAGGCCCGCCGGGAGGCGCAATATCCCATCCCCCCTCAATTTCCACGCCGACCTTGTCTATGTAGTTGAAGTTCATTTCAGTGTTTGGTGTTTGGTGTTTCTAACTGCGCTGAGTCTCGCACGGCTGCGTAGCCGTGTCAAGGGTATTAAATCACTTCCTGCTCTGACACGGTGAGAGTGCAAACCATGTTGACGGGCTTCAGGTGTTCGACATAGACCGCCTTAGCGAACTGGCGAAGCTGCGTGGTGAACAGCTTCATTTTGTCCAACGACACAGGGCCGTCCAGACGGAACATGACACCGTTGCGGATGTCGTGAGCCAGCAGGAATGAAATGTTGAGTTGATCCTGAATGAACAACTTTGCCGTCGTGCCCGGTCGCACAACGAATGGCAGGCTGGTTGGAAGCGATGCCGTGATAGGGTTGTGGCAAGCCACCCCAGCGATGAGGAACGTCGCATTGGCGTCCGTTGGGTTTTGAGTGATTGGCGTCCAACTAATCTCACTGCGAATCGAGAGGTAGCAGCCGCCCATGTCCCGCCCTACTTTAATTTCTAGGATTTGTTTTGCAGCCATAGTGTTTGGTGTTTGGTGTTTTAGACTACGCACGGAGACTAGCAGTAGCCGCCGGGCGTGTCAAGTGTATTCAACTCACGGCTTACGCCGCCACCGCAAGGGTGATGACGTTGCTGGCCGACGCCGTTTCAACTACCTTGGCCGTCGCCTTGACCTTCGTGGCACCGCTACGGGCCGCACGGGGCAGCTTGGCGATGACACGGGCCTCAAGTTCGGCGAGCTTGGCGGCGACCGCCGGGTTAAGAACCTCGTCGGCAACTTCGCCGCCGTTCGTGAGGACTTCCAACGCCGCCTTCTCCAAGGCCACAAGGAAGTTGTCCCATTGGAATCCAGCGATGCTGCCGAGCTTGGCGATGACCGCCTTGCTCAAGATGTTGCACGTCGGCGGCACGTCGTAGTCCGCCGCTTTCACGAGCGAGTAGTCAATCTCGACCGTGAACTTGCCGCTGTAGGAGCCGGGGCTGATTTCGTCCGCCTTGCCCTTCACCGCTTTGGTGAGGGCCACCGCTTCAATGTTGCTCAGTGTGTTCATGGTGTTGTCTTTGTCGTTGTCTTGTTAAACCGCATCCGAATCTGTAGCCACAATAACACAGCACAGCACTGAGTCAATGTTTTTTCTGAAAATCTTTTTAGCCTGTCAACGCCCGCTCCCGTCGCTGCGCCATCGCTCGGTGAAGTCGGTCGTGGACGTTGACCGACGCCGGGAGGTTGAACACAGTCCGCAGCATCATCCAGCAGCCCGATACCGCATCAACGCCATCGTCCAATTTACCCGACGGGAACTGTTCCGCTTGCATGATGAAGTCCATGTTCCAAGACCCCCGCACCAACGCCACTTTGCCTCGGTCAACCAAAGCGATCCACGGCAGCGCACGGGTCAGCTTGTCCCGGTCTGCCCCATACTCACGGCAGGTTATGTGCGGCGGCAGCACTTCGATGAGGTTTGCGAACGCCGTTTTGAATCCGGCAACCGCCTCGATACCAACCGGAATTCCCTCAAGCTCGGCAGTTTGTTTGATACGCCGCCGTGACTCCGGCCATTCCCATTGCCCGTCAATCCAGTCACGCAGGTAAAGCGTGCCTTCCGTGTCTAATGCGGCGGCGAAACTGGAGGTGTGGTCAGAGGTCTTCTTCTCGCTTGTCGCCAAATCCCAGAAGCGCACCCAGCGCAGTCCGTCTGGCGCGGCGTCCACGATTTGCAGGTTGGCGACCGGGATGTAGTTGCCGCCACGCACCACAGGTGAGCCGTCATACAATGCCGACCAAACATAGCTCCCGACGCTGGCACGGATACTCCGTAACCGCTCCACCGGATACCGTTCAGGAAACAGCGCGTCACCGGGCGCACGACCCAGCGGGTCATCGTCATGCGCCATCGCTGGCAAGTTGATGATTTCCCACTTCTCGTCTGTCGCAACGTCGGCTTCGTTGCATCGCGCCGGGTCAAGCAACCGCCCAACCAAATCGTCGGTGTGCCATCTCGTTTGCAGCACGATTACCGATGCGCCCGGATGCAACCGTGTCAGCGCGACGGCTTGGAACCAGTTCCACACATTGTCGCGGATGGTTGCGCTATGGGCCTCCTGAAAGTCCTTCGTGCTGTCGTCAACCAGCAGGCAGTTGCAACCCCTGCCGGTGAGTCCGCCGCCAACACCGACCGCCTTATACATTCCGCCGTGAGAAGTCTTCCATTCGTTAGCTGCCGCCTCGCCATCTGCAATGCGTGTGTTGAAAATGGCAGCGTATTCTTCGCTTGCTAACCGTGCGCGGGCTTGCTTGGAATGGCTCATTGACAAGTCCTGAGCGTAGGACGCCAGCACGATTTCAGTCTCAGGTTTCCTGCCTAGAAGCCACGTCGGAAACTCGACGGCTATCAATCTGCTTTTACCCACGCGGGGCGGGCAAGTCACGATGAGCCGCTTGATTTTTCCCTCTGCAACCTGCTGCAACTTGTTTGCAAGGAAGATGTGGAATTTTGACGCGATGTAGTCTGGGTTGCACGCCTGCGTGTAGAAAAGAAGGTCGTTGCGAGCTTCCTCCAGCATCGCGCTGACTTCTGTATCGTTGTCGGTTGTCGTTGTCTCGTCTGACATCCGCGCCACCGTATCAGCGAGGCTATTTATGTTCAAGGTAGCTCTTTACCATCGGTGGGATAACCCAACTAAAAGCGGTTACGACAACTGCCAGCAAGACTCCCTTGCGTCCGAACCAAGTCTTACGCCACTCTCCAATCTCAAGAATCTTGGTCTGTGTAACTGCTACTTGCGCAGTTATTCTGTCAAAGTTAAGCGTGTTCTGCGCCTCATGCGACCTGAATTCAGCCGCCGACTGTTGCAGGATTTCAAATATATTATTGCGCCCTTCCCGCGCCTCAAACTGGCCGTCCATCACGTCGTCCAACTTTTGGTTGATGATGTTTTGCTCTTCGTAGTTTCTGCGAACATCAGCGGGGAGTCCTTCGAGAAGCTGAGTAGGCAGGTTGCAAACGTATTTTCTTCGGATACGCTTTGTGGTGTCGCTCGTCATGTCGGTCATGCGATTGCTGATTAGTCAAAATCACGCTGATTGCAAGCGCGGAGTCTGCGCGTGCGCTGCGGCATCAGCATCGGCAAGCATTTTAGCCTCCCGCTCCTTAGCTGCGTGGTCGCGCAATACCTTAGCCGCAAACGCCTTGCGAATCGAATCAAATCGAGCCTGCTTGGATGAGTCAGCGACCTCCGTGGCTTCCACGACGTTGTTAAAGCCCAGCAATCGCGCACGATGCTCGCTGATTTTCAGCAGCAGTAACAGCGGCCCAACCTCGCCGTCCCGCTGCGCTTTGGCTACCGTCTTTGTAATGTTCACCGAACGGCCTGTTGCGCGGTCTGCTGCCGCATTAACTTCCGCTGCCGTTCCGCTTGTCACTTGAGAGCCGCTTTGGTCGTCACGCAGCGTCCGGGAATACACCTCCCATGCCTCTCGCTCAATCCGGTCAAGGAACGCAAGCTCGGCTGCCTTTCGCATTTTGGCCGTGCCACCCACAAACTCCTCTGTCCAGCGACGTTGAACCTCTTTTCCGTCACTCCGAACTTGGGCGTAGGAAAGCTCGTAGGGCGCGTTGTTGTTTCTGAGCCGGTTGTTTATCAGCCGCTTCGTCTCGGTCGCCGTCATACGCTTCAGCAGGCACTCGGCAATCTCTAACAGGTCAACCTCACGTTGCCACTTAGTCCGACGTGAGGCATACTTGCTCGGAGTGATGTTTAGCATCGCATCGGTCAACGGCTCTTCGCCCGGCTCCGGTGGAATAAGGTCGTGGGCGTCGTGCATCACCTCAACACGCCCGTCAATTGCACCAGCCACGGGTTGACCATGCGGCGCACTTTCAGATTCCACATCTTTGGCGACAGGTTCCGCAACCAGCATCACGTTTTCCGTCGCGGCGGTAGCCAGCGTAAAAACGGTTAAGAAAGACACGCCACTCTTTCCCGCAGCCACTTAGCTGCGTCCTTGAAGTGTTCTGCTTTGTAGCCAGCCCGAATTGCGTCACCACCCATGCGGTGAAGGTTCCCCTCAACCGCATCTGAGTTTTGCTTGTAGAACTCCGCGAGTTCCGCTGCGTGCGAATCCAAGGCATTCGCCGCCACCAAAAGTGGCGACTCAGCAGCGTTCGCCAGCGCAATCGTGCCTTGAAGCATCTTCAACGACTCACCGTTGGCATCGAAAGCGAGCATCGAGATGCGATAAAAACGGTCGCGGTCTTCGGCGACGGCAGCCAGCGCGGCCTCGGCGTCGTCTGCGCGGTTCTTCTGAATCCTCCACTCACGTTGAAGCTCGTTGTGAGTAGTCCCTGACACGTCGCCGTAAAGCTCATCGCTCATACTTTTAACCATCCTATTTTTTTACAAATTGCCGTTACACATCCGCCAATCACCCATGCTGTCGGCAACCACATCGCCGCAAGCAGGAACATAATCAGGTCAAAGGCAAGCGTTGCCACGCTGCCAATTGCGCTAGAAACGCAACCGATTGGTTTCATTCTTTGCCGCAGATTCGGCATACGAACCGGCAAGGTTTGTTGGTGTTGACCCAATCGTGACCGCGCCAGAAGCAGAACAGTGCAAGTAAGAATTTCATCGCAACACAAACCGCAATTCCGATTCGTAACACCGCTCGCACACGCGCCAGCCCAGCGCGATTAACTGTTTCGTTTCGGGCGGATTTTCGCCTTGATACGTCTCGTCCGTGATGCACGCACAATCGTATCGCCAGCGATGGAAGCCGCACTTGCAGGCTACGAGGCCCGCCAGTTCAAAGATGCGCTCTTTCACGCTGCCGCCCCTTCGCACTGTGCGTCCACCAAGTCCGACAGGTGAATCTGCTCCTCGCCTACCGTAAGGGCAAGTCGGTCGAAAGCCTGCCGCAGCATCAGCACTTCCGCCAGCGTGGACGTGTAGGCGTAGGCACCCGGCTTCAGCACGTCGTTGCCATTCATGCCTCCGTTGACAGCGATGGACACTGCCGCCAGTTGCATCTGCGCACGCTCGGCTTCTGACCGCCAAAAAGCGGCGTCAGCTTGGCCCACCTCAACTGCTGGTTTCGTGTATGTGTTCATAGACGTATCGGGTTGCCGTATCGCTTGCACTATTGCGCTTCCAATCAAAGATTGTCAAGTGTTTCTTGGTTATTTTGTTGCAACTGGTTGTAGCTGTTCGGGTTGCCTATGTTTGGACTTTTCGGATAATTGTTTGGTTTTTGTAGCCGCAAGGTCTTCTTGCATGGCTGTAATGAGCAGGTTGTTGAAGCGTAGGACGTAAGACTTGCCGGTGACACGCTCGACAACGGCCCGATTTCCGAATTGCAAGATGAAGCCTTCGGTGAAGCCGAAGCTGTGGCCTACGGATGCGTTGCCAGTTGACTGCTTCACGGTTACGGTGTCGCCCACAGTGCAGACTTGAGCGGTCACGTTGCGGCAATCGGTTCGGGCGGTAGTCCGGCTGCGGCACGGCGACCGGCTTGCGAGGCGAGTCCAGCGTTACGTGCGATTTCACGGCGGCGGTCTGGCGACAGGGCGGCGGCACGGGCTGGGCCACCACGGAGGCCACCCTTCCTGCCCATCAGCGAGGCGGCACGGGAGATTGCAGAGCGAGCGTCGTCGGTTTCCCGCTGCGCCTGTTCGGGGGCTGCTGCGTGCGTGAAGGTTTGCGACGGGGCTTCGACGCACAGCATGGCCCGGATGAAGGCGCACCGATTCATCAGCCGGTCAACCTCCTCGTCGCTGTCCGCTCCCGGCACAATTTCATAAATCCGTGCGGTATGGAGGTGCATCTCCTCCCGCAACCCGGCTTGCCATTGTTCGTGCGGCTCGGCGTTCTCAGCAGAGAAGACTTCATGCAACGGGCGTCCACGTTCTCTCAGGTCTTCAAGATGGTCATTCGGCATTGTCGTCTTGTCCGTTCAAGACTCTGACTTGAGCGGACAGGTTACGCAACGCAAATCTTCGCCATAGACTATCTACCGTAGCGATTCTACCCGTTTATAGTGCTCTCTAGTTGAAAACCGCTATACACCCTTATAAATGGTTATAAATGGTTAGAGATGGTCATTTGTGAGCCGCTGCAAACCGTGCGTTGTGCTCTTTGGCGATGGCTCTTATCGCATCTGCTATCTCGCGCAAAAACTTGTCGCGGGCCGCGCCGTTGCGCTTGAATTCGACCGGAAATGCAAACTGGACGGGAAACACTTCGGCCATTCGGTCGGTTTCTCCGCGAGAGGGGTCGGAGTGGCTAGTTAGTTGAACGGTTATGTGCATAGGGACGGCAAAGCTTGGCGTTGACTGTGGTAGATTTTTTGAAACTACTTTCCGCTCTTCTTTTCGATAGGGCGGAAATGGGAGACGAGGGCGGTGGTGCGGTTGAGCTTGACCAAAAATCGCTTCCTCTCGACCACTCCGCCGCGCACCCCGATGGCTAGTGCACGCCTCGACGCAAAAGTGCTAGTTTTCCATAGCGAGGCCCACTGTTTAGCGGACAACCAGCCGGGCGGGATCACGTCAGGTTTGCGGCACGCAACGTCTCGTATGCGTTTCAAAAGTTCGTTCGCGGTCACGATGGAAGTCTCCACACTGCCGCGTTGCTGGGCTGCTCGTGCAGCCACAGCACGCTAGTCTCGCCGCTGTATTCCCCCCAGACAAAACCTTGCGACCACGACAGCGTAGATTTGCGGGTCTTGGCGAACTCCATCGCTTTTTTGCGAGTCAAAGTGCCAACGCAATACCCTGTAGGGTTGTCGGAACGCCTGCCTTTAGCTACACCGGCTCTGTGGGTGTGTGCGTGAACGGTGTTGCCGAAGGCTTCCGCGTGGTCTCTAATAGCGTTTTCGGAGTAAAAAACACCATGCATATATCGGAACCCTCCAATCATTTTTCCCTGATAGATACCGTCGTATGGAACAAATTCCGCCTTTAACTTTTTGCAAGTGTCCACGATTTCACCCAACACTGCCGACGCGCAATGCGAAATGATGGCGTTCGGGCTTTTGGCAAGGCGATAAAGTCGGTCTTCATGGTTTCCAGCCAATACCAGCGTGGGCCGAAGCTGTTCCAAAAAATCTAAACCGCCTTCCACGTCAGGCTGGATTGGCTCGGCCTCGTCTGCGCTACCTTTTGCTCCAGCGCGGAACGCGGTCGTGTCGCAAAAATCCCCTAAATGGACGCAGGTATCAGGCTTGTAGCTGGCTCGGAACGAAAGCACGGCCTTTAGAGCCAGCGGGTCTGCGTGTAACCCGTGGCTGCAACCGATAGCGAGGATGCGTTTCCATTTACGGGTAATATTCATAACTCGCATTTCCTATAACCTTGTTTCCAGACAATGCGAGAAACAAAAGTAGCGGCAACGGAAATGGCTTCTTCATTAAGGTCTGGCAGCGCAAGGTGCATTCCTTCGTGAATCAACGTATCGAGGTATTCGGTTGCGCTTTGCCTTGGGTCAATCGCAATTTCGTTCTCCCCGAAATATGCCTCACCGACACACCGCTCACGGCCCAACTTTTTTACGATAACTTTGGTGGTGCGCGGCATACATTAACTATAAATAAAAGTCAACGGAGGCTGCGCGGGAAATATGCACCGCACCAGCTACTTACAAAGCAAAAGAACATCGATGCTGAACTGTCGCCGGTTTTTTTATTTCGGCTGAAAAAACCGTAAAGAATTCTTTGAAAACGTCAAGCCAAAACTCGCCCATGACACCCACGGCTACGTTCTCACGGCGGCTGCCACGGCTTCGGGATGCGTGATGTAGGGCGTCACGCTGTCACGCCGGAACTGACCGGCGTGCGCCTTGCGAGCGATGGACTAGGCAATCTCAATCATTGGGCGTCCCCGTAAACCTCGTTGGCCTCCGCTTCGGCGAGAAGGTTCGAGTTGGCATCTTCGGCGGCGTCCGCTGCCTGCTGCGCTTGCATCTTGGCGGCGAACACCGCCCGCTCGCTGTCCCGTGTGGCAGCTTGGTTCGCTTCACTGTCAGGGTCATTGCGTGCGTGCTGGCTCACAGCTTTACTCCTTTGGTAAGAGCGTAGGCGGCGGCGTCGGCAAACGAACTGAAGGTGCCAACCGACATGGCGGCACCGTGGCTCTGCTGGCCGTCCACCGTCTTGCCGACCCACAGTTCGCCCGTATCTGCGTTGTAGTATCCGTATTTCATGGCGTGACTATGCGGCATGAATCCGCCGCTGTCAAGTGTATTAAAACGGAGCGGGCCGCTCGTCACCCCTCTCGTTTGGCGAAGGCCACGGAATCCGCTGCGGTGCGTTGTCACGTCGTAGCTGGTTGTAAGCGTGCTGCGTTGACCGATACAGCCTTCCACGCTGACGGTTGCCGATGCCGGGGCGACGCCAGCGGTAAGACATGACTCCGACTTCACTGTGCCCCAGTGGAGGAACCTGCGTCCAGCCGTAGGCCCGCAATGCACCGACCTGAAAAATGGCGTCTCTCGTCGTCACAAGTCCCGGCCTCGGCGTCACTTGCTGCGGCCCCTCGGACGGCACTGCCACGCCGCCAAGGTAGGCTTGATACGCCTCTTGGGTGTTGAAGTAGTGGACTGGTGAAATAGGCCGACCGTCTGGAGTTTGCCACTCAGATTGATACTCATGCCAGCCGTCCGCTGCTAAAATCACCACCATGTCCGCACGGCTTCGCGGCGGCACGGTCAGTATTGCGTTAGGAAGCCGCTCAAATTGACGATGCGCCTCTTGGGTGTTGCGAAAGAGCGTTGCGTCCGCGCCGTGTTCAGACGGTCGCCGCCACAGCCAAAGGTGAGCAAACACGAACTCAGCTTCGAGACTGCTCTGCGGGCGATACCTGCGCCAACCGCCGTTCAGCAAGGCTGTCATTTGCAAGAAAGCGTCCGAATTTCCTCTTTGTATTTCCAGTGCAGGCGTAAAACCGACGAATTCTGTTACGCGACTTGCCGTTCTCCGCCGTGGCGAAGCGGGGAGCGGTGTTCCGGTAGCCGGTCGCAGCGAAGGCTTGTCTGACTCGTGGACATGACCCGGCAGCGGGTGCAGGAACTCCAATACCGACGGGATTCGGATTTCAACTTTGGGCATGGTCAACGGGTGCGTCGTTAAGCATACTTGGTTTTAAGTTTTTCTGCGGCGTCGAGTGCGGCGAACAGTTCTATTTACGAACGGTGGCTAAAAACAATTGCCTCAAGCAACTTCGCACTGAACATTTTTGACCCCGGCACAAAGTTTTCCTTGTGCTTACCGTCCGCAAAATGCGGCTGCTCCCCGGTGGGGCAGTCCACGATGAACGGAACGGTAGGGAGCTTTTGAATCAGCGTTTCAGGGTCAGTTGGGTTGCCTATACGGTCTATATGGTCGGCGAGTTCCAACAGCGTCCTTGCTCCTACAACGGACACAGTGCCGTTAGGCCATTTTACGAGGTAGTGTTTCATGGTTTCATGCGGCAGCGGCGAGGGCGGTTGGTTGCATGGCGTCCAGTTCAGACCGGAGCCGACAGTTAGTGAGGTCGGCCTGTTTCAAGGCTTCGTGCAGCAACGGCAGGTTTTCCAGCGAGTAGATGATTTCTACCCGTGCATTCATCAGGCTCGCCAGCGTGCCAGCGTTGGCCTCTGCCTGCCACTCAGTCGCACCGGGGGCGGCGGTGAACATCGGAACACCATCGCAGCACAGAACGCCGCCTTTGGCCGTCCAGACGCCGTAAGTGACGCCCATTGACTTGCGGGCGATGGTTTCGATTTCCTTGGCCTTCACTTATCTCCCTTCACGGTGAGGCAGAACCCCCCGGCAAGTCCGGTCAATAGGAGGATGGCCCCGCCTGCGAACTCGTAACCAATGCGGTCACAGTTCAGGGCGAGGGCGGCGATGGCGACGGCGAGGGCGGCGGTTGCGAGTAGTCGTTTCATATTGTCGTTGTCGTTGTTGACCGAGAGTTTCCGAATCAGGAATGGCGTGCGTCGGCGTCGGCGTCGGCGGCAGCCCGCTGAAACGCTTGAAGCTCATGCGCCTTCTCGTCTAACGTGTAGCGTGCCGTGACATACCACGCAGAAGGACGGAGCGGGACATCATTGCTCAACAGCGTGCGAAGAACAGCAAGCTCACTGTCGTTAAGCTGTATGCCGGATTGTTTCAGGAATGCGTTCATAGTGTTTTGGTGTTTGCGTTGTCTAACTGTTACGACTCTACACCACCACAACGTCACGTCAAGGGTTTTTTAATCGTGATGACCGTTTGTATCCGTCTTCCATTCTGGAGGGAACATGATGGACAGGTGCTTGCGTGCGAACTTTCCACCCACGCAGTCCATGCTGGCAATCTCTTCCAAGGCCCGCAACGCAAGCGACTCACGGCTCGCCAGCGCACCCACGATAGCGTGAACCGTTTTGCAGTGCGGACAGGCAGTCATCCCAGCAGCCGCTTCACTAGCCGCCGCAGCCAATTCAATTCCGTAGGAGCGTTTTCGGTTGGCTGACATGGTTTGGGCTTTTCGAGTCGGTTCAACTCCCGCTTTCGTTCACGCTTGGCGGAATCAAGCATGGCTTTCTGAAGCGCAGCGGTCTCACTAGACTGGGTTAGCAAATTTTTGAGCTTTAGCTTCACATTAAAGATGCTCTCTGATTGCCATTCATCTTGTTTAACTCACCGGGGAAGAATCAGCAATGACATTCTTAGCTTCGCAACTGGAGCAGAACAGCGACGATTGACCGTCAACGAATCGCACCTTCCACAACGGCTTGCGCAGGTTGAAACCAAGGCTTTCCAACTGAACTTCAACCGCCGTGAGCCTATGCTGCGTAGCCTCTTTGCACATCCTAGTCTCTGCAAGCGCAACAGCGAGTTCGGCCTCCAGCTTACCAATCGGCAGACTACACCGCTCGCAAGCCCCACCACGGCGTCGGAACGCCTGCATTTTCTGAGCGTGTGTCACAATCAATCGCGGCTTCAGTGGTTTCTTTTGGCGGCAGCTTTGATGTTACACACCTGACTCTGCTTCTGCTTCTTTGACTTTAGCCGTCGCTCTTACCAGTTTTACGACGGCTTTCTCGCCGTCGGTCATCTTGCGAAGAAACTCGCGCCTTAATGTGGAATCTTTGCCGTCTTCATCTTTGAGCGGGATGGCATCAAGGTCAACCTTGTCCAGTAGCTTCGACTGCTTTTCAAACGCGGTTCTTTTCATGGCGTCACGCCGTTCGTGCCACAGGTAAAACCCGCCGCCGATGCACGCGACGCCAATGCACGTTCCAAAGATGATGTCGAAAAGCGGGTGGCTTATGACGGACGCCAAGCCGATGCACAATGCCCCCGCACCGGCCAGCATAAGCGACTTCAACAGCATTGTGCCGCTTGTGATAACTCCGAGCGCGATGCCAGCAACTATGCACGAGATACCAAGCCCAAGCAGTGACCGGAAAATTAACTTGTGCCGCTCGCTCTTGGCCCTTTCCTCTGCGGCGTCAGCCCTCGCTTCGGCGGCGTCCAGCAATGCTTGATTAGCTGCCCGATTGCGCTCCAATGCGGCAAGGTTGGACTTTTCGGCAGTGCTTAGTGCGGCCTGAGCGGATTCAGCCTTTAGAACGGCAATCTTGGCCTCCTGCTGGGCTGTGGCGGCGTCGGTGCGGAGCTTCGCGGCTTCCGTCTTCATTTGCTCTGACTCGCTTCTGGCGGACTTGTAGAGAGCTTCCGCCTCGGCTGCCTTCCCCGCCTCAATCGCCGTCCTTCGCTTTGCTGCCTCAAGCTCCTCCTTTACGTCAGGCGGTGGCAGATTCCCAAGAGCAAGGCCAGTTTCACCGGCGACGATTTCCCTTGCTGGCCCAACCGGCGCGTTGGTGTTTGCGAATTGTGCGGCCCTGACTTGTGCGGCTGCGACAGCACTTCGTTTTTCGATTGCCGCAAGCTGCGCCTCCGCTGCGATTACCTTTTGCTCCACGGCTAAAAGTGCGGTCTGCGCTTCTGCCTTGGCGGTGGCGATTGCTTCTGACACTGGGGAGGCTGCTCCTGTCTTGGCTGTAGCCTTGGCTTCCGGCTTCGGCGGCGCGGTGTTACACGCCACGCCAAGGCACATGGCGGCAACGGTAAGAAAGCCAACGCCACGGCACACTAGCTTGCGGCGAGTGGTGATGCCAAAGAGCGCGTAGAGGATGGTAAGCATGGCGACGTGTAGTTGCTGCCAAATCTTTTCGGCTGTCAAGGGTTTTAAGAAAAACGGTTTATTGTTTTTCACAACAGTCTGATCTGGAAATTCCTGAAACAGCCTTCGTGACCGACGCTTCGGGAGTCGCGTCCGCCGTAGCCAGCCACTTCCCTACCGGGCATGACTCGGAGGCTAATTTGGCTTTTACATAGAAAAAACAGCCGCACTTTCCGCAGGTGTTTCCATCTCTGAATTCGCACGCCTCACAGAGCGCGACAATTTGCGAATGAAGAAGCTTCGGACGCAGCGGAAGTCCCTGCGAAGTCCAATCGTAGAAAGCCCGGTAAAACTTCGCTGCGACTTCCAAGTGCGGCTTCACCACTCCACCTCGTATGTTCCGGCTGCGATTCTGTAGTCGCCGTTGGTTGGCCTAGAATCTACGCGCACAAGCCTCGCGTATGGCAAGTTAATGTTGCCGGGCTGTTGGGAGGGCACCCCGTCCACCCGCCGCTTGTCCTTTATCCATGAAAAAAACGTCATATATTCTTCATCGGAGATAGTTGGGTTTGGGGACGCGAGCGTGATGTGCTCTCGGTAAGTAGTCACGGCATCTCCGTGATAAAATCCGTAATCTACATCCTCTGTTGTAAAGGTGTGTAGGATTTGACCGGCTGCGTTTCGCAGAATTAACTCGTTTCCTCCAAGCGGAGTCTCCTTTACGCACGCAACTCCAGATTGAAAAATCGGCGCAGGAAGTCCTGTAAGTCCATTTGCAACGAAGGTCAGCTTTGGCTTGACCATTTCGATCGGAGCGTAAATATACCTTGAATCGATGTAGTAAATTGGGTTGCCAAAAACACCACTAAGGTTTTTCGCCTTTACTGCATAAAAACCGTTTGTTGGTGAATCATCCAAGTAACGGCAGCCCCAATAAATTGAATTGAAAAGGGTTCCGTTTTGAACAGTTGCAACGACAGGAAGGCTCTCCCAAGGCTGCGCCGGAATGTAACGGCGAATCTCAAAAGAAATGTCTTTTTCCCAGCCTCCAAGGATTATAACGCACCCAGTATCGCTTAGACGACTGATAGCGTATACAGTAATAGAAGGGCCAGCTATCATTGATTGAAATTGCTCAATCGTAGGGGGACTGGCAAATGCGAAATCCACCGTTCCAGTTTCCGCGTCCACGTCGGATTCATCTGTTCCGGTGCCATTAAGCCAATCCCTTGAACCGTTGATATAAGGCCCACTTGCTCTCACATTACCCGTTGTTGTGGCATACCTAAGCGATGTTCCCAAACCAGCTTTGCCTGAATAAATATCGCCAATGTTTACATCGTTTCCGCCGCACTCGTAATTGACTGTTCCGGGCCTATTAACAAACCCTCCCGGCGAAAGAAGCACAACCTCCTGTGGCCCGGCTGTGATGTTTTCGTTATTTCCAATTGGAGCAACAGAAACCACTGTCGAATTTGACGGCAATTGCCCCGTGTAAGTTGAGTGTTCTGGCACTCTTATGACAACTTTGTAAACATCCGATCCGCCCAAAAGAATGTAGTTGTCCCGCACGTCACGTCCAATGAGCGGGCATTCAGCACTCTGAACCAGTCTGTTTCCGGCGAATCCGAAAAGGCTGGGCTGATGATTTTGGATTCCAACGATAAAATGTCCAAGCGTGTTATCCTTAGTGAACGTGTCGTAATAAGTGACGCCACCCACCACAAAAGGGTTTCCTAAAAATGAGTAAAGGTTATACCAGCGTCCCACAATAGCCTGCATATCAAAATTGCCCATTTGCAGGGATGAGGAATCCAATGGAAGCTGCGTAGGGTCAGGGCCGGGAATAGGGCCACTCCTGCCCGGACACCACCAAGGAAACACTGCTCCTTGCGGGTGAAAGTATCCGCGCCGCTGTTGCCCCTGAAACATCATTAGCTGAGTTGACGGAAGCCGGGTTAGGCAAGATTCCAAAACGCTTCTTGCCGAAATAGGCGAGCCGGGAGTCACCAAATCGCCATTTGGAAGTTTTGGAGTTTCCGTCAGCGTCGCTCCAGTAAAACCGCAATACACGAAGTTCATTCGCGCCATGAAAACCCCTCCGTCTGGAATCGCTGCGGCGAGCAGTGGTAGCAAATTGTTAGAATCGTAAAACAAGTTTGAAAGCCAACCGTCAGAGGAATATACGGGAGGCCCGTCAGACAGTAATCCGTTGTAGGCAACCCCTCCCGTAAGCTTGTAGAACCGACCGGCCACCGTTGGAAATCCGGTGCTGAGTGTAAAACTGCCACCGCTCGCTTCCCGAAAACTGGTATGAACAGGCGAGGCTGTGTATTGAGTTGCGTAGTAATAATTCCCAACAGGGAGCACTGGCTGCGAGCAGTCAAGCCGAAGCGGGCTGCCATTCCACAGCATCTCCTCAAACGCATACCTCCGCGTCATTAGTATTCTACCTGCGTGCTTAGACGTGAGCAACTGCCGCGATACAATTGATTTATACGTAGTGTGTTCATCTCGCGTTTCACACATATCGTCATCCCACTCATCAACAATTTGCAACTTTCTTACAAAGTTCACGGCGACAACCCCACTCACACCGGAAGACCCCGGCGTAATTGAATTACCGGGTATAATTTCGTAATTTTGGTTCAAACCCGAAGGCGCGAGCGGAGCGGCAGGGTCAAAGCCCCCCAGAACATTTGGCTTTTTTGTAAATGTAGGGATAAATCTAGGCCCGCCAAGTGAAGAAGCCGTGTTCTGATGTGTTCTGCACAATTTTACATACCCGCTTCCTTCTGTCTGGATTGGTGACGAAATACTGCCCGGAGGAGGGATTACCATTGCAACCGGAGGGTCTCCAGTTGCGGATTCAGCGGCTTGGAATGTTGCGTTTGGTGCGTATGACACGCCATCAAGCAGCAACGTGTAGCCAGCAGTTCCGAAAAACTTCCCCTTCGCGTTGGTTTGCAATGTAATATAACCACCTTGGACGGGTTCCAGAGTCAGTGTGTAGTCATCATCATTTCTTGGGGATGCGCGTGAGATACTTTCGTGCCAACTGGCATTCTGTGGCGCGTAAAAACGCTGATTGATAGTTGGGGTGCCAATGGCCGTAGCCACATAGTAATCACAAGAAAAAAACGTGAGTCCAACCTGCGTTCCGGGGTCAGCGTTGTCTGGCGGTGGCGGCGGTGGTGTGTTACACGGGCCGCAGCAATTTCCTATAAGTCCAAGGCTCATAATTAGTATGGAGCCGAACCTAAAAGCAACACTTTCTTAGTTACATTGTTGACGCAGATGGTGTATTCTCTTACTGATAGCTCCTTGCCATTACAGGCTGACAGTAACATCGAAATTGCAGAACCCGACGCGACCGTTACTCCTAATGAATTGTTTTGCGATGTTCCCCCTACTGATTCCATTTTGAAACTGCCCGCTTCGGCGTTCACCACTACTTTTAAGTGCGTTGTTGGCAAAGTGTTATTTACCGGAGCGGCTGATATGAATGTCTGAACATTGTGTATCGAGTGGCCTCCAACACTGTTGTCAGCGTTGGTGTTCTTCGGCAGCGCGTTGGCCGTGCCCCCCGCCCCTTGCCCGGTCTGAACTGTGTCAGGTGCGATGAAGCGTTGGCGGAAGCGGGTGACTCGAAGGAGTTCAACCAAATCGCCTGCTGACAGGTAACGCGGCACTCCAACCGACACGGTGACGGAGGCCGTATCAACAGATTCTTCAACCGTCTGAATCATCATGTTTTGCCAATAAGAACTCCCGCCTGCTATGCTCAACTTGTTTCCAATCCATACCTTTGATGGATCAATTTCTTGGCTTTTAATTGTCACACTTCCGTCGTGCTGCAAGATTTTCAAACCGTCGTAAAGGCTTTGCGCCAGACCTGAAGGTATCGGGTCGCCGCTGCTTGACGACTGCAAGCCTGAGTAGGTTCCTGAACTGGCGTTTGTGGCTGTAAATTTTATCGTCTGCGTCTCAGACTTGCTGTTTTTGGTTCCAGCAATAGTTTGTTGGTGGTCAAGCGCGTAAATTGCAGTGTATTGCTGTGCTATTAACGGGTTGCCGTTGGCGAACTTGAGTCCATCTACGACCGATCCGGTAAGCACGTCGTTGAGGAGATAACCCCCCACTTGGCTGCCATCTTGGTTGAGCACCTGTTGTAACCCATAGCTGGTCAGAGATGATCCGGTTGCACGAAGAAACGGTAGCTTCCGCCTTAACCAATTTGCTGAACCCCACGGCATTGTTTCGATTGTGGCAGATACATAGCTGCTCACCCAACCAACCATATTTACCGACAACAAGAGTTCTTTGAATGTGTTCTCTGGTGCGGTTGGTGGTGCGGGAATTACGCCTGTTACTCCGTTGAGCGGAGGCGTATTTGACTTGACAATGGTTCCCGCTGGTGAGATATAGTAGTAGCCGCCCCCAACCGCTTCTGCGAGAAACGTGCCGCTTCCATTTGGAGGAACTGGATAAATATCCCACACGTCATAAATCCACGCCCTTCCATTCGTGTTGTTCTGCTGCGCATATTTTATTCGCACCCGGTCAACTACACGATCATTGCGAGGAGTCAGGTTTACGGTTCCAATCACATCGTCGGCAAGGTTTATAGTAAGTGGGACAAGCACCTTTTTGATGTTCAATGTCGGCGGCGTCGTGGTGTAGTCGAACGCTGTCACCGCATCTGGCGTCCATCGCATCTGATGCTTGACCGCCTCACCCACCGTGATGTCGTTTACGTCGCTCCACGGCGGCGTTGTGACTGGGCAGACACCAAGCTGAAGCAAGTCGCCAATCCCCTCGGCGGTTGCCATTTGGTTCACAAACGCAACAATTTCTGTCATCTGCTGCGAGATTGTCTGGTGGCTTCCGTTAAATCCCATGTTCAGAATCATCTTTGAGCGGTAGCCGCCGATGAGTGAAGAGTCTGCGGAAGCCGGATTAACGGCGCGATACCAAATTTTTTGAAAAACGATCTGGTCAAACCATTTCCAAGCGTTCTTGGCCTTGTAGTTGCGACGTTCTTGTGTGCCAGAAAGCGATTGAGACGGGTCGCCAATCCATCCAACAAACCATATCGTTGAAATCCCGTTCTTCACCGCAGTCACAGTCACCTTTCCATCGTAAGCGAACTGAGGGTCTGTGGTGGATTTCTCGGCAGTGGTGAAGCTGATTTCATCGGGAGCCTGAGAGACGCGCTTGCGCTTGAAGTTGGTGATGCCCCAAGCAGCTAATGTTTTCGTGACCACCGCGCTTGTCGGAGTCGCTTGGTATGTCAGATTCCAGATAATCATCTTCCGTTCCTCACGTAAGCACGAAGCTCTTCCAACTCTCTGCTTTGAGCCTGCTGCATGGAAACAAACTCGCGTATGGACAAGAGCGTTTCGGTGTTCGACTGCATAGCTGCTTTGTTCATGTCAATCATGCCCTTAGTTACCGATGCGTTGGACTGTCGCACGAATTCTGAACTTTGTGCAACCCCGTCATAAAGCTCATCATTGGGAACTATGCTGCCGTCCTGTTTAGGGACGAACAGTTCTGGGCCTTTTTCGCCAACGACATGAGTTACACCCGACTCGACATCGCCGCCGTCTTCGCGTGCGGGGAGAGTCGGATCAAACGAGAAGCCGCCGCGATTGCCGAACATATCAATCGGGCCAGCCCCAGTGCCGCCCACGCCATGAAAACGGGCTTTCTTATACTCATCCCGAGTCGGGCCACCGCTGCGGAGCCTCTTTCGATCTTCCTCCTGCCTGAGTCTCTCTTTCTCCGCATCTGCGTAGAAATCATAAGAAATACTGCCCGCCGTTGCGAGTGTTCTAATGGGTGCAGAGAACCCTGTAATCCCTCCTTTTGCGACGCGCAGATTATCATGCCAACTTTCAGGGGTATTATTTGTTACAAACTCAGGCAAAATTGATATTCCATCTTCGATTTTTTTTATCTGCCCCTTGGGGTCGCTGGCAAGAATTGCCGCATCAATAGCCATCAATACTGGGCCAAGTTTAGGCACCTTGCTGAGTAGGCTGTGCGCGTATCCTCCAGCCGTTCCAACAAGACTAGCTGCTGCTGGTGCTACATTCGCCAAAAAAGGCTTGGCCTTAGCTAAAACTCCAGCAGCGTGTAGAGCCGTTTCACCCTTATGAACAATACCAGATATAGCATCTACCTTATCTACAATGTTTGTAGCGGTGTTCGGATTTGGAACAATTTTTCCGTCCTCGTTGGGAACAAAAACCTCCTTACCCTTCTCGCCAACAACGATAGGCTCTCCAGCCGTAACCTCTCCGCCTTCGGAAAAGTGTGGCAATCCAGCCGCCGCCCGATCCGCCTCGTCACGCCGCTTCTTCTCGTCGGCGAAAGCCTGCGCGTTGTCAGCGGAAGGCTCCGGCGTGATTGTGGGCGTGACCGGGGCCGCTGCTGGTTGCTCTGGCGCAACTGTTGGCGGCGCGGCAGCTACGACCGGATTGGGTGCGGTAGCGGGGGTTACGGGCGGGGCCGCTGGCGGTTCTGGCTTCGGTGCGTTGCGTGCGGCCCACGCTGCGGAACTCCGATACGCCGCATCTAACTTGGCTTGCTCGATCCTCTCTTTCTCAGCTTGCTGCTTCTCCTTGTTTTTCGCAAGCGTCTTGCGACCGAGTATGACCTGTGCATATTTCTTCGGGTTGTTCTTTTTAAGACCGGCCAAATACGATGCGTCATCGGCCTCGTCCAGCACAGTCTTTTCAGCGGCTTCCCTGTCTTTACGCGCACTTGCAATATCCGCCTCGCTTACTCCGCGTTTTCTGGCTTCCTCGTCATCAAGGTCGTTTCTCTGTTTGCTCGCTGAGTCGCCTTGCCTGCGTTGCAAGACACGCTCCTGCGTTGACAGAAACTCTTCGTAGTAAGCCCGCTGCTCTGGCGTCAGCTTCGACTTCATCGCCTCGAACTTTTCACGCCGGGCGGCAATGTCAGCGGCCTGCTCTTCAAACGGTTTTGCACGCTGGGCTGCGGCAGCGTCATCAACTTTTTGCTTATCTGCCTTGTCTTGCTTCTCGCGTTGTTTGACGGCAAAAGTTTTCCCGTTTACGAGACGTTTGTTTTCTGGGTCAATGACTAATCCATTCTTGGCAATGAAATCTCGGTTGTCCGGGTCACGCATGAACTCAGTCAAAGCGTCACCGCTTAAAGATGCTGCCTGCTGCAACCTTTTCGTTTCTCCTGCGCGGCCTTCTGTGGAACCGATACGGCCACGAAGCGCGAAGTTTTCAAATGCACTAGCACCGCGCTCATCCATAATATCGTGAGCAGCATCAAAGAAGCCAGAGAACACGCTTGCAGATTTTCCAACAACTCTAGCTGGAATACTAAGCAGGTTGAAAGCATTGCCGAGGACGTTGTTGAAAATGTCACCGGCTCCTGCTCCACCATACCAACCAAAGCCAAGTTGATCCGCTTTAGCCTTGAAGCCGTCCCTTTGACCGCCGCGCCCTTGAACTTTGAAAATATCGGAAGCAAAGTTTTTTTGCGCTTCCGCTGAATTTCCCGCTTCTGTGCCTGTTTGAAGGATTTTTTCTGTGTCAGAATCAAACGTCTTTTTGTCGAGTGCGTAATCCACCAGAAGCGAAGCAGGGCCAGCCGCTTTGCCGAGCGCACCAAGCACAGGCTTCGCTGCCGTTCCTATCGCGCCAACCGCATTGGTCAATGTTGGGGTTGCAGTCTTGGTTGCTGCCAAAGCCTTTCCGCCAGCGTTAATGACCTTCCCAATCATTTCTCCACCCGGCAACGACTTAGCCATCGTTGTCGCCACTTTCACTAGGGGCTTCGCGCTGCTGAGTCCTGCGTTGGCCGCAGCCCGTGCCGCCAAAGCCTCCGCTTCCATCGCTGATTTTGAAAGTTGGCTTGCCGCAGCGTAACGACCAGCCTGCATCCCAGAATTGCTACCAAGAGCCGTTTTAGCCGCGTTCGCCGCATCCCGCGCCGTAGCCGCCGTGCCTGCCGCTGCGGCTGCCCTGCCGTCAAGGATAGCTTTGCCAGCCGCGCCGACGTTCGCAGCACCAGCAGCCCCACCCGCCATCGCGGAATCTAATGGAGACGGCTTATCCTTGTCTTTCGCACCACCATGCTCGCCCGGCGCAGCCCCCGGCGTGCTTGCGTCATCACCCGTAGGTTCACCACCCGTAGGTTCACCACCCGTAGGTGAGCCACCCGTAGGTGAGCCACCCGTAGGTGAGCCACCCGTAGGTGAGCCACCCGTAGGTGAGCCACCCGTAGGTGAGCCGCCTGAGCCGCTTGGTTGTCCACCGCCACCGCCACCACCACTACCACCCGACCCTGCGAACGGGTATCCACCGCCGCCGCCTCCGCCACCCCCGCTAGTCGTGTATCCGCCTCCGCCCGGCCCGCCACTGCCACCGCCACGATAACCTCCGCCACCACCTCCGCCCGGCCCTCCGGCCATCACCGGCCCGCCGCCGACACCAGTGACCGGGAAGACCCCGCCTGTCACCCCCACAATAATCACCGGAAGTGGGACTGGAATTCCACCAACCCCAGCAACCCCTTGGCCCACAACCGGCATTCCCGCTCTTGGTTGGCCCACAGGGACGCCGGAAGCTGTCTGGGTTGCTGGAACTGTAGGGCCGACACCCGGAACGATTGGCTGGCCGCTTGGAGCCGCCGGAACCACAGGAACCGGCTGGCCCACGACAGGCGTTACCCGTGGATACAACTGTGGGTTAGCCCCCGTATAAGGTGCGACCGGGGTTGTTGCGGGGGGCGCAAACTGACCCGTGGTGAAATCCACATCACCGCGCTGGCGACCGACAGCATTGTTGGCGGCTGTTACGCCTCCTTCAAGCTCTGTCTGAGCAAGCCGTAACGCTGCTGGCGAACCGCTGGATTTAGCACCCGCTACGGCAGATTGTTTCTTTAACAACTCAATCTGTTGCTGGTTGGCGAAAATAGCCCTGTCCAAACTCTGCCGTTGGAAGTTGGTAGCGTTTCTCTTCTGAAGAGAAAGCTCTGCGTTCTTAGCCTCAAGTGATTTCGCAGCTTCGTCCGGCGTGAAGCTGGCGTTCATTTGATCCATCTTCGACTGGTCGCCGATACGGTCAGCCTCCGCAGTCAAGCCGCGCACCCGTGGCATATTGGACATTTCTTTCGACTTGCGGGAATACTCGTTGCTGGCCTTGTCCAAAGCCTTCTTCAGTTCCCGCGTGCGCTTGCCGTTCTTATCCTCTTCCTCGATGCCGCTCGCCTTTGCCTTAGTCAAGCTCACCGCTCCATCATTCTCCAAATCCTGATTTTCCCCTCTGCTTAAACCGAACTCGGCATACACATCCGAAATTTTTGGCTCTTTAACATCCGCACCGCCACGCCCCTGAACAATTGCCGCAATCTTTGCCGCAGCATCCCGCCTCCGTTGCGCAAGAGACTTCTCAGCATGGAAATCGTCAGATTCTTTCTTGGCCTGCTGGTAGTTTTCTCCGGCCTCGAAAACCTCTGTGTCTTTTTTAGCAACCTTCAACTGATACTTTTCATTGTCAGCCTTGGCTCGCGCCCCCTGCCGCTGCTGCTCCGCCTGAACCTTGTTGATTTTGCCGCCTTTTTCATCGGCATCAATCTGAGCAAGCTTCAATTTAAGCTCGGCATCCACCAACTCCATCTGGGCTGAAATCTCTGCATTTAGCTCAGAAACGTATTCTTTGGTTGCTGCCGCCGCTTCCTCGGCTGCTACCTTGTTGTTTTTAAGTTGCTCCGTGCGGGCCTGCTCCGCCTCCTTGACCTTGGCTGCCGACGCTGCGTTGCGGTCGTTCTCAATCGTGATTTGTTCAAGTGACGGAATCAAATCTTGAATCCACTTCGGCAACGACTTCCAAGCATTGCCTAAATCGTCAACTTTTTTGTTTAACCACTCCATCGCCGTAGCCGTCCCATAGAATATCTTGTCTAAGAGGAGGAAGCCCGCAACGAACTCGCCGACCTTTTCCTTTAGGTTGGAGAACTGAACGCCCACCTTGTTAGTCATCCCAGAGAGCGTCTTGCCAGCCGCTTCCGCCAGCGGTGCGCCCTTGGTGTTAATCAGCGCAATGGCTTCCGCCAGTTCAGCGGCTTTGTTGCCAGACTGCGAAACGTCAATGCCCCACTTCTTGAGCATCCGACTGTTCCCCTCCATCACCCTCGAAAACATCATTGCGGCGCGTTCCGGCGATGTCCCCATAATCGCAGCGAGGTTTCTCACCGCCTCGCCGTAGCTCTCAATTGATTCGGTGGGAGCACCATGCTGCGTCAGCCGCGTCAAGACGCCCAACCACCGCTCGCCGCCAATGCCAGAAGCGTTTGCAAGACTATCAGCAAGCCCCCTGTATCGCTGGCTCGTCTCCTCGGTGAGCGTGCCGTTGGCAGCCAGCGCGGAGTCCAGACGCACCACCGCTTGTTGCAACTGCTCGAATTCCGCAACCGCTTCTCGCCCAATGTCCACGCTCTTCTTGGCCGCATAACCCCACGCCAACCAAGAGCCTGCCCCGGCCTCCAGTGCCCCGTGCAGACCAGACAGCCCGCCGCCCGCATTCTTGTAGGCTGCCGTGAACTGACCGAGAGATTCCTTGGCCCGTGCAAGCGGCCCATCCACGTCTTGACCGAGTTGACGCCCGATGTCGCGGGCTTGATTGGTGTGGACGCTGGCCGCTGCTTGCTGGGATGCGCCGCCGCCCCTCGACAGCGTTGCCGCCATCTGCTTGTGCTGCTCTTGGGCGTAAATCAGCGCAGAAGCCTGCTCTGCGAGCTTGCGGTTGAGGGTGTCAACGGCTCCGGCAGCGTTGCGGTAGGCGTCACTTCCTTGGGCGAGGTTCTGTTGCTGGGCAGTGAGTTGCGCCCGCAGCTTCACCACCGCTTCATACTGCGCGATGGTTTCAATCTTGAGAGCCTGAAGAGGCCCAAGATTTGCAGTGGTTAAGATGTCAACCGTGTATTGCTGCGACATGGCTGCTTGTTACCACAACGGCCAGCGTTAGCAAGAAAACGAACAAAAGCCCGGCTGCCGAATCAATCGGAAGCCGGGCTGCTCGCACCAATGGGCGTTTTCAGCCCGCAGAGGAACCTGTTCAGTCCACCGACTCGGACAGGCTCGCAGCGTTGAAGCGAGGGCCGGGGTCGCCGCTGCTGATGGTTTTTGCGACTGTCAATGAGCCGTATTCGAGGCAGTTAGTAGCCCCCGTCGCAGCATCCCACTTTGAGTAGTGGGTAATGATTCCCCAGTTCGCTGTGGCGTCCGGGAACTGAACCGCGAGCTTGTTGGTAGCCGCGCCAGAAGCCGCCGTATTGAAGCCTACCGTGCTGTTCGCCAGCGAAGCCCGTGCGTAAGCTCCGCCCGTCACTTCGACTTGCGTTCCATTTTCACCGGGGTCGCCCGTATGAAGGCCAAAATAAACGATGGCGGGGGGCGTGTAGGTAGCGACGCCGTTGATGTGGTCACGGATTTTGTTTTCGAGGTAGTTTGATGCGCTCATATTTTTGTTTTTTTAACTGTTTCAAAATGGTTAGCCAGATGTGTGAATTTGTCCAGTGTAATTTATTGCCTGATTAAAATTGTGTTCAACATTAACCCCAAGGGCGGATGTGCAAGCCGCAATTTTCATGCCGTCCGCCGACATGGCGATGGAACGCCAATTCCGGTTACTGTCCCGCGCCTTCCATGTCGCGCCGTAGTCGGTAGAAGTGTAAATTAGGCCGTTAGAAGACTCTTGTATTCCGAAGCTGTTTGTTATGTTCCCGACCACCGCCGCCAACCGCTTTCCATCCGCAGACATGGTGATTGACTTCCAATTCCGGCGGGCGTCGGTCATACGCGCAACCCACGTAACACCGTAGTTGTTCGAGGTGTAAATGTAGCCGTCCAAAACGCCGCTACCGACCACCGTCGTTATTGCCAAATATTTTCCGTCCGACGACATGACGATTGAACTTGCACCGGAAACCCCATTAATTAACCCACTTGGAGTCCAAGTCTCACCAGCGTTGTTAGAAGTCCAAACGGCAGAATGCATCAAAAGCATCGAATTAGTAAAAGCCGCAAGATATTGCCCGCTCGAAGACGAGGCGACGGCTTTCCAATTCATTAGGAGATATGCAGTAGAAGCATTACCCCCGCTATATATACGCGGATAAAAATTAGCACCGTAGTCTTTCGAGATGTAAATTAAGCCGGGATGATGCACTGCCACCACAAGCCTCCCGTCCGCCGACGAGGCGATGCCAGTCCAATTACGGTTTCGTAATTCAATTATGCCTGTCCTTGCTTCATCCACTCGCTGAATCCATGCTTGGTTCCAAGTCGCGCCAGAGTCAGACGAATACCAAATATTGCCGCCGAAGCCCGCCGGTTCGCCGACGCCGCCGTAGTGCGCCGCCACCAGCCTAGTGCCTCCCCACGACGTTGCGATGCAAGACCAATTCCGAGGCGCGTCGGCCATGCGCTGCACTAAACTAGAGCCTTTCAAAGTCCAAATATATCCATTCCAAGAAGTCGCCGCAAATTGTGACCCGTCCGCAGAAGAGGTGATTGAACTCCAAATTTGAGACTGGAAGAAAGGCCCAGCCCATTCAACGCAAACCCCGACGCTAAGAACGGGAATTGCTACAAACGAAATACTCGACACCGAATTGAGAAGAAATTGCGAATTGAGTTTGCTTGCAGTTGCTCTAAGCTCAATGCGCGAATTCGCCGAAAGTTCCCAGCGGGTTGGGGCCGGGCCACCAGAGGTGTAAATCCGATCTCCGTAAGCCACCGCCGCCAGACTTTTCCAATTGGGTGTCGAAGCGATGCTAACCCAAAACCGAAGGGCGTCGGTCATACGCGCAACCCACGTCGCGCCGTAGTTTGTTGATGTGTAAATGTAGCCGTAATCAACCCCCGCCGCAAGCCTCGCCCCGTCCGGCGACATGGCAATGCTAGACCATCGCCGGACAGTCTCACGAGGAAGCCACGTCACGCCATAGTTGGTTGATGTGTAAATCCGGTCGTTGTAAGCTACCGCAGCCAGATTTTTCCCGCCTTCCGACATGACAATGCTACGCCAATCTTTGTTGGCTGTAGGCATACTATCTATCCACGTCTCACCGTAGTTGTTTGATATGTAAATCGTTCCGTTGTGACTCCCCGCCGCCAAAACTTGTCCGTCAGACGAAGATGCGACGCATTGCAAATACCCTTGGGGTGTAGCACTGGCTGTATGCTCGACCCATGTCGCACCGTAGTTAGTCGAAGTCCAAATATGTCCATTTCCAACCGCTACCAGCCTGTCTCCTTTATCAGACGATAAAATGGACTTCCAATTCCGGGCGATGCCGTCCACACGTCGAGTCCATGTAAAGCCAAAGTCAGTCGAGGTGTGAATGTAGCCATACATATTCGCCATTACCAGATATTGCCCGGTTGACGAAGATGCGATGATTAAAGAGGCTCCTTCAGAATATTGAAAACTTTGAACACGCGCCGTCCACGCAATTCCCGCTTCGTTTGATGTGTAAACTTGACCGGAGATTGACGCAGTTGCCGCCAGACTTCTTCCGTCCTCTGACAAGGCTATACCTGTCCACAACCGTTCCTCGGTTGTCTGGTTTTTATAAACATTACGCTCAATCCAATCAAGTCCAGTTCCGGCACTTAATTTGGCGAATGATGAGAGATTAAAATCTACTCCAAGCGCAACAATAGAAGCTGGCGAAATATTGCTGCCAGCGGAAAGATTAAAATTTGCTCTAAGCTCAATGCGCGAATTCGTCGAAATATACGGACGGGTTGGGGCCGGGCCACCAGAGGTGTAAATCTGTCCGTTCTCAACCACCGCTGCTAGATTCGTCCCGTCCGCCGACATGGCAATGCTAGACCATCGCCGGACAGTCTCACGCGCCACCCATGTCACCCCGTAGTCGTTAGAAATGTAAATCTGGCTGTTCACACTCACCGCAGCCAGCCTTCTGCCGTCTGCTGACGAGTAGATAGAACGCCAATCCCGGTTGCTCTCCCGCGCCGTCCAATACTGGCCCGAGTCGGTCGATGTGTAAATCTGGCCGAGTTGAACCACCACCGCCAGCTTTCTTCCGTCTGCCGACGAGGCGACGGAAATCCAATTATAGCGGAGAGTCGTCCTCTGAAACCACGTCACACCCGAATCGGTCGAAGTCCAAATCGCGCCGTCGTAAACCACCGCCACCAGCTTCGTCCCGTCCGCCGACGAGGCGATGCTCCTCCAGTTCCGGGTGTAAGCCCGCGCCGTCCAATACTCGCCCGAGTCGGTCGAGGTGTAAATATAGCTGTCGCTACCCACCGCAGCTAACATCTTCCCATCCTCCGACGATGTGATGGATTTCCAATTTCCGCCTATCTGACGCTCCACCCATGTCGCGCCGTAGTTGATCGAGGTGTAAATAAATCCAGCGTAATTTACTGCCGCTAAATTTTTGCCGTCTGCTGAAGAAGCGATAGAATTCCAATTTCGGATGCCGCTCGCCCGCGCTGCCCACGTCTCCCCGTAGTCGCTCGATGTGTAAATAAACGTATTTGGGCCAGCCGTCGCTAGGTATTTTCCGGTTTCATCAGATGCGACATAACTTGTAGAAGCGTTAATCCGAGGCGTCCATACTACACCACCTCCATGCGAAAGGTCTGCTTGTAATACACACTCAATGCTGCTCGACGTTGACACAAGCCTAGTCCGAGGAGTTAGGATTGCAGTTTCTTGAAAAACAATGCTCGCCGCTGTAGCAAGCTTTGCGCGGGCGGTTAGATTGGCGGTTGCTCTAAGCTCAACGAGCGATGAAGAGAGGGCTGTATTTAGCCCAGATCGAAAGGTTAGGTTTGAGGTTGCTCTAAGCGAAAACATCGAAGCTGTCGCAAAAATATCTCGGGTGGTGAGTCTGGCATGACTATACTGATAAAATTGATCTATTCTTGATTCTGCCTGAAGCTGATTTTTCCACGAGTTTGCTGTGTAAATCTGGCCGTCGTAAACCACAGCAACCACAGCTAAACCATCCGCCGAAGAGGCGACGGCTTCCCAGTTTCGATTTCCGCTTGGCTTCGCCGCCCACGTCTCAGCGTAGTCGTTAGAAATGTAAATCTCGCCATTTCTAGCTAACGCTACCAACCTTTGTCCATCACTAGACGACGCAATGGCAGACCAATCTCCCGACATCATACTTCTCCAGTCAATTCCGTAGTTTATCGAGATGAAAATTCCGCCTGATCCATATTCGTTAGAAGCCACCGCCGCCAAAACTTGTCCGGTTGAGGAAGACGCAATAGAACGAAATTTTGCACCATATGTTCGCCTCACCCATGTCAATCCGTAGTCCGTCGAAGTAAGAATCCCTCCCTGCCCAATACTAGAACTGGTTGCAGCTAAATTTTTACCGTCTGACGACGAGGCGATGGAAGTGTAATCCAAATAGGACGTGTAAATCTGAGAGGAGAACTGCCTTTGGATGCTTAAATCATAACTCAGAGCGATGTTGTAAATTTTTTCTGTCAATTGCCGAACCCACGTAACACCGTAGTTGTTTGAAGTCCAAATGCTTCCAGATGTAAGCCATACCGGGTGATAATATCCAATCGTAACTGCTGCCAGATATTGTCCGCTCGACGACGAAACAACGGTCTTAATATACTGTTGCCTAACGATCTCTGTCCCAGAATTGTAACTGTATTCACTAGCTTGAAGGAAACCTAATTGAACCCAGTTCAATCCCCCGTTAATGGAAGTGTAAATCGCGCCCATAGTCCCTGCCACCAACCTCTGCCCGTCCGACGAAGAGGCGACAGAAGTCCAATTCTCACCATTCCCATAACTTAGCTGCCACGTATCACCGTAGTTTTTCGATGTGTAAACCCCACCGCTTGCGCCTCCATTAACCGTTGCCGCCAGCTTTCTTCCGTCTGCCGACGAAGCAACGGAACTCCAATTCCGGTTCCTGTCTTCCGCACGAATCGCCCATTCCATGCCAACTCCGCTGATAAAACTGCCAGTTGCTCCAAATGAAATGCTCGACTGCGTAAAAAGACTCGCTCTTCTGTATACCGGATAGCCGGATGTGTAAATAGCTCCCGCGATATGGCTTGTAGCAGCTAGAACATTTCCCTCTGTCGAATAGGCGACAGAAGTCCAACGGCTATTGCTTTCTCGAACCGTCCATGTTAGCCCGTAGTCGTTTGAAGTAAGAATGCTTTTCTGTCCAACATTGCTAAAAGGACTCCCAGAAACAGCAGCCATTTTCTTTCCATCGCCCGACGATGTGACGCCTGAAAAAGCGTGATTAACATCGTAGAATCTTGTTTCCCAGCTTAAACCATAATCGTTTGATACAAAAATGTGACCGTCACGAGTTGCTGCCACCAAACTTGCTCCGTCAAAAGATGATGCTATTGAGCTATAATGCAGATAAGCAAATAGGGAAATCTTCCACGTTTTGCCGTAGTCATTCGAGGTGTAGATATATTCGGCTACTGCCGCCAAGAACTGCCCGCCACCAGACGAGGCTATGGATGCCCAATAGTTGCTTTCGCCCACCTCTTTCCAATAAAGTCCTGAATTTTCCGAGATGTAAATTTTTCCGGGAGATTGAGCCGCAGCCATGTGAAGCCCATTGTGAGAAACTGCCACTTGACTCCAGTTTCCCGTTAGCAATATCTCATATCTGTTATCTACAATTACTTTACCTATTGGAGACCACTCTTGATTTCCTCCTCTGTAAAGTTGGTTTCCCGCTGCTGCCAAAGACAGGTTTCCTTCATACGTAATAGCGATGTCAGTCCAATTCAGAGCAGCGAGTTGGAATTTTGAGCTTACTTGCATTGTCCAAGTCACGCCGTAGTCGTTTGATTGATAAATACTGTCACCGTATGCCACAGCGGTCATTGTTCTTCCATCCCCCGAACAAGCGATAGAAGTCCAATTCTTGTTTCCGCTCTGCTGCCCAGTCCATTCAACGCCAACCCCGGTGCCAAGAACTGCAATTTCACCAAACGAAAAGCTCGACACCGAATTGAGAAACAATTGAGATGCGAGAGGGGCAATTGCTCTAATCGAAACGCCCGACACCGACTCAAAATCTGAAACCATACGGCCCCCATCGCCTGTTGTGTAAATCTTTCCAGCGTTGACTGTCCCAGACAACTTGACGCCATCCGACGACATGGCAATGCTAGTCCAATTCCGGTCGCTTTCTTCCGCCGCCCATGTCACTCCAAAGTCGCCAGAGGCGTAAATTCGACCGCCGTAAACCGTCGCTAACAGCTTTCCTCCGCTTGGCGATGAGGCGATGGAACGCCAATTGCGGTTGTTCTCACGCGGAAACCATGTCGCACCGTAGTTGCTTGATGTGTAAATTTGGCCGCCCTCAACCACTGCCGCTAGATATTGTCCGGTTGACGATGAGGCGATGGAACGCCAATTGCGGTTGTTCTCACGCTGAAGCCATGTCGCACCGTAGGTGCTTGATGTGTAAATTTGGCCGTTCCGGTCTGTCGCCGCTAGATATTGTCCGGTTGACGATGAGGCGATGGAAGACCAGTAAAAAGCTGCGTTCCCAGTCTGTGGGTGCCAGAAGACGCTTTGTTTCCATGTTACACCCGAATCGGTAGAGGTGAAAACCCCGCCATACCAAACCACTGCTGCCAGTTTTTCTCCGTCATCAGATGAAGCTATGCCAGACCAGTTCTCATTTGAATTTGAACCGTGAAAAGGCAAAACCCGCTCTGTCCACGTCGCGCCGTAGTTGATAGAGGTTATGATTTTACCGGGAAAAATAACAAGCAATCCATACTTCAATCCGCTATCCACAGCCGCCAACTTTTGTCCACTCACAGACGATGCTACTAACCAATATCCATTGGAGCCGGTCATTCGAGGTGTCCAGCCTCTTCCAAAATCGTTTGAAGTGTAAATATAGCCTTCATAAACCCCTGCCACTTTATACTGTCCGGTTGACGAAGATGCGATGGAAAGCCAACTGCGGCTACTGTCACGCTCCGACCATAATAAAATAAGTTCGACAGTTGATCCGAGCAAAATTATAGACGCTGACTTAAAATTAGAGGCGGCGTAGAGATTAAAATTTACTCCAAGCGCAATAATAGAAGCTGACGAAATATTGCTGCCAGAGGAAAGATTGAAGTTTGCTCTAAGCTCAATGCGCGAATTCGTCTCTAGTTGACTAGGAGTGATTGGGTTTCCAGAAGTGAACACGTTGCCGTCACTTAACGCCACAAGCAGACCGTTTGCCTCCGCCGAAGAGGCTATATTTCTCCAAGCTTTGATGTCTCCAAACCCTCTCCAAGTCAAACCTTCGTCGTTAGAAATGTAAATCTGCCCGCCGTCAATCGTTGCCGCCAGTCTTTTCCAATCTTTCGACGAGGCGATGTTGCTCCAATTCCGGTTGGCGTCGGTCATTCGCGCTGTCCACGTCGCGCCGTAATCTGCGGACGTGTAAATGTAGGCGTCGCCCCAAGCTGTGTGAACCACCGCCGCAAGTTTCGACCCATCCCATGACGAGGTGATAGACTTCCATAACCGGTTGCTATCCCGCGCCGTCCACGTCACGCCGTAGTCGGTAGAAGTGTAAATCTGACCGCCCCGTGCCGTCGCTGCAATATTTTGTCCATTCCACGACGAGGTGATGGAATTCCACTGTCGGGCAATTTCACGCGCCGTCCACGTCACGCCAGAGTCGTTCGACGTGTAAATCCTTTCTAAGTAACCCGCCGCTACTAGATTAGTCCCGTCCCACGAAGATGCGAATGGCTCCCAATTCCGGTTGCTGTCCCGCGCCGTCCACGTCGCGCCCGCGTTGGTCGAGGTGTAAATCTGGCCGCCCCAAGCCCCTGCCACCAGCTTCTTCCCGTCCGCCGACGAGGCGATGCCCCGCCAGTATTGGTTTGGTAAATATTGATTCCAGCCCTCGCCTGAGTTGGCAGAAGCCCAAATCGTCCCGCCCCAAGTCCCTGCCGCCAAATTTTTACCAGTATGTGAAGATGCAATGCAGGTTAATCCTGTTCCACCATAAGAACGAGCCGACCACACCTTTCCGGCTCCATCCAAAAGACTTACTTGTGTTGGCAAAAACCAAATAAATGACAACCCAGTTAATTTCGCCCCCGCAACCAAAACGCCACCGTTTCCGATGGAAGCTCTTGACGCTACCCCCATTCCAACCCCCGCATTAAGGCTCCCGATTTCGGAAACAAGAATTTCGGATGAAAACGACAGCCCTTTCGGCGTTATAGTTTCTCCACTGTTCCCAATGGTGATTCCAGACACCGCCGAGAAAAGTTGCGGCACCCCAATTACACCGCTGTTTCCGAAGGTGATTCCAGACACCGACGAGAAAAGTTTCGGCACTCCAATTACGCCACTGTTTCCGATGATAATTCCAGATGCCGATGAAATGATTTGCGGCAATCTAATTACACCAATGTTTCCGATGATAATTCCAGATGCCGAAGAAAGCTGCGATGGAACGAGCGGGTCGCTTCCAGTTGTGTAAATCTTTTCTCCGTAAACCGTTGCCGCCAACTTGACGCCATCCGACGACATGGCAATGCTAGTCCAACTCCTGTCGCTTTCATCCGCTACCCATGTCTCGCCAGCGTTAGTCGAAGTCCAAATCTGTCCGTTCAGAACCACCGCCGCTAGATATTGTCCGGTTGACGATGAGGCGATGGAACGCCAATTGCGGTTGTTCTCACGCGGAAACCATGTCGCACCGTAGTTGCTTGATGTGTAAATTTGGCTGCCCTCAACCACTGCCGCTAGATATTGTCCGGTTGACGATGAGGCGATGGAACGCCAATTGCGGTTAGGCTCACGCGGAAACCACGTATCGCCGTAGTTGGTCGAAGTCCAAATCTGTCCGTTCTCAACCACCGCCGCTAGATATTGTCCGGTTGACGATGATGCAACAGCAATCCAATTACGGCTACTCTCTTTCGCTGCCCACGATTGGCCGAAATTTATGGATGTATAAATCTGCCCTCCGCGAGCCGTCGCTACTAGATATTGAAGGTTTGAGGACGAGGCGACGGAAGACCAAGCCCTGCTCACGTCGGTCTGCACGTTTATCCAGCTAATTCCGTAGTCATGTGATATGTAAATAAAACCGTTATCAACCGTTGCTACCAGAGATTGTCCAGTTGAAGATGAAGCAATGCCGCTCCAATTCCGGTAGCTGCTTGCCTGAGCCGTCCAGCCTGAGCCGTAGTTGGTCGAGGTGTAAATCCGAGCGTTTTTATCCACCGCAGCAAGTCGTGCCCCGTCCGCCGAAGAAGCGATACTCCACCAACTGTGGGGCCAATCAGGTCTATCCAGAGGTGTTAAGCGGGCTTTCCATGACTTAAAAAGTCCGCTATTGTTATTGGTGGCGACTGCCAGCACGTTTCTTCCAGATGCCCCTTCAAATACTTGCCCAACATTCAGCACACCACCGTTTCCAATGGCGGTTTCAGACGCTACCTCCATTCCAACCCCCGCATTAAGGCTCCCGATTTCGGAAACAAGAATTTCGGATGAAGACGACAGCCCTTCTGGCGTTATAGTTTCTCCACTGTTCCCAATGGTGATTCCAGATGAAGACCAGAAAAGTTTAGCTACCCCAGTGTTGCCATTGTTTCCGGTGATAATCCCAGACACCGACGAGAAAAGTTTCGGCACTCCAATTACGCCACTGTTTCCGATGATAATTCCAGATGCCGATGAAATGATTTGCGGCAATCTAATTAAACCACTGTTTCCGATGGTGATTCCAGATGAAGACGATATAAGTTTAGGTTCATCAGTGTTTCCTTTGTTTTCAATGGAAATTCCAGACGTTGCCTCCACGCTCAACCCCGCATTTAGGCCACCACCGTTTCCGATGCTAATTCCAGACACCCCTTGAAAGGGTTGCCCAACATTCAGCACACCACCGTTTCCGATGATAAATCCTAACGCCGACGAGAGGGGTTGCGGCGTTACAATTACGCCACTGTTTCCGATGATAATTCCAGATGCCGATGAAATGATTTGCGGCAATCCAATTACACCAATGTTTCCGATGATAATCCCAGATGCCGATGAAATGATTTGCGGCAATCCAATTACACCAATGTTTCCGATGGTGATTCCAGATGAAGACGATATAAGTTTAGGTTCATCCGTGTTTCCGTTGTTTTCAATGGAAATTCCAGACGTAGACGATAAGAATTTCGCCAACCCAAGAGCACTATTGTTTCCGATGGTAATTCCAGACACCACTTCAAAGACTTGTCCAACATTCAGCACGCCACTGTTTCCGATGATAATTCCAGATGCCGATGAAATGATTTGCGGCAATCTAATTAAACCACTGTTTCCGAAGGTGATTCCAGATGCCGAAGCAAGATGCTCCGAAGCGTTAAGGTTTGGAGCCGATGGAATCGTTATTGAAGACGCCGCTCTGAACTCAGCTACAAAGCTTAGTGCTATGGCGGACGCTATACCGCTGGCAATAGCAATAGAAGACACTGCGGACAGTGTAGCCGCTTTGGCAATCCCACGCCCGAAGATGAATGTGTTTAATGCCACAACAGCTTACCGCTCCCCGTTAAATGTTATGATCGGCCCTTCAGCGTCATTTCCACTCACGACAATATCCACCGTTATTTCATCCCCCTTAGCGATAAAGTTGTTGGATATAACTGGCGGAGTTGAAGAATTCAATGTGGTGCTACTGCCAACGCTAATCTTGGGTCGCGTCGAAAAGATGGTCGAGCCATTATTCTTTACGTCAAACTCAACAAATCCAAAAGAGGACGGCGTGGATAGGCTGGCAATAACTTCATCCAGCCGGTAGTCGCACTCTGCGCGGAACTCGATAGCGGCTGTTGTCGGCTCGATTGTGCTGATTTGGTCGCCGATTGCAACTGTGAAGCTGTAGGGCGTCGTCAGGGCCATCCACGGCAGGAAGTGATACTCACTCGCCGTCATTGCCACGCCAATTTTGCGTTTCGGCGTCCCGGCTGAAGCCGGTGACTGCGTGATTTCACCAGCGGTTACGGAGGCATAGACCGGCTCGCCAATCGTCAGGCCACCCGGCGCGTAGGTAATAGGCGTAGGCTCGCACTGAACGGTTCCGTCAATCCAGTCGGCATGAAGCGTAAGTGCCTTGACCGCCGTATTCGCATCGCCGCCGTTCGTGCTTATGTTGAGGCGATAATAGAAAAAAACACCCGGCGAGTCACAAGTGAACGTGCGCGTCTGACCAACCGTAAAAGTCTGGTCTTCTTTTGTGTCAACAAGTGTCCACGAGAAGCCGTTGTCAGAACCTTGAAGCAACCAGTCACGGGGCGCGTTTGCAATAGTGTCAGCGGTAATTTTGTAAGTGATAACTGTCCGCTGGGTAACGAGCAGGATTCGCAGCCATGAAGCGACTACTGCGTTCGTGCGCCACTTGGAGCCGGAAATCTTGTCGAATGCTCGCCACGCTTCTTCTCCGATTCGCTCGCTGCTGGCAAACGCCTCGCCCTCTGGGGATGTCTCGCCAGTCATCGTCGGAACTAAGTCGGTGTCAGGAGATACGCCCCCCTCCACAGCAATGCCTATACGCCGTGAGCAACGAGCCGGGGCTGCCGCGTCAGCGTCAACCCTCCACCACTTTCCAACCGCCCCAAGCGCAGCGTCGTAGTCTTGAAAGATGAGTTCTCCAGCCGCAAACGACTCCCCGGCTACAGCCAAAACCGCTTCGGCGTGCTGACCGGGCGTTCCTGTTGGCCCTTGGACTCCCTGCGGCCCAGCCAAAGTGAACACTTGCTCCCACGCCCCCGAAAACTTTTCAAAAAAAGAGCCGTCGGATACGTTTAAGTAATAATCACCATCACTGCCGTCGTCCACACCCGGCGTTCCGGCTCCATGCAAAATAACAACACCATCCGCACCAGCCGCACCGGTCGCACCAGTCTCACCAATGCTGCCCTGTATCCCGGTGCTACCAGTTAAACCAGTCTCACCTGTTGTTCCCTGCAACCCAGTTTGGCCCTTATAATTCTTCCACAACGCACTGAAATCGGATTGAGCGGGGATGGCTATTTCCGTAGCAGACCGCTTGACCGCAATGAAGTTCAGATCGGCGTCGAACGTAGTGGTGAAGCCGCTTCCATCGTCCGCGCTCGCGTAAGCCAAGTAGATGTAATCGCCAGCGGCTCCGGTGGGGCCGGGGTCGCCAATCAAGCCCTGCGGGCCGGTGTCACCCGTGGTTCCGATGTCACCGGTTGCTCCGGTCGTTCCCGTGAGTCCGGTATCACCTTGCGGGCCGGTTTCGCCTTGCGGCCCTTCCGTGCCAGTTGCGCCCGTCTCACCCTTGTAGTTTTTCCATAGACCGTCAAAGTCACCGACCAGCGGTGTCAGTGCGGTGCTGCTGCGACGAACCGCAATGAAGTTCAACCCCGCATCGAACGTAGTCGTGAACCCGGTGCCGGATGAATCAGATGCGTAGGCGACGTAAATAAATGCGTCAGCCCCGCTGATTCCCGTGGCTCCCTGCGGCCCGCGCTTTAGTGCGTAGGAGGAGTTGCCCATAGTTATTTTTGCTTGGCGTCCGAATCGCTGTCGTCAATGAGCCAGAACAGCGGCAGTAGGAGCGCGGGTTTAACCAGACTGTCGAACTCAACAATCTTCACTGACTTGACCGAAGGCGGAAGCGAAACCTCCTCGTCAAGTAGAGTCTTGAAAGCTGCTGCAAACTCCGCTTCCTTGCCTCCAAACTGGACGTTGTTTCCAACCACTGCCAACTTGCCGTCCGTGTCTTTTTCTCCGAACTGGTCGAGCAGTTTTTTGCGGGCCTCGTCGAAGTCAGTAACTTCACCGCTTACAAACTTGATGGCCTTCGCTATCCTGAACGCAACTACGGGTCGTTGCGGCATTCCAGCAAGTTCGTTAAGGGCTGCGGTGGATTCTACGATGTCTTTGAGTGTTGTCATTCTTGGCAATGGTGTGCTGCTTTTGGTAAGGAAAACAACTTATTTCAACCAATCTGCGACTTGATGACTGAAATTAGTGCCTTGCGGTCAGCGTAGGACATGGTTTTGGACGCCGTGGACAGCGACATAACCGAGCGGTCAAATGCCTGCCGAGCATAGCTGGCAACCGCCTGCTGCACCATTGCGAGCAGATAGCTCTCCGGGGTCACTGCCGGGAGCGGTTCGGACGGAGGAACTTCGTGGGCGGCACGGAAAGCAACAGCCGAGTCAATAGCGGCCTGTGCGTCAGCGACCACGCCGAGTAGCGCGTCGTGTTCCTCGTCGTTGGTTTGAATGTCCGAGATAATGATTTCTAGTTTCATGGTGTTATGTTATCAACAAGTTACAGGTTTTGTTTCCGCAAAGTGAGGCCGAGGCTTGCCAACGAGCTTTCCATGAACTCGTATTCTGGCAGCCCCTCGCTCTCCATAATTACAAGATTCGGAAAGTAGTTCTCAAAATCCTTCAACCACACAAAGGCAGCGTCCGATACGTTATGGAAGTGTCGCGTGTAGTAGGCAGGAACCAACTGCTCAGAGTCGCCTACGGAGAACGCTGGTGCGGTTAGGAAGTCCTCATCATCAAAGACTAGGGGGTTGTTTAGCCATTCGTTCAGGGATGCTCGCTCCCCGGCTGGTATAAAGATTCGGATTTCTCTCACGATGCTGGTTGTGCTGGAGTTGCCCACTTGCTGCGAAGATATGTTTCAACCAATTGGCGGTTGGTGGTGCCTAGTGCGGAGTTGTAAATAATAATCTCGCACACGTCTGAGTTTGAACCTTCAGTGCCGTAGCTGGGGGAGGTCGCTCCTAAGCCGAGACTTGTTATGCTAGTAGCAGCAGACACCGAGCCTCGTTGAAACCCGTCCACGAAGTAGGTCATTACGGAACCAGTCGCTACCAAGCATCCTTGGTGAACGGAAGCCAGCGGCGTAGCCTGATAGCTTGCGATGTTCGTGCCACCAATGTAGCAGTTATTGCCCGAATTCCTCGCTGCAAGGTTGATGCAGGTTTCTGAACCGCCACCGTTGTTTATGGTTCTCGCATACGTCACGGAAGTAACGCCTTTCTCCACCAAGAAAATCGTGAAAGCACCGGAGACCGTGTATCCCGTCGTCATCTTGTGCGTAGTGGCGTCGAACCGAACGACAGGCAAACTGTTAATCAAATTCGCCGAGTTGTAGTAGGTTGGCCGCGTGGTTGTTACTCCGGTGGCGTGACGCGCTGCCCCGCTCAAATCCGTAAATGTCGTCAAAGCGGCGGCGTTGGCAAGGCCGGTAAGTTGTGAGGCGTCCATCCACAACTGACATCCAGCAATGGACGTGAGGACGTTGAACAGCGGCGAGGCATACGAATCCACAGGGCCGGGGATTCGGCTGCGTTGCCTACTTTGTGTCGCAACACTCATGTCGTGTAATTGTTCACGTTCACAAAAAGGCTAATCACGTTTGTGGTTGAGGCCGCAGCCTTTACAAAAAGCCCGCCATTCAGCCTAATCCCCGGCACGACGAGATAAAGGCCGCTCTTGAACGCGATTGTAGCCTTAATACACTCTCCGGGGTCAACCACACCGCCCCACCCAATCACTAAATCTACATTAACGGTGTGGTTGTTTTGCGCCCAAATCCAGATTTCGTCTATGTTTGCTGCTCCAGCGGTTGCGGTGTGAATGGTCGTGCCGGATGCAATGGCGGTAGCGACTACCAAAACAGGCTTATTGCTGGTGCCGAAAGTGACGGGGAGGAATGAGGCCATAAAGTTAGTTCATCATTGAGTTGTAGATTGCTTCCAAATTGGTCAGGCCGGTAATCCGAGCGACGGGAACGGTTCCGGCGGTCAAAAGTCCCGCACTACTGACAATAAAGCCACCTAAATTTGAGTCGCCGACAACGTGCAGAGTAGATGTGGGGATTGTGATGCCGATGCCGACTTTGCCGGTGTTAAATATCGCAGCCGGGTTTGTTCCATCCCCGACAACGTAAAGGCGAGCAGGGATTGTTACTGTCGCTGGAGCATCTGCGCCGATTATTTGGACATTTCCTCTACCGAGATTTAAGCTGGCGGCATCTAAACCAGCAGCAACAACAGCGTTATTTGCACTATTTAAGAATTGCCAATAGGGAGAATTAGACACGTTGGCTAATTGCACATTGTGTCCACCAGACTTTTCAAACCTCGCGGGGAATCCGCTTGAAAAAACGTGGAGCGTATTCGCAGGACTCGTCGTCCCGATGCCGACTTTGCCCGTCCCGGCAGGGGCAATTATCACGTCAATGTTCGCCGCCCCCGTTCCCGCAGTCTCCGCTGCCAGAGTGAATGAGTTAGCTGTTTGATTTATGGAGAATCGCTGGTAGTTGCTCGCGTTAGTGTAGGCGTAGTAACTGCGAATAACACCCGTGTTTTCAATCGTGAAAACCTTTCTGCCGCTGCCTCCTGACGTGGTGAAGTCGAAGTTTTGGTATGCAACTAGATTAAGTGCTGCTGGCCCCGTCATGCTGCATCCTGTGCCAGCCCAGTAAAATGTTTTTGCTGCCCCCATCGCAACGTCAATCAGGAACGTCGCGCTCGTATTGTCCGTCGTAAGCACATTGGTTCCGGTCTGCGGGGAGTAGAATATGAAGCCTGTGTATGGGGCCGATAGCACCATGTAGTTGCTGTATTCCTCAATCGTTCCGCCACCAGAAAACTTCAAGCCGTAGTTGTCACCTGTCGCAACAGTTAGTGCCTTGCTTGCGGCCATCGCCACCGCATTGGCGAAGGTGAAACTAGGCGCACTCCCCGCCGCCGTGAACGTAGTAAGCCCCACACTGGAAACCGTCGTGTCCATGTAAGTCGTTGCGCTGCCGTTCGCATCGTTGTAGGTCAGGCGCAGAGCCGATGACGGGCCGAGGTTGATTTCACAAACCTTGTCGGGAGCGGTGGTGCCGATGCCGACGTTGCCGGAGGAAGTGATTCGCATCTTTTCCGTAACCGTTGCCAGCACGCTCTGTCCTGCGGTCGTGCTTTGTGTTCCAAAGACTAAAGCTCCGAGACTGTTCATGTATGTGGAGTTCTCCTTAACCCCTCCAATGCTGGCGAATGTGGTGTCCACAGCACCTTGACCAGCAGTGCTACCTCCAAAAACAATTGTGCCGCCGTTGCCTGCCGCATAAACTCCGTTCGTGGGGTTTTCGCCGACGAACAGATTCCCGAGCGTTGAACTCTTGGTGCTTCGCGTGTTAATGACACCTTGGACGAGAGTGTCTCCTGTGATGTCCACTGCCCCAACCACCATCAGTCCATAATTCGAGCTTGCACCTATGGAGGAGAAGTAGCCTGCGACCAAATTGTTGTTTGCTCCTCCTGTCAGGACGCTCCTTATCCCATAAACTGTCCCAGTGTTGTCGGGTGGGGAGATGGCAATGTGCAGGCTTCCCGCCGAGTTAATCTTCGCCAGCACAGTTCCGCTGCTGTTCTGCACTTCCAGTGCGTTCGCCGTTGCCGAGGCTGCGAGTTTGATTATTGAACCAATGGTTCCTGCTGCTCCAGCGTTGACCTGCAACTGTGCGCCGGGAGACGCCGTGCCGATGCCGACTTTGCGCGTGCTTCCATCAAAAAATGCTATCGCGTTTTGTTTACCATCAAAAACAGTCAAGCTTCTGAACCGAGTAGTGCCGCCATTATATCCGGTATAGTTTATGCCACCCGAATTACCAGAAGTTGTATCAGCATCTAGCCCATAATCAAAATTTAATTGATTGCGGTTACCTATATATATACCGTATCCTGACTGGTCGGTTACTTTTAATGGAATTGGAACAGTGGGGAAACTGCTGGAAATATCCAACTTCGCCCCCGGACTCGTCGTCCCGATGCCGACGTTGCCCGTCGCCGCAGATATTACAAGCCGCCTTAAAGCTGCCGCCTCATCGTGGATGTAGAATTGGGCGTCGTCAGTTCCGAGCCGGTAATGCTTAGTGCCGCCATTAAAATTCAGTTTCAGATAAGGCCCACCGCCGCCTTGCCCGATAGTAAAGATGCCAGACGAAAGGCCATTGGAACCAGAAAATGAGCCATCAGCACCAACCTGAAAGTATGCGTTTCCAACAGAGTCCTCCACCGCGAATACCGGAGCAACGACTTGGGCGACTGCTGACCTTCGCACCAATAAACCTTTACCATTAAACGAGCCATCTTGAGTTATAAAAACAGAGGCTTCACTGGCAGCTACTGGTGTGTTAACACTAAGTTTATTTCCCGGACTCGTCGTGCCGATGCCGACGTTTCCTGCATGATACATCTTTGCATTAGCATCAACGGAGTAAATGCTGAATGGCAGATTGGTCTGTGTGCCTGCTGTTTGAGAGCCTATGTAGAGGCCATAGGTGTCCGTTATGGTTCCACCGCTACTTAGGGCACTAATGTGGATTGCACGCCTGTCGGCGGTTGTTCCTCCAACGCTGGTGGAGCGATTTGCGGCGATGTGGAGGCCGGTTTGATTAGTGACTCCGCTAGATGCTTGGGCCGAAGCATTGACTATTGCTCCTACCAAAGTGGTAACGGCTCCCGCGCCCAAGGCTTGTGCTGCCAAGGAATAGGTTCCGTAACAATTTTGGAGGGTGCCAGTTCCATAGTGGTAGTTATACATCAACGAGGCATAAACCGCGTTGAGATTTTCACTATTGGTCGCAGGCACAACCGTTTGAATCCACTTGCCGTAGTAATTGTGTGAGCCGCCAGTCCCCAGTGTGGCCGCCACTGTCACCATTTCAACAAGACCTGTGCTGGTGCTATTTGTTACTGGGCCTGTGATTGTGTAATTCAGCTTTGTGATGGCTGCACGGGTATTTCCCAAAAGGTCAACAAAAGAGGTTGGGATGGCTGACTGTGTAAGCGGGAGGTAATCAGTCGCGGCAGCCGTAGCTATTGTGCCGAGGCCAAGCGCAGTCCTCGCACCAGAATCAGTGGAGGCATTCGTGCCGCCGTTGGCTATGGGGAGGACACCCGTTACCTTGGTGGTGAGGTCTATAGAACCGGCCAACTGCGCGTTGGTGATGGTTCCGGTCAGGAGCGTGGTCGGGATTTCCCCTGCGGAGAGAGTGCCCACGGTGGAGATGTCCGTCCCTACCAGCTTGCTCGCTGCAATGCTCCCTGCGAGGTCGGCATCGAGAATCTCACCCGTAAGCACCAACTTTGAGTAGGCGATGGAACCCTCCAGCATCGCATTCGTAACCTTCAACGCACCAATGGTGGTCGCGTTTCCAACAGAGGTAACGTCACCAGTAAGGTTGGCGTTAGTAGTGACATTTCCGGCAGTTAGTCCTGAAGCTGTTCCGGTGAGGTTGGTTGCTGTGCCGCCAGATGGGGTGCCGAGTGCGCCACCGGAAAATAGCAGCGTGCTGCTCGCGTCCGGCAGGGTGAAAATCTTAGTGCTGGTGATTGGGCCTGTGAATTGAACGAAGTCACTGCCAGCAGCAAGTGCGGTGAGGGCGGCATCTAAAGGCTGTTTTGCATCAAGTGCCGACTGCAATCCAGAGGTTTTGGCGATGGACAGCGCAGCATCGGCAATGGCCGTAGCCCCATCGGCGGTGCTGGTCACAACGCCTGAGTGATTCGGGTGGACGTAGAGGTTAGCCCCAGTTGCAATGCCGTCTAATTTGGTCATGGCCGCAGCCGTCATGTGGCCCGCTACGGCTGCTGTGGCGGCTGGAATGCTGATGGCTGGTGTAGTGCCGCCGGAGGAGACGACGGGGGCGGTGCCAGTAACACCTGTCACCGCGTCGCCGACATAGAGGATATTGCCGTCAGAAACGGCGGTATCGAATTGAGCCTTCGTGCCGGTGATGCCAACAATCGTTGTCTGGTCGCCTGAGTTTGTTCCAGTCAAGCCGAGGTCAGTCTTCAGCGTAGCCAGCGTGTTCACTTCAGGCGCACCCGCGTTTGCCGTCTTGCGATAGAAGACGCTCGCCGTCGCTACATCTGCCATCTTCGCCAAGCTCACCGCTGAGTTTGCAATGGTGGTTGCCACAGCCCCGGCAACGGTCGTTACATCCCCCGTAAGGGCTGGCATCCGTGCCGCAGGCAGCGTTCCAGAAGCGATGTTCGTCGCGTTGAGGGCGGTGAGGTTCACGCCGCTGAGAGCAGGCAACGTCGCCGGGAAGCGTGCATCTGCCAACGTGCCAGTGACGTGCGTGCCGCTCAGGTTGACAGCAGCGGCGGTGATGACTTGAGCGGAAATGCTCAGGTAGTTTTCGCCCGCCAGCGTCACGTCGCCCGTGTTTGTGTTAGAGGATGTCCCGCTGAAAGTTCCGCTCTGTGTTGCAAGCGTGCCGAGGCCAAGGTTGCTTCGTGCCGAGCTTGCGCTTGCCACGTCACTCAAGTTGTTCGCCGACAGCAGTGCGCCAACGAGGTTGTGTTCAAGTATGAACCAACTCGCGCCCACCGCCGACTGCGTGCCTCCGGCGTTGTCAGTCTGGCAAATGTATGTGTCTCCTATGTCAACGACTATCCCGCTCGCTCCGCCAATCTTTCCCGCAACTGTAACGTAGTAAGTGTCGCCCACGCTGCCTGCCGGGTAGTATGGATTGGTCGAGCAGTCTGCGCTCCCTTTCAGTTCCAGCAGTCCCGTCACGGCAAGGCTCACCGCCGCGCCCACGAAGGCCGTCGTAGCGATTTGAGTCGTGTTAGTGCCTCCGATAGCCGTAGGAGCGGTCGGGGTTCCTGTGAAGGTTCCACCGTTTATAGTCGGTGACGTGAGCGTTAGTCCTGCAACTGTGGCAGCGGTTGCGCCGAGTGAGACTGCGGTTGAGCCAATCGTGACTGCGCTGTTGGAAAGTTTTGCGTTGGCAATCGAACCGTCGAGCATTGAGTTGGTGACTTTTCCTGCTCCAATGGCTGTGACGCCTGCGTTCGTGATGGTCACGTCACCAGAAACGGCTACTGAAGCAGCGACGTTGCTCCCGCTGCCAACTAAAATGTTGGCTGAAGTGAGAGCGGTTCCAACGGGGGTGCGGGCGTCTGATAGGCGCGAGTCGTTGCCCACGCAAGCCGTAGCTCCACTTGTTCCAAAGCCGGGGAATGTGATAATACCGCTGTAAAGCGAGTTCGCCGAATTGTCGCCTGTGTTTGTGCCGGAGGATGTGCCGCTGAAGTTGCCGTTGATGTCCGAGTTGCCGGACACGGTCAGTTCACGGTTGGCGTTTCCGAGGAACACCGCCAGCTTTCGATGTCCGGTGAGCGTTTCATCGCTTCCAATTTGAAGGTCGAAGCTGGCTGCACTAGAGCGTATGTCCAAACGCCTTACCCACGTTCTCAAGGCGGTGACTTCCATCGCCTCAATTGGGGCGTTGTCTGCGGTTCCTGAACTGGAGCCGGGCGCAGCAGAAAAGGCGAGTCCACTGACGCCCGTGCCTGTCGAGATTCCGCCGGACAAGGTCAGCCAGCCGCCGTGCTTGTTCGTCGCGCCGTTGCTCGCGCCACCGGCCTTCATGGTGAGCGAGTTTCCAGCCGTGTCGCTGGTGGTGTGGCGATTCATCCCAACTGTTTTTGCAGCGTTGCCGCCGAACGCCAGAGAGGAGCGCAGCCAGATGTCTTGCTCCGTCGTGCCGTCTTGCCCGTAGGCGGTCAACCAGCCCGCCTGCCAGTTCAACTCGTAGTCAATGGAGCAACGAAGCGAAATTCCCTTGTTGGCCCCGATTCCGAGGTCTGTAGTTCCCATCATTAGCCGCGAGCCATTCTGAAAAACGATTCCCGTCGGCTTTACTAACAGGTGGTTTGCCCCGTCATAAGTATCTATGCCGTCGAAAATCACCATCGTCCCCTTGGAATGGTCGGCGGATAGTTGCACGCCAAGTCCCCAACCCGAAAGCTCGGAGTCGTGGCCGCCAGTGGATTCGGCTATAGTGACCGATGCGTCGGCGGCCATTGCACCGCCTGAAAGTTTTAGGTATCTTGCATCACCAAGGCTGTTGAAGTCGGTGATTCCGTATCCGCTGATGGTGGTGGGCGTGCCAGTGAGAGTTGCCCACGCCTGCGTGCCTGTGTGGTTTGCGCGGTCAAGCAGGTTCCCCACAGTGCTGCCTCCGTCCGACACCAGCTTGCCGGTGGTTCCATTAAAAACCACAACCCGAAGATTTACTGCCGATGAAGGCCCAACAATGTCTCCGGCCCCGTCGCCGGTTGCCCAAACACCATCACCACGGAGGTATGTGTTTGATGTCGGCGTCCCAGTGCCAAGTCGCGCCACGGCAATCACTCCGCTCACAACGTCCGCAGCCGCGTGCGTGTGGCTTGCTGCCGCAAAATCACCAGCGGCATTGAGTGCGGCACTGCCAAGGCCCAAGGTCGTTCTCGCAGCCGTCGCGCTCGTCAGGTCGGAGAGATTGTTTGCAGCCGCAAGGTAGCTCGAAGTCGCCGCCGTTGCGATTGTGCCGAGTCCAAGATTGGTTCGCGCCGTGGACGCACTTGCCAAATCTGAAAGGTTGTTAGTTACCGCAAGGTAGCTGGAAGCCGCTGCCACCGCTATCGTTCCGAGTCCAAGGTTTGTCCGAGCCGTGGACGCGCTCGCCAAGTTAGAAAGATTGTTTGCCGCTGACAAATAATCCTCCGCCGCCGCCCTAGCCATCGTTCCGAGTCCAAGGTTTGTCCTCGCATCTGACGCGCTGGTTGCACCAGTGCCGCCTTTAGCTATCGCAATCGCTGTTGCAGACCAAACTCCGGTTAAAACAGTGCCAAGCGTTGCAACTTGCGTTGTGCCAGTCCAAGTCGAAAGTGCGGTGTTTTCAACATCGCTAAGGCTCAGGTCGCTTTTGGTGAGCGATACTGCCCCGATGTAGCCGTTGACCGACGAAACTTTGTCGGTGTTGTCCACCTTCTGCCAAGTTGATCCGCTGAAGATAATCCAGTCGCCGACAGACCAATCGCTCTCGCCGTCAATCGTGGTGGCTCCAGCAACCGATACCTTGTAGTAGTAACCTGCCGTTCCGGTTGCTGAAACGATGGCCGGGCTGTTCGTGTTGGCGTTCCAAGCTCCACGGTAGTTCAAACCGCCAAGTGCCGCCGCTGGCAACTGAGCCGTCGCAATTTTACCGTCAGCGTCAAGCCCGCATAGACCGCCAGCCACATTCCTTTGAGCCTCCGCTGGAAACTGAACCGATAAAACCTTCCCGTCGCTGTCGAGTCCGCAAATGCCACCAGCCACATTACGCTTCGCGTCAATGCGGGCATCAGCCTGCGTTGAAAAATCAAAAATCTGCCTAGCGAGCGGTTTGGTTTCAGCCATATTACGCCTTCACATAGTCAATTTTAGGAGCATCGCCAATTAGCGGAGCAGTTGAAAAAACAATGCCGCTGGTTCCTGACTCTGAATAGCTTCCTGCAACTCTTGACTGCCGAATTCCACGGATATAGACCGCCGTTGAACCTGCCTTGAAGTCGTAAGCCGTGGTGTAAATCGTGTTTGAACCGTCAACCGTTCCCGTCACAAGCTCGTCCGTCACCAGAGTCCCGTTTTCACCGGATTCAATTAGGACGCCACGATAATTCATCACTAGCCCCTTGGCGTCGGTGAGTCCAATCAAGACCGGCTTGGATACCTGACCATCCGCCGCCGGTTCCGTGGTGGTAATAAACCCCGCTATATCCTCCGAAAGAAAGTAAACCGTTCCAGACTCAAGACCGGACACGCCACGAAGCAATCCGCCGTTGCGAACCAAGATAAAATCGTTTCCATCAACGCGCTCCACAATCCCGACAGCCTCCGCGTTCACAACAGAGTTCGCTTGCGCCTTTACGTAATTTGCTCCGTCAAACCGCACCACATTCATCGCCGTCAACCCGTGACCGGCCTGCGTCACTGTCTGCCGGTCGCTAAAGTAGCGGGCGTCCAACTCATCCGCTGAAAGGTAAATGTCGCCTCGCAAAACCGCCGTAACCAGTGCGGCGGGAGTTCCGTGAAGCGTGATGGTTCCGCCCTGAGCGTCCAGCACGCCGCTTGCGGTCAACGTCTCAGCCCCGTTCGTAACGGTGACCTCATTCGCTCCAAAGGCGATGCGATACGCCTTACCCATCGTCACCGAAACCGCGTAGTCTCCCGCGCCGTCATACACTGCCCCAACTCCAATCAGGTTCCCGCCTTGAACCGGATAGTCAGAGTCTTTTGGGGTGCCGGGGTTAAAAACTGTGACGGTTGCGTAACCAGCAATAATCCACTTTCCAGACGTAGTGCGAAGCGAGCAAACGAGGAAGTAGCTTACGCTCACTTCACTTCCTAAATCAAAGTTTGTTTCGCTGTGTGGAAACTCAAAAACGCAGTGTTGAGCTATCCCGGCCTGCCAGTCCGCCAGCGTAACGGTTCCAACAATTCCACTAGCATCAACGGAGGCTGTCGCCAGCGCAGCCCCAGAGCGATTTGAAGTCGGCATGATTTCGATTTTAGCCGACTCGTAAATCGAAGCGTCAACCATCGCGTCGTTGAATGAGAAGCCGCATTCAAAACGCCAGTCGGTCTGCCGCCACAAATCAACCCCCTTGCGCGTAATCTCATCACGACTGTCCGCGACGCTGTTCATTGAGAACATCAACCGAACTCTCTCACTGGTGTAAAATGGGGCTGGCATAGTTATTTGGGGTCAGGGATGAGAACCGAACTTGACGGTTTCCCGCCAACAAATGCAAAAGTGGAGATGGTGGTTGCTCCAATAATTTTAACTTGAGTGTTCGTGAAGCCGCCTTTGATGTAAGCCCACTGAGAGCCATTCGGAGCGTCATCCACATTTCCCTTCCATAAGACTCCAACTCCAGACGTGCCAACCGCAAGCAGCATCGCGTGCGTGTTCGCGTCGGCTCCGGTGGCGTGAAGTTTTGTTACCACAAAGCCAATTTCGCTTTGATGGTTTCCACGGTTGAAAACCTTAACTTCGCTGGCGTAAGTCGGCTGGAAAATATCCAGCACGTTCTTTCCACCAACTCCGGTCAGTTGCAGGGCGTCAGCGTTGCCGCAGATTTCAAGCTCCGCAGTAGTTGGCGGAGTAGCTGAACTGGTCGCATATCTGAACAAGACAAGCACACACGCAGGCTGTTGTTAAGTTTACACTGTCCCTATGACGAACAGTGGATCGGGAAGACCAGCGGTGAAATTCCGCGTTGCCACAAACGAGAGTCCGCCGATGCGAGGCGTTGCCGCGCCGAACGCCATGCCGCCCTGCTTAATGGCAGCTTTGGTGATCGTCACTTTGGGGTCGCCAGCTACGTAGCCTCCAATTACAAGGTCGTTACCAGCAGCAGAAAAGCTTCCGCCGCGCTTTGTAGTGGTTTCCTGAAGCCCGGTTGCGACAAGAAGCTGCGCCTCCGTTAAGCCAAGCGGCATACAGCTTGCCGACGCATTCAAGTCGGCGAAAACCATGTCTACCACACCCAGTTCGTCCGTCTCAATCGGCTTCAAGGACATATCGAAGCTCACTTTGAACCCGTTGGATGAATTGAAATTAGTAAAACCGGCCACCGTTCCCCACGTCGCTTGGTAGCCAACGGTTTTAATGTCGGTGAGCAATAGGGTGCCAAGGTCGGCATCAGTGAACGCGCCTGCGGCTATTGTCATCAAGTTGTTGGCATCGTTCCAGTCCGTGTTGTCTTCACCGATTCCAGTGAACGTGACCGAGCCGATAGAAGTCTTCGTAGCGGACAACTCCAAGTCAGGCATTTTGGTGATAGCGGCGGACTTGAGCGTAATCACAGTGCCAGCAAGCGTGTTAATGACTAGCGGAAAGTCCGTGCCTGAGTTGGGCGTGGCGTAACTGGCCGGGTGGAAGATTGATTTTCCGAGCCGCATTGCAGAGAACGGCCAAAGCACGTTAATGAAGTCTGTCGTAAGCGCACCAACCGGGGTGAACGAAACCTCTACCTTGCGGGCGGTAATACGCTCGTCCAGCTTGCCGTGCGCGGAGGACTCCACGTTGAACGTGTCAAGCGAAGTGGAAAGCTGAATGTCATCCTTGGCGAAAAACTTCTGGCCGCGATACGTGACCATCGCTGGCCCTTTGATGATATTATTGCGGATAATTGGCATATTTTTTTTAGTTAAGTGAACACTGCACGAACAACATCGCTTGCAATCCAGCCTGCTTTGAACGCGCAAGCTCGTATGCTTTTTGAGTTCGTAACAGAAAAAGGAACGCTGTAAAGAGAAGAGTTCACATTCCCGGCATAGGGATGCGAGCCGTCCATAGTGTAATAAATTGCCGCCCCGGACGTGCTACAAGTCAGCGTCACGGTCTGAGGTGCAGCCCCCTCTTTTGGACTGGCTACCGGCTGCGACACTTTTAGGTAGGGTTCGCTGTCCGCTTCGTCCGTCTCAAACCTTACCTCGAAAGCGACTGGGGCCAAAGGGTCGTCCACAGGGATGATGCAACTCGACAGCGGTCGGAACGGCTGGCCGAAGCCATGCGGGCGGAAACCTGCAAGCAAGTCGAACAGTCGGCGCACGATAGCCGTAGCTGACATCAGTGTGCCGGTTGCGCCTTGATTCACCACTGGGTCTTCCAGCACGCGAAAGGCAAGCCCGATGGTCAATGGCGCACCCGGAACCCCAATCAGTCCGGGGTCTAGCTTCGCCGTCGGGGCCAGCACGATGATGCACGCGCCCACCTTGCTGCCGCGCTCGTTAAACGTGCCGAGCGAGGAAACCACATCATTCAGAATGTCGCCTTTGCGCTGATTGATGACCGCCACCTGAGCAAGTCCGGCGTCAGCAACTACCCGGTAGTAGCCTTCATCTTGAAGATTTGTAATGCTGTCACTCATGCTAACGCCTTCCCAACTGCATCGTTAATTACTTCTTCAAACCGGTCAGCAGACGGCACCACTGCCGGGTCGCCAGCCTGTCGGACTGACTCTTTCATCACGAACATTCGCCTACCTGTCATTGGTTCAGCCAAGGCCACCATGCGTGGGCTGCCGTTGATGTAGCGGATGACCGGCTCAAGATTCATGCTGCGCGGTGACTTGCCGTGCGCAAGGGCGTCAACCGGGATAGCGAGGTAGCGGCCATTTTTCGCAGTGATTACACCGCCGTAAATCCGCTGATTCACGCCCGGCCCGGTCGTCGTGACTCTTGCCCCCTCCTGCGTTTCAGAGGCCACCGTGTTTCCAGCGAGCTTTTGGTAATAACCAGTCGTAGTCCCGCCCAACTTGTTTGGGTGCGAGCCTCCGTAGCTGACCAAGTGCTGCTTTATCTCATCCCTAACTGCCTTCGCTGCAATCATCGCAACCGCCTTCGGATTGAGCTTAGATTTGACGCGCTCAATCTCGGCGAGAATGTCACCCTTGATGGTGATGGTGGTCACGATAACTACACTGTTCGCGGCCCGAACTTGGCATCCAACTCTTTCAGATACGCCTCCATCTCCGGTGACTGCTCCCACACCGTCCCGTCATCCGGCACAAGGCGGCGGTCAACATCCTTCGGAAACTGCGTGAAGCTCGCTACGTCATTCGGCGTTGGCAACAATTCGACAGCCCGCGCCGGGTCATCCATCGGCACCACGGACAGATTGTAGTTTCCGCACAGCCTGATAAGGCTGTCGCAGAACAACTCCGGCTCGTCGGTGATGTCCACGCTCCGCTCGCTCTCCGGGTCAAAAAAGTCCTGCTTGACGACCATTTCCGTCGCGGCGGTGTCCGTCCAGCGCATCCTGCCGTCCGGCAGAAACTCAATCTCACCAGCCCAAATTCTCGCCTGTGTTTCACGCGAAAACTCCTGAATTTGAATGTGACGGCTCATGGTGCTCTCAGTCTAGCAAGGAAATTATCCGCATCTTTCGTCCCATGCGCCGACTTGCGCATCGCCTTGAAAAAAGTCGGGTTTGCGCCGCCGCTGGCATGAAGCATGGGTTGCAGATTAGCCGCACGCTGTTTCATTGTCGAGACTGAACCGGGCAACAATCCATGCGTTGCTCCAAAGGTGTCAAGCCACGTTGCGAATTCTGGAGAATTTACTTTTCTTGAAAGCTCTGAAACTCTCCGGTCTGCCGCTGCATCCATCTGAACCTCGTGCGCAAAAACCATCGCCGTAGAGACGTTGCCCCCAACAAGCCCGGTGTGCTCGTAGGTGTGGTGGCTCTCTGGCAACGTCAATCCGTGGTCAATTGGATGAAGCCTTCCAACCTTGTCAACCATCATGTTGCCACTATGTCGGTCAGTGTTTCCAGTGATGTAGTCAAGCACTGCCAACTCCGCCAACCTAGACTTGTCATTATCCCAAAGTTTCGGCCAAAACTTCTTTGCGCGAACCTCATCCCCGTAAGCGTTTTTGGTAGGCACTGAATCAGGATCGAAGTCAATCAACGATTGCAGTGAGCCTTTCTTGCCGTCCACTATCACCATCGCTGTTATGGAATGCTCAATCCCAAGTTGTTTTGCAATATCGTAGGAGGCAACCTCACGCTTCGCGCCGCTAACTGCACGATCATCAATGTTCGATCTGGCACCCTTACCTTCACCCGATTCCGGCTTGAAGACGCCTTTCGTAACGGTTCCGTCGGCTGCGGTAGCCTTCAGAATGAAAGACTGGCTGTAGTTTTGCCTGCCGCCCAACTTGTCCAATTTTCTTGTGGTTGAAGTTGCAATATCGCCCGCCACTTTCTGCTGTTCGGCGTGAATGTTGGATTGGAAATTTCCGGGTGTGACTGGCGCAATTGGCTGCGCTGCCGGGGCGGCTTGGGCTACGGGGGCCACGGGGCGCATCGAATTTCGCTCCATGTGCGCTATCACGTCCTGCTGCCACCTTTTAATCCGTGGGGCAGCACCGTTCAGATTCACGCCGCGCACAGCAGCCACGTCGTTGCGATAAATCGCCTGATTGATTGCGGCGATTCCAGCCCTTCCGATTGGTGCGTGTGCCTGTGGCCTAATGACTGGCGCACGCGGTGGCAGATGTTGCGCCGCTGCTTGCCGTGCAATAATCGCCGCTTGGCCTCGCAACGGGCCAGCCGCCGGGGGTTGCACTGCTGCCTGCCGTGCGATGTCCGCCGCGATTTTAGCGTCACGGACGGCCTGTGCGTTGGCTTCGGCGGCACGGGCGTTGTGTTCGGCCACAATGACCGCCCGGCGGGCGTCCTCTGGCGACGGAACTGGCAATGGGGCCGGTCGCTGAATCGCCGGGCGTGCGGCCTGCGGCGGTGGAGCCGTGTCCGGTCTGCCGGGGAGCGCACGGCGAGGGGGCCACTCGGCTGACATCGGATTCGGTTTCTCAACATCCGCCACCCGTTGCAGCCTGCCGCCGACCTTGGCGTAGTGCTTCCTGCCAAACTTGGGTATCTTCCCAATATCGCCTTGATTACCAGCCCCAGCCCCGACGTGGCACTTCAGGTCGCCTGCGATGAATCCGTCGCCGCACGCCTTACCACCACGCACACGGGCGTTTGCCAGCGTGCGTGCCGTGCGAACAATCTCGGCGTATGCTTGGTTGAGCATTTTTTGGAAATTAACTAAGCCGCTTGCCATGTCAATAGCGATGCTTTTTAGTTTGCGGCAACTATGTCACCATGCGACTGACTCTTGCAGCCGCCCATGTTTGCCCCGCGTCTCCGCCCCACAATGCCCACGCAATGCGGCCTGCGGAGGGAAAGCCATCTTCATTAGGCGTAAAACCTTGCCCCTTTTTATCAACTTCGTGTCGCGCAAAAAACGAGTGCATCCGCTTAACGGTGTCGTCGGAAAGATTTGATTCGTTGCTAATGTCCCTAGCGCGAGCAACCCCGACCTCGGTTCCTCCTCGGTTGTGTTCTCTGCGCCAAGCCAGACCGCGAGCGGCTTCCTCAATCATGTCTTTGCTCGGCTTGTTCTGAGATTTCTCAAACTCGGCAGAGTTGTTGAATGACTCGCCGCACGGTTGCCCGCTGTTCGCCAAGGCAACCGGCCCGTCGCACGCCGCCATCAATTCATCGAAGCTGAACTTGCCACGGTTCCGTAGCTGAACGTCCCGCTCAGTGACGCCGCCGACCAAGTTCTTAACCTGCTTGGCGAAGTGCAACATCTCGTCGAATCCGCGACTCGCCGCGTCCTTGATTGAGTCGTAGCTGTTGTGGAACATGGCTTTTGGAATCTCGTCCACGACCTCTAGCAGCGTCGCCCTGAACGTCTTCTCCATCTCTGGAATGGTGAACGTCTTTTGATGCTCGGCCAGCACTGCCTCTGGATTCTGTTCGTAGGCGAACCTCGCCCCGGCCCGCGTGTTCTTGCTCGCCACGACCATGAAAACCCGCTGCGTGCCGCTGGCGTCCTTTGCCTTGAACGTGACCGCCGCCATTCTGGCTGTCTCAGGCACGTCCACTCCGAGTTTGTCGCCCTGACCGGCGTGGCACTCTTTGTCCGCTGCTATGAAGCTGTCACCGCACGCCTTACCACCACGCACACGGGCGTTTGCCAGCGTGCGTGCCGTGCGAACAATCTGGGCGTATGCTTGGTTGAGCATTTTTCGGGAAAGTAATTAGGATTGCTGCGATGTAAACGCGAGTTCCGGGTGTTCGTCCGGCTCGTCAGCGCGATTCTTCATCGCCTCCGATTCTTCGAGAATCTTGGCACGAACCTGCTCCGGCGTGACCTCAAAGTTTTTTTCCAGCACCCAATCACGGACGGACGCCTTGACCGCCCCGATTTGAGTCCCCTTGAGCTTGGGAGCCGCAGCCATAATGTCCTTGCCGGTGAACACGGCTGAGAGCCGCTTTTCCATCTCCTCTTTCTTGCCGAACTGCTCAACCAAGCGGTCGGCACGGCCCATCTTTTTCTCGAAATCCTCCGCCTTGAACAGCGCACCACGGGACGCTTCATCGCTGCGCATGACCTCTCGCAGCAGCGGCCAGTTCTTCTCCTGCCGGAACCGCAGCGCGAGCCTGTCGCTCACCGCGTCGAAGTTGTGGCCGACCATGTGGTGTTCCACCGCCAGCGCAATCGCCTCTTTCTGCTCGTTGCTGAACTTCAACCGTGCGGCTGCCTTCTCCAAGAGCGGGATGCCAGCGGCCTCGTGCGCGATGTAGGTCGGCTGGCCGTCCTTCTCACCACGGGTGGTGGCCTTGCCGATGTCGTGAAGCAGAATGGCGACGTTCGTTGTCGCATCATTGGTGTTGCTGGCCTTGACCGCCTCCAAGACGTGCTCATACACGCCGCCCTCCGGGTGGTGCTTCGGGTTGTGCGGCAGTCCACGCATCGCCGCCACCTCTGGCAGCGTGTGCTCCAGCAGCCCGGCCTCGCTCATCACCGACACGAACTTCGCCAGCGACTTGCCGTTGTCCGCCGCCTTGAACACCTCGTCACGGATGCGCTCGCCGGAAATCGTGGCGACTGACGGAGCCAGTTTCTTCATGGCGTCCATCGTCTTCGCTTCAATGTCGAAGCCCAGCCGACCGGCGAACCTCGCCGCCCGAATCATCCGCAACGGGTCTTCAGTGAACCTTGCCTCCGGGTCGCCGACGGCGCGAATCACCTTGGCTTCTATGTCGGCTTTGCCGTTCTGCGGGTCAACCAAGTTGCCTGCGGCGTCCATCGCCATCGCATTGATGGTAAAGTCACGACGCTTCGAGTCTTCATCGAAGCTGCCCGCCGCCGTGACAGAATCCGGCCTGCGCTGGTCGGTGTAAGCCCCGTCCGTGCGGAACTGTGCGACCTCGAATGTGTGGCCCTCATGTGGAATCGCCACAATGCCAAAGTCTGCGCTGTTGCCGATTTCGTGCGAGCGGAAAGCGGACTGCAACTTCGCTGCGGGCAGCGGCGTCGCAATGTCGAAGTCCTTCGGCGTCTTGCCCATCACCATGTCTCTGACCGCGCCGCCGACAATGAGCGGATTCGTGCCGGGGAACTGCCGTTCAATCTCACCGAGGATGGACACGGCAGCCTTGGCCTGCGGGTTCGACTCAGCCATCTCTTTCAATCCGCCGCCTTCCTTGGGTGCGAACTTGCCGTCGGCGGCGCGAGGGTGAAGCGACTCCTCAAACTCGCCGGAGTTACTGATTTTGTTGCTCGACTTGTTGAACCGTTTAGAGAGCGGGATGACGTTGCCTTGGTCGTCGCGGGTGATGGGGTCGGCGGATTTGATTTGGGAGGGGCTGAAGACGACAGTGACATTGCTCGTGGCTGTCTGCCCCCCTTCGACTACGTTGCTTACCTTGAGAGAATCATGCCCGCGAGTTTGGGCAATGCCTGCGATGTCTCCTATGTCGCTGCGAGTATTGCCGTAGGTTACATCATACCACTGGGAGCCTTTTGCATCGACTGACAGCGGGTTATTAGTTTTAAGAAACACCTCCATTTGTGGCAGGTCGTTCACCGGAGAGTCTGCAAAGTATATCCCGTCACCTACGTCGTTTGAAAATTCAGTGAACTTCTTATCTGTCCCGTGATAAGCCTTGGTGCCATACCCCGCCGCCTTCGCCGCCTCATCCACCATCTTCTGAGCCGTGAACGTGTCGCCCGACGCCACCGCGCCTGCGTAGGCCGCGTCCTGCTCAGGTGTGACCCCCACATGGCAAGTGTCGCCGGACTCAATAAAGCTCTCGCCGCAGGGCTGGCCGCTGTTGCTGATTTTGTTGCTCGCCCTGTTGAACCGTTTAGAAAGTGGGATGACGTTGCCAGCGGAGTCGAACACAACAGGTGAAGACGACTTTATCCTAGCGGAGTCGAAAACAGCTATCTCCCTGCTGCGAGTTTTCACTTCACCAAGCCCACCAGCCGTCATATATCCACTGACAGAATTGAATCCTTTTCTTATTAAGTCATCAATGTCTCTGCTAGATATGTTACTTGAAGACCTTATCCCGTCTTTAACTGTTGCCGTTCGCCCCAAGTTGACAAAGTATTTTACAGGCTTCATCATACCAACACCAATGTCTGTGAACTTCAAAAGCCTGTTTGAATCTTCAACCGTCGGTGTTAGATAGACTGCTTTCCTATACGTTGTTTTTCCAACGCCTTCAGATGGCTTGTAGTCGTCCGGCAACTTGCCAGCGTCAACCGCCTTGACCCAAGCATCGGCCCCGTGCTTGGCCGCAAAGTCACCCCAAACCTCATTCTCAATCGAAAGCGGTGTCCGTGGATACTCGGTTTGAAAAACCTCAATCGGCGACCCATTTCTGGTTCGATGGTAGGCAACCGTGTAGCCAGCCGCCTTCGCCGCATCGTCCACCATCTTCTGAGCGGTCACAGTGTCACCCGCCGCCACCGCACCCGTATAGGCTGCGTCCTGCTCCGGCGTAACTCCGACGTGGCAAGTGTCTCCGGCTTCGATGAATGAATCACCGCACGGCTGGCCGCTGTTGCTGATGTTCCTGTCGCCCTTACTCCATGTGCCACGGTTGAATGCCGATTTAATCTGTTCAGGACGCAATGCGATGTAACTTGTGCCTTTGGACTCGCCCTTGTTATCGTAAATAACACCGTCGTAACCAATGCTGTTGAGCCACTTCACGTTCACGAGCCATCGCCCCTTGCTGCCATAGGTCGAGTTCTCGTTCAGTTCATCAATCCATTCTTTGTGTTTGGATTTAGAGATTACCCCTTCGTTGAACATCTTGTTGTGAACATTGTGCCAATCAAAATCATCCAGCCTTAGTGGGTTTTTTATGCTGATATAAACAGGCTTTATGTTCGCGCCTTCGGCGTAGGCTGGGTTTTCGTATCCTTGAAAGAATCGGCTTCTAAAGTTGTAATTTATGATGTCGTTTGCCTGCTGTGCCGTTCCGAAATGCGAGCCTAAACCTTCCTTTACCCTTCCAAACTCCGTGAAACCAGCATTGGTTCCGTGATAGACCACAAGCGGCTTCCCGTCCTTATCCACAACCTTCGAGTCTCCGAACCATTCCTTGAACTCAGGCGATTCTGTGCTGGCGGGCCTGAGTGCTGGCGCGGTCTGGCCTTCACCTTCACCAACATGGCACGTTTTGTCTGCGGAGATTGACGACTCACCGCACGGCTTGCCGGTGTTTCTGTTCAGCATCGGTTCGTCACGATTCGCCAGCTTCTTCGGCGCAATGCCCATCTCCTTTGTGAACTTGTTTGCCGCCTTCAACACATCTTTGATGTCCATGTCAATTCGGCGCGTCTTGATTTTTGTGTCGCCGAACTTTCCGTCCTTCGCATCCAGCCCAATCTTCGCCGCCCAGCGGTGGTGCCCATCAATCACATAGCCATCACGCGACACGAAGATGGAGTTCTCATCAAGGCCGACCGCCTTCTGACCCTCCGGCGACATCATAAACGCCACGTTGCTGCCCTTCAACTCGCTCTGCGACGCTTTCAATGAAGAAGCAGGTTGGTCAATGTCTTCGGTCTTGACGCCCTTCTTTAAGAGGCTCTGAACGAACGCTTCGCCGACATTAACCTCGCCCGCTTTATCCTTCGGGAAATTTTTCTCATCGTCCACGGTTGAACCTTTTACCGGAAACCCAGCCAGTTGCGGCATCTCGGAGCGTGGAATCGGCTTACCGTCGTCGCCCTTCAATGACTCGCCGCAGAACAGGTTGGTTCCCGGCACGGACACCTTGCACAGATTCAGGTTTACCTTCTCGCCGCTCTTCTTAGCTTCGTTAGCAAACTTGTGGATTTCCTCAATTGCGGTGTTGACCTCTTTCACGCTTTTCAGAACCACGTCACCACCGCCTTTAAGCGCAGTGACCGCCGCCTTGCCAGCCTCCTCTTCCGCTGTGGCCTTCACCGGCTTCTCCTCAACCGCCTTGACCGCAGCTTCCGGTGCCTTCGGCGATTCAGCCGCCTTGGCCGCTTCCGGCTGTGCGCCAAGATACTCGCCTATCTTGTCGGAAAGTTTGCGCGACGCGCCGATGGCTCGCTGTTGCTGCTGCAAGGCGTGAAGGACTTTCAGTTCCTTCATCTTGTCTGTGTCAGGAAGAGCCTTCGCTGTCTCGACGTGCGCCTTCAACTCGCCAAGCAATTTGCCAACCTCTTCGATGCTTTTCGGCTTCACCATCTTGATTTGGCCGGACGCTGCCATTGTGGACATGGGCTTGGCACCCGCAGAATCCGTCTTGCCCGCCTTATCCGCCTTCGGAGTCGCCGCCACCGCCGCCGTGACCGGCGCATCCTTTGTCGGGGCTGTCTCGCCAATGTGGCACTCCATTTCCTCGCCGATGAATGACTTGCCGCACGCCTTGTTTTCCAGTGTGCCTTCGCTGTTCTCCTTGACCAACTTCGCAATCTGTTCGTGCATCTCCTCTGCGGACACACCACGCGGGAATATAAAGCTCACGCGCCCGCCCGGAGCGGCATTCTGCAAGCGAATCTCCGCCATCTTGCCAAGGTCGAAAATAGCGAGTTCCTTCAACTGCTTGGCCTGCTCCATTGCGCCGCCGACCGCCTTGTGAATCTGAACCACGTCCAAGAAAATCTTGCCGCTCACCTTGTCAAACCAGCCGCCCATGTGCGCCAGAGGGTCTTTCTTCAACGTCTCTGCCGCCCGGTCGAAGAAACCCTTCACCGCCTTGACGGAAAGCTGCTTGGCGTTCAACACCACCTCTAAATGCTTGTAGGCACTGACTGCGAAGCCGGACTTTGGAGACTTGTTCTGAGCCGGTTCGTAGGTGAAGCCGCCTGACTTCCTGAGCTTCGTCACCAACTGCTTTCCCTCTGCGTGTGAGAAGTCACCTTCACGGCACGTCTTGTCATCGGAAATGAAGGACGCACCGCATGGCTTGTTCGACAGCGCATCGTCTTCAATCCACGGTGCGTCGTTGTCCAGTTCTTCGCTGACCGGCTGCGTCGTGTCCTCCATCTTCAACCACGCCTTGAACTCGTCAACCGTCATCGGCGTCACGTCGCCGACCCGCTCTGCACCGCGACCGTCGCTGAATCCCTTATGATATGTGCTGAGTGCGGTGAACAGGTTCGGGAACGCCAGCATGACCTTGTGTTCGTCAAAGTCACCCGTGTTGGCATCCACTTGGTCAATCACAAACACCTTGCTGGAATCGGGTGCGTCGCCGAGATACACGTCAACCTCATCTCCGTCGGCTCCCTCAGTGTCAATGACGTAGCCATACGAAGCTGGCATCACCGTCGCCCAAGTTTCCCCTTCACTGTTCGTCCCACTACGGACGCCGCCCTTGGGATTCTCGACGCTGATTGACAGGCCGTTCCACGTCGCCTCGCCCTTCAGGTAGTTGCCGGACTCTTTCTGCGCATCCGTCGGAGCCGCCGCCACCGTCACCGGCTGGCCTAGCACGGTCGCTGCCACTATGTCGGTGCGGTTGTTGAACTTGCTGTTGTTGCTATTGAACCGCTGGGAAAGCGGAATCACACTGCCAGTATCATCACGAACAACCGCATCACTTCGCTTGAATTTTGAAGTGTCAAAGATTGCAATATGCCTTCCGGTCGCTCCCGGCCCGTCGTGTATCGCCGCCGAGAATCCAGCCTTCAAAAGTCCAGCGGCTACGCTGCCATACCGACGCTCCAGCGAGATAAGCGGCAAAGCGTCAGTCACAGTTCTTCCGAGAAGTGTTCCGACGGCACCCGCAACTTCCGGCGTTATTGGCTTTGTCATGTCAACCACACGACCGCCAACGTAACCGGACGCAACTCGGCCAGAGGCAAGTTGCGCTGGATTCCAAGAGCCTTCCAAGGTCGCATAAATCGCGGGGCCAAGCACCGCTCCTTCCCTTGACTTTGAAATGTCGAAGTCTGCAAAATTAGCATTGGTTCTGTGAACAGCCGGGCCAACCGTATATCCAGCCGCCGCCGCCGCTTCATCCACCATCTTCTGAGCCGTGGCCGTGTCACCAGACTCCACCGCCTTCGCATACGCCGCGTCCTTCTCCGGCGTCACCCCAACATGGCAAGTGTCGCCATCCTCAACAAATCCAGCCCCGCACGGCTGGCCGTTCGTAAGCCGCTCAAACGAGTTTGGAACGCTAACCGCAGGATTAGCCCATTCACTCACCCTGTTCGCCCACGCGCCAGCCTGACGCGCAGGCGGGCCATTCTGGATGAACTCTTTGAACGCAGCACCTCCGGGAAGGACGGATTGCAATACTTGGCGGGTGACTGCCGCCGGAAACCGGGAGCGGTTCAGGAACGCAACCACCTCACGAACCCGCGTAGCGTAAATAACGGAGGGGTTGTGCATTTATAATCCGTCTTGGTCACGAAATGTTCGTTTGCGAGCATCAATTGTCGGCGTGAAAACTTGAGTTGTCTCAGCGTCTAGCACGCTCGGCAAGTCCACCGCAAAATTACAACGTGCCACGTCACGCAGAATCGCCATTGCCTCCCGCGCCGAATTCGCCCGGTGTCCGTTCGGGTCAATCAGCTTGCCAGCGCACCGCTTCTCCACCTCAACCACCAACAGGTCAAGTGTTGCCCCCAGAAGCTTCTCAGGAATCGTGTCATCCGGGCCAAGCCGATTTCGCTGGCACGCCGCAATGTAGCCCCGCACCAAATCTACAACCTGCAACGTCACCGCCGCTACCGGGTCGGCCTGCCCAGCCGCCAATGCCGCCGAACGGAAGGCCGCTAGTTCCGGGCCGCTGATGCGGGTCTTTAACGAGTTTTCAGAAACAAGAATCCAAGCCATAGTGCGAACCGCCGCAGGTCTGCGGCACGGCTCACGCCGTTGGTAACTGCGCCACCGTGGATTTCAAGCGCAAACGGCTGTCTAGGAATTAAATCAGCCGGAATTAAAAAGCGAACTGCACTTCGGACGGTCAACCTGATGCGCAAACACCTTCAACCCGCCACGCTTCGCCTCCTGTATCAGCCCGTCAACATCCTCCCCGCTTCGCACCACAACCAAGGCGTCCGCATACGCAATCATCTGCCGCCGCTGAACTTGAGTCATCCGGTCACTGGCATCGTCTGACGGAAGCCGCCGAACAGGTATCCCGTGTTCCTCTGCCCACTGCTCGCCAAGCGCATCCTCTGCTGCGCAACCCAACACCACTTCCGACACCGCAAACGGATAAGCCATCATCGCCGCAAATACCTCTCGATACTCCGCCACGCCACCACAACCAGCGATGATCGTTCGCATGGTTACGAAACCTCTTAGAATCAGCAACGTGGTCAAGAGGAAACGGTTGAACTTGTGCCGCGTTGACCGTTTCTAAAAAGCAAAAACCCCGGCTCCTTTCGGAAACCGGGGCTTTTGTTGAGATTTTCGCTTAGGAGGTGATGTTCAGTCGGACGGCGGCAGTCGAGTTTGTCACCTTGACATCCTCACTCCAGTCAAACTTGGCGACTTCCACACGCCCGTCGTCGCGGACGTAGCTGCCCGGCACCATGTAGTTGTTGGTGAGGCGGAACGTCTTCATAAACGACGGGTCGCGGCGCGTGGGGTTAGCGCGGCGGGCGAAGATGAGGACGGTGGAATCCAGCACGAAGTTGATGTCTTCGGCGACGCCTTCGGGGGCGTTGTCATACACCATGTAGGACACGCGCACGTCAGGGGAGCCGAGGAACAGCGAGGACGCGGATTCCGGGGTGATGTTCGGGATGGCATTGCCGCCAGCCGTGGTGAAGCGAGCGCGGACGTTCGCCTGATTCTTGAAGATGCGAAACGCAGACGCACCGAACAGGACGCCGACACCCATGAGGGAGCCATACTTCGCGGCCTTGATGACGGCGAGAACATAGGTGTCAATGTCGTTGACGGGGTCGGCGGACGAGTTCCACGTCTTGTCGGTTCCCGCTCCGATGCTGGAGAGCGCGGTATCCACGACAAGCTTTTCGTGGGCGAGGCCCGCGATTTCAGCGACGAGGGTGGCACCCTCTTCGAGCACGGATTCCAGCCCTTCAGCTTCAAGCTCTTCGAGGTTGTCCACAGGGAAGTCGAGGGCGTGCGGGGCGCAATTATAGGTTGCGTCGGCGACGGCGAACGAGAGTTCCGTGGCGCGTCCACCGATGCCACGAAGGGTGGCGGGGATGCGGAAGCGGTTCTTCTCGGTGTATTGCTTGTAGCGGCCAACGCTGGCAGCGACAGGCACGGTGGGGGCGATGAAGTCGGCGACAGGCTGAACGCCTTCCTGAGCCGCGCCTTGCGCGTAATCACGAAGCATCTTGCTCTCACTGACGGATTGGAGACGTGTAGGCATATTTTGTTTTTGCTGGTTGTTTGGATTGACTCGTCAGTATTACTAGATAGTGACGTTGCCGATGTGAACCGGCAACACGTTGACAAGCTGGCCGTCAACGAAATCTTCGAGGGCGATGCCGATAACGGCATAGGTGCCACTGGCACCGGGGATAGCGCGAACCTTGCCCGCGTCGGCGGCGGTCGCCGGGTCAGCGTTCACCAAGCGAACGCCAGCAGCACCAGTGCTCTTGGCCTTCACGCGAACCGAGCCGCCGGAGAAGATGGGGCGAAGGGTGGATTTCTCGCCAGCCCCGGCCCCGTCCTCAACCACGCACAGGGCGTTGTCGGTGATGGCGGCGGGAACAGCGGCGGTCGCGGCACTGGAGGCCGATGCGATGACGACGAGGTAGCCCTCTTTACCGGACAGAGAGGCCGTGCTGTTCACGGCAATCAGGCCCGACTGAGTGTTCGACATTGTGGGGGACATATTTTGGTTTGGTTTGTTCTGATTACGTGGACAGTGAGTTAAATGGAGTTTTTGATGGACAGTTCCGTGCGTGCCTTATGGAAGGCGTCTCGGTGAGCCATACCCTTGTTGGAAAGCTGAATCTCGGTTGTCCGGTTGCGAATCCACGCGCTGTCAGAGGCGGGCATGGTGGCAGCGGAATCGCCGACGATGGATGCCGGGAGAGCGGAACGGTTGCGATTATGCAACGGGGCGGACACGGTGGCGGTGTCAGCCGAAGGAGCAGCGGGAGCCGACTTCAGGCCGGTGAGGAACTTATACGTCGCATCACGGTTGGAAATCAGAGACTCCTTTACGGAGGCGGCGTCGCGGATGACCGACTTGAACGCTTCCACGTCGCGGTTGGCAAGCTCTTCGAGGAGGACAACCGTGCGGTTCTGGAGCGACACAATCCGCTCATTAGAAGCGGTCGTCTCAGCGTTTGCGACAGCGACTTCATCGCGTGCCTTGAGGATGGCATCGTCCATCTGCTCCTTGTAGCCGACCATATCCTTTTGGAAGGATGAGTTAGCCAAAGAGATTTCCTCGTCAGTGGCCGAATTCGCCAGACCGAGCAGACTGATAAGTTGTTCTTTGTGATTCATATATCGCGTTCGTTATTGCGGATGTAATTCAAGCCGCATGGTTGTCAAAACAATTTTAAGAAATTTTTTCACCGTGAAATAGGAGTTAGACCCTTTAGGTTTGGCTCATTAGTCAAAGCTACTGAATCTAGCACCATTGGACGCAACTGGCCGTTGTCAAGTGTTTCGCAATTGCGCTTGAGCCATACTGGCGAGACGAGCCTATACCGCCCGCCGTTGACCGCCTTCTCGCCTACGTCTGTCCATCGCACCTGTCCCCACATACCGTCGTTACGCTTGGCAAGGTTTTCAATCCAGCCGCCCGCCTCCGATGGCTTATCGCCTGACTGAGAGAAGTGGTCAAAGTCCAGCAATGCTCCGGTGAAGTTTTTGTCGCTGGCCTTGCGGGCGGCAAAGTTCGCCACCATAGCGTCCACCGATTTTGCATCAATCAGTTGCACCACGCCGGTTGGATGAGGATGGCTGCCGAACGGTGCAAGGTGAATCCAGCCGTCGGATGGAACACTGAATCGGTTGTTCAGCTTGCTCACGGCTTCAACGCAGATGCCAAGCCGGACTTCGGATGTGTTTCCGTAAATGGTTTTACTCCGCAGCGGATACATCACCTTCACGCCTGACGAGTCTATCCTTTCCTCGTTGCTTTGAAGCGCGACTGGGATTCTCGTCCCCTTCGCGTAGGTGTCCACCCGGTATCCCTGCTTGTATTTTTCGCCTTCGTTAATCGTTCGATGCGTCTCGTCGGTTGTGACAGAGCTTAGAAGCGGGAGTTTCAAAGAGCGGCGGATGAAATCAGGAGTCGGTATCCCGTGGTCGTCTGTCGGAGCACTCACGAACTTGCCATCACTCATGTATTGCCAAACGGGTTGCTTGGTTTCCGGGTTCCACGTTCTGACGGATAAATTAGCCCGGTCAAAATCGGAAATGTCATGCGAACCTTCACCGCCGACATGGCATTGATGACCGTCAGGGATGTGCGAGTCGCCGCACGGCTGCCCGTTCGCCAAAGCCTGCTCACCGCTCAGGCTGTGCATCGGAGCCACCGTGTCGCCCTGTTCCTGTTTCGTAGCGTCTTCCGTAGCAGCGGAATCAATCTCCATCCGGGGAACGGTCTTCTGCCGCTCCCGATACTCACGCTGCTTCGCTGACGCCGTGATGCGGGCCAAACGGTCAGGGGTCAGGTTGTGCTGCCCAACGGCTACCTTCTTGGCGGTGACGTGCTGAGAGACACGGGCACGCGACGGCGCGGCGGTCGTCTTGGTGCTGGCACGGTTGAAGAGTTTGTAGAACATGGGCTACTCGTGCTTTTTTTGCCACTTCTCGCCAGCAATGCGTCGGCGTTCAATCATCTTACGAAATTGTGGTGAGCGAACACGGGCGTCCATCGCTGCCCGCTCTTCAGCGGTTCCAACTTGAACTGGCAGATGTTCGACTTTCACCACCTTATGCAACTTCTCATTGCTCCGCTCAAACGGCCTGCCGAGATAATGCTTCTCCACATCTTCCTTAGTGCCGTTTATTTCTGTGGCGAAACTGTCGCCGCTGTCAAAGTGAACCTTCACGGCCCGGCGTTTGAAAACAGCGTCGTCCACGGAGGCTGGCGTTGCGGATTCTCCGACACGGCACGTCAGACCGGCTGCGATGTGCGAGTCGCCGCAGGGCTGTCCACCGGCACCAGCGTTCACAATCGTTTCGAGCGGTTCTGTGACGGAGCGGTTCTCGTGCTTTTCTTGCCATTTCTTACCAGCAATGCGTCGGCGTTCAATCATCTTGCGAAATTGTGGCGAGCGAACGCGGGCGTCCATCGCGGCCTGTTCAGCCGCAGTTCCAACTTGAACTGCCGATGGGCCGGGACTCGCTGTTGGCGGAGCCGCAACGGGCGCAATGTCACGCGCCTTCTTGCCCTGTTCGTAAAACTGCCGCATCCGCCGAAACGCAATCTCTGTCATTTTGTCTGATTCAATCTCGCCTCGCTCTGTCGGCTCGCCTGTAACGGCGCGGTCGTAGCGGCGTCTCTCGTCCACCGACAAGAACCGCTTGAATGATGAGGCGTTGGCGGGAAGCGCAGCCTCAACCGGGTCGGTATCAATGTCATCGCCGCCAAGCGAAAGATGATGAACACCATCGCCATTACGCCGCGTCTCCCAAGATTTCCTCACACCCTCGCTCGTTCCCGCATTCGCTATCTTTTCCCGGTCTTTGTTCAGCACTTTGAAAACTTCTCCAACCCCTTCGAGGGACTCAACGTGCAGGAAAAGTTCCGGCAGCTTTCTAGCCTCATTTGGCTCGGCGCGGCCAGCGGCCAATACGTGTCCAGCCCCATACTTTTTGGCAGTGAATGTCTCCCTGCCAGACCGCTCAACCAATGCCTTTTGAGTCTTGCTAAGGCGGCACGTCAGACCGGCTGCGATGTGCGAGTCGCCGCACGGCTGTCCGCCAGCACCCGCATTCACCATCGCCTCCAGCGCATCATGGTAGCGGTTAGCGTAACCCGGACGGTCACGCTCAACCATGTGGTCAATCGTCTCCATCAGGTTGTCGGCATACACGTCGTCGCGCTTGCCCTGCGGCTTCCACTGGCCCATCCGCACCTTGCCAGTTTCAACCATATAAGTGTCGTTCGCCATGAGGCGCACCTTCACGATGCCGTGACCGAGCTTGCCGCCGTTGACTTTGAACTGAACGCCGCCCCTCTGGTAGCCGCCGTCCGGTGTCGAGCCAGCGGGCATGATGGTAAGATTTCTGGTGCCCCACGCCATTATAGCACTGCGGTCGGTGGCTTTGATTTGGTCAATAATCGTGGTGGCTATGTAGCGTTCCTCGTGCTTTTGATCGGTATCGGAATTAGGGGTTGTCTTCGGCTCGCTCTGATACGTTGGACGGGAACCGTCCCCGACACGGCATTGATGCCCATCGGGAATGTGCGAGTCGCCGCAGGGTTGAGAATTTGAATAGCGGCGAGGAGGTGGCAAGTCGGCGGATAGGTATTTCCCATATTTAGGGTGAGTTTTCTCCGAAATGATAACAGCACGCTTGTCGCCGTCACGTAATCGGTCAATACGCGACGATGAAGCATGAATCTCAACAATCTGGCCGTTAAACTTAACGTATTTCGCCCCATCCCCGAGAATTACCGCATCTATGCGAGCAATCTGTTTTGACGACTCTTGTGGAGCCGCGCCTTGACCGACACGGCATTGATGCCCGTCGGGGATGTGGCTGTCGCCGCAGGGCTGTGAGTTGAACAGGCTGCCGACGCTGTTGCTAACCGAGTGCGAGTCCTTCCACATCTTCCGCTCCTTGATTTCCTCACCAACCTTGGCGAGTCCTTCAAGCGAGTTCGGGTCATCCTTCGTGACGAGTGCGCTCTCCGAAAGTGACGCGAGACGCGAGTTTCGCATTGCGCTCATTGCCGCCCGGTAGCCGCCGTTCTCCATCTCTTCATCGTCGTCACCTTCATAGTCGTTGACGATCTTGGTGTCATAGTCGTTGACAATCTTGGTGTCGGCGGCTTGCTCGTCGTCGGCCTCACACTTGGCGCAGCCGCACCCGCCGTTAAACAGTTTGTAGAACTGTGTCATAGCTCAGTTTTGTTCATCCATCCACTCCTCGTATTGCTCACGAAGGTCGTCCGGCAGCGTTTCCCCGTTGCTGGCATAGTCCGCTACTTCATCCAGCATCTCTTGAACGTCGTGCTGGTAGTTCTTCAGCAGACCGCCACGGAAGCTGTTGAGCAGCGCACCGTAGGCACGGTTTCCGAGCGATGATGCGTGCGCGGCCTTGGCCTTCACCAGTGCGGGGTGATACTTGCTGTGAATCTCCTTGAGAATGGATTCAGCCTTGGCCTTGAGTGCGTTCTGCGCCTCAGTGCCATCGCCGAAGTCACGGGCGCGGGCGTAGTAAGCCTTAGCGCGGGACACGTTCTGACCGATGAGGCCGTTCGCCTTGTCCGGCTCGCTGCCCTTGCCGTATTTCTCGCGGATGCCGCCGGGCTTCGTCACTGGCTCGTAGCCGTGGATGGTGTGGAAATCTTCGCCACGGGAATTCTTCTCGAAGTCCGCATTCGGTTTCCAAGAACCCGCTGCAATCGCGGTGTGAACGTCCTTCGGCAAATCCAGTTCGATGTTCTTCTGCCCATCAAGCTGACCTTGGATTGTCAACTTGACGTGCTTGCCGCTGCCGCTTTCGTGGTCGAACGTGTCGCCAGCACGGACGCCGCCGCGACGGGTCAGCCAACCTTCGTGTGCGCCTTCGGAGTTGCCTGCGTTCTCCACGCCGTCTTTCTTCCACGGCGGAACCCACGCTTTCTTGCCGTCTTTATCCTCTTCATCGCCGTCATCGTTCGGGCCTTTGCCGTCTTTGTGTTCCGGCTCTTTCTTGGCGTCGTCTTTTATGTCGCCAAGGGAGTTTTGGCCCTTCTTGAACAGCACGAACTCGCCGTTTGCCATCTTTTTGTTCGCGCCTTCACCTTCTTTTTCTTCGTCTATTCCGCCATCCTTCGCATCCTCTTCTTTATCTTTGGACTCGTCTGCCGCGATGTCGCCAAGGGAGTTCTGCCCTTTCTTGAACAGCTTGAACTCGCCGTTCGCCAGCGCGTCGGCGGGCTTCGTGGCGGCGGCGAGCTTGTTGGCGAGGGTGTCGGCGTCGGGCTGTGCTGAATTTTTATATGCCGGAGTCGCCCCACCTTTCACAAGCCTCGCTTTCAAAGTTGGGTGCATCTTCGTTGCGTCATGCGGGAAATCCCAAGTGGACGACCTTGGGTGAACTGGGTTGGAGTAGGTCTCGTTGTCCGCGTGAAGGTATTGAACCCCGTCCTTGTGTTTCTTAATCAAGGGAGGCCCGTCGCCGTTTGATGCGTCCACAACCCGCTTATTCGCATCCTCGCTTCCTGCCCACTTCACATACTCTTCCAACCGCTTCCTTTGCTCAGGAAATTCTTTCGGGTCATTGGCTGCGATGCTGGCGCGAACACTGGCAACCGTGTCTTTTGGCTGTAATCCGCCACCTCCCGCCCGCCGCGTCTCCCAGCCTTTCAGCGCACCTTCCGACGTGCCGTTCACCAGCGCAAGGTCGGAAGCCCGCTTGGCCGCAAGGCTGTTTCCGTGGTTGCGTCCGTTGCTTACCGAAAAAGGAGTGCGCTTCATAGGTAGCGCACACGTAACTTTACCGCCATCGTTTGCAAGCGCAAAACGTCAGGCGACCGTCGGCAGGTTCATGCAGCTACCAAAGCCCTCGCCACGGTCAACGCCCGATACTTCACCTTGGCACCGTTGCCCCACCAGACGTGCTCCAAGCGGCGGCTGGACTTGTCTTCGGCGTAGTAGGGCCGGTAGTCCTCGTATTCGGTCACGGCATTGTAAGCCGCCCACAGCGTCCCGCGCACCCCGCGCTCGGCGTTGCCCCGGCCAGTCTCGAAAAGCTGCGTCAGCTTGTCCTCCGCACGCCACCCGGTTAAGGCTGGACGCTGATACACCTTACGGAAGTATGCGTTTACCGTTTCTGCATTCAGGTTTACGCCCGCCATGCCGGTGAACAGTTCGCCCGCTTTCTCGAAAGTGTTGACCGCAGTTTCCATGATGCGTGACGCCGCTGCGACGTTCTCCGCTACGTTCAGCCGGTGACGACTGCCGCCGAACGCTTCGTAATCGCTGAGTGCCAGCCGCAGCGTATTCTCGCAGCAGACTCGGACGCCCGTGAAGCCGTATAGAACACGGGATTGACCGTCGTGCGAGTTCGACAACAGCGCATACTTCCGCACCACGTCGTCTCGCTTCACCCGAATCTCGCCCGCTAGTCGCACCAACGCCCACACGCGCCGACCGCCATGAAGCGAGCCTGCCGTTTCATAACAGCCGCCATGCTCCCGCAGAATCGGGTCAAAGAAGGCGAAGGCGTCCCGGTTTTGAAAGGACGTATAGTGATTGCCGACCACCCCCACTGCCCGCTCGGTGTCCATCCGCACGTTGACGAACGCACTTGCGACTGTCTCGTGCCCGCCCGTGCGCTTGAACAGCACGGGACGCTTCTCGACGCTCCAGTTCAGCCCGGCGGCGTCAATCGCAAGGCTGCTGTCTCGGCAGTTGTCGCCGATGTCCAGCCCTAGCCCGTGCCACGCTGGCTGCGTGTTAAAGGCCATTGTCTCGACGCCGCCACTGGCGGTCGGTGTTGCTTGTGTTTGTCTTGGCATAATGGTTATCGGTCAGCCGCAGTGTCAGCGAAGTGTTCAGTCCGGCACGTATCATCTTCCGGCTCACGGTCTGGCGGCTCCGGGCCGTCGTCATCCGCACCCGCCAAGCTCTCACGGGCCGCTTCCTCCAAGGCTTCCTTGCATCGTGCAGGAATGAAATCCCATTCAAGCTCTGTGCCGTCATCCTTGCGAGTGACCTTGATGATTTCAACCTCGTCCGGTTCCTCCGGGTGTCCGGGGTCGCCGTTGCGGAGATACATGACCGCCGCATGGCCGGGCCAATAGTTCGCCTCCACGTTGACCTCGACCTCGACACACTCAGTCTCCGTGTCAACGAGCGTCAGCGTCATTCCAAATTGCAGTTTGCGTTTCATTTCAGTGTTTGGTTAAGCCGCCGGGAAGTTTACCACAGGTGCGCCGCCCTCTTTGCGATACGTGACGTTGTAGCCAGCCACCTTCAGATGCCCAGCCGTTGCCCGGGCGTGCGCCAATGCCTTTGCCGCCGGAACGTCGGGCCACTGCGCAACCACCAAGGCCGCAATCTCACGGGCCGTCAGCACGCCGTCAAAGACGTGCTCGGCAATGAAGGCACGCCTGCCACCCCAAGTCAGCACGGGCCGTCCTGCGGGCCTCGCCACGGGCAAGGAAGCCACGGGTGCGATGCCAGCCGCAGTTAACACCACGGGAGCCGCCACGGGCGAGGGGGCCGCCTCCTTTGGCACCAGAGCGAACTGGCGGTCTTTCCAAATCCCGAAGTCGAATGACTTGCCGGGAATCAGGGTGTCGAAGTTGTCACGCCGCACCACAACCGAAACGCCGTCAACTAGCTGGCGTGCGTGGGTTGCTTTGGTCGGCCAATGGATTTCAGATTTTGCGCTCATGTCGTTGTCGTTGTTGTTGTCGTTATCTGCCGTGTATCTTTGCAGCTACATAGTTTGAAGTCAACTCTTTTCTCAACTTTCTTCACGCCCCATGAATGCCCGTGCAATGTCCGCCGGATGCTCCCCCGTCTCTTCCCCCCAAAAGTGGCGAGCCGCAAGCAACTGGCCGGACGAGTTGTATTCCCGACCGCACCGGCAGTCCACGTCGCCTCCCGCCCGCCAGCCTTCCAAGGTGCAACCGCAGTCGCAGCGCATTTGCATCGGCTTGATGCTCCGGTCTTCGTTGCGTTCCCATCGTTGAATCAGTCTGCTCATTCAGTTGCCTTTCCGATTGCCGCTTTCTCGATGCGGCGGGTTGCCCGATTTGCCATTTGCTTACCTTCACGGCGAAGATGTTTCCACCAGCCGCAAAGCGACCGTGCCTTGGTTGAAGTGGCGTAGGTGATTTTCATTTCACGCAGGCCAGACAGCCGAAAGTTGCAGCCCGAACCGGGCCGGGTTGACCGCCGCACGGAAGGCGTTGGCGAAGGCCGCTTCATCCGCCGCCATCGCAGCCTGCTCCGCAAGCTCCCGCTCTTGCTGCTCCCGCTCGTTGGCGATGCAGGCGTCCACGCAGTTGAAGTATTCCGCCGCACACTCCTCGACCGATGCGAGGGCCATCCAGCGAGGGCGGATGCCGTGGGCGTCCTTGTGGGCGTCGCTCACCATGCTGTAGGCGAACTGCTGCGGGCCACTGTAGCCGTGTTCCTCCAGCCATGCGGCGTCGGGAATCTCTGCGACGAACCGGGCGAGGGATTCAGGTGAGAGTTTCATCAGTGTTTGGTGTTTGGTGTTTGGTGTTTGGTGTTCTAACTGTTGTGAGTATGCAGCCACAGACTTCTCACGTCAAGAGTTTTTTACCACAATCTTTTCGACATGGAAATTTTACGGGTAGCTTTCGCCAGCGCAATCCTAGCCTCCAGCGACGCTTGCCTCTGCGCTCGCTCCTTGCACCGGCACGAAGGGCAGAGGAAACGCCCGTCGAAGCTAAGGAATGAAATGCCCATCCATTCGATGCAACCGTTGTCAATTCCACGGTCGCACTTGTCGCACGTCTCCGTGTAATCGTAGCCGAACAAGCTCCGTAAGCTGGCCTGTGACCGGCTCTTGCCTTTGATGGAAATGCTTGGATACATAGTGGTGTTGGTGTTTCAGAATGGAGCCTGCTCGCCGATTTCGGAGTCGAAAACTGGAACCAGCGCAACGACCGGCAGGCGTGGATACACGCACAAGCCGCCATCGCAGTAGCCCGAAAGTTCATCCGCCTTGGCGTCGGCCTCCGCACGGCTGGCGAAGTCTCCGGCGATGTTTTCCTGCGAAAACAAAACCGCATCCGTGTAGCGGCAGTGAACGTAATCGTCCGTGGTGACGACGAACCGGCCAACAGCAACCAAGGCCGCAATGTCGCCGGAAATGTCAACCCGATGCTCGCTCATGCGAGACACCTCGAAGGCCCGCTGGAACTCGTTGCTGCAACCGTCCCCGAATTCTTCGTCTGCAATCAGTGCGTTATTCATACCAGCACTGTCTCACGCTACTTGAAATCTGTCAAGGGTATTTCTTGCAGCTACAAAGTTGCGTAACCAAGCCGCCGATACAGGTCGTGACGGACTCGGCTGTGTTTAGCAGCGAGTGGATGCCAGTAGTCTGCGAAGTCGTAAATCACACCCGATGATTTTCCGGCGAAGCTGCGAAGCACCCGTCCAGTGCGCTGCTCTGTCCGTGCGTTGCTGCGACCGGCTGACACAAGCACAAGCACATTGGCCCTCGGCAAATCCAATCCCTCATCAGCCAGACTCGTCGCCACGATGCACGGGCAATGACCGGCGGCGAACTCCGCCAGCGTCTCCCGGCGTTTCTTGACACCCATCTTGGAGAAGCACGCCACCGCACCGGGTATCATCTCGGCAATCGCCTTGGCGTGGTCAACGTGGTTCACTAGCACAATCACGGAATCTCTGCGGTGTGCGACCGCCTTGGCGACGGCGGCGCGGGTGCGAAGCTTGTTGCGGACTATCCCAAGCTCCACGCATTTCTGGAAAGCAACCTGCCCCCAAAGTATTGCCTCGAACTTCGCCATCATCGCCACCGCCGCACGCTTCCGCTCCTCGGACGCTGATGTGTCGGCCAAGGTGCGTCGGCACATGGCAACCTCGCCCGTGTGCCAGTAGCGGCGGCGGTAAGCCATCGCACCGTCAATCTCTTGGTCTATCGCGTCCTTCAGGCCGGGGTCGGTTGCTGAGAGCGTGACGACGCGGGCTTGAACGAGGCGCGAACCAACCTCCTCACGCTCCACGGTGAAGAACTCGTTCCCAAAAATCGCCTTGTATGGCGGGAACCGTTCGTCGCCTTCCACGGGCGGCGTTGCGGTAAAGCCCCACACCGCTCCATGACAAGTTGCAATCTGTTCAGCCCAGCCTTGGGCTACGGCGTGCTGGCATTCATCCACCACCAACGCCACGCAGTCGCTCCAATCCGTTGCAGCAGCAGCGCACGCCACCCGCACGTCCGCGCACGAGGCTATGTGTGGGAAGTGTGCGAGGGCTGACCGCGCTTGGGATGCTTGCTCAACGGTGTTGCACATCCAGCCGATTTGCACCCGTCCTTGGCGCGGCTTTGAGGCCAGCACGGAGTCAAGTGTCGCCGCACCGATGATGGTCTTGCCTGAGCCTGCGGGCGAGTGGACTGCTCCCCGCCGCTTGGTGCGCAGCCAAGCCACGGCGCGGGCCTGATACGGTTCCAGCACCACGCTTAAAAGGAAATCCCCCTGACTGGCCTCGTGCTTCAGCCGCTCCACGTCCACGCGCTCGCGGATTCCCGTTACTGTGTCTGTCATCATGTTCGCTCCACGAACGCCAGCGGGCCGCTGAATACCCAAGCCCATTGACCAGCGGTGACAACATCCGCTCCTGTGGCGTCTTTGAACGTCAGCCCTGCCTCCGGGTTCACCTTCAGCTTGGTGAATGCGAACTCGCTCTTGCTGCCTTCCATTGTGACCACCACCGTATCAGGTGAGTCAGTGGCAGACGGCGAGGGCAACAAGCCCACGAGCTTTACGATTTCTTCGGGGGTGAGAACGGTTTGGTTTTCGAGATGAATCATCATAGTTTTGTTTGGTTAATTTCCTGAAAATCTGTGCGCCCCGTTCACAACACGCTCCTGCTGTGTAAAACCTACGGTGCGAACCTCGTTGTGCAAGCTGTCCATGAAGTCAATCTCCTGCTTGTCGGTTTTGTTCTCGTTGATGGATTGAGCCACGACCGCCATGCAGGAGACCGCGCCCGCATGAAACGCCTGTCGCACTTGCTTCTCCTGCTCATAGGCCATCCCAACCGGGTAGGCGCGTGACTTGTAATCCGACCACTCTGCTGTGAATGGATTGCTGTATTTCGATTTGCTCTTGCTCATATTGTTGCGTTTAGTTTCCACACTGAAACCACTACTCGCGGGTTAAGTTTGTCGTCGAATCGTTGCGCTTCGATGCGCTCAATCTGAGCGTCGTCAGCGTAGGCGAATCCTTGCAGCACATCTTCAATCACCTTGATGCGGTTGCCAAGGTCGCCCCGGCGAATCGGGCGGTGAACCAGCAGCTTGATTCCCACCGGGCCTTCAAATGGACGCTTGAAGGCGGCGGCAGCAATTATGGCGCACTTCGCCTTATATTGCCGCGCCTCGGCGGACACCAGCACCCGCACGGCTCCCTTAATCACAATCGAACGCCAGTAACGGTTGGCCGAAGGAGGATACGGCAGTGTCAGGGTGACGCTCTCATGCTCTCGCTCTAAAAGCGCAGGCCCACTGAGGATGCTCGTTGCCAGAACGAGTGTTGTGAGTGGATTAAGCTTAATAGCCGCACGCGCCAGTTCGGCATCAACGAATTTTCGGCCAACCTTAGTTGCCGCAAGCTGTTGGGTTGTCCACTTAGGCACGTTTAGCCTCTTTGAGTTCAGTAGCCAGCTTCGATAGCTCGCTTGCGAAGTTCTGCACTGCGGTCAAATTTTCGCCACGGATGGCCGCTTGCAATGCTGCCCGCACTTCGCGGTATCTTTTCCATTTCTTTGATTCGCTCATTGTCTTTGTCTTGTTGTTTATGTTTTGCTTTTGAAGCCAACTTTCGGGCCTCTGTCATTGTCCTTCCTGTGCCTTCAACTACCACCGACTCTGACGCCATTAGACGCCACCGCACTCCGCTTGCTGTGCGGATGAACACCATGCGCGTCGTCTGTATGTATAACTTGCCCACGTTGAATCAGTGCTGCATTTCTGTCAAGTGTTTTCTGACGCTGTTCAGGCGACGTGTTCCACTGGCCGCTCGGCGCAATCAGCCCAAGCGCACGCGCCTCAACCGGATGGCTGCCGACCCAGTCGTGGTGCATCCGGCAGAGCGGCTTCCACCACCGGGCATCCGTCAGCAAAGCCCCAATCTTCCCTCTGGAATGGTGACAGTCCGTAGTCGGTTTGTCGCACCCGCCGGTATAACTGCACATCCGATTCTCTGGCAACGCCTTCCACGCTTTAACCATCCGGCTATACTCACGCAACTGGGCTGAACGGACTTTGGACACATGATTGACCGTTTTGCGAGGTTTTTTTGCAGTCACAGAGTTTATAGTGCAGCGAGTTATGCCAGCCGCTTTGAGTTCAGGATTCAACTTGGCGGGCTTTTCAGCGGCGACACAGGGATTCGTCCCGACCTTGTTCAAAGTCCACAAGGCAGGCTTTGTTGTTGGCTTATATCCGTAGAGGCTCACTTTTTCCACTCCTCTCCCGGCGTGTCGTCGTCTCCAAGCGTGCTGTGCCGTCCAAGGGCAGTCGTCGCCTGCTCGTAGATAGCCCTCTCCCCTTCCGACCACCTGTGACCGTGCTGCGACAGGGCTGTAGCCAGCGAGTCTAACGCACCAAGAATGAGTTGCTTGTCGTCGGCGTTCATTGTGGATTTGCAATAGAGTCCATGATGGATTTAACAGCGACCGTGAATGGTGCGACGAACGGCTTCGGCGGTGACAGCTTCGCCACCCGATTGCGCTCGGCAACCTCAACCGCCTTGAAGTGACCGAACAGCACGATGGCTGAGAAGACGTGCTTGCAGCTTTGCCACGCATCCGGCTCCTGAACGTCCCGCTTGTTACAGGTGAAGCTCTCACAAGTGCAGCGACCACGCCCGCCGTTGCTCACCACGTCCACAAGATAGCTGACCGGCTCGGCAGCGGCCCCGCAGTGCGGACACGGCTTCTCCGACTTGCTGGTGAACTTCACCATGCACGACGGGCAGCGATACCGGGTGTCTGAGAAGGCGTGGAAGCGGCCTTCTTCCCCGTCAATCGGCTGGAGGTTGACCGCAAAGCCCACTGCGCTTGTTACCCGATATAGCGGGCCTTCACCGATGACCTTGATTTGCATTGTCGTTGTCTTGTTAAGGGAGGGCGACGGCAGGGGTTGCCTGCCGCCGCTCGAAATTACTGTTTACTGGCGACCGGCGACTTCAGCGGCTCGGCGAAGGAAGCCAGCACCGTCACCGGGCGGAGGTGAAGCCCCACCACCGGCACCGCCGCGACCGGGGAAGTTGACTCCACCACCTCGGTAATTACGGGTGCCATCACGGGCGTTACGATTGATTCGTTGCATGATTACTCACCCCCTTCCTGCGGAAGCGGTTCGATTGGGTCGAAGTTCAAAGTCATTGCCTTGTCTTGCTTCTCGCCGATGAAGTTGACGGCCTGTTCAGGGATTGCAACCCCAAACTTTTTCGCCACCAACCGCCCGTCGAGGTAGCGAGGGCCAAGCTCGGTCAACCCGGCGTTTTCGAGGAAGGCCATCTTCTGCGCCTCGCTCTGGAAAACGAGGCAGCACCAATAGTTCGTGTCCATCGCCAGCCCTTGCCGGTCGTTCTCTTTCTTCTCCTTGCCCTTGAAGTGACCCGCCTTCACCTTCTGCTCGGCAAAGGCGTCCGTCATGGCCTTCTGCTCGTCGTAGCTATCGCTCTCGATGTTCCCAGTGACAGGCAGTTTCGCCAGCGGGTCTTTGACGGGCGTGTATTTCAATGTTTTGTCGCTCATAAATGGTCTTTCATTCCGGCGAACTCGCCACGCTTCAACTCGCACTCGATGAGTGGGAAGTATTCACGAAGCCGTTCGTAATCCTTCGGGAAATGTTTTTTTATGGGGGCGATGAAGCGGTAGTCCAACCCGTCCAACGACCGGCCAAAAATCCAGTAGTCAACCGGCAGCTTCAGCTTCGCCTTGAAGATTTCCACACGAACCTCTTCCTTAGTCCAGTCCCACACCGGGTAGAACTTTTTGTTTTTGTGATTTATCGCCCCGCTGCGGGTGAACATCGTCCGGCGGAAGATTGAATCCGCCGCCCGCACGCCAAGGGCCGTGAACGTGGTCGCCGGGAGCTTCAAATGCTGGATGACACCAGCCTGAAGGTCGTGTGCGTTGAACACCGGAAGCGATGAAGCCATGCACGGTGCAACCTGCTCTGGTGTGGCATACGTGCAGTCAATCCACCACCGATAAAGCATTGGTGACGGAACCCGTGTGATTTTCTCACCGAACTTCTCCTCGTAGTAGTCAATCGTGCGGTTCACGAACTCCAAGTGCGGATGGATGTAGTAGAAATACGGGAACACCTTCACACCCCGTCGTTGCAGCGCAATCATGGCGGCAACCGCATCCTTGCCGCCGCTGAACGCCAGCGACACCTTGCCGCCGCTCTGTGCGGCCACTTGGTCAATGATGGCCTCGCTTGGAAGGACGCCTTTGATTTCTATTCGCTGTGGCATCAGGCGATGGTAATTTCCAAGTTGGCGGTCGGTGCCGGGAGGCTTCCCAGCTTGGCGATAATGCCGTTGCGTTGCTTGGTCAGCACGGCGAGACGCTTGTTCACGTAGGAACGGGGGAACTCACCGTCGCCGCACAGGTTCTCAGGCGAGAGTTGGCAGTCCACATCCGCCAACTGATTCAGCAAGGCTTGTCTTGTCATGCGAGGAGCTTTGCACGACCGCCGCCCGTCGTCAAGTGTTTTGTAGCACCAATTACACGCCTGCCGAACGTGCGGCCCGGACAATTTCGGCGTATGTGGACGGGCCTGCCGCATTGACCGGCGGAACAACCCGTGTCAGCGTGTCCGGCAGCGGAAGGCCATCAACATCTTTGATAGTCCCGTCTGGAGACACGTCCAGAAAGCAAACGTCCGGCTCTGCGAAGTCATCATCTTCAGTTACGTCGTTCATAATGGATTAACAACTTGGCGTGTTTTCCGGCGTCTTTTTTCGCATGACATACCGCTTCGTTTCATCAAGGTTAGCCGTAGCCATCTTTATTGTTCCGTGAAACGTCTTGCCGACGAACATTTCAGCACCGATTTTAATGCACCCGTATTTAGCGGATGCCAGCCGAATCAGGTCACGCGGGTCGCCGCTGTCAACCAGCTTCATTAACTCTGTGTAAGCCTCTTCCGAAATCTTGGTTCCGGGGAGTGGAACATTGTCCGTCTTGTGGTTGTAAATTGAGTTTTTGTTAATCAGCGCATTGCGTTTTTGCGACGCTTCATCTTTGGTGATTACGTTGTTTTTTTCATCGGTATCAATCTTGGCGATTTTAACAGCCGTGTCAGGCTTTGTGTGCCGACCGTCGCTCGCTAAGTTTGCGCCCTGCGTCTTCAGCCGCGCAAGCGTTGATCGGGCAATGGTGCGGTAGTTTTCCGCGCTGCCGTCTGATTCATCCGGCACGAATCCATGTTTAAGCCATACGTATCCGCCGTGCGAAAGCGCAGCAAAAACTTTTATTTCTTTCACCCCAGCCCGCTCGTATGCGCCAATGCTCTGCTTGAACAGTCGTTGTGAAATCCCCTCTCCTTTGTTGTCTCCCGCATTAAAATAGCCATGATAAACAGATAGCCCATTTGCGCCCATGCTGAAGCTGCGCGTAATAGCGGAAGGCATTCCCGGATGAATGAATGAAACTTCAAGCCCGCCACCGGAATCAGCGACGGCCTTCACTTGCCATTTCGCTGTGACGCTGCCAATTTTTTCAGGCAAATCACTCACCATTGACAGCACCGTGTCCTTTATTTTTGCCGCAACCTCTGTTTGTGGCACTCCAAACGTCGCCGCAACCACTCTGGCGTGTCTGATTAACGATGCGTCTTCAACATACGTTGCGTTGTGACCGGCTGCGCTGTTCGGCACAAAGTCAGACGGCTGAAAAATTACCGTCCCGTCACTTCTAGTTAAAGTTGCGCTCGCTTTGCCAACCCTCGCAAGAGTCTCCTCCTTTTCTAAGCGGCTGATTTCTTGAACCCGGCGTTCAGCCGAAAGTCTTGCAGCTTCACGGGCTGGAGCAACCTCACTGGTTCTAGCCAGTAAGGCGGCACGATGCGCTTCGTTAGCGCGTTCTAAATCTGCGGCTGCGGTGCGTGTATTTGATTCAGCTTGAGCAATCGCTGGCGCGTGACTAGCAAAAGCCTGCCGCTCTGCCGCAGCGGCAGCGTTCCGCTCGGTTTCGGAACGGCTTTCAACGGCTTGCCGCTCGGAATCAATCCGGTTAATATCAGCCTGCTCTTCTGCGCTCAAGCTCCTTCCCGGTGGAATCACAACTGGATACACTGGATTCAACCGCGCCTGCATCGCCTCATCACGCACACGCTCCCTCTCAACGCGAGCTACCTCACGCGCCCTCGCTTCGGGGGTTAATGCAGCCTCACGCGCCTGCTGTTCCATGTGTGCAACGACATTGGTGTGCCACGTCCGGTGCTGTGAAAGCGGCTCACCACCGCCAGCCCCAGCGGCCCGAACAGCATCTAAGTTGCCCGTGGCAATTGCGGTGTTCACGCGGTCAACAAAAGCGCGAGTGTGGGGGTAGTCGTCAGACCTGCCAGCGCGGTCGCTTGGAATCTCTGGCGCGGCGGGTATCGAGTTCTGCGCAAGTTGTGCGGGTGCAGCGGGTGCAGCGGGTGCAGCAGCCTGTCCTGCTTGCGCTGCTTGTGAAAAACCATACTGACCAACGTGGTCAATGAGCCGCTGGTGATACTCACGTAGTATCGCATATTGACCGCGACTTGCATCCGAACCCGCCATCCTCAGATAGCGGATTGAGTCTGGATTGCGGCTGGCAACAGCAGAGCGGATACGACTCAAATATCTCTGTCCCTCAACGTGATTCGGGTTGGTGTGTGGCTCACGCGGCAGCGGGGGCGCAACCACGGGGCTTGCTGCCGCTACGGGGCTTGCTGCCGCCACGGCTGCGGCTGCGGCTGCGGCTACGGGTGCGGCTACGGGTGTTGGGGCGGCGACCGGGACAGCGGCCTGCGCGGGAGTTCCGTTCTGCTCCATGTGCCGAATCACGGCGGCTTGCCAGTCACGGGCGTTCTGATTGATTGGAGGGCTTGGAGAAATCGCCCTAACCGCAGCCAAGTTGCCAGTTCCAGCCGCCTCCCGAACCGCCAACACATAAGCGTGCGACAGCGGAGCGTTCGCCGGGTCGGAGAACGGCTGAACCGGAAGCGCGGCAATGAGTCCAGCGCGAACAGGGTCGGCCTGTGCGCCGCTGTTAATCGCCATCACCGCAGCTAAATCGTTTGCGGCGGCAGCGTCATTGGCTCGCAGATAGTCAACAACCGACTGACGCCACGCACGAACGTCCGCGTTCACTGAGGGTTCCAACTCCAAATCGGAAATCGCGTTGTAATTTCCAGCCCGCGCTAGTGGCAGAATTGTTGCGACCGCAGCCGTGCTGTCTGGAAATCTGCGCTGTATGTCCTGCAAACTGTATCTCTGTGGAGCCTCTGGCATCACTGACTGCGCCACGGGGGCCGCAGCGGGCGCGGAAACCGGAGCGGGTTGCCTTGCCTCCGGCTGCGCTGCCGCCTGAACCGCTGCCGCCACCCGTGCATCAGCCTCACTAGCGGCGCGTCTGGTGATTTCAATGGCCTGTTGAACGGCCTCCGCTCGTGCGGCATTCTCCCGCCCCATCGTCGCCGCCATCGCCGCGTCCAGAGTCGGTGAAGCGGAGACAGCGGGAACATCATCCACAGTCGCTCGACGCCACCACCGCCCCGCCTGAAGTGTTGCCGCCTGCCTCGCCGCTTCAGCAGCCCGGTCAGTTTCAAGCTGCGCCGCCCGCGCATCAATCTCGGCGTGCCGCCGCGCAATAGCCGAAGTGTCCTCCGCCGGTTGTGCGGGTGCCGCAACCGGCTCTGGCCGCTGAATCGCCGGACGCTGCGCTTGACCGGATTCTCGTGCGTGCAGGTTCGCTTCCCGACGGTCGGCTGCCCTCCTGAGAGTTTGGTAAGCGGCGGCTGGAATCTGGCTCCTTTCCTGTGGCAATCCTTGCGTCCGCTTCATTTCACGCTGAATCTCCAATACCCTCGCCTGACGCTCTGGCGTCCGCCGTGAACCCGCCCGCTGTGCGTCACCGGCCCCGACGTGGCATTCAAGCCCCCCGGCGATGAAGCCGTCGCCGCAAGGCTGCCCCGTGTTCGCCAGTAGGCGGGCGTCATTTACGATAACTGTGTAGGCAGCAGTGGCGGTCACTGGCTTCGTTTAGTGAATCGTGGGGCGATTGCAAGCAGCTTCATCGGGCACTGTTAATCTCCGTCATCGGGCACACGTCGTTTCGATTCGTGATTACCCTGTCGCCGCTGACCGTGTTTCTGGCGACCTGAGTTCCATACTCGCACTGAACCGGCGGAACCGTCTTCACCCACCCAACGGGCAGATTGAACGTGTAGTCGAACTGCCGGAAGCTTTCGATGGTTTCCCTGTTGCTCCTACGTGCGACCGGGTTGCCAAGTAGAATCGTCATCTTCACGCTGGCGTTTGGCACTGTGATGAACACGCCGCTTGGCCGATACCCGCCTCTGGCACGCTCCTGCTGCTGCATCGCTTGAACGAAACCGGCACGCCGGGAAGTGCGGGGTTGCCGGACTCGGTAAATGAAACCGCTCACTTGCCACCCCACACTTCCGCCGCCGCCTTGAACGTGCCGACGTGCAACGCCACCACCTTGTCCAAGGTGGAGTAACCACCAGCAAGATTGAACAGAACCGGGATGCCCGCCGCCTTGAAGTGGCGGAACACCGTCAGGTCACGCTCGTAAATCTGCTCTGTCGTGAGGTTGGCACCACCAAGCGGGTCATCGCAGTGTGCGTCCATCCCAGCCTGATAAAGAACGATGCCCGGCTTGAAGACCGCCGCTGCCTTGAACGCCCGCCCAAGTGCCTCGGCATACGGCTTGAAGTCACCCGTCAGCATCACATGGTCAACCACGCTGCGACTGTGCGACTCCGCACCAAACATCGAACCGCAGACCGAGTAGTTGAACAGATTTGGAAGCGACTTAGCGAACTCCGCCGTGCCATCGCCGCCATGATTATCGCAATCCAACACGAACACCCGGCGACCGGGGGTTTCCTTAGCGACAAGAGCCAACCCGTTGAACGTGCAGAACCCGCCGCCGTGATTCGGTTGGCTGTGATGAAATCCTTGGCTCACACACGCCGCAATGCCGTGCGCAATCGCCAGCCGTGCGCCTGAGAGCATCCCGGCATTCATCGCTAACACGCCGTCACGAATCTGCGGACTCCAAGTGAATCCGTTGGAACTCGCCAGTCGGCCCTCTCCACTCACGAACGCAGCAACGTAATCCGGGTCGTGAAGCGCATTTAAGCGGGTCACGATTCCCAGCAAGTGCGCCAAGTCCGGCTCCTGCAACTGTGCGTAGCCGAGCTTCGCCGCTGCCGCCGCCACCGGGGCCAGCTTACGCATGGACGGGGTCGGCGTGTTGGCCGCAAACTTCGGGCTGAATACCGTTTGGATTTTCACTGTGTCACAATCCTTTTCCCCGCAACGTGCGGAATTCCACGGCGCACCAACTCTGCCGCCACAAGCGGCTCATTCTCGTGAACGCCGCCGTTGAGAGTCCGGCGAAGGAACTGCATCACGTTCCAAGTGGCGACAACCTCACGGCTTGTCATTTCACTTAATTCAGAATTCAGTTTTAACATGGCGTGACTCTCGCACTTCGACCGGCTTCTGTCAAGTGTATTGTTTTCAATCGCCCCAATCTTTTCGGTCTTCCTCGCCGTCGTAGGCCGCACGATACTCCGCAATCTCGGCGGGCGTCATCTTGTCCTCTTCAACCCGCTGACTGTCAGCGGTGATATAGTGCGGGCATGGCAAGCGGTTATACCAAGCATCCGCTGAACCTCTGTCGGCGGGGCAGCCGTGGCGTGGCCGACCGCTCATGCGAACCTCCGGGGCGTGACCGCCGCCATCATGGACTGATGCTGCCGATGGTCGAAGGCCAGCGGGCCAGCCGGATAGTGTTCACGGCAGAACTCGTCCACGGGGTCGGCGGGCTGGCGGGCCGGGTCGTAGAAGCGCAGCACCGAATGAAGGGCGTGCTTTGCGGACTTGCCGCACTTGCAACAGGAATTCCACTCCGTCGGTGAACCATCAATCTCGTAATACATGGTGCGACCTTACACCATGCGTGCAGCCTGTCAAGTGTATTTGTTTGTCAATCTTTGAACTTGTAGGAACAGGAAGGGCAGACGTGATGCTTGGCCTCTTTCGGCTCTGCTTCAGCGTCGTCAGCGGGCGGGTCATCAAATCCAAGGCCAAGCTCAACATCGCTGAACCCCCACGCTTTCAGGTCGTCCAGTTCAAAATTGTTGGCGAGCACGTCGTAGTTCCACTCGCCCGTGTTTTTGTTGAGCCGAACCACAAGCTCTTTGAACTCCGCTGCGGTCAGTGGACGGCTCGGCACCCGCACGTCAATCACAGTGTCCGCCATCCCAAGCTCAATCATCACCCGCACCCGCTGGTGTCCGCCGATGAGCCGGTTGTCGGGGTTGACGATGGGAACGTCAGCCAGCCCGAACTTCTGCAACGACTCGGTGAGCAGCCGGTGCTGGTCGGCGGTCAACTGGCGCGGGTTGTATTCGTAGGGCGTCAGGTCGCGCACCTTGCGCTTCTCCGTTGTCCACGTAATCGGTTCACTCATAATCTGGTCACTTGGCCTTGGCGTGACGTTCCTTGGGCACCACCACTGCCAGACCTTCCACCAACTCAGCCCCTTCGCTTGTCGCAATGATGGTGACGTGCGGATGGTAGCTGCGCAGGAGCGCGAGCAACGGCTTCGTGGCCTTGGCGAGTTCCTTGATTTGCTTTTGGTTCAGTATCATAGGACACTTTTGATTTTAGAAGCGAGCCAGTCAAGTGTTTTCTTTGAAGCGGTGCGTGGTCAAATGGTTGGCCCGGTCGGGTTCTTACCGACAACCTTACGGGCCGAAAGTTTCCGCGCCGTTCCACAACAGGTGGAGTCCGCTACTGGATTAGTTGCATTTCAATGGTGAAGCGAACGCGGCGCGAAAAGTGGTTGGCAACCGGAGCGGAACTAAGCGTCGTTACTGCCCAAGGTTAGGCAGCAATCACGCCAGCTTCATTTCCATCACGTCAAGTGCGGCGGACTGAATGACCGCCCGCAACATGGGCTTCAGCTTCTTGCGGCCCTTCAGGATGCTGATGAAATTCATCGCGGCTTCGTAGGCTCCGCACTTACGCTGCTTCATGTCCTTCACAATGAGGCTCCGCCACGTTCCAACGCGGGTGTGATACCGCTCACCCCAAGCCGTCTTGAGTTGGCGACGCTCCGCCTCCATGCGGTGTGCGTGCTTTCGTATTAAGATGTTAGGCCCAGCCTGAACCGGCGTGATAATACGAGACGAGGCGCGGGTAAGAATGCGGTTTTCAGGCTCTAAGTTCTGCATAGCTTATTTGGTTTGGTTATTGAGGGGTGTGTAAATTGAGTCTGACCGTGGAGCCTCACCGCGCATCGGAGGCGTTCAACAGCCCAGTTGTCAGACTTGAAATTACTTTTTCACCGCGTCAATAACGCTGCCCACTTTTTCAACGATGCTTTTGTTGCGGCGGCTGAACAAAAGGCATCCAACAAAACCCACAGCCGCTCCAGCAACGAACGTAAACACGTATGACATAGGATGGATTGATACTCGACGCGGTTCAACTCAGTCAACCGCAAAAGGAATGGACACGGTGGGAGTCGAACCCACGTCCTACAAATGTTCAAACGTCACATCCACACGCTTCCCTTGACTGCCCGCCGTCGCAGCCCGCCAAGGATGGCTGTAGCGACGTTTTTGTGGGCTTGGATACGTCAGAGTGCCGCCCTTGCACCCCGCTCCGTCCTGCTATCTTCAGCGCATCGCCTTAGCAGGCGTCCAGCGTGCGCTGTCGGGGCTGATTAAGCCGCGAGAGCTTCCTCGACGAAGCCGAACCGTGCGAGAATCGCATCGGCCTCGGCCAGTGAGGGAGCCATGTCTAGTGCGTTAGCATTTGACTGGTGATTGGAGATTTAACGAGGCCAACAATCATCCTCGGCGTGTCGCGCCGTCCTAGTTTTCGTAGTCAAAACCATGACGTGCCCGTAAAAAGTTGAAGCCTTCTGATTGGTGGTCATCCAGCTTCAGGGGACGCAGCGGTTTCCCGTGCGCTTCCACCACTCGCCGGGTGACTGGCAAGACGGTTCACAACGCTTGAAAGCGTTTACTTCGCCATTAAATCGTTGTCGCCCGCACCTTCAAGCAGCCTGCAACGGCTGGTTGCCACGGTGACGACACTTAGCCGCTTCTTAGCCGTTGACCGAAGTCGGTTGCACGACTGCGGGCGGCGTCTGCGGCTACGTTGTGGACTCAGTTGCAGGTTACAAGTGCCTGCGGCTTGCCTCCGTTAGCGGGAGGCCGCTCTGAATCCGAAAAGTATACAAGTTGAGGAATTTTACCCCGCTTTTTTAGAGTCACACTACTTGTCCAGTTGCGTGACAACCCTCTCTCACCGGATACGTTTTCCAGCGATTGAAATTTTGGTGATGTGTCTGTCATTTCGCCTACACCCAGCCTTATCACGTCGTTTTCGTAACCGCCTTTCGACGGCCTTTCGTTCAACGTGGACTCCGCAAGACACTGTTGCGTCGGATTACTCCGAAGTAGCGGCGATACAACCCCGATGGCATTTGTTTGCGCCACTACTTAAATTGACCGTGTCGGAAAGCGGATGCCTCCTGACACGGTTTTGCTTCAAAGAATTTGCACCTGTGCGCTGTCGCTCTGCTGTATGTAGAACTTCGCATCACAAGCTGGCCGCTTCTTGAACGGCAGTTTGGTAACGCAGTCTTGCAGTCGTCCGTGTCTCAGCTTCACCGTTGGTGAGCTTTGCCGGGTCGCCGCTCTGCGGAGTTTTCTGGGTTCATCTCAAACCGCTCGCAACTGTCACCAGATTACTACCGATTTTTCTTCCGTCAAGTGGTTTTGAAATCTTTTTTTGCTTTGCGTCAACCGCACAATTCTATCAAGCGAGAATCGCCGGTCGCTCGCCGTGGTAGTTGCGGGCCAAGTCCAGCCGCACCTCACGGCCATTCACCTTTCCGATGGAGTTGACCACAACACGGAAGGCGTCCTGAACCTGTTCGTCCGTGAACGGCAGCGACTCCTTGGCATCAATCAGCAGTTCGACAACCGTGGTGTCGGTGGTCACGTCCTGACAGTCAATTGTTCCCCCATCGAACACCAAGTCAGCAATCTCGCGCAGCAACGGCGTCAGTTGCGCCGCCCCAAAGTCCGGGTTGCGCGTGAACTGGCGGCGTGTGTTATCCCGCTCGTCGGGCGTGGTGATGACCATGCGGCCCTCCTTGCCGTTCTCCTTCTCGACAGCGATGCGATACAAAAGCTCCAAGGCGTGCAGGTTCGCCGCGCTCTTGCCCAGCACAGCACCGAAGCAGGCCGGTGATGGCTCGACGGTCAGCGTGATGCTGTTGCGCATCTCAACCTCACGATAGACAATGCGCGGCGTCGGGCACATGGCGTCCATGATGCGCTTGAAAATCTCACACCGTCGGCTGGCTTTGATTGGGGTTTGCATAATGAAGGTTTTGGTATTTCAAACCACGTCAAATAAAGGCCCGTGGCTCATCGCTTCAACACACTGCGGACTCATCCACAGCAATTCGGTTTGTTTCTGCTGAGTGATTCTCATACAAGCGTGTCCATAATGTTAAGCGTTTGCAACCACGCTTCTTTGGTTTTGAAATAGATTTCCATTGTGGTTTCGCCGCCGCTTTTGTCCATTAAGTAAATGTCTAAACCATAAAGAGCAGTGTCGTCTTTGTATGCGTAAAGCCCTCTGAAATCTAGTTGGTTGAAGCAAAAAAACAGCCGTCCGCTGATGTATATTCGCACGCGCCCGTTGTAAATTTTACAGGTGTATTTTTGGCTTTTGCTCGTTGGCTGAGAGCGTGTTAAATTTTTGGTCATAAAATTTTAACTGGTTCTATGTAAGCGTTGTGGAAGCCAAACAAGATTTAGGTATTGTCGCCGTAGATAATAAAACCCTTATGCTGTGTTTTAATTTTCATTTGTCGTTGTCGTCAGCAGCGATGTAGCACGACGCTTACGCGGCGTCAATTCTGATACGTGGCCCGCTTTTCCGTCGGACTAGCTTCTCATAAGATTGGTGATACGCTCGCCCGCTGAGTCCAGCCAGTTCAGGCCGCTTCTTTCGTATCAACGGAAACCCGGTGCCGGTCTGTAAGCCAGCCGCCTTTCGCTCGGCTCGGATGCGCCGCATACATTCCAGATTTCGCTCGTTCTTTGAGCGGCCATCCGCCGGAACAACGGTTCTCGGCTTCCGCTCCGCACGCACTTGAACAATGACTGGAGCCTTGCTGAGTTGAATCTTTGGAAGCCAGCCAGCCTTGATAGCGTCTGCCACAACCTGCGGCCAGTTTTCCTGTGTGACGCTCATCGGCGGCTCGGCCAGTTGCAGGCAATCATTCCACCCGTCTCATTTAAGCGTGACACCAGCGACGGGCCAAGATGCGTGCTGAGTTCCGATGACGTGAGATTGGAAATCAGCACCGTGTCTTTCACGTCATTATATCTCCGATTCAACAAGTGAAATAAAAGATTATTCTCCCACAGCGACTCACCGCGCTTTTCCACTTCGTCAATCACAAGCAAGCTTGGCTTCCTATATTCCTCAATCAGCTTTGTCTCGTCCTTATCGGCTTCGTCCTTATATGTCGCTTTAACTGCCATGAAGAATTCCATCGCCGTCGTGAACCTCGCCGACTTCATCCGCTTCTCGATTTGGTAGCGCATGAGTTCGACACCAAGCTGCGTCTTGCCGCCGCCGTGGACACCGTGCAGCACCACCAGAAACCCGGTGCCAAGTTTCGGTGCGAACGCACTTAGCGTTTTGCCCCACTCGCCATCCATTGCGACTGTGGTGTTTAACTGTCGCTTGGGCGCATTCCAGTTGAGCCTGAGTTCAGCAGCCTTGCACTCATTCATGTCCCGCTGCCTTTCAGCTTCACGGGCGTTCCGCTCCTCCGCCGTGCGAATTGGGCCTGCCGCTTGCAACCTTTCAAGTGAGATTTTCAGCGTGTCGGTGAGTGGTTCGGTCATAGGGTTTGGCTTTCAGTTTCGAGTTGTCTGAATATGAGTTGCTTTGCGTTCACAGTAGCTTTGGCATCATCTTGCAATTCAGCACATAGCTATCCTTGGCATTCCCAGCTTCGTCATTTACGCGCCTCTCGTATCGGTGAATTGGAACCTTTCCAGTCTCAATACGCATGAGAAGCGACTTTAGGAGAACCATGTGTGTGCCGGTGTAAAATTCATGGTTCACATCAAAGATGATGCATATGTTGGGATATTTCTCCTTGTAACGCTCCACGTCCTTGACGTTCAAGGTTACTGCATCGCTTGATTGTATGCCAAACTTTGCAAAAGCTGTCCGAAATGGCGTGGTGACGGTCTTTACATCGCACTGGAGCATGAGGAATAAATCATGTGTGTATTGGTCAGTGGATTTTGCCGGGTTCAGTAACACGGACGCACCGGAGTCAAACAGCCTTGTGACGAAGAGCTTCTCCTTCACCTCGCCGTCCCTGCACCAAGCATACTTATTTTCGGTGTCGTGCATGAGTTCGGGGGAGTTCACTTGCGGGAACTCCTCTTCGCGCTGCTGCCATTCTTCCAACGCCATTTGCTCGCTCATAGCTGCATGACTTTGCCCATCAAGACGGGCGTGGTGGACTGCGGTTGGCCGGACGTGCGGTGGGTGCTGGCTGGCTCCGGTGCGGCAAGCTCTGCTCGAATCTCGTTCAGGCGGGCGGCGAAGTAGGTAATGGTCACGGCCTTCTCGCAGTGCCAGAACTTCGGCCCGGACTTCTGCCAAGCCGCCTGCGCCGTGGCGATGAGTTCGTCCACGTCGGGGTCAAAGGCGAGGAGTTCCTTGACGGCCTTGCCATCCATGCCACCCGTCACCTTGTATTTCTCGCCTCGGTCGTTTTCGTAGGCGGCGCACCATTCGGAGAAGAAGTGCGCGTGAGCGACACCGTTCTTCGCGCCCACGTAAGGCTTGCGGCTCTTTTTGGCGTCACCGGGCGTCTCGGCAGGGTTTGAGGGTTCCGAAGGCGCGGCGGGGCTTGCAGGCGGCTCCACGGCAGGCTCAGACTGAATCCCGGCTCCCGTCACCACAACCGGCTCGCCGCTTGCGGCGAGAATGGTTCCTGCCTCTCCCTGTTGCCTGCTCCCTGTTGCCTCTCCCTCTGCATGGGCTGATTGCGGCTTACTACGGCTTACTACGGCTGACGGCGGCTTACTACGGCTGACGGCGGCTGACGCTTCTGCGGCCTTCACGGCACGGTATTTCGACTGCGCCTTGCGGTTCTGCTCTCGCTTGTCTTCGGAGTCCCTGATTGTCCGGTATTTGACGTAATTCACTACCTGCCAACCCCATACGCGGTGAGCATCCATCCGCACAAGCCTCGCACCACCCTCTTCCGGCGACCGGCTTTCAGTGTCAGGAGCCTCCAAATGTTCGATGGCAGCCTTCACTTCATCAAGGCTCAAACCGACCTCATCAGAGATTGCCTTGAAGTGCTTGTCCACGAAACCATCCCGGTCGCAGTGCGCAAGGAGGTTGGTGAAGACGAGGATTTCATGGGCGCGGCCTCGGAGCGTGCCTTGGTAGAGGGAGGCGAAGAGCTTGCAATACATGAGAGAATTAGTAAGCCGCCAGTTATTACTGTCAACGATAAATCTTACTGTCATCAAATCTGATACTCAACACCTCACGGCGGGACTCATGCGAGGGTAGGCTTCCTGAATCCAGCGCACTCGCTCTCAAATCGCAGCCACAGACTCACGCCAACGGCTCTCCATCCGGCCCGATGATTCGCCACCGCTTGCTGCCGCAGTCCTTACAGCCGCCGGTCAAGCTTAACGGATTGGTCGTGGCAGCGTTAAAAACCACTTCCACGCCACATTCATCGCAGAGGAATCGGCATATACGGCTACGATGCTCCTGACACCGCTCGGTTGCGGCCAAGGCTTCGGCCCGTTCGCGGGTTGCGCCGCCGTCGTATTGGTGGATTGCGGCCCGCTCCTCCTGAATCTCCCGGCAGTGTGGGCAGGCGGTCACGGCGTCCGAAGCTCCCTGAACGTGATGAAGCCTTGTAAGTCGGGGTGTTCCGCCATCATCTTCCTCGCGTAGCGACTACGATAGTTGTTGCACAACTTGTAGTCGCTGTTCGGGTCGTCGGTGGACTGATAGTAGTTCCAGCGAAGGACTTCGTAGAGCATCCCAATGCCGATTTTTCTGCGGCCTCGGCTTTGTATTTGCCGGGCCAGCGCAACCAACAAGTTGAACACCGTTGGATTTATGTCGTGAAAACTCTCAAACTTCTCCTGTATCGTCCGCGCTGTGCCTGCCTCAACCTCGTTGAGTGGAGGAACGAGAATGTCGTGAAATGTTTGTTGGCTCATGGCAGCACAGATTACGAGCGCACCGACACGGTCACGCCCCAAGTGATTTCAAGTCCGGGGAACTCTGCCCCCTCAAAAAGAACATCGTTCAGCGCAGAGCGGTTAAGCTCCATGCGAACCAGTGCTGGGTTGTGGGCAAGCAGTGCCACCAAGTCTTTCACCACAACGGTCGGCACTCGCTTAACGGCCATGCCGGTTGCCCTCTGAACCTCTGGCAATGGTGCGTAGATAGCAGTCGTTGCGGCTGCTGCCGCCTGAATCACCACCGCCTCCGCCGCTACCGCACGGTCAAGCTCCACTGGCCCGGCCATTGGGTTGTTCAGCTTGGCTTCGGCTGCGGCTTGGGCGTCCCGTGCGGCTTGCTCATTGGCCTGCAACTGTGCAATGGCATCCGCCCGCCGACGGTTCTCGTGCTCCACCCGCTGTATCTCAGCATTCTGAAACGTAGAAATCAGCCTTGTAACCCGACTGTATTCGGAATCCAACTGACCGGAGAAATCTTTGGCGATGCTATCAATCTTCCGCCCTAAATCCAACACCGGTTTCTTGACTGAAGTTCTGGCGATTTCAAGGTCGCCCAACAGTCCCTTAATGTCTCGGCAAACTTCTGCGGCGACACGTTGCTCGTCTGCGCTGGCGACGGACTCGACCTGCGATGAGTCCGCAAGGATGATAGCCCGACGTTCGTGTGATGATGGTGCCAGTTCTACGCTAGACATTGGCCCGCTGAAAAGTATGAGTGCGCTCATAGATTGAAAGGCTGTCCGACGGTTAGCTGATTTTCTCGATGCTGCCGCACGGGATGTCGGTGAACAACATACGGCGGTCGGCGGCGATGAAGAGCGTGGACACGACTGCCTGAAACTGCTCGTCAGTCATCGGCCTATCAATGTGACCTTTATCGAATTCAGTGCGCACGTATTCGCCTCCCGCAAGGCAGAACAGGTAGCCGTTCGCCAACTTGTTCAGTTCCCGCTTGCAGTGTGCGACCGGATTCTCGCTGGCGACGGTGCGGGCTACTGGAGCCTGCTGCGGGACTGTCCTTTGGGCAGCAATCGTAACCGTTTGGCCGACTTGCTGCGGAACCGGTGCGTGCTGGGCTTGCGGGAGTTGCTGCGGCAGCGGTGCGTTGCCAACTGGGGCAACAGCGATGGTTGCCGTTTCGCGGCCTCCAAGGGCGGTAAGCGAAACCTCCCGCCCCTTCAACCCGGTCAACGCTTGCGCACAAGCGTCATTCTCGGTGTCGTAGCGGCGGGAATAGCCGTCCAGCTTGAGCATGACGTAGGGCGGCTTTCCGGCATACTTAGAGTTCAGAACGTCCGTCTCGACCAGCACGGCAACCTGCCCACGTTTGGACAGTTCGCTGTGATACAGGGTTGTTTTTGGGGCTTCCATAGTTTTGTCGTTGTCGTTGTTTTGTTGCCACCGGAATTACGGTGCGATGTGAGGAAGTTACACGCCTCCAAGCACCACGTCAAGGGTTTTGCAAAATTATTTTGACACCGAACCGATAATCGCACGCACCCTCGAAGCCGTGTGGTCGCCGTAGCGAATGGCTTTCTTATTGTCCACCCCGGCGTCGGCGATGAACCGCCCTGCAACCTCGCTGATGTTCTCAAGCTCGCGGTTCAGCATCGCGTCGCTGGCTTTGGTCGCCTTCTCAATCTCTGTCGCAACCGACCTGATGCTGTTCTGCGTAGCCTCGTCAAAGTTGAACCCGGCGTAAGGGTCTTCCTCCTGCTGCTGCGCTGCCGCTTCCTGTTCAGCTTTGGCAGCGGCTTCCTGTTTCGCTTGTTCCGCTGCTGCCGCTTTCTCCTGCAACTCGACTTCAATCTCACGCTTGAGTTTGATGCGGTAGCCAGTCTTTTCGATAAGCTGTCCAACATCCATCTCGTAGCCAGCCGCATTCAATTCTTGCGCGTCCTTGATAGTCTTGTCGCCTTCACCAATGTCTTGATGGTTAAGTGCGAAATACACCATCGCATCCGCGTCTGGGAATTCGCGGGCAAGCTCAATTTCGTCATACTGGCGTTGGAACGCCTCTGAAATCAGCACCGCCTCACCCGCTGCAATGTCTGTGAAGGCATCTTGGTGGTTCTTTGACTGCCCCTCATTCATGCCGGTGGCCTGCGACAGCGCGGTTAGAAGCCCACCGGTCGCTGCCAAGACAATCTGTTTGTCCTGATAGTCAATGTGCTCCATAAACGGCCTTCCGCCACGGGAACCGTCGGGGACGCTCGCCACTTTTGCGCCGTTGGGCAGCACGCCGCGTGAGTCGCCAATGACCTGCTCGATAATGGTCTGATACTCCGCGCCGCCCGTGCCGACACCCATTGGCATTTCGATGAACAGCGGCGGGATTCCGAATGTTTCCACGAACCCATCCCAATCCTTTTGGCTCATGTTCTTCCGCAGAAAACAGATGGACGCGATTTCGTCAATCGGGCTTTCCACTTCACGAATCACGAAGTTAATCGGGTTAATCTCTTGGCCTCGGTTTGTGCTGATGGCGCGAGGATTGTAATACCACTTCGGGTCTGGCATCCGCCTCGCCCAATACCACTGCGGAACAGGCTCAAAGTGAAACACCCCTTCATCCGGTCGCTGATTCCGGTAGTGTTTCTCGATGTGCGCAAACCCACGGAAATCCGCTCCAGCAAGGAACTCGATTGAGGCTTTTAGGTTGTCAACCCCGTCGTAGCATTCGTGAAGAAATTCCTGCTGCTTCTTTGCGGCGTCTGTAGGCTTGGAATCGCCGCCCTTCGTCTTCTTGGCGAACTTCTCTTTCACTTTGATTGACCAGTCCAGAGTTTTGATGGCCGCGAACCTTCGCCGTTTCACCGCAAGCAATGTGGCGTCACGCTTTTCAATGTAGTGAAACAGCCAAGAAATGTCGGCGTAATAACCCCGCTCCGCCATGTTCAGCATTGACACCAACCGCGACATTGTCAGGCCGACAAGCGGGTTGTAGTTGTAACGCCAATTTGCGCCGGGCGTGAAGGCAACATTTGCGGGCCGAACTTGCATTGCAAATGGCGTAACACAGCGAACCGCAACGCGCAAGTGCGCAAGTGCTACGTGTTTTTAGCACGAAGCTGCTTGAACTCCTTCTTGTAATCCCGCTCTACCGCCGCCGCCGCTTGGGTGGAAAGCTCGCCCCGCCCAAGCCGGAGAAGAATTATCTCGGCTAACCGCACTCGGTAACTATCCGTTTTATGCGAGCGATATTGATCGTCGTGCATTCGTTGCCGATTGTCGCGTCGCCACGCCGTATGTGAAAACCCGTTACCGGAAGCATTGTGGTCTGGAAGCTCGCCTGCGGCGTAACTCATAGGGACTTCAAGGCGTTCTTTGCGATGATTTCGGCGGCGGTGATGTTGAAGCGGATTTCCCCATCGCTACAACGCCTCGCCTGCTCGGTTGACCGCATGATGGCGATGAAAGCCGTGCGGCAGTTTTCCAGCTTGGCAGTGGCGTCAACCAGCTTCGCTTCCAGCAGCAGGATTGCCGCACTGTCCACCTTTTCAGCGAACGTGATGCGTCCGGTTTCGGCATCTTGAGTCCGTGCGGGCGGCTGGGCCGTCACTGGCTTGGCGATAGGAGCGACCGGCGGAGTAATGTCGGGCGTTAAAAATCCCATCTGATACTTTTCGGCGACTTTATCTGCTTGTTCTGCTTTCATAGTGTGTGTTCTACAGCGTTGACCAAATTGACCTCTTTTTATCGCACGGCTGAAAGCCCGTGTCACGGTGACTCCGTGAGGGATTTTAATTGCGGCGAATTTGCCATATTAAAAGGCTCAAGCACGCCCCCTCGCCGCCCGCCGCTCTTTGGCGGCCTCACGCTTCGCCCGTGCGAGCGCAGCGACCTCAACCCGGTGGACGTAGGAATACAAGTCGAATGCACTGACCGCCTTGCGCTGCCGTGTGCCTTTGGGCCGGAACACAATCAAATCGCCGTCCATCAAGCTCACCACGAGCTTG
>Ga0208966_1000006_pt1 | contig 104226 bp, 109 predicted proteins | sample GreLakmeHU45MSRF_FD_187701 | JGI IMG/M metagenome (GOLD analysis project Ga0208966, IMG submission 187701) | Freshwater lentic microbial communities from great Laurentian Lakes, MI, USA - Great Lakes metaG HU45MSRF (SPAdes) | ecosystem: Environmental > Aquatic > Freshwater > Lake | place...
GCAGATAGCGCAAGCAGTCAATGTAACCCCAAGTGGCTGCGTTATCGAGGGCACGGGCTTTTAAGAGATGGCCTTTGGTGTGTGCTAGGCGGAGGCAGTCGAGGTGACCATTAAAAGCTGCATTTGAGGCAGCGTTTGTTTCGGTGCCCTCTTTGAAGCATTGGGTACAGACTGTCCCCATCTTTATTTATACTGGTGCCATATTCTTAAATTTGAGGAAAAATAAAACTTGTTGGTATTGGTGTGATTTAGGAAACATGCTTTCGTTTCTTATTAATAGAAACAAACCAGTCCTGGTAATTATGGGGCAAACACCAGTCGACGTGGCGCTCTGGGTGCCAGGCAACCTTTATTAACTCGTATTTGAAAATAGAGCATCGGGCTGTGGTGAAGGTCTTCCATTCGTTGGTTAGGGTGGGTGGACAGAAGCCGTGTTCCATTAAGATTGGCCGAATGTATTCGCAGCCCAACAGGGCAGGTTCCCAGCATTCGGGTATCGTATAATAGAGTCGGGCGATGCATTGGATCTGATCGGGACCAATTCTTCCCAGACTACGCGGGTTGAACGGTGCTCCCTTATCATGTAAATAGCGAGCACATTCAAAGTTGCCCCATACTATTGCTGACGAAAGGGCGTCTGGGTGGATTGGAGCACCCTTTTCGCAAGCGTAGCGAAGGATGTCGAGCTTCTTGTGGCGTGCACCATCAAGGGTTGTTTGTACGTTCCATGGCGCTCCATTCTCGTGCAGGTATTTAAGGCAATCGAGGTGTCCTCCAGAGGCGGCGGAGCCAGTGTTTTCCGAATGGGTTAAAGATGCACCGTTCTCATGGGCGTAGCGAAGGCAGTCGAGGAACCCGCGCTGGGCGGCTATTATCGTGGTAGATTCCTCCCATGGGCATCCATGTTCAAAAGCGTATTTGAGGCATTCGAGACGACCGCCATTTGCTGCAAAGAAGGTGACCTTTTCTTTGCGTCCACCCTTTTCCAAAGCGTACTTGAGACAGTCTAGATGGCCGCGTTCGGCAGCAAAGTTTGTGGCGTTAAAGAACGGAGCGCCGTTTTCGATGGCATAGGTCAGGCACTGCAGGTTGCCGTGTTTGGCTGCTAACAGGCTTATGCGGTCATCGGCCTTCCAGTCGGCTTCGGGTATATGTTTGTGCAGGTAGCGCATACAATCCATGTTGCCGCTAATGCCGGCGTTCATGAGAGTTTGAGCATCTAATGGGTGTTCTTGTTCTTTTGCTTTGCGGAGACAGTCGATGTGGCCATTAAGAGCGGCTGTTGCGGCAGGGTTACCCTCTGAACCCTCTGGGAAGCATTGTTTGCAGGTCATCTTTATTGATACTGGTGTCATATTCTTAAATTTGAAGAAAAATAACACTCATTGTCATGGTGTGATTTAGGAAAGGTGCTTCCGCTTCTTATTTATAGAAGTAAACCAATCCTGGTAATCGAATGGCAGGCACCAGTCGACATGGCGCTTTGGATGCCAGGCAACCTTTATTAACTCGTATTTGAACACATTGCAACGGGTTGTGGTGAAGGCATTCCATTCAGGAGAGAGGGTGGGTGGACAGAAGCCGTGTTCCATTAAGGTGGGCCAAAGGACTTTGCAGTCCCAGACTGATTCCCAGCCTTCGGGAATTGTGTAATAGAGATTGGCGATGCATTTTACAAAGCGAGGTCCAGGAGCTGGGGCAGAAACCCACCTATTTTGGCTGAATGGGGCGCCCTTGTCGTGTAAATAACGGGCGCATTCGAAGTGACCCCATTCTGCTGCGGCCGATAGAGCGTCTGGATGGATTGGAGCACCGTTCTCGCAGACGTAGCGGAGGATGTCGAGTTTATTGTAGTTTGCCGCTTCTTTGGTTATTCTTTCGTGCCACGGCACTCCATTTTCGTGCAGGTATTTGAGGCAATCGATGTTACTGCTTTGGGTGGCGTAGAGAGTGAGATGTGAATTGTCCATGGGTGCACCGTTTTTGTGGGCGTAGCTGAGGCAGTCGAGGTGGCCGCCCTGGGCCGCCATCATTGTTGTAAGAACGGCCCATGGGCATCCATTTTCAAAAGCGTATTTGAGGCAGTCGAGGTGGCCGCCTTGCGCCGCCAGATAGGTTATATATTCTTTACTCGCGCCCTTTTCCAAAGCGTATTTGAGGCAGTTAAGGTGACCGCGATCGGCAGCAAACCCTGCTGCGCCGAAAAAGGGGACGCCGTTTTCAATGGCGTAGGTCAGGCAGTCGAGGTGGCCATATTTTGCTGCTATCAGGCTTATACCGTCCGCTTTCCAGGCGGCCTCGGGCATATGTTTGTGCAGGTAGCGCAAGCAGTCCATGTTACCGCTTGAGCTGGCGTTTATGGCAGCTGTGGAATCTAATGGATAGCCTTGCGTATGGGCTAGTTGGAGGCAGGCTGGGTGGCCATTGAGGGCGGCCGTTTCGGCGGGGTTGGCAACGTAGGCGGGCGTTTTGGTTATTAGTGGCTCTGGGAAGCATTGGATGCAGGTCTTCATTTAGAAGATAATGGTGGGATATTCTTAAATTTGAAGATAGGGTTTCTTTAGTGGACCACCGTATGAGACCAACAGTCCACATAGCAGCCATGGCAAGAAAGACGGATCTTCCTTTCTCATTCGGTCTTCCAAGACCCTCTGTTCCCAGAGACGTCGTCTATTCTCTTCACTCTCTTCACTCTCTTTATCCAAAATGGGAGATAGGTATCGAGACCACTTGACCGTTGGGAAAAGCGATGGGTATACTCTTGCCATGCGACCGCCACAAGAGGAATTAATGGTGGCCTTGGAGGCGACGAAGTGCTCGCCATCGGCGTCATGCAAGTACCAACATGCCTGGCCAAGTTTACCAGAGTCTACTATCTCCATCATTGTGGTTTCAGGGTCTTGTTGGAGGAGTCCTTTAAAGACGTGGTGGGCGCGTAAATGCGAATTATATATTTTGACGGATCCGTTCGATTTAACTATTTTATAGAAAACGGTTTCTCCTGAGTTTAGGATTGCTGAGTCTTCGGCAAGGGTTATAGGAATATTATTTACGGTTACTTGCATTTTGTTTTATTTGCTTTTGCTTATAATATATAAGCTGGTTTAAGTACGCTTCATTTAAGGGCTGGTTTGGGTTAGAAATAAAAGCACCAGATGCAATGCCCCACATGTTGCGAGGCCGTTGAAGGGTCGAGCCATAAAGATTTTATGAATCGCCCCGTCCATGAATCGTGTGTTATGTCAAACCGTGAAATTAATGAGCTATCTCCAGCTATGCTCGGGCGCCTGATAAACGGCTATGGAATAATGCGGTTCAGCGATGAAATCCCTGAAAATGATGATGAACTATCAGATGATGTTAAGAATGTAATTGCGAGACATAAATTTACCCCGGCCCTGATGGCGGTGATAAACTCTGGGTTCAAAAATCGCGCATAGCGGGTGCCAGACGACTACTCATGGCATTGCTTTTCTTTTCTTTTTTCGTTGGGACTAGTTGTTGTAAAAAATGAAATGGAATGATTAAAACTAATAACAATACAACACACAATAATGGATAACCAAATTAAGTGCATCTCGTGTAGCTCGACTACGTCGCATAAATATTATCAACTTGAGGATAATGCAGCCATAAGTCAATGTCATGATTGTCAAAAATGCAATAAATGCCATGTTAATAACTCTGTCAAATTGGATCCATTCATGGAAATTTATAACGATAAAACAAAGATAGATATCTCAACCAAATTATGTTCCGACTGTATTTCGCAAATTAAATGTGATACTTGTAACACGGTCTCTAAGGAGCCCTGGCATAAGTACAAGTTAAACTTAAAAACAAATTCGTGCATATGCGGATCATGTACGCCAATCAAGAGGCTTTGTCATAGTGAAAGCGCGTTTATTAATATGTGCGAATAGGGCGCTTAGATATGTAGTTATAATTTTTGCAGGTAATTTGGGGAATGACCCACGTTATTCATGCCAATTACTTGATAGATGCTCCCATCGTTGTGCATCACTTTGATTCCATGATCAGAATTGCCGCTTTTAAAACGTGCGAGTGTCATTCGGTCTTCATCAGAAAGGAAGCCAAACACACACTCAACAGTAATATTGGCTTGTGCATCATCAACGTCCAAATACAATGTTTTCCCAATGCAAATAAGTGGAAGCCCTGAAGTGCCGAAGGGAATCATTTTGCTATCGTCGTCTTTTGTGCATTCAAGGGTATCGTAAATAATCTTATTGCCACCCGTCCAATCGTATTGATATAGGCGGGCTTTGGTGAAGTGTCCGAAGATATGGATTTCTTTCAAGACATCGCCTGCTCTTGGTATGATAAAGGGTTCACCTGGGTTCTTCGTAGCTTCTTCAGTGTGTCTTGGAATTAAAGCAACCAGCCAAGACACGACGGGGCTCAACGAGGTCGGGTACCGACGCCGGCGGCTCTCTGCTGCGACCATTGTAGTACCCCGTGGCGGAGGGTAAATGAGGGAATATAGGCCATCAGCATCTATATGAATGGCTGATGTGTTGTTAGCCATTTTCTTTATACGAATATGCTGCTGTTCTTAAACCCCGCTAATCTATGCGGTTTCTGCGACGGTTTTCGAGTAGTTGTCGCACCATTTTAGTAAGCATAATCTGTGGGTTTGTCGCAGAAACCGCATAGATTGGAAGGTTCTGCTTGGGGTTTTTACAAATTTATTGGTGGTTGTTTCTTATCTCCGAACTCATCCTCCAGCGCCCATTCGACGAAAGGACGTTGGGGATTCCATGCGCGCTGCAGCAATTCCTCTTTGTATGCATTGTGGCGATTGCTTATAAAGGTGCGCCAATGCTGGGTGGCCTCGTGGCCGCTGGGAGGGCAGAGGCCGTTTTCGAAGAGGGTTTGCCATCTGACGGGAGCTGGGTCGGACCAGAAGTCGTTCGTAATCCAGGGCATGTAACTGGGAGCGTGGATGGTTTCTTTTGGTTCGGCCCAAAGGATGTCAAGGGTATAGCGAAATCGCATCAGTTTGGGAACGACGTGGCCGGACATGGCGCAAAAGGGTGCGCCATTGGCGTAGGCGTAGAGGACGCATTCCATATGAGACGGCGATGGGTCTGGTGTGGCGGCGCTCGCGGCAGCAATGGTTCCGCCGTACCAGGGGCAGCCGTTTTCATGGGCGTATTTAATAATGTCGATGTAGCCTTTGGTGGCGGCTTCTCGCATGGTGTCTTGGCACCAGCCGGCGCCGTTTTCGTAGGCGTATTTGATAATATTGAGGTGGCCTTTCTCGGCGGCTAAACTGGTGGTGGCGTGGTGCCATTTATGGCCGTTGACATGGGCGGTTATGAGACAGTCGAGGTGGCCTTCTGTGATAGGGCAACAGCGGTTTCGGTCGTCGTGTATACGATGAGGGCAGCGAGGACATAGGAATTGGAGTTTCCAGTCTATCATTTGGGTGTAGTCGAGCATTTGGGTTTTGGTTTTGGGTTTTGGGTTATTGTTGTTATCGGGTTTCCTCTTAAATGTCATGGTTTATGGATTGTGGAGTTAATACTATTAATATATATTAGAACACACATCTCACTCATGGCTGAACCGGTCCCTCGGTATAGCTTAAGATCGCGCTCTGCCAAAACATTTCCAGTTGCTCCACCAAAAGAGGAGGTAAAGTTGCCAAGGGCTTCAAGGAAGCCAAAGGAATCGGTAGTGCAAACGCCAAAGGCTTCGCCGAGGAAGTCATCTGCTAGAGTGGCGACTCCTCTTCCTGCACCAGCTCTGCCTCTGCCTCTGCCTCTGCCTCTGCCTCTGCCTCTGCCCTCGGCACCTGTGTCATCACCAGCACCTGCGCCAGCACCTGCGCCAGCACCTGCGCCATCGTCTCCGGCCGGCCCCAAGATTGGAAAAGATGTATTGGAGGCAATTGTTGCACAAACAAGCGATGACGTCGCCGGCGATAAGGTCCGCGCAAATTTAGCTATCGCGATGCCTTTTGGGGCAGATATCATAAGGAGATATATTGCAACACTTAAACTTTATCCAGTGCGGCGGATAAATGGATACTTAAGAGTAGCAAAAACACATAGCGAGAGAGCTAGGCTGCCGGAGTCCCGACTAAATGAAGCCATAACAGGGTACGATAATAACATAACAGCGTTTATAAAAGAGATGCGTCAGAACAGCGCTTTGATGAAACTTGCTGTTGGTAAGCTGAGTGAGGACATTTTAGAGACACTTCATAGGGCCACAGCGCCTACTTATGGCTTCAAAGGAATATATTGGATTCATGGAAAGTATGATGTAGGAGCAAAGAAAGAGAGCAAGAGCGAGAAGAAAGCTCGGCTTAGCGCCATGGAGGCTGAAATAAATGAGTTAAAAGACACGACCAAACTAAGGATAAACAGCAATATTGTCGTCCTCACGTCGATTCTTGAACAAAACCCGCAACTGTTTCTAGAGCCCAGTCCGCCGAATTCAATTAACGCGCTGTCACATTTAGCAAGGGCATACATGCTGGTTGGCGTTCCTGCGAAGAATGCTGATTTATTTGCGTCACTTGAGAGCTTTTTGCGCCATGTTGTAAAAGTGTTGAGTGAGGGGGAGGGGGCAGCGGTGCGGCCAACTGTCACACTTATAGTTCGTAGAGATACAAAAGTACCGCCTTTTATAACTAGCAACTTCGAGGTTTTGGGGTAGTTTCTGTTCTCTCTTTCTCTTAAGCAGTTAATAGCATCTGTATATAGTAGAATACTTGGAATGGTTTCGCCAACCCCACGCGAACTCCGGTATGCTCGAAGAACTGCTACACAGGCGGTGCAGGCGCTAAAGGCACCATCTGGTCGGCATGCTCCTCCAGCCTCTGCCCCTCCCCCTACTCCAGGGATCGGTATTCTCGATATGCCTCCGGATGTTTTAGATATGATCATAAAGAGCCGTCGGCAATCTGGAGTACCGATACTAAATCCTGTGGATCTTGCGCGGTTCAGTTTAGCTGCAAGGCCATTTAGAGCGGTTGTAAAAGAGCATAATAAAACGGATGAAGACCATGCGATTTCGGTTGTTAATAGGTATCTAAGAGATGAGGGTCAACTCCGACCAATGGGGGGCTTTCTTAAAGACATAGAAAACCCCGTAATTAGGAAGGTCGCTGTTGATAGGATTAGCGAATATTTCTTGAAGATTGTTGATGAAACTGTTGCGAAAGTGAGTGAACTTCGTGAGGAGAGAATGAGGCAGGGCACTTTCAACTTAGATGCGTTTAAAACTGATATACTGCCGATTCAGAGTACTCCGAGTTTAATAATCGGCCGTCTTTTATCGACTCTTAGCGTCATAGAACCAGCGCTGTTTACAGGGCCCGTCACGCCGGCTACGCTGACCCCGGTATCCCGTTTAGCAAGAGCATATCTTCGCATTATTAAAGGACGCCTTTTTATCCGGTCTCGTGTGGCATCGAGATTAAGTGAGCTATTAAAGGCGATTGCAGCTGCGAGGCCGAAGCCGAAGGAGATCACTGTCGACCTTTTAGCTGAAACAGGTGGCCATGCGGGCCTTGATAATGACGAGCCAAATGACTTTATAGACAAAACATTTACCGTTGTTCGCACGACAACCGTTGGTGGGGGTGGAAGAAGGCGGCGGCGTCGTCCTGCGACTGCGCCCGTAAAGCGTCGTGCTTGAGGGCGTTGGTTTTTATTTTTCTTTTTCTTTAATTCCCAATTTATCGAGGATTTTGGAAAAAATGAAAACTGTGTTTACGATAAAAGCCTCAAAGCAATCGACAACACAAACATCAACACAAAGCATACATTCGTATCACCATGGCTATCACTCGCGGCCAGACTGCTCGCCTGGCCTCTGCCAAGGCAACCGCCTCGGCCGCCAAGGCAACTGCAACCAAGACAACCAAAAACAAAGGGTTGCAAATGCCCCTCTCTCCGCCGACCCATGCGGATTATCTCCGCTTCAAGAGCCACTTGAAAGGATGGCGGCCTGAGACGAAGCAGGAGAAGGAGGCGGCTGTTGCCGAATACCGAAGGGTTTACGAGCAGGAGGCCACAGCGCTGAAGCAGCGCCCGCACATCTGCGCAAATGTCGCCTGGGATGGGCCTTACACGCTGCGGATTATGGAGGGTTTCGATGGCCGGCACAGCACCTGGTCCTTCCATAAGTGCACGGCGGCGTGTTGGGATTATGATACGGCTCTCGAGAAGGCTGAGGCGATTGTGGCGGCTGCCGCCGATGCGGCCGATGTTGATGTGGGGCGGCTGCGCGATACGCACGGCGCGGCGATGCCGAACTGGCCTTGGCTCAAGTCGGGCAAGTAGAGTTAGAAGAGTAGCGTGGTAGGTACTTAGTTAGTTTTTAGGCATTATAGGAGATTTATCGGAGATTTTGGAAAAATTGAAACCGCCTTTGTGTTAAAGGGTCTCAAAGTAAACCAAGTCACCAACGTCCTTCTCTCATCTCCTTCCTCCTTCCTCCTTCCTCACCCCAGCAATCATGTCGAGCTTTGGTTACCTGGCTGATGCGGCCGCGTCCACTGCGAAGGCCGAAATCAATGCTGTTCACGCCCGGTGGTCGCTCGCCGAGCGGGTTATCGATGCCGTTAGCGACGTGGGTGGTGTCGTCGCCGGCGAGTATGTTCGCAATTATGTGGCTTACAAGGCAGCCCAGGAGGGACAGGCATGTGTCTGGAAGGGCAAGCGGCTGACGGAGATTGACGTGCCGAAGGTGGTGACCATCTGGGTCTGCCGCGACGACCTGGGCGATATTCAGCGGGCCATCAAGGACCTCAATGTCGGCCTGTCTGACAATGCCGACGAGTATGGCCACTTTACGGTGACGCTCATCGATGTTGATGCCTGTCGGCTGGTGTTGCAGAATATGCTGCCGGACTTCGTCGACTACGAGAAGATTGTGGAGGGCTGCAACTTCCTGCCGGATAACGGGGAGAACCCGGAGATTCTTCTGGATTTCATTCTGTTCGATAGCTACCCTGAGATGCGGACCTTCGAGGGGCGGGCGGAGGAAATTAACTGGGAGTGCAATTCGCTCTGCATCTATGAGCGGGTTATCCAGCCGACCTTTGGCCAGCTGTCGCCCTACGAAAATATGCAGGCGGTGACGCGAATCTGTGGCGATATTCTGGCGGGCCGGACCAAGTGGATTGGGACGGCTAGCGCCCGGCGGGAGGAGCTCTCGAACGTAGATGGGTGGATTGAAGAGAAGGAAGAGGCCGTGGAGTGCCCCAGCTGCAAGAAGGAGGCGCATCCCGGGGACACCTGCGCAGAAAAATACAAGAAAGAGGTTGCGGAAGAAGAGGCGTTCTTTGAGGACTACTATAACAAGGACAACCGCGTCAACTGAGAGAGGGAAGTGAAGTGATTAGTAACAAAAACTACAAATAAAACATTAAAAACCTTGCCGGGGTTTTTGGCATTTATTCGCTCGGGGAATATACTATTTAAGGTATAAAATTATCATAATTTATAATGATTAGTGTGCCTGCCATAACTGCCGCTGCTGAGATGATGTTCCCAATGCGCAGGACTCCTGTGGGTCCCGCGGTTTTGGTTGATAAGTACGAGATTGTAAAACCAAAATGCCCGGCCTGTAAAGGTACTTTCGTCAGTAAGTATACACGGAACGCAGTTTGGTCATCGTTGGTGGCGGATTCATCAAATGGTAGCGTAGCACTTATGTGCCAATGTAGTGCGTGTAATGTAAAATGGTATGATTTGCAGGTATGGTCACGGTCGGTGCAATCGGTTACGATGGGTTTCGATGAACACATCGCGAAGCAACTGGAAGTTCAGATACATGGCAAGAATTGCGTTACAACAATTGAATTTACTAAAACAAAGGATTCAGATGAAAAAGAGTGTCGCGTTATACTCTATGATACCGAAATAGAGGAGTTGGCGAATATGCCTGTCAGTGAACGTAATGGTTGCCTCGATAGAATGCTCGAGTCTAAGGCAAAGGCAAATGAAAAAGCAAAGGTCAAATCCACATTTAGTCTCAAGAAACTGTTTGGATGCTATTAGGATTTTTGTTTTTCAATAAATTGAGAAAAAATGAAATGGGCATGATAATAATCAATCCACAAAAGTAAACAAATGGCACCGTGGGAACCCATCATTGCTCGCCATATCTTCGCTGAGAACGTCGTCCGGGCAATCTGTGATGCAGGAGGTGTCGTAGTTGGACCTTATGTGCGCAATTACATCGCTTACAAGGCAGAGGCAGATGGTGCGCCGGGTTGTGTTTGGGACAAGTATGCGCTGCCCGATGTCCCGGAGACGGTCGATGTGTGGGCTTGCCACAATGTTATCGATGATATCAAGGCCGCCATCGAGGCACTTCAGGTGCAATTCGTACTTATCTCACACGAGAATGGGCGTGAAATATATCAGTTGCGGTCCATCGATGTCGCAGCGGCGAAGCAGGCATTGTGGGATTCCCTTCCAGCCTTCGTAGACCGCAATGCCATTGTGCATAACATCCCCTTGCCGGAGAACTCGGCATTCAAGATTGCCTTTCGGCCGTTCTATGGTGAAATGCGACCGGCTGGTGGGCGGGTAGAGGATATCGACTACGAGTGTAATTCACTCTGCATCTATGAGGGCATCATTCAGCCGACCTTCGGTGAGATGCCACCCTACGAGAATATGAAGGTTGTTAGGCGAATCACCGATGACATCATCGCAGGGCGGGCAGTCTGGATAGGCGAAGGTGAGCGAAACCGGGATTCAGAGACAGAGACACTGTTCACTCATTAGAGAGTAAAAGAAAAAGAAAAAGAAAAAGAAAAAGAAAAGAAAAAGACAAACATAAAAATAAAAAAGAGTTTTGTGAATTACTAATCCTTTGTATACCTACTCCAAAAATGCATGTAAATATATTGTTTTTTAAATAGTATTGCCGTGACAGACATGCTATTCGGAATTTTCCGACAAATTGGGGAAAATTGAAATGCGCTATCGGTAAATAATCCACAAAGTAATCAAAGTCATAAGGCCCCAAACACACTCACTATCGCTCTCTCTCTCCCTCGCTTACACTCGCAGTTAAGTATAAACAAAACAAAAACAAAACAGATGACATCGGCATGGGAGCTCGCCGAGGAGGTTGTCAAGGCCGTTAATGCTGGGGGCGGCATTGTGGTGGGGCCTTATGTTCGCGAGTACATCGTTCGCAAGGGGGCCCTCGATGGTCGCGGCAAGTGGTCGGTCGGAATTGAGCCGCCGCCTGTTATGCGGGTCTGGGTCAGCCAGGAGAATTTGGAGGAGGTGATGGGCGAGCTTCTATCGCGGCACTTCTTCATGAAAGGCACTGCCGCACACGGCCATGAGATTTCGCTCTTCGATGCGGATGCTGCGGCGGCGTCGAAGTTTGTACCAAATCCTATGGTCGAGGTCTCTTGGCGGCTGTTCTCGGATGATATCGATATCATCCGGGATGGTGCGTATTCCCTCGAGGTGGGCTCATACGATTCGGAGGAGATTGCATTCGAGTCCGACGGCCTCTGCATCAGCGAGGGCGTCATCCAGCAGCTGGAGATTCGAGGGGCTAACTCTGTCAAGGAGTGGAATCCCTACGAGAGCATGCTGAACGTCAATCGGGTCTGCACGGATATTCTGTGCGGGAGGGTGGTCTGCTTGCCGGGGGCCGATGCCTTCGTATCGGGGCCGTTCGGCTCCTTCGGCTCCTGGTTCGGTCAGACCATTGTGAATGAGATGGTGGCGGGGCGATGGACGGTGACGGTGGGTTGTGTCAAGAAGATTCCGTGTGGCGTGGATCGGGAGCACGACGGACACTGTCTGATTTGCCACGATGACCTGGGCGAGGCGCACTGGCAGATGGAGTGCTGCCAGGGGCGCTACCATGAGGCCTGTCTGCTGGTGGCTTTCAAGAAGGGGTCCGCGGCCATGGCGACGACCTGCAAATGCCTGTTGTGCAAGATGCCTTTCGATTATAGCGATATTCGAGTTGCCGTGCACGTGCTGTCGGGCGGGAAGGAGACGGTGCAGGCGGCGATGGAGGCGGTTGAGGAAGATGAGGAAGCGGCAGAGGACGAGGATGATCCTTCCTTCCAAACCCTCCGACAGGATCTTTGGCACCGTATCTCGGTGGAAGAAGAGGAGGAAGAGGATGAAGAAGAGGACGAAGAAGAGGACGAAGACGAGGATATGACCTTGGATGAGGCAGTGGTTGCCCACCTGCAGGAGGTGAGGGCAGAAGCCAACCTCCTCCTTATTGCAGATACTGCTGAGGCAGAGGCAGTTGCGACGGCGGAGGAGGAGACGGCACGCGTCCTGGACGAGCAGCGGGAGATGGCGACCTGGTTTGCAAACCGCCGCAGCGCTAATGCCGAGGCCGATGACGAAGAAGACGATGAGGAGGAGGAGGAGGAAGAGGATGAAGACGATGAGGAGGAGGATAACAACGCCGGCGGCCTCCTCGATGGCTCCAGCGAGAACTACGTGGTCCCTTTCAACCTGACCAATATGCTCTCTCGTCGCGAGGAGCTGCTTCGGCAGCAGGCGGGCAACCTCTTCGGGTCCCGTGGGCGTTAAAAAACAAAAAACAAACAAAAATCAAACAAAACCAAAAAAATGAACCGAATGGACTAATAGAGTCCATTTTGTTCATATTCATCATGGCGCTGCCTATCTATACTCCTGCCGGCCTCCTGGTTATCGTGGGCAAGAATGCTCGGGAGAATGACCGACTCTGGCAAGAAGCATCTGTGCGGGACCTCTGGTTTCACGCTTCGGGCTTCGCCGGGGCGCATGTAGTTATTCGCGTCCCCTTGTCTCACAAAGTGAGCGAGGAGTGCAAGCGGTTTGCTGCGGGGCTGGCTTGGGAGCACTCGAAGTCGGTTGGGAGTAATAAGAAGCCTATTGTAGATTCCTGTTTATGTTGCGATTTACGAAAGCCGCGTGGGGCCACGCCAGGCAGCGTACTACTTCCAGAGGGCTTTGAGACTATTCGGTTATAGGTGCGATTGCTGTCTCACTATAATGGTGCCTAAATTGTCATATTTATCAAGCAAAATGGCATATATTTGCATAGAACATCTATAATTACATTATAATTACATTATAAATATTAATAAATCCGCACCAAAATGGCGCGATTTTATTCCGCAAAAATAAAATCGCGCGCTAGTATAGCCTTAGGTTAGGTAGGTTAGGATAGGATGGCTGGAATCATGCATAAATCGTCTTCGGTTTCACAACAGGTATCATGTCCGAACTACATTCTTATAGCAAATGTAGGAATTGGAACAACCGCGCCGGAGCAGGCGTTGGATGTAAATGGTTATATTAGGACAGAGCACAGTGCTTTTAGCGCGAAAGGTGCCGGGATTGTAGTTCCCGCTGGTGGCAATGTATCTTATGATATAGTTACCTACAACGTAGGCGACTGCTTTAATGCAACAACAGGTGTATTTACATGTGCTGTGATGGGTATCTATGTATTTTCGGCGACAGTGAGCACGGGGGTTGGAGATATCGCGCTTTTCAATATAACAACTGACACTGTATTACAGAATACTGGTGGGAGTTCCATTACAACCACCGTATTATGTAATTTAGGGGATATGATAGCGGTACGATGTACAACAGGGCCTTCTGTGGGCGGCTGCTTTAATGGTTGTTTGTTATTCTGTACAGGGTTCCGCCCCACCCTGCGGAGTACGGCGTCCACTGCGTGGAGCAGCTCCGCTGGGGATTGATGGGATTGATGGGATTGATGGGATTGATGGGATTGATGGGGGTGTGGATGGGGACGCGGATAGGGACACGGATAGGGACGCGAATTCACCCGCATCATGGCGAGATAACAGAGATTTCCTACTGATTCATTTGGTATGTTGAACATAGTGTAATTCTTTTTCCAAGTATATTACTTTGTTTGTGATACTCAAAAAGATGCGTAGGAATCTCTGTTATCTCGCCAGTATGCGGGTAGACATTGCGCCCGCCACCAATCCCCTCAATCCCAAAAATCTCCAGCGGAGCTGCTCCACGCAGTGGACGCCTCACAGGGGCGGAACCCTGTGCGGGACCCTGTATGTATATGTATCATAATAGTAACAATGTCCGTTTGCAATCTCTGTAAGTGCAAGGTCAGTCTAACAGCAATTAAATGCAAGTGCGGCAATATTTATTGCAATGCTCATCGGTACGCGGAAGAACATGCTTGCACATACAATTATCGGGCAAAAGGCGCGGCCGCTTTAGAAGCGGCCATGCCGGTTATTACTGCAGACAAAGTTATAAAGATTTGATAAATTAGATAAGATGTCGGCGGTTGTGCAGCTCTGCGGCATCAATGCGGAGGTTGTGCGTGAGTGTTCGCGATTAGGTGTGTATAGATATAGAGCATTACTTAATAAACAGTATGCTGAAAATACAAAAAAGATTGACGATTTACTCAAGATATTAGAAAAGGATGAAGATAATATGTGTCCGGTATTATTGCAATGTTTGACTACTTCCCACGCAGCTTATGAAGAGCGGCTAAAAGACGCTATTGCAGTTAAGAAAGGATTGGATACGCGGTTGCTGCTTTTGTCCGGCCTGGTTTAGCTTTGCCACCTATGGCTGTTCTTGCTCGTCTTATAACAGATGGCTCTGAATAGTCACCTTCTGCTCGTGGGCGGCGACCTGATGTCGCACGAGCCGGGATTGTCTTGGTTAACACGGTTCCTAAGGTATCAAAATGCTTTTCAAGATTCTCATCATTAAACGAGCCTATATACTTGCATTCTCGATACATACTCTTAAATTTTTCTAAAGGCGTTGGCTGTTCAATAGGCACTCCCTTTGTGAATATATTCCGAATATCTGTGGCACTCATATTCATTTCACTTAGCTGTTGCCCTTCCGAGGCCGCTTTTGCGTTTTCTAAATGATATACTTGCAACTCTACATCTTGTTTGCGACCGTCTTTAGTTTCTCTTACAATATTACTAACATCACCCAATTTAAGCGGCACAGCCTCATCTTCTTGCCCAACAATAAATATAATTTTTTCATAACCTAATGCTATAAGTTTATTTACTACGCTAAATGCGGACCACCCTCCAAAACGTACTCCATCCGCTGGTGTGTTTCTACTTAAATTAATGAGGGCGTCATCTTCTCTTAAGGTTGGGTAAAGGTCATACAAAAAATCCATCTTTTCTGCAATTGTCAATGGATATTTTCGCATTTTGTCAATTGATTTTTCAGATGTATAGTCTTTTGGAGATGGTACAATATAATAATCTGCCTTAAGTGCTTTCGCCACATCATGCACCGTTTTAAACAGTCTGAGATGGCCGATGTGGGGCGGATTAAAACGTCCAAAAGTGAACACGGCTATGTTTTTATATTTTTTAATTTCCTGTTCTTTTCCTTCTGCTTCAATAATGTCGTTTGGGTTTTCTACTATTGTTGGGACAATGGCGACCGGTGGTTGTGACTGAGGCTGTGCTGTTTTTGGTGTTTTCGGTGTTTTCGGTTTACGAAATTTTGCAGGGGATTCCATTTAACTATATGCGAGGTAAAAGATACCGGTTAATTTAAGTAAAATCTAACATAACGGCTATTACGGTTTGTTATATTAGCTAAATCATAATTAGTAACTTTAACCTTCTCATATATCACCCGGTGTTCCAAATCATATATATTATCATGATGCTCTCTAACGAGCATAGTGACCTTTATGAAAGCGACCACCGCAATTATACCGAAGAGCATCTTATTAGCCACGTAGAAAAAATAAATTATAAATAAACCACACTTATTACTTGCGTATACTATTTGCTCGTCACTGCGGTTGATGAAGCGGTTGTCGACGACGTGGTTGGGATTCGTTGATAGCGGTCAAACCGCTTCATACAGTAACCGACCGCCTGGACGAACATGCAGGCAATACAAATAAGTTGACAGAAGAAATAGACATCCTCCCAAATGGGCGGGAACATGCTATGAATTACATCTTTACACAGATAGGGGTTATCAGTGAACATGCAATTGGTCAGGTTAACTTCGCGAGTAAACTTATAGTCGACTTGGGTGAGCTGAATGGATTGGAGACAAATGAGCGGGAGGAGGAAATAGATGTTCATTTTATAGAAGATTGTTGGTTGGTTATGGTGCGTTTCTAATTTCATTTTTTTGGCTTATCTATCATATAAATACACGGTATGCTCTATATTCGAAATTGCATTATCGCATATATAAAACACTTAATTCGAATGTGTAAGTTTTACAATCAGCCACTCGATATGGTCGATAGCGCGGTGCGGCGGCTAAAACATAAGAATCGACGGTGGCGTATGCTGAGGGCGGCGGCACCTGTTATAGATAAAAGCAAAACCATTATTGTGTTTAGTGGAGGCGGTTATATGTCCTGCTTTCTATTTGGAGTCGCACGATATATAAAAGAACACTATCAAGGCTCGTCGGAGAATTTGTATTTCGCCGGCGTGAGTGCGGGCGCTCTGGCAGCGACGGGCTTGGCACTCGACTGCGATATCCAAAGTCTGTTTGAAGAAACCCTGAAATGTTATCCACGGTTTCCAACTATGAAAGATATCCGGGGTAGTGCGGAAAGTATTAATCCGGGCGATGTTACTTGGAGAAAGGCGACCAACCGATTGTATATTGGAGCGACGCGTTTTCCAACCATGGCCCCTGAAAATATCCACACATTCGAGTCACAGGAAGATGGCACACGTGCCTTAGAGGCAACCTGTCAGTTTCCGTTACTTATTGGCATGTTGCCTATCAAAATTGCGGGCAAGTATTACTACGATGGTGCGATGTTCAATGATTATCCAAGTATACCAGAAGGGATGGAAGACTATCGGCGAATTTACGTCAACTGGGTGAATTCAGCGGATATTTATCCTGGAATCGATATACCAATGCTCTGGATGCTATGTCCGCCCTCAGTAGAAGGTATGTGGCAACTTGAGAACCTGGGCTATTTGCGGGCCAAGGAATATTTTCGCAAAATGTGCGTTTAAACGACCCTGCTCTGCAGTGCATATACTTTAATAGCGTGTTGGGCGGCTGCTTTGACATCTATAATGGGTGGGGGAAGAGGGTTATCGTCGCCTGGAGGACTGGTAATTTGTTTTGGGGTGAATTTGGCGAGTTCCGGGACCCATTGTTTAATATACTTGGCCTCTGGGTCGAAGCGCTGCGATTGAAGGTATGGGTTGAATATGCGGAAGTAGGGTTGACTATCAATGCCGGTTGAAGCCGACCATTGCCAGCCACCATTATTGCTACTCGGGTCGTAATCAATGAGTTTGGTGGCGAAATAGCGTTCGCCTTCGCGCCAGTCGATAAGTAGATTCTTTGATAAAAACATGGCTGTAACCATACGTGTGCGATTATGCATCCAACCCGTCGCGTTAAGCTGACGCATACCGGCGTCGACGAAAGGGACACCGGTATGGCCCGTTGCCCACGATTTGAAGTGTTCAGTATTTTTGGACCACGGTATGGCCTCATATTTGGGACGCAATGCACGATTCGGATTCGCAAGTACCTGAGGAAAGAAATAGGTAATACGAAGATAGAAATCGCGCCAAAAGAGTTCGCTAATGAGTGCGTTTTCCCGATTCGGACTAATAGTATCTACTACGAACCAATAGACTTCGCGGACACTCACACATCCGAACTTAATGTAAGCAGACATTCGCGAGGTACCATCGACGGAAGGAATGTTGCGTTGGATATTGTAGTCTTTTAGATTGCGAATATGTTGGAGGCGTGCGAGCGCATTCGTGCGACCGCCACGGAACGCAGGGTGTGGCGGGAGGCCCGTTAGTTTTTTTTGAATATGTATCGGGTCATACAGATGCGGGCTTTTTAGTTTAATGAATTGGTGCGGGGACGCAGTTTTCTTACCTTTTGGACGGGCGACATCAAACAGTTTGGCTTTATTATAAAACGGTGTGAATTTTTGATAAGGCTGACCTGGTTTTAGGAGGGCTGTTTCTATCGGGAGGAGAGGATAATCCTCGTAACTATTCCAACTAATTTTCTGTTTCGCACACCAGTCGGCGAGGGCGGCATCGCGCTTTGTCGCGTAAGGCGTATAGTCCTGATTTGTATAAATATGCGCGATTGGAGTGGTGCGGTGAATTTGGGCGAGGACGGTGGTGGGTTCGCCATAGAATATGTTCAGGTTGTTTTGGAGTTGGTGGTTCAGGTCGGTCAGGGATTCAATCATAAACTGAACCGCAGCTGACGAAAAGTACTTATTCTTCTGCGGACTGATTTGAGTGGGAGTGAAAATGAAGACAGGTACCACGGCTTTTGCGTGTGCTAAGGCAGCGTTGAGACCAACATTATCGTAGAGGCGCAAATCGCGGTGAAAAAGGAATAATGTCGCCATTATCTGCTATCATCTACTCGGGATTTAATTTTGCGACGGATATCTCGGGTATTCATAATGGGTTCGTTATTATACTTCATGTACTGGAAGTGAATGTTATTATCATTTACGAGTATTCCTATTCGTTGCGTTTTAACATTCTTGAGGGCACGCTCGAGGTCCTTGAACAGGTTGGGTGTTTTAGATAATGTAATAACTGTGATGGAAGCGGCAAGCGCTGAGGCGGCGAGAATACTCTGTTCGAGCTGACTGGCCCACATCACGCGTCGCCCCCTGCTCACGCGAATAGCTTTGGCAACTTTTGCAATCCGGACCATTTGCGGGGCGCGGCAAATGCGTGGATAGTTATTAATAAATGGATTCGTTTCTTTTAATAGATATCGGATGCTGGGGTCGGGGTTGGTGTTGAATATCTCACAGGTGTTGGATATATACATCTGCGATGCTGGGTCTGTTTCGAGTCGGTGGGCGACGAACTTGCGCACTTGGCGAACGGCGTGCGTTGGCGAACGCGGTGGCGGTAGATGAATCGCTTCTGAAATGATACCATATATTGCGTAATAAAAACAATTGCCGTCGGCTGGGACGTCAATTATTTCTAATTTTTTTTTGGTTTTTTTGGTTTTTTGAATGGCATCAACCATATACTGTATAGTAGGTTATTTAGATATTGTTAAGCAGCTGAATTAGGGCGGCAATCTCGTAAGGCGGTGACTTGGCGGTTGCCGGCGCCAGATGCTCTGGAGGCGAGAGCAGAACGAACAGACATAGCATCTTAATATCCACCACCGTGCAGTCCTCGCAAAGGTAGTTGTTAATCACATCCTGGTCGGCGGCATCCCAGAAGCGCGACCGATGGTGCTGAATGAGGGGCACCATGGACTCCGGTTGCGCGAGCACCTTCGCCAGGCACTCAAACGCGATGTCGAATACCGAAATATAGGACACCATGTCTGGGTGGAGCTGAGCGGCGTAGTCCTTGATGTTAAAGGCATCGCTTTTGAGCTTGTAGACGAAGAGGAGCTCCATCCACTTATTCACTGGCACCGCCTTGTACGGACCGCTCACCCGAATCGTGTGTCCGGTCGTCGGCTGGTAGACGCTGCATGGGAGCGCATACGACGAATTGCTGCCCATCAACACCTCCATTTCCTCGGGGTGGTCGAACATGAGCGGCCGCTCAACCGCCGGTGGAATCGGGAAGTCGGGGTCGCGCAGGTCGACGAAGGTGTTCGTTGCCTTCTCACGCACCGACGTCATCACCATAAAGCTGTTGGTGGCCGTGAACTCGTAGACATACGCCTGGTCGAGGTTCGAGAAGAACCGGCTGCGCAACTCCTTGGCCGGCGTGGTGGGGTAAACGAGACGATGAATGGCTTCGATGAAATAGTTATCTGCGGCGAGCGGCGTTTCCAGTGCAGAAGGCATTAGGTCAAAGGGCGCCGCATACGGGGACAGCGTCACGTAGTTGGTCTCGACATCCCAGTTGAAACCGTTGAAGCTCGTCCAGTACTTGATGCCGCTGTACTCGAGAGTGCAGACGTCGTCGGGGGTCTTGTAGGTGCTGTAATCCTGGAGGGTGAGCTGGTCAATCGGGCGGAAGGGAGTGCTGATAGTCGACATCTTTAATTGTTTGGACCCATCTCGTTTATAACAAAATCAATTTTTGTAAACTACATAGAATGTTTGGAATACGAAGACGCGAGTCCAATGAGAATTGACGTGAATGCGCCGAAAGCAATCGAGCGGTCGTATTCGCGTAAGGCGAGGGTGGGTACATATATTTTTTGAACCTTGTTGTTTTGACGGACAATTAGATACCATGTTGCGATGGCTATCGGGGCGACGAAAACTGGGATGGCGCCCTGTTGCAGGCCGACATACAAGACCGGAATCAAGTGGGTGGCGACATCTATCATCGTGAACACCGGAACAGTGTAGGGTACAAACATCTGTGGTTGCCACGGGAGCGTTATGAAGAGGTCCTTGTATAGCAGGCGGTTTTGGTTGGTTATCCAGTAATAGAGGGTCGTTGTGAAAACGAGCATACTATTCGCCCGAATGAAGTCCTGCATTAGGGGATATGCGGCCCATCGGTTCCATGTAAAAATTAGGATGATGTTGAAATTGGTATACATTTGTACGAGGCGTAATGGTAGCACATACATATCGCTGTTGCTTATTTCCCTTTAGCCAGAAAAATTGTACCAATCAAGCCATCCGCAACGGTAGGGCGGGAATCATACTTCGTTGCTAACTGGTATTTCACAGGCGAATGAACTATTGGTAGGGCATCATGTGTTCTTACTTGATTAGGGTTCGCACACATTGGTCCATATATGAAATCATATTTATCTAGTTCATTGTCGCTATCTTGACAAATACGCGATGATGCTACGAGTCGCCCCCATTCGGCCGATGGTCGCTTAAACCATTTAACACGAAGTGGCAGCTGGCTTGGAAGTGCGAATACCATAATACACATCTCGTTGTTTTCAAGAGCTGTGCGGTTCTTTGCGTAATCGAGTGCTGTGGCAATAGAAGGCGTTAAATAGAAAGACGGGCTTATTCCGAAGTCACAACATGTACGGCATCTGCTAGTGTCAATACCAACCCGTCCAATTATATCAAAAGCCCGCCATGAAGTTGTATGGTAATAGAGGCAAAGCGCGGGGGGGGGTTTCAGCGATTTTGCGTAGTTCTTCTATCGTAACTTGGGAAATCGCTTGTTTATCGATATTATAGATGTAGCCCTTTGTGCTCGGAATACTTGTCCATCGATTATCTTCTATTGTTGATTGGTTATACAAGAATTTTAATTCAGGACGATACTCCTTATATTTCCCCAGAGTACATTCTAAGCAAATCTCAAATAGCTGTTCCAATGTAAAAGAAGAGTCGTCAAGGAGTGGTTCGACTCTATCATAGAGAGCAATGGCCACAGTGCGTTTTATACCAACAATCTCCAACAATTTAACAAAGGGTTGGTTTAAGTTAACTTTTTTGAATGCATCAATCGCTGTATCCATATAGATGCGGTTCATGTGTATCTCATCTGTATCATGGTCCCGACCAAGCTTAATGGCAAACCGTTTTTTCCATCCACAGTCTATAAATAGCTGTTGGAGACCTTCAAGGACCTGGGCTTTCTTTTTTAAAATTCCGAGAGAGTAGCCCCCTCCGTCGGTATCATTCATAACCTATCTATATTTAATTGCCCGTATATAAAATGGTCGCATCCCATATATATGTATAATTTGTAACAATATAGTATGAGCAGTGGGTCGAAGGTGGATAAGAATGCGAATGGTGAGCTGGTGCAGACGCAGACGCAGACGCAAACCTCCAGTGAAAAGACAATGAAGTGTATCAAGGAGGCCGGTAATTGGAGTAAGTTGGCCAAGGAGCATACTTTTGACCGACCCGAGTTCGACCCGGCTGCAGTGAATCGTGATATGGAAGCGCGTTCACCAAAGCTGGTGCGCCTGCTATCGAAGATTCAGGAACTGGATGAAGCCGATATGAAGGCCCATGGTCATCTATTCAAGCACTTTATTTATTCGGATATTAAGTCGGGTTATGGTGCGAAGCTGATTGCGAGTGGTCTGGCGGCGGGAGGCTGGAATCATGCGTATGAACTCAAGCGGGGGGCACGTGGTATGGGTTTTAAGATGAAGGCACTGGGGGCGAGCTTGAACGGTTCTGTGGGAACATTTGCGACATTAACTTCGGTCAGTTTCTTCGAGAAGCCGATTGGTATTAACTTTCGTAAAGAGTTGTTACGGACGTTTAACAGTCGTCCGGATAACATCTATGGCGATAAGGTTCGGATTATTATACTCGACTCTGGTTTCCGTGAGGGCATTGATTTGTTCGATATTAAGTATGTCCACTTATTTGAGCCAATTGGAACGGTTGCTGACCAGAAGCAGGCGATTGGGCGTGCTACGCGTTTTTGTGGGCAGCGTGGGCTGCGCTTCAGTAGCGTTCGTGGGTGGCCGCTTGGTGTTTACCGATATGAGACGACCATACCAAAGGGAATCCGCCAGTTTATTCTGGAATCGGCACCAGCGCTGGCGCCTTCCAATGACTTCTTTTCGCTTTTCATGAAGTTTAGCAATATCGACCCCAAGAAGATGGCATTCGCGAATGAGCTTGAGCGGGTAGCAATTCAGGGGGCGGCTGATAGGGAATTAACGACCGGTGTCCATAATTTCAAGGTGGTGGAACAAGAGAATATGTATTTGGGTCGGTTGTTTAAAGGACTCGGTGGTGGAGGGCGCGGATGCGGTTGTGGTCAGGGGGGCGGAAGTGGTGCCGCAGCGGCTGTGGCGACCGAAGTTAAGGCCAAGTATTCGAAGTATGCTTGGCCGGCGGCGAAGATTGAGAATGGATGCGCCAGCGGCCTTCCTGCCCCGGTGGCCGGACGCGGCGGTATTGCGCTGCCTTTTTCGCCGACTCAGGAATTCGTACGACATTTCTTCACTCCGACTTCGCCCCGCCATGGAATGATGCTTTTCCACTCGGTCGGCACTGGCAAGACTTGCACGGCCATCGCCACAGCCTCGTCGTCCTTCGAGGCGGCCGGTTATACGATTCTTTATGTGACCCGTCATACCCTCAAGGGCGAGGTATGGAAGAACATGTTCGAGCAATCCTGTAGCGTTCCCGTTCAGGCCCATCTGGAGGCGGGCAAGGCGATTCCACAGGGTGCTGCAGCGAGAGGACGGCTCATATCCAGTGGTTGGCATCAGCCCATTTCTTATAAGCAATTCAGCAACATGCTCCTCGGCAAGAACTCGCTATATGCCGAACTGGTGAAGATTAACGGAAAGGCGGACCCGCTCCGGCGAACGCTGGTCATTATAGACGAAGCCCATAAGTTGTATGCGGCCGACGTATCTGGTAGCGAGAAGCCGGATGTTCCGGCAATGAAGCGCATGATTCAGGGCAGTTACGAGAAGTCAGGGGCCGATGGTGTGCGACTCCTGTTGATGACAGGTACGCCGTATACCGATGACCCGATGGATATGATTCGGTTACTGAATCTAATGCGGAAGGAGGGTGATGCTCTGCCAGCGGAGTCATTCGATGCTTTTGCGGCCGAATACCTCGATTCCGATGGCGCATTCACATCGGTTGGGCGGGCGCGATTCTTGGATGATATTGCAGGTTATATTAGCTATCTGAATCGGGAGAAGGATATTCGGACATTCGCTTATCCGGTGATTACGAATGTTCGGGTGCCGATGTCGAACTACGAGTTCATTGGGCGAGTGAACGAGTATATTGATAACATGTATGGCATTGAACAGGTTCGACAGAACATCACCTATGACAAGCACAATATTGCCCAAGAGATGATTGTGGTCCGAGAGGTAGCGCAGCTCTTTTATAAACGGATGGTGGAATTGCATAAGCAAGGTCTCACCAAGTGCTATGACGAGGTTAAGAAGGCTGAGGCGGACGCTATTAATGCGATAAAAGCCCAGTTTGCGAAATTGCGCGAAGGGTGTGTTGATAGTTCGGTGGCATGTATTGCTGATGCGAAGGAGCGCAGTGCAGCAGGGCTGGTCGACCTAAAAGAAAGTTTGGCTGCGGGGTCGACACTCTGTCGGCAAACCCATAAAGGTGCTGCGGCGGCCGTGGCGCGTGCAGAATGTTTGACAGCCGAGAAGGCGCGTGGGGTAGCGGCGAAAGAGGATATCAAGGAAGAGTTGCGCTTCAACATTATTGAGTGCAAGAAGGCTGTTGCGGCGGCAAGCGGCGATTTGGCCACCTGCAAGGAGACTTACAAGAAACTTGAAAAGAAGGAATTGGAGCTGGCGAAGCGACCGGATGCAGTGAAGGCGCGCGCTATCGCGAATGGCGTGGGGTTATGTGACCAGCAGAAGGTGGTTCTCGATGCAAAGGCGGCAACCGATTTGGTGGATATGAAGAAATCCATTGCAGAGGCCGAGTTGGCCCTCACGGCAGCAGTAAAAGTAAAGGAGGCCGAGATGGTTTCTCGGCTTGCGGATTCGAAGCGAATTAGTAAAGAGATTACAGAGGAAGCCAAGAAGGATGGTAGCCAGCGCGGTGCGCTTGATAAATGTATCGGTCATCTAACGGGTGGACCGGGTTACAAGGGCGCAATGAAATACCGGAAGGGGAAGGATATGATTGAGATGGCGAGTAGTGCGAGGACGGCGTCGCCGAGCAGTATCAGTGTTGCCGATGCACGCAGTGTGGGTGAGGTAGCCGATAAGGTCTATATCATTAGTGGACACGGTTCCGAACAGATACACAAGTTTGAGCGGCGTTATACGATGCCGTCGGACAAGATTCTTGTTACATTCGCAGTTTGCGCGCGACCGAACTTCATGGACACCGCCTGCAAGTTCTTCGAGGTATTCTCGGACCCCCGGTATACCGAAATGTTGAAGAATCCGATTGAGAATAAGGCTCGCATTACCCAATTGCTGGGACGACCGATTCATATCTATTTACCTGGGGAGCGCACGCCGGAGCTCAATAGCAACTTGTTCCTCAACTTCGAGAAACGGGAGAGTGTGATTGCAAAGTCGGGTGTCTATGCGGTGCCACATCTACCCGGCTTTAATCGGGCAAAAATGCCTGTCCCACATGGAGCGTCGGGGCTATCCTATTGTACATCGTTTGTGGGTACTGTGCCGAATGGCTACACTCCTGGTTTACATAAAGAGGTCTATCGGGGAAACATTTACAAACCGCTCAATAGGCCGAGAGTTTATGGACAGTTGGCGATGAGCAATTATTCCCTCAAGACGGTAATGAACGATGTGGGAGCAGGCGTCTATTATTATATTGGATGTCGTGTGGCCGAAGGCGAAGTGCGCCCAGCGTCAATTGCGAGTGTGCTCAAGAAGAGTGAGGCCCAACAGATGGCCCCTGGACGTGAGGAGGTAGCTGAGGCGGCCGTTGAGCTGATTAAGGCTGCAAAGGGCTTTAAGAAGTCGGCAAGCATGGCTGTTCCAGGGGAAGAAGGAGAAGAACAAGAAGCCCAGGAGAAACGAGAACAGGCAATAAAAGAGGCAGAAGAGGAAGATAAGAAGAAGGCGTCCAAGAAAATTAAGCCGCCATCGATGATTGATGGCAAGATAGTTTTCCAGAAAAAACACATGAAGATGGTAAATGAAAATACGGCGAAGCTACGGGCGCTAACGAACGACTTTCTGGCCGATACCGTCAGTTCAGAGGTCCTGCTGGGCGAGATTGAAAAAATACGTTCTGAGTTGACGGCTTACGATTATACCACTTATGGTATGCCATGGGACTTCCGCGAATTCGAGTATATTATTAACAACCCGATGAACTATAAGGCGAAGCTGACGGTAAAGAGCCAACTCGACCACACGGCCTTTATTGAAGAGTGGATATACACGATACCTGGTGTGGCGAAGCCGGTGTCTTATAATAAGCGTACTATCGGCATGGTAAAGAATGGACAGAAGTTCGCGGATGTGCGGTGTTCGACGAATACCCTTGTCCCCGATTTGAAGAAGCTGTATAAAACATCGCGTCCCCAATTTCTGGCAGTGGGCCTACCGCAGACACTCGAAGACGAGCGAAGTCGCGGCGACGAAGGGTTTATTGCTGCCTGCGCAAAGGTTCGGGAGCTGATGAAGTTGAAGAAGGTTTAAGCCACGTTTTGTTTTGTTTTGTTTTGTTTTGTTTTGTTTTGTTTTGTTTTGTTTTGTTTTGTTACTTTTATAGTATGGCTCAGAATTGGGAGTGGCTCGCTCGTAACACAAAGACAACGTTCATGATTAACTACGGTTCTCTAGATGCTTGGGAAGGCGGGGAGGAAGATCATTGTAAATTAATACGAAGTACCAATCGATGCTCGAATAATAAACAAGAGATTTCGGCGGGGAATGTTGAGCATTCATATTTGTATAACCCTTTTTATGCATCTGATACGTATTGCGCTATTTCTGCTCCCCAAGGGAAATGTTACGCTGCTGCTGTTATGTATACTATTCACTGGATTGGTGTTATAATGTTCCTACCAGCACTGTTCTTAATTTACAAGATTGTTACTAATTTGTTTACAGTATACTCGGTGCTATACATCATTTTACTATTGTTACTATGGGTTATTACAAGTGCGGTTTCACTTCGGATTTATCACTAATACCGAGTTAGTTTACACAATTCAAAAATATTACTTAAATAGTACATATGGACCTAATGGACGATGGTACAACCGACTTTAATACATTTTTAGAGCGCCTTTATGGAAATGGAATCCCGCCGCCAGGCTTTAAAATAGGTATTGAGTTGAATGTTATTGGCGTTGTTGATGTTGTGGATATGGATGGTGGTGAAGGGGGGGAGGGCGGAACCACCACACTGGATACATTTGAGTTTCTGCTCAATACTGCCTTGGAGGGGTTTATCCGATTACAATTACCAACGGATAATATGCCACAGGCCCTCAGTGTTTTACAAAAGTACTTCGATGCGCTATCGATTCGAATCATATTTAATCCAGTCGGGTACTCTATGACAGGGCATTGGTGTACGATAGGTTTTATGAACGGGCGACCGCGTCTCGTCAAGAATCCCTTTTATTATTCAGAGGGAAGCAGCGTGTATGCCCTCTATGGCGACTATTCTTTACGTTTCGCTTCTTGAGTGCGGCGGCGGGGAGAATATTGTTTGTATAAAGTATATGGACATCCTAACCGTAATTATAGCGGTTATTGTATTGGGCCTTATAGGCGTGGTTGTTTATCTGATGGTCGACTATTTCAAGTACAAGGAGGAGGTCGATAAGGGCTTTGTCTTGGCAGATAAACAGCTTGGGGTTGAGGCGAATACCCGGAAAAGCAATGTTGCGTTCGTTGTCGATAAGGTGAATGTCGTTTCAAGTGGTCTAACGAAAGATATAGCGACTACGAATGCCAAGGTGACGGCAGTGGATGACCGTGCCTCTAAACTAATTAAGAATATGGACCAGTGGGTGCGCTTTACTGGGGGCACTGCGACTACTGCGACTACTGCGACTACTGCGACTACTGCGACTACTGCGACTACTGCGACTACTGCGACTGCCGCAGGCACCAATGTTGCTGGTACCATCGGCATTATGGATATGCCGGGCATGAGCAAACCGGATATTAACCTAATGAACCGCGTCAGTATGGTTGGCGGAATGACTGCCCAGACGATGGGCATTGGTGGCCCCAATGGTAAGAGTGCCACGTTTTGCAATGGTGAGCGGTGTATTAAGTTTCCCGACGAGAGTGGTAACACTTACCTGACTACCATGACAGAAGGCAAAGATATCGTGATGGATGGTCGCCTTGTGACCAAGAAGGATATTCACATGGTTAATGGCGCTGACACTAATAATGCCCAGATTAAAGTGGGGCCGAACGGTGAAGGCATGGGTTTCTTCATTAATAATCAGATTGCGGGCGTTGTAGCTCCGGATGCCTTTTTGGCTGAGAATGTTATCGCAAATAATATGATAGAAGCCCCCTTTATTAGCACGAAGGGAATGGTTCTCACCTCGCATAAAACGTTCCCTATTGTAATCTCGACCGACCCCGATACTGGCGCACTTACCATTACTGGTAATGTGATTATTAAGGGGACTATCACTTCTACGGCGCCTGCGGCCGTTGCCGCGCCGGCTCTCCCCACGGGTACTATTATTACGGTGCCTACACCGACTACCCCTACTACGGTGACTACCGTGCCTACGTATACTGCCCCGCCGACTGGAGCAGGAAGCGCTATTATCACGCCTATCCCGTAAGCCCATAGGCTATTTAAAGCTGTATGGTTTGAGCTATAAAGATGGAAACCATTATCTTGAGCCAAATCGTTGAACTTGGTTTTATACGCTTTTCAAACGGAATCATCACTGAATGTATTCCGCCGAAAGTGAATTTATACTATACTAAACATGACCGTTGGACTTCCACAATCGGCTATATTAAGCGTCAGGGGGCTGAAGGGAATATGGTCGATGGTGGCTATTTTGTATGTGTATTTGATGGTTGGCGCGAATACTCCACATATGTGGACCCGCTTGCGCGCAGGTATGTATCTTGGATGGATATGAGTGCAACCGAGCAGGCGAAGTTTATCGGCGTGGGAAGTGCAGGCGAACCGCGCTTCCGGCATCTGCACGAAGACGCTGCGCTTTATCCTGTGCTACCTCATCCAATCATAGCCTATAACCGTCATATTGGCGATTACAATGTCCAGCTGATTCCTGATGCAGAGTTTATTACAACGCGTTTTGCGAAATTCGTGGACCAGGTGCGCATCGGTGATTCTCCTTACGAAGATAAAGTGGGGTGTGTTATATGGCGCGGCGGTGGTAATATCGCAATGGGGTCGTCGTATTTTGATAAACACCCGCGTCTGGTAGTTATTGATGAGGGGCGGCGTGCTGGTATTGATGCGTCGTTTATGAATACGTCTATTTCGTGGATGTTGGGTCATAAGTATATTTTGGATATTGATGGAATGGTAAGTGCCTGGTCAGGACTTTATTGGAAATTGAGCAGCAATTCACTCGTTTGGAAAGTTCGAAGCCATTGGGAGCAATGGTACTATGCAAAAATGATACCTTGGGTGCACTATGTGCCTCTCGATGATTTTAAGCCGGAAACGGTGGGGCGGCTACTTCAATGGTGTGAAAGTAACCCCGAGAAATGTAAGGCGATTGTGGAGAATGCGAATACAATCATCGATTACGTCAACTGTGCCTGATGACCGGACATCATCTTCTGAATGCGATGGCGGTCGGTGCCACCAGCGTAAATCTCACCAAGGGCCACAATAATATGCTTGCGAGTAGTGTAGTGGTTATCCGGGAGCGGAATCTCGGAGCCGGACTTGATAATGGGGCGGTACATCTTTAGTTATAAAAGGAGTGCTGCTTTTAAGTAGGGGTTTGTTTTTGAAAAGCACTTAAGATTTTTAAGGCTGTGTACACTATAACGATGTTCGCAGTTTGTAGTATTCCGCAAGGGCCATCAGACCGACCCCGTCCGACGTTTTCACCATCACCACGGTCACATGCGGCATTGAAGCTTACACGGCTATCGATTCTAAAACGTCAGCAATACGTTGTGCAGGCCCTGCTAGCCCATTCAATTAAGGGCGAAAAATGGGAGGAAGTAGCTGACCTAACGAAGAAACTCAATGATATTGATAGTCGGATGAAAGCTAGTGCAGATACAGAAACAGAGTAAACAGAAACAGAAAAAACAGAAACAGAAAAAAATGAATGTCTTTGTATTGAAAAACAAGTTAATAATAGAAACATGTTGGTTATTGCAAACTTAGGAGGGCTTCCCGCGCCATCGCGATTGCATAAACGAATCAATGCGCCATCGATTGTTGGAAAAACACTTGAGCAACGTATTGAGCAGGTTGAATATTATAATAAGATATTGAGTAGTAAAATAGAAAACTTGGAAGAGCGCAATAGGATGCAGGATGTGTTGATTTACGAGCTATCGGATAAGTTGAAACAGAACGAAGGGAAAGTTGTTAATAATTTGCGAGATATGGGGCTTATTTTTCTAGACCTGGATTTCGTGCACGATAATATGGATACGATTATTAAGCTCTTTCATCGTTAAGCTTAAGGCGATGGCTTATTATTTTTGTAATAATGCGAACCGATATAGCGAATCCGTTTATTGACATGACATCTCCTCTGGATTCTGTTGAAATTGCTAAGTTGGTCTTTCTCACGCCACTGGCCATTCTGCGACTCCTAATGGCCATATGTATTGGATTGTCGGCTTACTTGCCTGCACCGCCTTATACGCAGCTGATTTATGGTTTACTGCTTTGTTTCGGATACTACGATATTGAAGTGCATGGGCACAACAACGTAAATGCAACGCGGGGACAGGCAGTTATAATGGCGAGCAACCATATTTCATTCATTGATACTTTTGTACTTTCTTATCTATTGAGACCAATTTGGGTTGCGCGAACAAGCCAAAGCACGATTCCATTCTTTGGCAAATATTTGCGAAGTATTGGGTCGGTATTTGTTCCGTCGCCTGCAGAGGGTGCTGGAACAGGCGCAAGTAAGCTGATTGAAGATGCTGCGCGGCGCCGACCGAATGGGCGAATGGTATGTATTTTCCCTGAAGGCGGTTGTTCAAATGGACAACAACTACTCAAGTTCAAGTCCGGGGCTTTTGTGCCTTTGCTCCCGATTTTGCCTTGTATTATTACCCATCGGTCACCGACCATTCTGCCCTCATGGACGCTTGATAATGTACTGTTTGTCATCTGGCGCCTATTAACCCAATTGGAGAATCGCGTAGCTGTGCGATTTTTGCCAATTGTTTATCCATATGAGGGTGAAAATGTTGGCGATTTTAAAGAACGAGTTCGTGGCATTATGAGTGCAGCGTCGGGTCTACCGCTATCAAACCATGGCATCGAAGATTTTCGCGAACTAACGAAGGGGTTGGCGTTGAGCTGGGACCGACGACGGGTTGTTGAGAAAGTATGATGTTAGGGTAAGTAAGAATGTCGGGAGTCGGCCGAATGGGCGAGGCAGTAATAGGATGTGCTTTGTATACTATGGTAGGCTTCTTGGCTTATCAATATACTATCCTCGCCCAACAATTTTTATCTAGACCTAATGTATAGCAATATATAATATGGTGCAATTCTATTATATTACTTATTATATTGGTATATTTATCGTATTTTTCACCCACCTTTGGATGCTTTTCGCCCCCTCCATGAAGTCAATGCGAGGACATGCGATTATTAATTTGCTGGCGGCCCTCATGATTGCCCACTACTTTATGCACCGGGAGGGGTATATTAAGTGGTCTATTTAGAACACCGTTTGATTAAAACGGATGCAATACTATTATCATTCTTTTTGATATTCGATATTTCTGTCTTCATGGCTTTAATATTCTCTTTGGTGGTGACAATCTGTTCCTTGGCCGCAGCGACTCGGGAACGGGCATCAATATCGGCAGCGTCTTTTTGTTCTTTTGCTCGAGCTTTGGCCGCTGCGACACATAGGCGCTTATTTGGGGCTGCTGGCGCGGGTGCGGACGCGACCCCTTCACAATCCTTCTTTGCCACTTCAAGGGCGGCATCTATCTGAGCGGTGGCCTCGCGTTTAATTTCGCCAAGCTTGATTTCACCCAGCTCTTTTACCAAAGTAGTAGCCCTTTCGATGCGGGCTTCAATGTGAGATGTATCTATCGGCATTGAAATAGGAACATTGACTGTATGCATTACCGGTTGGGCAAACTGACGCACATCTTTCATCCGATTTAGATAGCTAATGCGACGTCCAGTGGCCTCAATAAAATCTACGGTACCCTTTTCTGTAAAAAGCAGGGTTTCCGGATTTACGTAGGGACCAGGGATGGTTTCAGGGATTTCTTCTAAAGATGTTAGATTAATTAGGCGCATGAAATCATAGGGGTTATCGGTAATTGGTGTTGCCGACATCAAGATGATGCGGCCTGAATCAGGACCAGATAGCTTATAACTATTATGCAACCAGGCTTTGAGCAGACCGACATCCGGCTTATCTTTTTCCTTCATTGTGGGAGATAGCATCAGGTGGGCTTCGTCAATAATGAGCAGGGTCTTTCTAAACGGGTCGGCGTAGCCATTGCGCTTCACGAGAAACTCGAATAGGCGATTGGTGCGTTTTAGAGTATTATTCAATTGACGGAAACTCACGGGAGGGAGCCACGATTTGGAGAGAAGGCGCTTACGGGAGGCGAGGTCTTCTGGGAGGCGGCTACCGCGAGTAATATAATCGCGGATTCGCTCAACACAGGACATATCAAACATATTTTTGTAAACATCACTTCTGAGGGTACCTCGAGTAACCCATAGAATCGTGTAACCGTTTGCTTCCCAGGCAAAGGATGCGGTGGCGAGGGCTGTACAGGTTTTACCGCTCCCGAGCGAATGCCATAAGAGCATTCCGCGTTCAGGCGTGTTGGGTTGAAAATATTCGCGAATGAAGGCTTGGCTCGGGGAGAACTCTGGAATGAGGGTGGGTGCAGCGGTCGATGCAGAGGGGGTGGCCTGAGATGGGGAGCACAGATTCTCGGTTTTAGCAGGCGGCCATTTGCAATCGGGGTACTTGGTGGCCGTGGCAATTTGGAAGGGTGCATCGGGTGGGGCTGGAGATGGTGGACGCGGGTGAACATTGCGATTAAGAACACGGTCGACGGCCGCGAGTTGGGCAACCCGTTCAATATCGTGAGTGAGGTCGATGAGTCGTTCGTTCTTCTTGATTTCATTCATAATAATGGCGAAACTGGTATTTCCAGGGGCACCGAAGCTATCAGCTATTTTTTGTGGAACCACGTGGTCGTAATCATATACGTGTACCTTCCAGCCAACGCCATCTTCAAAGTGAAGACCACGCTGCCCGCAAAAGCGCATTGCGCGACCCATCGCCTGCATTTTATCGGCTGGCGTTAACATGGGTTCAAAGAGGTGCACATACTTGATATCAAATAGGTCGATACCCTCTTTGTAGCCCGTATCCAGTACAATAATGCGAATCACGTCACCGAAGGTATTATCGGGGCGTGAATTGAACGTTTTCAAAAGGTGCTGTTTAAATTGAGTCGTAATGGGTTTGGTATAGATTTGAGTGGATGCTAATACAGCGAAGGTGTTTTGTTTTTGCTTCGGATTGCGTTTGGTTGTCAGTTTGAAATCGGCATTATAAGCGTGATTGAAGCCTGCTGCAATGAGGGCGGCTGCGATAATTTTGGCACCATAGCCGCGCTTATAAACGTCGGAAAATATCATATGTTTAAAGGTGCGCCCGTGTGCGCTTATATCACGCTGGTCGAGGGTCTGAATCTTTTTGATTAGGGCCTCCAGCTTAGGGCTCGCCTGTGAAAGGTCGTCGGCTACGGTTGCAGGATTGAAGGCTGATTTGCCGAAAATATGGCTGCGTTTCATATTCGACCAATTCATTGTATGACGGACACATTCGGCGGTTTTATTGAGGGTGCCGCTGGGAGTTTCGTCGTCTTCGTCGTTGTCACCTTCATCTGGTGATGGGGGCGTGAGTTCGGCCTCAATTGCTTCGAACTCATTCGTTTCGGCCTCCTCTTGGATTGTTTCAACTGGCCGAACATAACCTATTTCCTCTTCAAAAGTACGGTAGTCCATTAAAGGGACTCCAAGTTCACGGGCAGTTTCTGATTTCATACTATCGTCGGAAAGCGATTTTGCAACGACAATATGGGTTGATGCCGATACAGATGACATTACGCGTCCACCGTGTTTCTCCACATACTCGGTGAGTGGCGCGGACCGAAAACCGGTAAAAGTGATGTTTTTTCCAACCAGGCTCATACAACCCTCTGGGGTCGGGACAAAGACCTGTTTCGATGTACGGCAAGGCAGACCGGTTTCTATCATAAATGCGTGAAAGTCAGCAATGTGTTCGAGAAACTGACGGGCATTGCGTTCCCCAATGCCTTTAATCGCCTGCAAATCGGCAAGGGTCGGGAGCGGTGCGTCCGGGGACAAGAGGGATGGAAAGGCTTCTGTTATTAACTTAAGTTTGCTTTGGCCGAGGCCGCCACCGAAAATATTACTGGCGTCCATAAATTCGATGCATTGCCCCTTTGAGTAAATGTTCTGTAATTGGGCATAAATTTTTAGCGTGATGGGTGCCGACCGCGTGGCCTTATACAGGTCGACCTTTGTAATATTGGCAAGCTTCTTGATATTATCGATACCGTGCTCATAAAGCCGTTTTACCAGCTTGGAGCCGATACCCTTGATACCGAAGACATTCGTATAATTAATCAGTTGTTTGAGAGTGTATTCGGATGCGAGTTCGGGCTTCTTGAGAACGATATCAACGCCACTATCGGTCCACTTCCAAGGATATTCAATTGGGTTAGGTAGCGATGGTCCGGCTGGGGCGGGGGTAGTAATAGACAGAATATAGGGTATCACGTCGCCACTGCGAATTACGATTATCTTTGCCCCTTCTCCGATGCCATTTTTTACTATCATTTGGGCGTTATGGGCGCTGGCGCGATGAATATGAACACCGCTAATGAAGACGGTATCAAAGAATACAACGGGTTTGAGGAGACCATTTTTGCTCACATTCCACTGGACGCCTTTCACAATGACTTCGGCGCTTTCATGGGTGAGAATGCTCTTAAATGCAAAGGCGAATGGTGGGTTCTCGCCTTCGGGAAGCTTATGAAGGGCATTGTGATTAATGACAATACCGTCAACTTCGTAGGGGCTCGTATCACGACGTTCGAGCAGAATACTTGAAAGGTCTCCTACATTAATCGTAGATGCGGTGGCAACACGATAGTTGACTGTCGTGAATTGGTGTTGTTTTAGCCAAGAAAGGCCAGGGGCAGGGGCGAGACGTGGCTCAATGCAATCGTATGCGACAAAATGGATTAGGCGAGCGATATGTGGTTCGGGGTGCTTGGAGTTGGCGATGCCGGCGACTGTATTTCGAGGGTTATTGCGTTCGCTTTTGAGTGCCGGCCAAGCGGCTTTTGGTAATATGAGCTCGCCGCGCACCATAATGTCGCCATTAATCGCGGTGGTTACAGGAATACCTTGAATATATTGAAGCAGGTTGGAGATATTCTGACCGTAGGTGCCATCGCCCCGGGTATACAACATAGTGGTTCCATCAACTCGATGGAATAAACAACTGATACCATCGAGTTTATCGCTAATAATGTATTCGCCGGGGTACTTTGCACGCCAACGGTCAATGCCACTCGGGTCGTTTTTAATCTTATTCATCGACCCCATCCAAATTGGGAGCTTAGCTCGTTCTTTGGCTTTAATGGGGGCGCCGCCGATTTCGGATTGAACGAGTGGGTGGTCTGGGGCGAGTTTTTCGAGATAGGCGTGGACGATTTCATAGATATCATCTGTTAAAATAGGCGCCCCCTTGCTATGATAGGCAATGTTTGCTTGGTGGATTAGCGAGGCGATGTCTTTTATCGTTAATGTTTGAAGAATTACATAGGGATGTGACTGAAGATTTTTGAGAATAGCGTCCGTCAGGCGCATCGTCTACTTTTAGGATAGGAATTGTTCGTTGAATTCGTTGAATTCGTTGAATTCTTTGAACTATTTGAAAAATTGAAACGAGTGATGGTTGATTCGGTTCACGTAAAGCAAAGAATGACCTCAATTAATGTATCCCGGGCTCCTGATGCCTCTTCCTCCAATACTTTCCAGGTCACGGTGACTCCTCCTGCTTCAGGGATGGCGACGGGACTAAGCATTACTGTGGTACTCGACCGCTCCGGTTCTATGAGGGTGGCAGCGAAGCCGAATGGCGATGAGAATGCACGTCTGTATTCCAAGACGGACCTGACGAAGCGTGGTGCCGAGATTATTGCGAAGTCCTTGGGGGAGAATGATTTACTGACTATCATTGGTTATGATAGCACTGCGTCTTGTATATTGCCTACGATGGCGATGACGCCGAAGGGACAGAACGCTGCTATGGCGGCTATTTCGCGCATTCGCGATGGTGGTTGCACTGCCCTTTGGGATGGCCTGCATATGGGACTCGAGTCGGCATTTGGTGATCATACCCAGGTGGTCGTGCTATTGACCGATGGCCTCCCCGACCCTTCGCCGCCGCTGGGCGAGATTGAGATGTTCAAGCGCTACCTCAATGGTCGCGAAATTCCGCTCATTACGATTGGTTTCGGCTATGGTATGAATAGCAAGTTCCTCACGGAGCTGGCCGCTGTGGGCGGGGCGTTCAATCGCTTTGTCTTCATTCCAGATGGCACGATGGTGATTACCTCTTTCGTGAACTTGATGGCGCACTTGAAGACGCTGGTTGCACCGAACTGTATTCTACGGATTAAGCCAGTTACTGCCAATGGGGATGTGCAGCTGCCGGCACCCTCTGGGGAGTTGTTAAGTATTCCAATCGAGGCCGGTGGGCGACAGCTATCGCTAGGGCCCCTGAACTACGGGCAATCACGAAGCGTTATATTCGAAAACTGTGGCAACTTTAATGTGCTCTCGTGCGAGCTTCGGTATGTTCATAATAAAAAAGATGTATGCGTGTTCGGGGGGCTACTGACGGTCGAGTCCGATGTGGGGGTGCTCGACGAGGTTGTTCACACTGCGGTCATCTCGGCGGTACATAAGGTAACACGAATTGCCAGTGTGAACTTCGTTGGTGCTCAGAAGCTTATCGCAGATGTCGCCGAAGAGGTCGAGAAGGCCCTCAAAGCTGGTGTAAAGTGTGCTGGCCTTCTGGCCGAGTTGGAGGACCAGCTATCCGAGGCCATTGCGAGCAAGGAAGCGTGGACGCTATGGGGTGCTCACTATTATCGGGCGTGGGAGGATGCCTGCATGCGTAAGGTGCGGTCAAACTTTAAAGATAAAGCGACGGCGAGCTTTGGAGGGCCGACTTTCAATGGGCTCATTGAGAAATATAACGAAGTGTGCAATGCGCTTCCAGTTATCGTGCCGTCGATTATTGAGGGAGGAGAAGTAACCGGGATTCCTCTGATGTCGGCGACGGTATTTGCGTCGCACTTTAATAACGCTTCAGGGGGATGCTTCGGTCCCGATGGATATGTGATTCTCAAGGGAGGGGCCTCTAAACAGGTGCGGGATATGGTGGTAGGGGACGTTCTGGATGACGGGGCGGTTGTGAAGTGTGTTATCAAGTACGCCAATGTCGAGACGATTAAATATGGGGCGCTGGATATTACGCCGTGGCATCCTGTTCTCCTCAACGGCCCGGATACTATCTGGGAGTTTCCTGCGACGAGGAACCCAGATGGTGCTGGGCGGCAAATGAACGATTACGTGTATAATTTCGTACTAGATAGCAGTCATATTATCATTATTAGCGGGGTTATGTGTTGTACTCTGGGACACGGATTTAAGGGGGATGTTATTGAGCATTCGTTCTATGGAACCCAACAGGTGGTTGATGACCTGAAGGCGTTTCCTGGATGGGACACGGGGCTTGTTATGCTGACAGCTGCGAATCAGCTGGTGAGCGCCTCTGGCGAAATTCGCTATATGCCCTCACTCCTTATTTAAAGCCATCTCTATATAGATGTGTGGTGAGTTGCAAATCACCAATAACTTAGAATTCGAGCCTAGATGTTGCGTTGGTAGAGTAGCTAGTTATTAGAGGTTAGCAAACAATAAATAGTTTAGGTAGTCATTTAGGTAGGTAGTCGTTAGGTAGATAAGTTGTTTATTTTTTGTTACTTCTACACCCCCGTATTTCAATTGGATAGAATATCCGCCTTCTAAGCGGTCGATACCAGTTCGAGTCTGGTCGGGGGTGCAGCTATATCACAGTATTTAAGAAAATACTTTATTGAGGAAAATAATGGAATCTACTTCATCAGCACCTGCACCTGCACCTGCACCTGCACATGCTCCTGCAGTACCTGCACAAGCGCCTGCTATCGGAGAACGCGAGGCAGAAATGATTGCGTTTGCCAAGAACACCTATCATATTGATTTAGTGCCGCCGTTTACGATTGATAACTGCAAGTTCGTTGATACGATCTGCGTCCATTTCATTCATATGATGAACGATGATGAAAAATACAAGCATTTTGTTGATACAACGAATAGTATTCTATGCCACGCCTACTTTAATACTAACCAGGATAAGCAGCAGATTTATATGCAGTGCTTTATCGATGCCCTACAGTGTTTTTCACAGAACATTCAGTCGCAGCATAAGAAAGAGATGCTGGTGCGAAGCCTCATCACCTTTATCTGCCACGCGAATAATGCGGTTAAGTATTCAACCAAGCTGCGCATAATTGCGAATGATATCACGAAATTTCCTGCCAGTGCGGGTGGAGGCGGCCGCTATATGAATATGCGCGATAGCCAGTCGACGCACGATGAAGCCCTTCGCGCCCTACAGTCAACGGTGCTCGGTAGTGGGATAGATTCGAGATATCTACAAGATACCAGTCGCTAAAGAACGGGTTCTTACTTAAACATTTCGTCCAATCTCTATATTTAGTAAAGTACTATAGGGGTATTAAAAAATATGGCACTAAAGGCGAGTGAGCTCCCAAAGATTATTGGCTTGGTTGGGCGGCGGCGGAGTGGAAAGGATGCAGCGGCCGACTACCTTACGACTGCATATGGTTATACTAAGCGCAAATTTGCTGCACCGCTTAAGAGTGCCATTGGGGCGCTATTTGATTTTTCGGAGGAACAATTGGAAGGGGAGTTAAAGGATGTGGTTGACCCGCGTTGGGGGGCTTCACCGCGGCGACTAATGCAGTATTTTGGGACCGATGTGATGCAACATAATATGCAGTTGGTTCTGCCAAGCATCGGTCGGGGTTTCGCGGTTAAGAGGATGTTTATTGGGGAGGGAAGTGGTGGAGGCCAAGGAATGGTCGCTATTTCTGATGTGCGTTTCGTACACGAAGCAGTCGCAATCCGTGAGCGCGGTGGCGTACTTCTTAAACTGATACGTAATAATGTAGTTGGTGGATGGGACGGTATTGATGCCCATACGTCGGAGACTGAGCTTGAGGGAATTATTTGCGATAAGATTATTGAAAATAACGGTGACTTGGAAGGGCTCTATCGTGGGATAAATGGTGCGCTTAAGGAGCTTCGGCGGCCCTGGGAGTAGATGTTTTTCGGCTATGTCCAGGTGCACGTTGAGATAATATATTACTGGTAATACGTTGGTAACACTGTTTGAATGGCTCTTGCCCTCCTCCCGGGGGGACATTCGCAGCCTCCTTTTGTGCAACACAGGCATCTATTCTTAGTGTCAGATCGGTAATGGCCTTTTTGAGCTCATCGACACCTGCCTTTTGTTTCGCCAGCAGGGTGAGTGTCAGGACCGCATTTAATTCATCTTGTTTTCGCACAGCCTCTTCTTCTTTTGTTTCTATCCACTTTCTTATTTTTGGTGTAAAAGCATCTGCTCCTACTATTTCCGCCCACGTTCGCAACTCTTTGATAAGATAGGCTTTATGTGTCTCGATATTGGTCTGTTGGCGTGCAGAGAAGCGCATACTTTCAACCAATTGAAATTTAAGCATTCCGGGTTTTTTCTCGGGAATTTTAATATAATCGAGGGCAGCGTCGGTAGCAAGATATCTGACTCCCAATCCCTGTCCGCGTCTAACAGAGGTCGCAATCATCATTCCACGCTTCAGGCGCTCTTTATATTCGGTTTGCTGTGCCAGGGTGATAGCATTTCGTTGGCCCTTAAACTCCGCTAAGCGGTTTGAATCCGATGATATGTAATTCATTAAAAAGGCCGCATTTGCAATCGCCGATGTATCCTCTGACGCTACAACAATTCCCATATAAAATCCGAAAATGAACTGGTTTAAATCACCAACGTATTTTGCAAGGCACGCAAGTGTAAAATCGTTTTTCATAGCACCGGGTCTATTCACATTCATTGTTACCCATTTTCCAGCCTCTGCCGCGCTAAATGTGCTACGGAATCGCCTACCATTCAAATTCATTATAGCACACTCGTCCTCGTCAACACTGTATTTTGCCGTAAAAAAATTGATACGTGTGGCACCTAAAGTAATATTAATCGTAATATTCGCTGGCCGCGAATGTACAATATAGTTGTAATCAAGGGCACTATCAATCTCGTCTTTCTTAAAATCTACGAATCCCTTAATAATAAGGTTATTTAGGGTGTTTTCGCTTGTAGCTGAATCTTCAATACGCAGATACTCCTTGAGTAATACTGCAGTATTTGCATCCGTTGTTTTGGTCAGAAGTTCTAAGAAGCCATTCTTTGTGTTCGGGGCGACGTTTTCATTTAGGGTGATAGCCTCCTCTAAGGCTCGTGTAAACTCCTCCTCAATAAATAAAATATAGGCGTGTTCAATCGATGGGCGATAAGTGAATGCACCGCCTTTGTCAAGATTTGCATCGAATACCAGAAGACACCGCTTAACAATCTCGTTTATAATAGGGTTTGTTGTGTCAATTGGAACTGGTCGTCTATTAACGCGACTCACACCCACATAAGGTGTGGTGGCTGCGGCCTTTCGCTTTGTTGCTGGGCCTCCTCCGAATCGTCGTAATGGGTATGAATAGGAATAGTACTCTGTTACATATTTCTTGCTTTTTTGAATGGCCTCTTGTATTGTTCCAGTTCGTGCAGCACCAGCTTCAGGATTTGTAATAGCTACAATCGCCGCGCCAACATTATTCGTAGTTCGTAATATGTCCCCCATATCCATCTTGTTTATAATGCTAATGTTTAGAGATGGAAACGAACCGAGTACGCTCATTACAACGGCTGTGCCCTGGTCTAACATCAGCTCAAGGGGCTTTAGTAACGGTGCGACATCGCCGCTACGCACATTATGTACATTCGCGGTTGTTTCGTCCATGATTTTTTTTAATATCTCTTTTTCTTTATTCGGAGGAAACGATAACGGTGTTTGCCCACCCGCTAACTCATAGCATTTTGCAACAATAGCATTCACAAAGGGGCCTAATGTTACATCATCGGTTTTCCAAATTCCATATAAAATATAATAAACCATCATTTGAAAACCAGTATGGGTTCCACTAATCGCGGTCTGTGCACTAATCGCACTGAAATATGTTATAATCGTACCGCCACCGCGTGCGCCACTGTTATCGTGAAGAATATCAAGGATAAATAATGCCATCATTTTAATGCTCTCCTCGGTGCCTAAGTTAATTTCAATATTATGGGGGTCTTTTGCTCGGGGATTATCTACAGTGGCGGCGGCTGTTTCGCCAACGTACACACCAATTGACTTGAAATACTTATGTGTTGGGATGACGGTGCGTGTTTTATCGTTATCAACTAAACTCCAATCTGCAGTAGCAGTGGGGGGGCGCGCTTGTGCAATTACCCCTATCTTAGCTCTCTTAGCTTGTGATTGTTGTAGCAGAGACATTTCTATTATACTATAAGCACTTTATTTATAGTATAACAGAAATGTATCGAAAATAAAGGGCATTTTAGGAAAAAATTGAGATTTGGTATAATTTAGGTGGTTCTCCAATAAACAAATCATACTAAAACCCCCTCCAACCAATATGGCTACCGCTACCGCTACTTACAGCACCGCCCTCGTCACCAATCATGCGACGGCTTACCGTCCGATGGTCTTCACTTTCACGGCGGCTGTGGCCGACCAGCTTCATTTTTGCGAGATTCTTGCCAAGCGCATGGGTGTCGATGTCATGGTGGCCCTTGATGCCGCTCGACGGGAACCAGGGCTGCTGCGGCCCGATTCTGTTCTTCCACCGATTGTGGCGGCGGCGTCGGCGGCCGTTGTAGAAAAGAACTGTGCGGCCTGTGGTGACGCAGTTTGTGGGAAGGGGCACCAGGGGTGGGAGAAGTTCTCCTGCGGCCACCGGATGCACCTCGAGTGCTCGAGTGCGATGGTGGCGTCCTATATCGACCAGAGGAAGCCGCTGCCCTTTGCTTGTGCTTGTTCTGGCTGCACCGGTGTCATGATTGACCCGCAGGACGATGCGGTGTTCGATGAACTCAACAAGATCCGGAACTTGTGCGCGGCCTATGTGGAGTGCGCCAACTGCGATATGATTATTCGTTCTTTCAAAGTGGCCCCTGGAGCGCAAGTAGTAAAATGCACTTGTGGGACGTCCTTCTGCATTCGGTGCAAGGGGCGGCCCCACGTCGCTGGTGTCACTTGCATGCAGAGCCTGGAATTCGAGAAGGGCCTGGCTGACTTTGGCAAGCTGGCGAGCAAAAAAAAGAAGGATGAGGTTCGCAAGTGGATGTCGATTAAGTATAGCGAGGCCTTCGGCGTCTTCGTTCCGATGAAATGGCTGCTAATTGAGGATGCCATTGAGGCAGGGGGGATGGCTGCGGGCCTAAAATGGACCTTCGAGTTCGAAGAGCCTGAGATGGATGACAACCAGGCTACTGCGTCCTATCAGGAACTGCTCGCCGAGGCCAAGGCTCTCGTCGATTTCAGCGATACGGAACCCTTCGTGGCAGATAGCATTGTGCATCCGTTTGGCTCCTCTGGAACTGATGGCGGAGGCGAGGCCTGTGAGGCGAAACGGAGCAAGTTCTGTCCCAAGTGCTTTGTCTCGATTGGCCACGATGGCGGCTGCCCGAGCATGCAGTGCCCTATTATCAGCTGCCAGCACAGATTCTGCTATAACTGTCTAGGCCCGGAGCATACCCACACTGAGTGCAAGAAAAGCATTGATTATAGTGCTCTTGCACTAGCCGCGACGGTGGCGGCAGATGGCTCGAAGGCAATCAGCAATCTCTATGAATTCACTCCAGAGGCCGAGCTGGCCGAGAAGGCTGCTGGCTATCGCGCGACGACTCTGGTATCGAGGGACGTAATCGGAATGCGTAATGCGCGGATTGTTCGCCTGGCTCCGATGATGCAGCTGGCGGCTATGCTGAAGATGAGCGGAGGCAATGGCAAAGGCAAGGGCAGTGGAGGGCTACTCGTTCAGTTCGAGAAGGCTTTGCGGGACGAGCAAGAGTTGCAGGCGAAGGCGCTGCTATCAAACTCGATGTCGGAGCATGAAGAGGATGTTCTTCGCAAGTGCCAGAATGTGGCAGAGCGTATTCCGCAAAGCGATGTCGATGGTATCGTCGAGGCCGGTCGGTACCAGTGGTTCGATAAGAAGCGGATAGAGCTGGGGTCTGTCGCAGGGGCTGGGGCTGCGTCTTACGACCTCTTCCTGGCGATTAATAGGATGGATATTGACTATATCCCTAAGTTCTTCAAGCGAACGGCGATGCTGGCCCTCTTCTCGGCCAAGCCGCTAGGGAAGGGCGAGAAGGCAATTTACAATGGTGAGACGGTGACTGTAAATTGGTGGGGCGAACAATCTGCATCCGTTTCGAGCTACCTGGCCGGTGTCGGCGATAACCAGGACCAGCGTGGTGTGCCGAAGGCTGCCTTGTATCCGGAGACCGTGTCCAGTTTGCTTATTAATAGGGATTTGTTGACCGAGGCCAAGGAGGTGCTCGCGGCTCTCAAGGCAGCGCTTCGGATGCGGCTCGACCAGACTCGGAGCAGGATGATAGAGATGTTCTACAAGGGCATTCCGTTTATTCCTCCGCCGCCGCGGGCGCTTCAGGAGGGCGAGCTTATTGAGAAGATCGTTGGAAATGAGGATGGGCATAGCGCGGCACGGAAGGTTGTGGGCGTTATTACGGGGGGCGATGGCAGGGGCGCGATGCCCTATGCCTGGTTTCCAGGCGGCTACGGCGGTGTTCGGAGCCGGGTTGTCGGAGCGCATATCGTATTTCCTGAATGCACATCGCTGGTTTATCAGCAGCCGATAATGAATGAGAAGGCGGCCCTCTGCTACGACGCTATCGTGGCGACTTTAATGAATCGGTCTGATGTCGAAGTCCACCCACTCGTCCGCGCCATCACATTGGCGAAGGAGGAGCTGGCTGGGTTGGGGAACACGAGTGATGGTGTGCAAGAGATAGAGTGTACCGCTTGTACTTTCATCAACGAATCCGCGCAGCCGGGCGACAAATGTGAGTTGTGCGAGAGCGAGACTCTGGTGAAGGTTACAGGAGCCAAGCCGTACCCAGATGCAGCTGAGGTGAAGGCAGTATGGACAAAGGTTGTTGCTGCGATGAAGGCTGTCCTGAAGGAGGTTGCTTAAGAAACTAAACAAAACACAAAAAAAGAATAGATAGGCTTTTAGAGCGCATTCACAAACGCCCGCTTACTATCGAGGTCTAAGTTGGCAAGTGGTACGTTGAGTGCGGCACCCATTATCGCCCGCGTTCTATCAGCAAATGCTTTCGGGGTTTCGTTTGGCAGGGGATGTACGAGTGGTAGAAATTCAACGTTCGCATAGGTGACGAACTGAGTTAGTAAGCGATAGGTGCTCAGGGCAAATGTTTTAGAAGTGAATGATGGGTTCATATATTTGTTCGGATAGCGTAGGAGCACCGGTAGAACGGGTTTCAGGGGAACGAACGCACCCGTTTTAAATTTTAAGAGTACCTTTCCCGTTGAGACTGTGCCCTCTGGGGCAACGGCAAGTGGAAATACGGTATTTGGGTCGTTTACACGTTGGCAGATTTTGTCGGTAATATTGTCTTTCGGGGAAATAAAGAGCGTTTTACTATATCTGTAATAGCCGCCCTGGAACCAGTTATTTTTGTTAGCTATCGTCGTTATCGTGGAAACCATCACAAAACGAGTAATTAAAAAGCCATCGAGAAGTGATATATGATTTAGTACAATTATTGGCAAGGGTTTTGCATTTCGCAAATGTTCAATGCCTTTAACCGGAATGTAATAAACGCCAGCAGCTGCAAGGGATAATGCGGAGAATATTGCAACTCCACGCTGTGCCACTTTATGGCTAAGATATGGGAGAATTGCAAAGAATGTATTACATACGATTAGAATAAAGAAAACCCTAAGAATTGCAATTGGGGCGAGCAAAACCATCTTAAAAATTTCATAAGATGTGATGGGTGTCGCGGGGTCAATGAATGCAATATTAAGATGGGACATACAATTGTATGCGAAGCTATACTTAAATGATTAGACTTATGGATGTATAAGAATGGTCGATAACAGAATGTTCTTTAATACCCGGTTGAACTACGATGACGAGGCAGTATTCGAGTTTCGAGGGAAAAAGTATGCAACGATTGAACACGCCATCCAGGCGACCAAAGTGGCTTTGGTCGATGTTGAGGCGGCGGAGCGTTTTACGGTGGACGCGAGGACAAAGGCAGGGGCGATTCTGACCCCCGCCTACGCTCGCGAAATGGGTGGCAAGAAGGGTTTGGTGGTGCTCAATGATGAACGTGCCCTCGAATGGAATCGGACACGGGACCATGTAATGGAAGAAGTCGCGCGGGCAAAGTATAAGGTTTCGCCTACAGCATGTGATGCGCTTTTGGCGACCCAAAACGCCGAGCTATGGTATAAGGGCGAAGAAGGGCGAGAGCGATGTTTCCATTTCGAAGCGCTGCGCGGCGAGCTCAGCTGTTGTCTGGATTCCGAGTGGGCGTCCGGCACGCAAGACGGGATGGATGCGGACGACGAGGAGAGCGTGGATTCTGGACCGGAGCCGCTATAAAGTCGATAAGGGCTGCATAATCGGGTGCCTGGTCGAAGTCGAGTTCGGTTACATATTCCATATATTGGAGCATTCCAGGGAGGGTTTTGTCGCATAGCGTTTTTAACGGGACTGCTAGTTTACGCTTTAGTATCAGCTCATTTTTCACATCTTGCGTCGCCGTCGGCGAAAGATTCAGCCCTTGCCATGGCAATGCACCTTTAATCATAAAGATACATACATAGCCGAGTGATATCATATCATCACGACGTGTCTGCTCAATACCCATATGGGTATTAATGCTTGCATACCGAGGTGTCCCGGTGAAACGCCGACCATTATTATACGGAATGTGAGTTTTATGCTGCGGGTCGCAATAACGTTTGGATAGGCCGAAGTCGACTAAGTGAACATTATCCGCGAAGTCGAGCATAATGTTCTCTGGCTTAATATCACGATGAACAATGTCATGTTCATGAACATATTGAAGAACCGATATCATTCGTGTCATATAGGCACGAACTTTTAGGGGACTGGAAGTGGCGTTAGTACATAGGTCGCTTTTAAAGAGTTGCATAATCAGGTAGTTCTGGTCTTCTTTGGCATGCGACCCGAATCCGTATATAATAGGAATACCAGGGGCGCTACCAAGTATCTGATATACGCGATACTCGTATAAGAGCTGGCGCTTATGTTTGTCTTTAATGATTTTTATGGCAACTGGTCCCTGTACCTGGGGCGATGTACCTTTGTATATTGTACCAAAGGTCCCGGTGCCGATGATCTCCGTTGTTTGGAAATCCATTCTACAGGATTGTCTATAAAACTCTTATATGCTAGAATTAAGGAAGAACACGTGCGCGTAATGAAATTCGGTCAGTTACCGAATGGCCTATCTTGGCTTGTTGATGCGCCGCATATTCGCGGCCTAGGTACGAGCAGCGTACATTTGGTATTACCCGTTGGGGCCGTGCGAGAGCGGGAGGGTGACCGTGGTATCATTCATTTTATAGAACACTTGATGTTTCATATGGAAGGGGCTGGTAATAGCCGGCTACGTGATGCATTCAATATTTCCGGTTCCATTAACGCTTATACGAATAATGACCATACTCTGTACTTTATCAATGTTCCGAATGCCAGGCTGAAGGAGGCTGTGCAGCTACTCATAAAGATTGTCTTTCAAAGCCATATAACCCAGACCGATATTGAAAGCGAGCGCAATGTGGTCTTAGAAGAATACAAGAGCGGTCATAATAGCGGCGAGAGTGTGCTCGAAGATGTGTTTTCCGAGGTATTTAAAGGCCACCCACTCTCGAATCGGCTCATTGGTGGAGCGACCTATATCAATCGCTACTCGCTTGCGCGTATTCGGTCTTATGTACGCGATTGGTATGTACCGCATCTCGCCAAGCTCGTAATCTGTACAGAAGTATCTATGCCTTCGGTGGTAAGTATTCTAACGGAATGCTTTGGAGGCGGTTGTGGACCGTTGAATATTGAGAAAGATATTGGTGTTCGTGTGGGTGTTCGCTCTGGGCCTATTCCCGTTTTTCAGGTAGGGGCGTGGGTGAGGGAGGAGCGGGGGCCTCGCATTAAGCACTACAAAGGTAAGCAAACCGTTTTATGCATAAGTTTCCCAATTGCCCAACCGACGAATGATTTGCGCCGCAACCAGCTTTATAGTCTATTGGCTTATATCTTGGGAAATAGCGAAATGAGTGAACTATTTATAAAGGTGCGGCTTGAAAGGAATCTCGTTTATTCGATTAAAACCGCCTATAACGAATGCCAGGGTGTGGGTATTATGAATACGTTTTGTTTCGTAAATCCGGAAAATATTGGTAAGGTGCTCGACCAGACGATTCGTGTAATGCGCACTAAATTGGATCGGGCGCGATTCAAGACTTACAAAAAAAATTATCTGGTACAGCTGAAAACGGTTTTGGCTGCCGACGCAGGGGCTTGGGGAGCCTTCATAACGAACATGTGGTTTATGTCGGGAATTGCACCGCTTCGTTATAAGAACTTTATGGCACTCGTGAGGTCTATCACCTTCGAGGAAGTTGAAGCTGCGCGAGTGGAGGGACTCGTATTCGATAGCCGAATGGTTATCGGCATTAAGGGACCGCACGCGGTTGAAAAATATAGTGTTCAATCAGAGTAGATGAAAGAGAAAGGGAAAGAACCCCGCATTATTATTCTAGATATTGATGGTACATTTTTCGGAAACGTGAATAACTACGTAGACCGTTGGTATGTGCTCGAATACATTAAGGCGCGAAAGATGGTCGGTAGTGATAGACTCTCTGTCAGTTTTCCAGAGTCTTCGCGCCTCGTGCGGCCCGGCTTTATTGATTTTATCAAGGAATTGGGACCAAAGTGCGAGTTTTTCATTTACACTGCAGGAGCCTCCGAGTGGGTTAACTACATTATTCCTATTATGGAAGCCACTTATGGTATCCGGTTTCGCCGACCCATTTTCACACGCGATGACTGCGTATGGGGGCCGGCACACTCGGAGAGTACTAAGCGTGGTGGGCTGATGTACGTGAAGTCGATGGAAACTATTTGGCCGCGGATTGTTAAATCGCTCGTTGGCGATTACCCCGCTTTGCGGAACGATGAAGTATGCGACCGAGTATTTGACAATGGTTTGATGTTCGTTGATAATACACCATTCGTTCTAATGGATTCACATGAGCGCCAGCTCGTTTGCCCTAGTTACGAATATGAAGAATACTTGGATGCGCTGGAGGGTATCCCACCAACTATTTTAAACGACCCGATGGTCAAAGAGTATATTAAAGCGCAGCAAATTGTGTCTCCCATCCAGACTACATTAGATGACCCAATGGAGGCGCTCGTACAGTATCATACCCATATGGCGTCGAAGGCACTTAACGCTCTTGCGATAAATCGGAAAACGAATGCGTTAAACGATGATTTCTGGATAGTCTTATTGCAGCGGATTCAGCGGCGCATAAAAAACAAAAGTGGGCTCGTATTCGATGCCAAAACGATTCGGGCACTTATTCCTCATAAGGCGATACCATAAATTCACGATTTGGTAGCGATAGAATAATCACACCGAGTACAATAATGGCAATTGATATCATATCTTTTTTACTCAGCTTTTCAGATAGAAAGTAATAGGCCATTGCAACCGTGAAGATGGGTGCCGTGTATGTGAGGGCTGTCACGATTGTGCTATCGTTTTTGTGAAGCAGAATAAAGTACATGACATTCGCAGAGAAACCTGCCACGATACCTATAAATAGTAGCATCAGGATATGATAGGCCTTGATATTGGGGAGGGCTATGCTGATTTTTTTCCAGTGAAACGATGCGAAGATGGCGGCAGTAACTGTGTAAGCCGCACTTGCAGCGAGGATAACAAATTCGTAGGGCATCTTCGTGAGCAGATACTTATGAAAAATAGGAACTGTTCCCCAAAGAACTGCAATTAGAAGAGATGTTGGTAAAATAGGTAATATTATGTTTGTCATCCTCTTACGTGTAAATCATAGAAAAAATTTGATTTGATTATTTTTAAGTTGGAATGTTAAAAATGCCGCCTCATCCAATTGTGTTTGCTGGGTTTGGTGGGCCACCTGGTAATGGAGCGCTCGTAGTGGCGATTGTTACAACGGCGCTTTATATTCAGCTGAGGCGGCACTTTGATAAGTAGCCATTTGTTCGTAAATATAGAAAGCGATGGCGGATTTGAGGGCACAGTTGAATGCGCGAATATGGCCGCCGCGCAAAAAAGTTGCAGGACCATTCGTTGAATACAGGATTTGAGAGGTGCCCCAGATGGATGCACTGCCCGTTGACATATTGGTTTTGAGTACGTCTATTGGTGTGGTAAGCGCTGCCGCGGTGCCTCCGGCGATGGCGCCGTGGAGGAATGTTGCTCGCTTATCTTGATTATCTTGATTATCTTGATTATTTTGCTTTTTTTGGTACTTCTTCAAATAAGTATACAAAGCTATCTTACACTCAGTTTCAATGAAATCTTCGGCAAGGGCGGGAAAAAATCCCCGCTGTAGACCAGCGGGGCCGTGTTTCGCGACTATTTTGCGGGCAGCATCATAGAGATTATTAGCCCCACCAGTTTGAACGATACGAATCGTATTACTCACTGGTACTCGGACGAGACCACTTAATAGGGCACCTGTGATGGCGGCGGCGGACCCTAAGTGAGGGAGGGCGAGGGTTTGAATGCCGAAGTATAGAAAGTAAATTAAACCGGTGCTCGCAGCGGATTGTAAGATACCTTTGAATAAATTCAGATGGCGAGGATGAGTGCGCGAAAGCGAGTTGGGAAGGGAAACTGCCATCATCTTGGTTTTCAAACTATCTATCGGGTAAATAATTAGCTGTGTGAGAGCTCTAGACGCGCCGTGGTACACAGGGTTCTGGGGTCTATCGACAGTCGTTGTTATTATGCAAAGCGGAGCCGTAGCTACTACTTAAACATATTTTTGGGAAGGGGGAACAGGCGATGGCCTGCCAGGTGCGGCTATATAGTGTCTGGAATAATAAGCTATTTGATATTCGCTATTACGGTATTGGGACGGAAGTTCTAAACAACCCAGGACGTGAGTATACCATCTTATACGAGCACGAGCTGCCGGTATACGAGGAATGGCAGCAAAGACGTGGCTATTGCCAAACATCGTGTATGATACATTTATATAAGAATCCGGAACTTATGGCGGGACTCGACTATATTGGGTTTATACAATACGATATGAAGCCGGGGGCAGAGGTGATAAAGCATATAGAGGATACTGTGGCACTGGTCCCTGGTAATAGTGCAAATAAACCAGTTGTATTTTGTGAAATGACGCATACTGTTGGCCAAATTGTAGGTGAGGCGCATGGCATCTGTTTTCCTTATGAGAACTCGGTATTGCAACACTATAATAAGTTCTTTAGTACAAATATTACTCATGATGACATTCTGAGAATTATTACCAGGGAGGCACCCCTTCTTAATACTTTTGTTATGCCAAAAGCGATGTTTGTTAAAATGATGGAGTGGATGAATATACTAATGCCATGGTTAGATGACAATTATGGAAGTATAACGGATTATTACCGAGCAGGTTTTGGGGAACGTATTCATTCATTCTTTATTGCACTGGAAAATGTAGATTTAGTAAAAATGAAAGTTGAACATATTTGTCCTTTGTAGCATGATAACTCTCTAGCCTTAGGGCGGAGAGGGCGCTGGTAAAGGTGAAGATATAGCGCTAGTATAATAACGGACCTTGAACTCATTTAGGTTTTGATTTCCCATAGACTGATTGCATTTATCACACCCTGGTACCAAGTTATCCAGGGTAGTTGAACCGCCTTTAGATTCGGCGATTATATGACAGCACTGGAATGTCATTTGAGTGATTTTTTTACCACATACCGGACATGGTGCGCTACCTTTATCTTCGCCAATATAATGGTTCCAAACATCTATCTTCAATGTTTTCGGAATTGTCGCTTTACGAGTGGGACGGGTATAGCGGCGGGAATGAAGTGCTGCCGTCGAAGCAACGGCCGTGGCTACAGGCCGGCAACAGCTCATTAACACCCTTAACATTTTAACTAATGATAACAACAGTTCCTTAATTGATTCATTTTTTGAAAGCTAAAACAAATAAAACGAAATAAAAAAGAAATAAAACTGGATGGTAGGTATGGAGGATAGGGTGGCAGTTGCAGTTGCAGTTGCAGTAACAGGTAAGTTCCTATGTCGCAACGGCGTTGATTACGTAAACAATGACCACCGGTATGAAGCCGCTCATGAACATTTGAAGCGTGCCTATCGGTTGGCACTTCGCGCTGGCGCTTCTGATAAAATATTGGCCGAAATATCGTTATGGGACGGAATTAGTTTGCAAGAAAACGTGGATTTAAATCGAACGTCGCGCAATCGGCGAGCTATTGCCCTTTACGAGCGCGGTATTCGACATACACTTGGGAGCCGAGATGTAAATATGATACCGATTCGAATGTCGCTTTTTAATTCAATGGGGGTCGCATACCATCACCTTGGAGGACAGGGTCCAATTGAACCGATATCCTATTTTTATTATCGTAAGGCACGGGCCATTTATCGGGCACATCCAGAAATGGAGCACAGGCTGAGGCGGGTTATGGCGAAGGTTGAAAGTAATACTGGGCGCACTGTGGTGCGGGGTGGCGGCCTTGGGGGAGCTGGAGTGAACGGAAGCGGAAGCGGAATTCGAAGTTACAACATATAAGGCCAGCCGGGTAGACCGCTGTTTACATCTTCGAGGGAGCCTTCTGCGATGTATTTTCAAGGAAGTACTCCCTGGAGAGGAGCGCGGGCACCATGGCCTCCCAGTTTCCGCGACCGAATGCTGGCGTTTTCTCAAAGCAAATATTACGAGAGATTCCAGATGCCTTTATCATAGTGAGCTCCGCTCCTACATCGCGAATGCTCTGGGTACGGTCGCAGGCGGGGTGGTCGATATTATAATGAAGTGCCTGGCGCTCCTTAATAAATTCTTTTTTCGCCAGCTCGGCCATTGCCTGACATGACATATGCGACGCTGCGAGAAATTCAGGACTCATACTACTATATTTACGCAAGAATAAGTTTGCCCTCGTAGGAAAAAAGTGTATGGTTGTTTTAATATGCCAGCGCCAGTTATTTACGTCGAATCAATTGCAGGGGCCAAACGGGTAACGGCGGCTATTCAAGACCATGGCGTGATTATGTTTTATTACGCCGACTGGTGCGGACACTGCCAGCGCTTTCGGCCGGCATGGGATGCGTTTAAGGCACAGGTACCCGTTGGCGCGCCGGTGCTAGTTGAGACCAACTGGGATAAGATTAAGCTGCTCCCCCCGGCCTATCAGAATATTGCAGGCTTCCCTACAGTTGTCTTCAAGGCTGCTGGACAGTCGATTGAATACAGCGGCGACCGTTCTGTAGGTAGCCTACTTCAGTTTATGAATGGTCTGCCGAAGGTAAAGTCGGTCGCCAAGCCTAAGGCAAAGACTGTTGCCAAGCCTAAGGTAAAGACTGCCGCCAAGCCTAAGCCCAGGGCAAAAACGATTTAAACAGGTTATGCTCTTAACTATAATAACTTGGAATGCCAGCGGAACCACTACTTTACGTTGTTAAAGATGCAAAGGCAGAGGCCGATGTGGAAGAAATAGAAGATGAAGGCGCAGAAGAAGCCGAGATTGCTTCTCCTGAGGCCACTGCCGAATTCAAACAGCAGCTGGAGTCCTGGGTCGAGCTGAATAAGAAGGTTGCTTTGCTAAAAATCGCAATTAAGGAGCGAGTTGCTGCCCAAGCCAAGCTCGAACCTCACATTCAAGAGTTTATGACAAAGTATGGTTATAATAATGTTACCACCGCTGCCGCTCAGGGGGAGATTCGGATGGCGACCCGTTCCGTGAAGTCAGTGGTTAAAATGAAGGACATTAAGAAGAAGCTCGTCGAAACATGTGGCGAAGATATTCTAAAAATATTTGATGAAGGACGCACGGTCACACAGAGGCAATCCCTGAAGATTGTTAAGCAGCGTCTATCAATGAACCTGCAAATTTAAGAGGGCATGGTATGGGATTATTTTTCTATTAATTGGCTCCAAAAAATGAAGCTATTATTAATAAAAAGAGGACACAAAACAATAAAATACAATAGCATGGCAACGGTCCCAGTTCCAGGCATCTTTATTGTCGAATCTGGTGCTAAATGCAAAACTATTCAAAAGTATCTTCCTGCGAATATAAAGGTATTAGCTTCGCTCGGACACGTATGTGACCTCCCTGCCAAGAAGCCAGGTTACGATAGCGATTTCACTAAGATTGATTATGTTCCTATTCCCGAGAAGCGCGCAGTTATCAAGCGTCTGGTTGAGGCGGCAAAGGGAGCCGAAATGGTTTATTTAGCAATGGACCCCGACCGCGAAGGGTGTGCAATCGCTGAACATTTGAGGCGGCTGCTAAAGCTGAAGCCAGGGCGATTTCGCCGGGTAACTTTTAATGAAATTACCAAAGAGGCGATTCTAAATGGAGTAAAAGACAGTGTTGGGGAGATTGACACCGGTTTATTTGGGGCACAGGAAGGGCGGCGGGTACTGGACCGAGTGGTCGGTTACGAAGTATCCCCTCTCCTATGGAAGTATTTCTCGGAAAACCGATTATCTGCAGGACGCGTGCAATCTGCTACGCTAGGGATGGTAGTTGCTCGAGAAAAAGAACGCAAGGAAGTGAGGGGCACCGGGACCGAGTACTGGACGCTAAAAGGCACCTTTGATGGTGATATGTGTGGCGTTTGCAGTGAGAAACTGCCCAGTGAGGCGGCTGTGGAGGGAGCTATGCAAGCCATACGCGTCGGAATTGATGAACGCGGGTGGTGTCCGGAAGTTGAAGAGAGCGCTGTCGCCCGAAATCCACCGGCGCCTTATACAACATCGAGTCTGCAACAAGATGCTTGGACAAACCTGCGGATGCGACCGAAGGCGACGATGATTGCAGCCCAGGCATTGTATGAGGCGGGACATATCACCTATATGCGAACTGATTCGGTAACATTGAGCAAAGACGCACAAAATGATATTTGTTCTTATGTATCAGCGACTTATGGGGCGGACTATGTTCACTGTCGGCAGTATAAAACGAAAACTGTGAATGCCCAGGAGGCACATGAGGCCATTCGCCCAACACGGGCTGACATGGTTGGGGTGGGGTCTGGTACAACTGATGATGACGATGCAGCCCGACTTTATAAACTTATCTGGAATCGTGCCGTTGGTTCGCAAATGCGACCGGCTCGCTTCCGCGAATGGAAGTATACGATTCAAGCCGTTTACACCTTTGTTGGAACGAAGTCGGTGATGGTCGATGCCGGCTTTATGATATTGGCTGGTGCAGTATGTCCGGAACTCGGGACCATCTTCTTTCCCAGGGTTGTTCATTTCAAAGATGTTATGGCCCTTGGAAATATTACTCGCGGGCCGGTGAGTTATAATGATGCAACGATTATCAAAGCAATGGAAACGGCAGGGATTGGCCGCCCATCCACATATGCGCCAACGCTGGATAAACTAATGAACAAAGGTTATATCTGCAAGTCGGATATTAGTGAAAAAATTAAGGTTCGCGATTGGGGTCTCGAAGGGAAGATTCGTGGTGAACGTGAACTATGTTTGAGCGAAAAAGGCGGCTTGGTGCCGACAGCCGTTGGTGAATCAATATACGCATATTTGATGGATATTGTGCCCTTTCTGCTCGATTGCTCATTCACCTCGAAAATGGAGGCCGAGTTGGACCGGATTGCGAAAGGTGATGTGGCAAGTGCTGATGTATTGCGCGAATTCTATGCGACGCTGAAGCCGTGTTTGATCGCCGCTGGTGCTGGTACAGGGACGGATGGCGGCCCCTTAACCACAGGTGGCGGACGCCGCCATACAATCGAAAAAACCCGTTATGGCGTGGCTGTAAAATACATTGGCGAAGATGGAGTGGACAAATATCTGGGGCTGGATGCTTATATGAAATGGTGCAATAAACCGTTGATGGCGGTTGATGACCGTGAAATTGATTTACTATTAAGTTTGCCGCGCGATGGATTAGCTTATGGACGTTATGGTCTATATACAAAGGAAAAATCAAGTAAGAAAGACGTTACTGCGCTTATGGAGAAGCTACTTCAGGGACGGTGGGAGGGGGAGAAGGGGGAGAAGGAGCAGGTGCAACCGGAGCAGAAGGATATGCCTTAATAAGCTGGGCAATAACCAACTTTAGTTCGCGAAGCTCGGTGGTTAGTTCGTTAATACAAGTTGCAACATTTTTGTTATCAACAGTCTCGAGGAAACGGTTCAACACATAATACATAGGCTCGTGCTTAACCAGGTTGGCTGCCTCAACAGGGTCGAGTTCGCCACTATCGGAACCCGAACCAGACTCGGAACCGCTATCAGTTTGCCAGTCGGACATGTGTGTTTATTTACTAGACACATATCTCCACGATAGTCTTAAATAGTTGTTTATGGGGCTGTTTTTTTGTGTTTTGATTTTGTAAGAATGAACACTCAATCGATGCTAGCTATGCTAGCGGTCTTACTGGCCGTGGCAATTATCAGCTATTTGTATGTTTATAAAGGAGTTGAGGGGTTTGTTGCGCCATCGCCGGGTGCGAATAACGCGACTAAAAAGCCTGCTGCAAATGCAAATAAAGCGGTTGCAAACACAGTTGTGCCACAGACGACCAACTTTGTTGAGAATGTGGTGGATGGCGTTTTCCCTAAACCGGATAAGGTGGTATTCTATCTAACGGCGTTTAGTGACTTGACCAACTATGGCCAGAAAACTTACGAGCCGGCTTCTCAAAAATGGTTAAATTATACCCCGAACGTGGCGCCGGTAAATTGCGTGGGCGAGCCGACAAAGAATTATTTTCAGGCAATTGGTGTGGCTCCAACTGCGAAGCTGACGAGTGCGACGGGTTTTCCGACAAAGAATGTATCGCTCCGTGGACCGAGTTCGTTTGAGTTCGATATTAGCTCGGGGCGGACGGTGAATACATTTACTTTCGGTATTTATGCCACAATTAATACTTTGGATATACTTGAGGGAAAACCTGCCAAAATATTCGAACTTTTCGTGGAATCACCGAATTACCTGTGCTTCTCAATTACCGCGGTTCCTAATAATGCCACCGTTGTTAACTTCAAGGCCGATATTGGTCAACAATCGTACACCTGGCAGATAACGAAGGCGGCTATCTTAATGAAGAAGGCGCTCTATGCTATTAGTTATGATACAGTGAATGTTCGCCTCCGTGCGGCAGGTAATAACTATACGAAGCCGGTTGGTGAAGCAAGTGTTAAGGTGCCCATGGTTTTGGGAACTACGCCCGCCGAGATTAATGCAGGTATGAATCTGGACGCTTCCATACTCGCCTTTGTCTATTACAATGTCGCCCTCTCGGCAGATGAAGTCACGAACCTTGAAACACATTTATTATCAGAATCGACTGGCTATACTCGCATTGTTGATAGTTACAAGGCGGTGGCCGAAGCAACCGCTACGAAAGCGGCGGTCCAGACACTTAACCAGGCCGGACAGATTGTGACCCTACAGAAGCAGCTCGATGCATGCAAGAAGGCGGCTGTCGCTGGTGGTGCAGGGGCGACAACGCCAGGTCTGGACCTCCAATGGCAGATTGATTTGAAGTCGGCCATCGCAGCGGCTGGCGATGCGGACCTCGCTAAGTGTGGACTGCTGGCATTGAATAAGTTTGGGAGTGGGACGAGCGCAGGGGCAGTAAGTGCGGCAATTGCTTCGACTGCTACCACAGTTGGTGCGACGGCACCAGCGACTACAGCGACAGCAGCAGCGGCGACTCCGGTGACCGATAGCAGGTTCACTATCAACTACCCTTGGGACGCTAGTTCGGCGAATGCTATGACAGGCACTGCCACGGTCGCTCCCCCAGTTACTCTTTCTAAAACACCCCCATCCATATGGACTACTGGAGCTGAGACTGATACTACCGGTTCGACCTGGATAGCGAGTAAGCCTAAAGAATTGAATCAGGCAAATATTCCGAAAACAACCACACCTGCCCCTAAAACACCGACCACGACCACGGCCACGGCCCCGGAACCCAAACCTGTAACCAACTCCTTCGGCGGCTTCTTAAAGAGTTTCTTTGGTATCTCTGCTTAAAGATATACAGGTTTTGAAGACTATGTCGGTCATTATTTATTTAACGCAAAACACTCCGGTACGGCGGACGTACTTGAAAACAAGCCTCTATTTCCTCTTCAAAAACTATAATGCAGAATACAAATCGCCTATCATCATCTTTCACGAGGGCGATTATGATGCCGACGCCCAGGAGGATATTTTGATGGGCATTCGCGGCCCTTACCGCAATCTTGTATCTTTTCAGGCACTCGATGCAGGAGATTTCGAGTTGCCAGCGCATATTGATAAAGCGAAGATGGATAAGTGCATTGCCCAGCAACCTGTCCCTTATTGGCGTAATGCGAAGTATCGGATGATGTGTCGTTGGTGGATTGTCCATATGCCGCGCTATGTATCGGGTTATGATTATGTTATGCGTCTCGATGATGATTCATTTATTGAGGAGCCTATTAAAGAGGATTTATTCAAGTGGGCCGCTGCGAAGGACCTAGTTTACGCATCGAACCTAATTCATACAGATTGTGGGGTTTGTTGTTATGGGATGGATGAGTTCTTTGAAAAGCGCTTTCCGCAACCGGAGAAGCAGGCGCTATTAAAAGATATGTTTGTAAAACAGGACCTTTGCATTCGGACAGTGCAATACCACCCGCTGCGCGCTCTGCTTTCGATTACGCTTCCAAAGCCGTTGCCGGCGGATTTGCCAGCGACGATTAAATTGGCGCAACCGGTAATGTATTACAATAACTTTCACATTACGCGGCCGGCGTTCTGGTTGCGCGAGGATGTACAAGAAACGATTCGGGAGATTGATGCCACCGGGAATATATTCTATTATCGTTGGGGTGACTCGCCACTACAGAGTGCGATTGTTTTGATGCATGCGAAGACTGAACAGGTATCGCGATGTAAATTCAAGTACAGTAAACGATTGCAACGAGAGGCGTTCTATGGGGATGATAAGAAATACTGGAGCTATATGCCAGCTGAGTATACTGAATCCTCTTGCATAACAGGGTCCCGGCCCCGTACTCCGGCCCCTGCGGGGAGCAGCTCCGCTTAGGGTTGTGGAAGTTATGGGAAGGACCGGTAATTCACCCGCATTTTGGTAAGATAACAGAACATCTCTATGTATCTTTTGTGACGCTATGGTATAGTGTAATTATTTTTTACCAAGTATATTACTTATTCTAATATAAACCAAAAAAGAACATAGGGACCTCTGTTATCTTACCAGGATGCGGGTAGACATTGCGCCCCCCCCCAACAATCGCATAAATCTCCAGCGGAGCTGCTCCACGCAGTGGACGCCGTACGGGGGCGGAACCCTGTGTCTATGCAGTAGGATAGTTTACCTTCGCAGCGGCAATATTCCGCAGGTACGTTTCTTGGCCAGTAATCTCCATCTCTTCCTGGCGCGCATAGAATACAGGCGACCGACCGGGACGGTGAACCAGCGTCTTCAATGGAAGATAATCCGGTAAATCAACCTTCATTACAAGAGGGTCAGTGGTGATGGCAGTATACAAATGAATCTCAACTGCCGGGGGTAGCTTATTGAAACAAGCCTGGTCATAGTAACTGTTCGGATACTCGAATACGCGCACGATATTCCCGTCCACACCAATTTCGTGGTAGTTCGGAGTATTCTCAAGGGCGAATTGCCGGCAAGGGAATGGCAGACCGGAACCGGAGTAATTCGCCATACGGTCAATCGGTGCTGCGGCAATCATAACCATTTTTACGAACTTCTTCGGCGACTTAACCGCCCCAGCAATCTGAATGCTCTTGTTATTAAACAGGTATTCTATATTCAGTTCAACATGGTCGTTCTCAAATGGGATAAGCATCGGTGTTTTCTATTACTAAAGGTGTATATTTTTACATACGTTTTAAAAAAGAACATCACAGCGCCTTATAGGGCTTCTAAGCGCGGCCGTCGCCGAGGCCATAGGGGTTCACTTCGGTCTTGGCACAGGAGACACCATCGCACCGATAGACGTAGCGCTCGGGGAGCATGGTGCCAGGGTCGGAATGGGGGCGCTTGCAGGGGGCGCAAGGGGCCATCCGGGCCACCGAGCGGTCGAACTCCATCTTCATGAATGCCTCGGCATTGCGCTGCAGGTACATCCGGGACTCATAGGAGCTGAGGGCGAGGCCCTTTGGGTTAACAGTCTTCATTAGGAGGGAGTGTGCCGAGCACATGCCACCGTAATCCGTGAAGGCGCGGCCATCGGCCATTCTGCTAGGGCAGGTTTCAACAGGGTTGGGTGCAGAGCAGCTGTTGCAGGCTGCCATTTCTTACTATCTTAAGCGGAAGAAAAAGATTTAGAGTCCAATATACGTTGAATCATAACCTTCTTTGAACCTTCCGTTGACTGGTTATGGGAAGCCAGTAAATCGCGAATCTCATCGACACTCATTTTATTGAGCTTATTCTTTGATAGCGGATTCCCACCAATTTCGGACATAGTATCCGTGGTGGAAATAATGTCATCGGGCAGCTCTGAAATACGAACCGACGATGCGCGCGGCTGCTCGAAATCTGCGAGGGCATCAATATCGTCAACCTCATCGATGTCCTCCTCATGGTCCTGGTCATCCTTGTCCTCCTCCTCATTCTCATCCTCATCCTCATCCTCCTGATATTCACCCTCATCGTCATCGTCATCAAAAATCCCATTCATTGCCTGCATCATCATGGCGTTAGCAAACATAGGATTGTCCATAGGTGATGCCTTTGCTGCGGCTGCTGCAGTTGCAGCAGCCGCAGTTGCAGCCGCAGTAGCCGCGGCAGTCGCAAGCTGTCCCTTCACGCCATCAACATCCTTACGGAGAATACGGACATTCTCAGCAAGTGTCGTGATTTGGCGCCAAATCACAAAGAAGCCCGCAATAAGTATCACTCCTAGAAAGGTTAGCTGGAGTGAAATTGTCATATTCATTACTTGTTCTCACAAATTATATTCTTGAATTTAATCGCATCGGCGATAACAGCCTCCGGCAGGTCGTGTTCTTTTAGCAGTTCCAGCGCAATACACTGTCTCGACCCTCCCTTCCGAATCTTATAGGGAAACTTGAAGCCCTTCTCGCTGGCGAGTGGAATGGCCTCCATGCTAACATTGCGGGCCAGATTGAGAGGCAGGTCAATAATCGTGTGAAAGTGGGTGGTGACCACCACGCGAATACCATCCATGGACGCCAAGTGTTTAACCATCGCCTTCGCCGTTGCAGCACCTTCTATCGGCGGCGTACTATGCATCGGTTCATCGAGGAAAAATATGGCACGGCGACCAGCGGCTTCGGCTGCAGCTGCGCGCTCCAGCACCTGGCGACAACGCGCCATTTCAGCCTCAAATAGCGATTCCTCACCAGGGGTATCCCAAATACGCATATAACTATGAATCGATTCCCAAATAGGCGTTTCCATTCGTGCGGCGTAAGCGATTCCTAAGGTCTGGCTGAGCAACACATTACATAAAAGCGCCTTCACGTAAGTCGACTTGCCAGCGGCATTCGGACCAGTTACAATGAGACTCTTTTTCAAAGATGCCGGATTACCGACCTGGGATTTTAGGGCTGGGTGTTTCATATCATATATAATACATGTCGGCCCAATGGTCGTAATAGTCCATAAATAATTATTCACAAGGGTCGTCGCATTAAAACACACATCAATGGCATAGATAACTTTAATAAGTGTCCGCATCTCTTCGCGTTTTGTCGGATTGGTCCAGTATTGATAGATATCGGTCATGCTACCGACGATATCACCGGTGAATATCTTGGTATTGGCGTCCCCTAAAAAGGCGCCGGATATCTTGGATACTAGTTGAGGGCCAATTGTGGCAATCAGGTTGCGAGAAGTCGTGATAAAGTCTTTAATCGCAAGCGCCTTTTTATAGAGGCTATTGCGCAAGTTATATATCATGAGGGCGCTTTCAATGTTACAAAAGATGCCATAGGCATAGAGAGCAATATAGCCGATAACAATTAAATAGGCAAAAGTACTGTAATTCGCCTGGAGAACCAGGGCAATAAGCATCTTAATGTAAAACACCAGGGCGATGTTCAGCTTCAGTTTGTATTTTAAGTAAAAGTATGGACCGAGGGCAGACGAAATCGGTGTGGCAGCGCTCATGAGCGGGGCGATAACACACCGATAAATGTGATAGGCACCCAGTGCGTGACGTGAATAGTTGATATAAGATAGAACGGGCCATGTTGGAAAGATGAGTGGAATCGGCCAAGTCTTTTTGATATCGGGAGTATTCTGCGTCCATAAGACATCGGCCTCGAGTTCCTTGAGATGGGCGAGTTGTGTGGTTATGGCGGGCCGGGTTGTAAGTTCGGTGATGGCTGTTTGTCGTGCGGCGATTAGCGTGGGGTCGGTAATGGGCGTTTCTATGATTTGGCGAAGGAGAATCGCGCCGCCATCCAGATGGGTCTTATTAATGGCATTCCATGTTACCCCACCTTCTTCTAGGGAGAGGTCCTGAATAACCGATTGTCCTATTTCGGCTGCGTGGGCGTGGGTTTTAAAGTCGAATATGATGTCTGCAGTAGGATTATCGTCAAGCAGATCCTTTACTGTTTCAATGGCTTTTGTGGTTTCTTTGGGTCTTATTTTTGCTAAAAGGATATCCATCCAGTCTTACCAAAACTTAAACATAAAAAATGATGTATCTTTTACACAGGTAAGAAAGACAAACAGAATGATGGCTATTATCAAGCACGGTGGGCGCATTTATCGCATTCCCACAGGGCCGTATGAAAACAACGAGACGGTACATGAACGGGCTTGGTGGATTGCACTCCAATCGCCGCAACTAACAAAGGAATTGCCGCGTTTGCTCTCAGAGGCGAGCATTCGTTCAAATGAGAAGTGGCTGGGAATGAAATATGCACGTTAAAAGATAGGGATGGACCCCGGCGTTTGGGGCCCAAGTGCTTGGGCGCTTGTGCACGCGGTGGCCGAGAATGTAAAGACACGCAATGTGGGGGCGGTCCATAAATGGTTTGCAACATTTGACCGGGTGCTGCCTTGTCCAAAATGCCAGCGGTCTTATGTTGAACATATAAGACTGCTACCAATACCTACTGTGCCGGGTGAGTTCGGGCGATGGGCTTATGAGCTTCATAATCGTGTGAATATTACGAAACGGGTTCCACTCAGGGAATGGCCGAGCTATGAAGTGGTAAGCGAGGTGAAGCTGGGCGAAGGCCGCCTGAAGCGACTGAATAATTTGCGGGGCGAGAATGTGTGGGTTTTTTTGAATGCGGTGGCACTGATTTGCAGTTGTACGAGAGACTTTTGGTTATTATTACCTGATGTATTGGACACTTTTGCACATCAAGAGGCTATTGCCATTAAAGAATTCGTTAAACGGAATCCTATTGATAAAAAGAATATGGTTGCGTGGGTGCAGCGTATGGCTGGTGGCACTCATATGGCGCTTACGGCTAAATGCGATACGGTATGTAGCGCTTAGAATGCCTTCAGGGCGGCGAGCTTCTGGGTGAGGGCGGCGAGCTGCTCGGCGTACATGTCGAGGGCACCACCGGACTTCTCCTTCTTGGTCGCCTTGGCCGCCTTCTTGCCGCCCTTCATCATAAAGTTCAGGTTGGACTCAATCACACCAGGTGCTGCGCCAGTAGCGGGAAGGCCAACACCATCCGGAGCGCCACCCTTCTTGGCCTTGCGCCGAGGTGCGCGACGGCGACCACCCTCCTGGTCCTCCTTCTCCTTCTCCTCCTCCTGCTGCTCCTGCTCCTGCTCCTGCTCCTGCGCATCCTTCTCCTCAGAGCCACCCTTGCGACCCTTACGCCGAGGAGCGCGCCGACGACGGCGACCACCCTCCTGGTCATCCTCCTCCTTTTCCTTCTTCTCCTCCTGCTCCTCCTCCTTCTTCTCCTCCTTCTTCTCCTCCTCCTGCTTCTCCTCAGAGCCACCCTTCTTGCCCTTCGCAGGGCGACCGCGCCGCCGGCGACCACCAGCCATCACTGCGGGCATGCCAACGGTGCCAGTCTGAATGGGTGCGGCATTCGGGTCGGCTGCCAGCATGGCCGGAACAGCAGTGGCGTGTGTCTCCGACATCATGAAGTTCAGGTTCGGCACAAGCTGAGCGTACTGCTCAGCAAGGTCGGCACCACCCTTCTGGGCTTTCTTGCTCTTCCGGGTCTTACCACCGTGCATTGCTGCAACAGGGGTAACGGGTGCCACCGGCGGCGGCTGGGCATCCACAAGGGCCTGGTCGACAGCGCCGACAAAGGCATTGTATTCGCCACCCTTCTGGGCACGGGGGCTGCAAGGGCGACCGACGCGACGCTTCTTGGCACCACCGGCCATCTCAACGACTGCGCCAGAGCCACCCTTCATCATGGTAGGGCCAGGGCCAAAAGGGGGAGGAGGGGCAGCCATCTGAGCCTGGACTACCGGGTTTATCACACCGGGCACGACAGAGGCCATGCCGCTCTGCGACATCACAGGTGCCATGCCACCGCGCATGCGCATGGAACGAGATGCGCGCGCGGCGAACTTCGCCGGGGCATCAGACATCGAGGCAGCTGCCGCAGCAGCGCCAAGGAGCACACCAGACGCAACGGCCGACTCGAGGAGAGCGCCACCCTGGTTCTTGGTACGAGGCATTGTTATACTATAATCGTAGGTTTATTTTTGACGAATTTCCCACTTCTTTGAAGAGGGGCGCCTAGCTAGTATAAATTTAAACAGATTATCCGCATTGGTTGGTGGCGTCACGAAAGCGGCGCGAAGTGCGGAATATAAGAACTTCTGGCTAATGGGTGCAAAGTCGAGTGTTTCTTTAAAACATAACCGACGGCCGCCACCCATTTGAATAATACTCGATTGCAGATTGCGTTCCCGCACCGAGGTTAAAATACGCTCTTCTAATGCAGAGCGCTGTTTCCAGAGTTCTTGTGACGCGGCGTGGTGCTGTTGTATATTTTTTTGAAGGGCGACCCAACTGCGAATATCCTGTTCCGTCTCAGGATTCATGTCTTGTACTTATCTGTCTGTAGAAGCGTATATATTATATGGGTGTTCGAACATACCACGGTAGCACGATGGCAACTGCTGCCGCCGTGACGGCGAAACTCAGTAAGAAGAATAGTACGAGGAATACGGCCAGATAGGGCGCTGCAGACCAGAGTAGTTTATTGAGTACGTTTACAATGAGTGAATTATTATCAGGTTTCTTGATAGTTGGGGCGACCATTATCCTTGCGTATGTATATTTTCGAAAAACCTGTACGCAAGGTGGGCTATTATGTTGTGCCGATTAAGACGAAGCGGACAATTGGTGCTGAAATCAATATTCGCAGTTGCCGCGTAGATATGTGTGAACCGCTCCCGAAGGGCAAGGGATATTTGATGTCATTCTATATCCCACGGAATACCACGGGCTGGGATGCAGTAACGCAGCTCGACAATGCAGCCTTGGATGCGGTTATCGCGAACAACCGCGAATGGTTTAAAAATAAGAATGAATTGACCGGTAACGAAATAGCGGAGTTTTGGAGGCCATCAATGTCCCAGCAGAATTCGTTGATAGTGAATGTTGCTAACGCCGATGTGGATGTAGGTCTGTTGGGACAGGATGTATCGGTTGTTTTAACGGCACCCGCCATTACCATTAAGCCGCAGGGGTTTCGAATTGCCTGGCGGGTGAAGGCAATATCGGTAATTACCTGGGATGATGCGGATGCGGAGGATGTCGATGTGAATAAGGTGGAATTGGATGCGTCTTGGGCGGCGGCGACTGCGTTGGTTGTGAAGGACGCTGATGCCAAAATAAAGGAGTTGGAGGCCAAAATCGCGGACTTGGAGGGTTTTAAGGCGGAAGTGGGCGGTTTATTGCGGGATGCGTTGGCCGAGAGCGATGTTACGGAAACTTGGAATGTGCGTTTAGGGGCGTTGGAAGGGCGCATAGCAGACTTTCGTTCGGGAGCGCTGGGTGCCCGCTGATTTATTTTATCTTTTATCTAATATACTTCTAGGACAGCAATGAAGAACAATGTGTACACGGTGATGTCTATTTTCATCCTTCTAATCTTCCTAGTGTTCGTTCTTGTAACTTACAATAACAAGAGCATGCTAGGCAATTCGGAGCGTTTCGCTACCGATGCCGCCCCTACCTGGGCCGCCACTGCCGGTGTAATCCCGACCCCGAACGTCAACCGGAGCGTGGCCAGCATGGCCCCTACGAACCCGGATGCCGCCGCCGGCATGGGCAGCCCGTATGCACCGTCCGATGGTGCCGGTAACGAGGTGTATAACCCCGTGATGGGCGGTCCGGCTGCCGGTTTCGGTGCCGTCGGTGGCGCTGATGCGTCTGGTCCGAGCTCCACCTGCTACCCCCGCGACCGTCTGACCGCTGATGACCTGCTCCCCAAGGATGCGGCCAACTCTCGGTGGGCTCAGATGAACCCGTCGGGTCAGGGCGATGTGAATAACCAGAACTACCTGACCGCTGGCTTCCACGTGGGTATTAACACCCAGGGCCAGTCCCTGCGTAATGCCAATCGCCAGCTGCGCTCGGACCCCCCGAACCCGCAGATGCCGGTGAGCCCCTGGAACGTCTCGACCGTCGAGTACGACAGCAACCGGAAGCAGTTCGAGATTGGCGAATAGAACAGGGACAGGGACAGGGTTCCGCCCCCGTACGGCGTCCACTGCGTGGGGCAGCTTCGCTGAGGCCTTTGGAGATTGCTGAGGCCTTTGAAGATTGCTGAGGTCTTTGGGGATTGTTGCGGGTTTTTGTTTTTATTTTTGTTTTTGTTTTTTAAGAAAACCTAAATGTTAAGGTCAGAGAGGCTTGTGGCTGTGGCCGTGGTAAGGGGTGGCATGCGCCGGCGGGCGACCTCAGCTGCCGGAGGGCGGCGTGCGGTTGTTTTCGCCGCGGCCGTGCCCCCGAGCAACACTGAGTACAAGGACTCAATCACGATGTACACGGAGGTGGTCAAGACCTCCGCTGCCAACTATGCGGACGCGATTAAGAGCTACGAGGACGCGCTTAAGTGGGCCACCGGTGCTCTGATTACCGTGTTGCTGGCAGGCGGCGCGGCGTTCTATGTTCTGTATGCAGAAATGGCGAATCTGAGCCTGCAGATGGCCACGGCGCAGGCGCACACGTCCACGGAGGTAGCCGGATTCAAAAAGCGGTGAAGCCCGGGATCCGAATATTTTTAATAAAGCCTCGAGTTCTTCGCGTTTTAGGAGGTTTATTGGATGGTTGTGTTACTGAAATGGTGCGGGTTTTGTGGGAAAATTGGAGGAAAACCGCAGGCGTTCGAAGAACCGCTGGCTTTCGAAGGATGTTATGGAATTTCTGGGATTACTGGGATTGCAATGATGTTAGAGAGCTATATAGCTCCTCCATCTTTTGTATACATTGGTTAAAGTGTTCTGCGGTTTGGACTGGCCCTGAGGAGGGGCCTGTGCCATTGTATATAATGGCCCCTTGATTCGGGGCTGCTGCCCATTTGAGGGCGGCCTCCTTTAGTTTCCCCTGGGCCATGAGGGTCTTGAACCGCTCTATCATAATGGGTCGAAAGGCTGTTCGCATGGGGATAACAGAGGCGGTCGCCGTCGCAGACAGGCCGCCTTGAATCATTCCCACAATTCCATATAGGAAGTTGCCATGGGCGACATATTTATTGTAACGAGGGTTGTTGGTTGTCTCGAAAGAGGGTTCGTACCGGATAGGGTGTTCGTCTAAACGGGCTGCAATGTTGATTATTTCGCCGCGCAGAGTGCGACAGGGCGACCAGTCCTCGGAACCGAATGTGTTTATTGAGGATAAACAGACCTTGCCACTGGTATAGAAATTGGGATGGCAACGCCATTCTGCTTTGCGTGTCCAGAAACTTAGTTTAAAGGGTTCATTAGGATAGTTGGTCTCTGGATAAGTCGCCTGGAATAGATAGCTGCCTCCGAAATAAGGTGTGTTTTCGCGGCCTTCGATATAGAACCAGACCTCGTGGATATTGGTGTCGTCGGTGTAGAAATGGATGCCGTGTTCTCCAATCAGCTCATCGCGAATAGAGGCCAGATTCTTGAGCTCGGCCATAATACGCTTCGCTGTCCGCGCCATCTCCAGGCGTCTTGTTAATTATAATAACGCGTGTCTTTCTTAAACACAGTACAGGGTTCCGCCCCCGTACGGCGTCCACTGCGTGGAGCAGCTCCGCTGGAGATTGTTGGGATGGAAGTGGTCCCGGGAAGGACGCGAATTCACCCATATGATGGCAATATAACAGAGATATCTACATACTTTTGATTATTACTAGAACTGGAAGTAATACACTTGTAAAAATAATTACACTATTCCTAGTGATAACAAATGATATGTAGAGAAGCCTGTTATATTGCCAGTATGCGGGTAGACATTGCGGCCATCCCAACAATCTCCAGCGGAGCTGCTCCACGCAGTGGGCGCCTCACAGGGGCGAAACCCTGTAGCGGAGCTGCTCCACGCAGTGGACGCCGTACGGGGGCGGAACCCTGTACTGTACTTAAAACAGACGCACCTACAGTTTTTAACGATGACGTCGAAAGGGCCTCAGAAAACCCTATTGCTATCTTCTTTAACCACCTTTTATCAAAAACATCCTGGGTATAGGAAACTTTTGCGAGAGGTAGTATCTGGGTCATCACCTATATCTCTGCGCTTGATTGATTACTTTGTAACCCACTACTCTAAAAAGAATGGGGTATTGTATTGGAATAATAGTTATGGCGAGATTATCGAGGTTCACCCGAATGCTGCCACACCATTGCATAAGTTTCATTTACATTTGGAATACCGTGCCCAACTAAAGAGCTATACGAAGCTCCACTTTGACCCTTTTCGGCGTCATGAGAGGATTTCATTCATTCTGGAAACCACTCCGGAACTATCGGTCATTGAAACAACTGTGGGACAGCTCAACTTCTTTCGGTGGGCGATTCAAAATAATGTGTTGGCTTATATCGAAAATCACTTGGCGGCAGTAGAGAAGGCAATGGCTGAACCGGTGGGTAGCGCCGTGCCCAGTTCTGGTACAAGTCAAAAAGTGCGCCCTACGACTGTGCCGGTGGCTGGCGCTATTAAAAACAAAGCAACTGTCCCTATGCCGGCTAAAGCTGTCGTAAATCAGGTGCGTGCGCAATGCCACCTATCTTTTGATTAAATCTGCGTATCAAGAAGCGCTCCCTGCACCCTAAGCATTTCAGCGGAGCTACGCGTGCGGGGCGTTATCCCTGCCGCTTTTATTCTATTATTTTACTGTAACTAACGTACTCTGTTATGTTATGTTCTGCCATTAGAACTTCTGCTCGTATTGTAGGTATGGCCAGCACAGGACGCCGTTCTTCTTCCAAGATGATTACCCGTCAGAATCGTGCTAAGCAATACAGGGATTCCGACGACGAAGAGGATTACAGCTACTCGCTGCCATCCTCCCTCGGGGCGTCCTATCAGTATACCACGGCACCTCGCAAGATCGAGGCTATGCGTCCGCGCAATCCCGCCCAGGAACGCTATTTCGACCTCCTCGAGCATATTGTCCCCCCAATTGTCGTCGCTGCCGGGGCGGCCGGTACTGGTAAGAGCAGTATTGCGGTTTCTATCGCAATTAAGAAGCTATTTGAGAACGAGTACCAGAAAATCGTAATTAGTCGGCCGGCCGTCTCCGTCGAGGAGGAGCACGGTTTCCTACCGGGCACCCTGGAGGAGAAGATGGACCCCTGGATGCGACCGCTTTACGATACCTTTTATAAGTATTATTCACCTGATCAGGTTAAGGCACTGATTGCTAAAAAAACAATAGAGATTTGCCCCATCGCCTATCTGCGTGGACGGACCTTCGAGAACAGCTTCGTCATTATCGATGAGACGCAGAATTGCACGGTCAATCAGATGCTGATGATTCTGACCCGGATTGGACGCGGAAGCAAGATGGTGATTACAGGCGACCCGGACCAGGCTGACCGCGGCTATGAGACTAATGGACTCAGCGACCTGATGCGGAAGCTGGGTGGGCGCGAAGAGGAGAATGGTGGCATTCAGACAGTTGTCTTCACTGAGGCCGATGTTGAGCGCCACCCGGTGATTCGCCATATTTTGCGTTTGTATAAAGAGACTGGTGTGCGGGGTTAGGGATACTTACATATCAATAATCTCGGATTGGTCTGACAAATCGAAGTCGCTCACGTCACCATGGGCATCGTCGACGATTTCAACCGTAATGGGCAGATTCTTCAGGAAGTCTTCGTTCACCTTGACGCGAACTGGGACCATGCCCTTGAAAAGGGACTTGGCGAAATCGGTCTCGCGCTTGGCAATCAGCTTCAGGTCATCCTGAATCCGCTTCACGCTGAGTTTGCGCGCCTGTTCGACCTTCGCCCGACGAGCGTCTTTATTATTGTTATTATTGGAGGACGGAGTGGGAGTGGGGCCGGTGGCAGCAGCGAAAACGTGTAGCACCATTTCTATATAGTAAATATTAAATTGCACATTGTGCTTAAGTATTATTTTTGTAACTGTCTTATAATGCAGACTTTCGCACTTACGCGAGTATATGCGTCGGCGAGTAAACGAAACCCGCTTCGCGTCGCCAAGTTCGCATTCGAATACCAATATCGGAGCTATTTTCAAACCGACCGCAAAGCGCTCGGCCGTTGGTTAAAAGAAGAAATGGTCGCCCTGGGACCTGCTTATATCAAAATGGGTCAGTTCCTTTCGACGCGCATTGATATTTTCGGGAAGGATGTTATCGCCGAATTAGGTGAGCTCCAAGACCGCATCGAACCAGTACCGTTTGAGGATATTGAGGTCATTTTGAAGAAAGAACTCGTTGCTGGTGTGAATACCGTTTTCAGCGAATTCGAACGTGAACCGATTGCGACAGCATCGATTGGCCAAGTCCACAAGGCGCGCCTTCGCAAAAGTGGGCGAGCGGTGGTAGTTAAAGTACAAAAGCCAGGTGCAGCCGAGTCGATTCGAGATGATATTCAGTTATTGAAACAGGTTATCGGTGTCCTGGCGCCCCTGAATCTTCGCCAAGTAACTGAAGCCGAAAGCCTCATCCTCCAATATGAAGGTTATCTATCCGTTGAACTCGACTATCAACAAGAACGCGCCAATATGGTTCTCTTTCGCGACCTATTTAAAGGAATTCCATGGGTACAAGTACCCCGCGTTTATCCGGAGTTTACCTCACGAGAGGTGCTGGTAATGGAATACGTGCCCTCGACCAAAATCAATGATCTGGTTGCCCTAAAGCGTCGGAAGATTGATACATCTCGGGTGGCACGGAATCTGATGCAAACGTTTCTACAGATGATTGTCTATTATGGAAACGTGCACTGCGACCCGCATCCGGGCAACCTGGGTATCGGTGCGGATGGTGATACGATTGTGTTGTACGACTTCGGTAATGTGGTGGCGCTGGAACCGACCTTTTATAAAAAGATGCGCGACCTGCTATTTGCCGTTTATCAAAAGGATGTCGATGAGTTCCTGACGATGGTGCTCGATATGAATATTTTGGTGCTGGAAGAAGGGAGTGACCGAGCCGAACTCCGCGAGTTTTTCGCGTTGTTCTTCAATTACCTGGATTCCCCTGACCTACTCAAACTAAAGGATTCAATCCTGGCGAATGAAATACTGAATGAATCTGAAGGATTGCGGTTTCGCGTGGACCAGAACTTTCTCTCACTATTCCGAGTATTTTCGCTGCTCGACGGCACCTGCAATGCACTCGACCCGAAGTTCAGTTATCTGGATGCATTGGCCCCCTTTGCCGAGGAGGTTATGGGAGACACATCATTTATTACCACCAAAATATCCAAAGACTTTGCTGTGCTGCAATCGTATCCGAAGATTATTAAGAAAACCGACCAGAGCGTTGAGCGGGTTAATCGAAAAGTTAAACAGATGGAGGGAACCGGAAAGAAAATTGGCGTTGGATTGATGGTGTGGGCGCTGGTGGATAATATCGATTCTCCTGGGAAACTACTGGTGCTCGTGCCTATTATTGGCTGGGCGCTCTTTAAAAATTGAAACAAAGAGAGGGAGAAAACGGTTAGAAATGAATACTCGTGTCGGCCTACACAATAAAACGCAAGTAGCGGGGGAGGGGGAGCTGCCGTTCAATCCAGAGAATCGGTTACTCAATGAACCCGATTTGCGCGAGCTATTTGATAAGAATGGCCTCGAAGGAATCGAGTTCCAAAACATCAACCTTTATCGGAATGCATTCGTTCATCGGTCCTATTGCACGATGAAGAATGATGATTTCGAGAGCGGTAATGAACGTTGTCCACCAGGGTGTTTGCCACTACAGGATATGTCCTATGAACGAATGGAGTTCCTGGGGGATGCTATTCTGGGGATGGTCGTTGCGCGATATCTCTATGAACGCTATCCCGACCAGAACGAGGGATTTCTAAGTAAAATGCGAACGAAGCTAGTGAATGGCAAAATGCTTGGGCATTTAGCTGGACTCATTGGCCTCGAACGCTTTGTTATTATCAGTAAGCAAGTGGAGGATATTCAAGGGCGGTCGAATTATAAGATTCTTGAAGATGTTTTCGAGGCACTTATCGGGGCGATTTGTATTGATGCCGGCGATGCCGGTCCGGGTCGCGCCGAGCAGTGGATTATAGGTATATTGGAGGCGAACATTGATTTCGCAGACCTCGTGAGTTCCAAGACCAATTATAAGGATGCGCTCGCCCGCTGGATGCAGCATACTCATCAAGATGCTCCACGATTCTTTGAAATCAGCGTGGATATGCGTGGTGGACAGAAAGAGTTTCGGTATTGTGTGAAAGACAAAGCGGGTGCGACACTGGGGACAGGGCGCGGACCATCGAAAAAAGATGCTGAAAACTTGGCTGCTGCTGCTGCCCTCAAGTACTATGGGCAAGAGATTTAAGCAGGAATGGGCGTGGGAGTCTTTGTTACCTTTACAGGGGCCTCCCCCGCCAGCCCGCCAAAGGAAATATACAGGCCGGCCAAGACAATCATAATAATGGTGTAAAATAGAATAAATACCGTCTTGATCCACGACCATACGTTACACGAACCCATTACGATACAATTGATATCATAGGTCGTCCAAAGGGCATACAGTGCAAACAAAATCGTAAACCATAAGGATGACACAATGCCGTTCTGTGAAGCAACGATAACCATTGCGAGCAGAAGGGATATCAGAGATGTAATAGCGACGACCTTTGCCTGCGTCGACTCGAATACCATTTATTTTTAGTCAGAAAATAATTCATTATTATTGGTAACGCCCTTCTCCATTAATAGGTAGTCTGTCATAATGATGGTATCGTCTTCTTGTTTTTTATCTTGAATAAATGTCAGCTGTTGTAGGACGGGGCGGTCATAAACATTATCAATTTCCTCATGTTCCACACATTCTAAAAGGTGTTGGAGGAGGGTTGTCGCAGTTGCGGTTGCGTTATGGGTAATTGAAAGCGATGAGAAATAGGGGCTCAGTTGTTTCGTCACATCGTCGCCGTTTATCGTAATCGATAGAATATCACCGTCTTTTTTAAACTCGGTGTAGGCCTTGAGTTTTTCGTAGAGGCCGCGACTGGAGAAGTACCACGTTTGTGGTCCGCCGATGGCATCGAGCAGCTTGGTTCCTTTTAAGAATAGCGATAGCTGTGAGCCCTTGGACCAGACCTGAATATGATAGAACCCATCCTGTTCGATATCAATCGTTGAGCGGTTCCACCTATCTCCTCGCAAAATTACATCGGGTGTGGAGCACTTATAGATAGGTGTGATGATGCGTGTTTCAGAATTAATATGGTCAATACGAGAAACATGAGCGGGAATAAAATTATAGAGAGTCGTCCAAAAGTAATCGTACATACGAACTAGTTTAAGAAGGGTGTTAACCAGTATCATTCCTATTCTTATTCTTATTCTTATTCTTTATAACATTTTAACCTGTTTAAATGCTGGTTGGGGGCGGGACAGGGTGAAGAGAATAAAAAGAGAGAAGAAAATGGAAAGAAGTGATATAAGTATATATAGTAACGTATAGTACAAGACAGTGTATGGCGGTTGCAACTGCAACTGCAAATGAAATCGCTGAACAGATTGTTGCCGCCACAATCCTATATCATAATGAAGGCGAGACTGGTCTTACTGACGACGAGTTCGACGCACTTAAGGCGCGTCTCAAGAAATTGGATCCAAAGAACCCCGCCCTTCGTATGATTGGTGCCCCTGTGAAGGGAGAGAAGGTACAGCTGCCATATTGGATGCCGAGCCTCGATAAAATCAAAGATGACCCTAAAGTATTGGAGAAATTTAAGAAAAAGTATACCGGGCGCTATGTGGTGAGCGATAAGCTGGATGGGAATTCGGGGATGTACGTTGTCAAGGGTTCTGGGAACGGGAAGATGCTTTATACTCGGGGCGATGGCGAGTATGGTCAGGATATTAAACGGATGATTCCATTTATTAAGGGGATTCCTTCAGGGGACGGCGAGGATATTGCTGTTCGCGGTGAACTGATTATCTCGAAAGCGAACTGGGAGAAAATCAAGGATAAGGGTGCCAATGCTCGGAATGTCGTGGCGGGGGCTTTGCATACAAAGGTTCCGAATCCCGAGATTGCTCAATATATTGACTTCGTCGCTTATGAATTGCTTGCACCGAAGATGATACCGAGTGCAGGTATGAAATATATGGCGGATAAGGGGTTCAATGTCGTTTATAATACCAGTTACGATACGGCGTCGATGACCTTCGAAACGCTTTCTGAGAAGCTAATGGAGCGGCGGCGTGTGTCGCCTTATGAGGTGGACGGTATCGTGGTCGTACACGATGCAGAGCACCGCGCAATAAAGGGAAAGAATCCAGGTTACGGGTTTGCCATGAAGAGTATTCTGCTTCACGACGAGGCTGAGGTAATTGTTAGTGAAGTTGAATGGAATGTGAGCAAGGATGGCTATCTGAAGCCGATTGTGCATTTCCCTGGGGTGGTATTGGCTGGGGCGAAGATACAGAAAGCAAGTGGTTTCAATGCGAAGTTCATTCAAGAGAACGGCATCGGACCGGGGGCACGGATTGTGATTATTCGGAGCGGTGATGTTATTCCGCATATTGTGCGAATTCTATCGGCGGCTGGGGCAGGGGCGTCGATGCCTCCAGGGACTTGGAAGTGGAATGAAAGTGGTGTGGATGCCATCGCCGAGGGCGGAGGAGAGCAGATGATGCTCAAAACGATGCAGCATTTCGTCAGTTCGTTGGATGTTAAGGGGGTGGGGCCAGGGACGCTCCAGAAACTTTACGATGCCGGGGCGGCCAAGACGATTCCGGAACTCTTGCGAGTGTCGAAGGCAACTATTCTAACAATCCCTGGGTTTAAAGAAAAATCGGCGGCGACGGTTTATGATGGTCTGCAAAATATCAAGGCAACGGCGAGCTGTGTTGATTTGATGGTGGCCAGCAATATATTTGGACGTGGCCTCGGAAAAACGAAGCTGAATCTGGTAGTCGCTGCTGTACCTGAAATTGCTGAAGGCGCCGGCGGTGAGAAGATTGCTGGTGTGCCAGGGATTGGGAAAACAACAGCAGTCTATTTCATGGATTGTCTACCACGGTTCTTTGCGTTTATGAAAGAGATTGGTATCAAGTGCAAACGCACGGATATTGGCACTGGCCCCATCCCTGTGCCCGAAAAAGCAAAGAGCGGCATTAGCGTTAGTGGTTTGACTATTGTTTTCACAGGTGTGCGAGATAAGGACGTAGAAGTAGCTATCGCGGCGGCCGGTGGCAAGGTCACTGGCAGCGTATCCAAGAATACCGATGTTGTGGTTGCAAAGGACCCCGAGGATGCCACAGGTAAAGTACAGAAGGCACGCGAACTGGGTGTTAAGGTCGTCAGTCTCGGTGAGTTTGTAAAACAATACGCTATTTAAGGCGCGGTAGCGCGGGACGGAAAATTGATTAAGGGATGCGACATTACTTATTATAAGTAATCGCCATGGCATATGTATATCACGAATGTCTCGATGCCAGCGCACCCTTTGCCCCTCAGCCAGCGAAAATCAAGACCACACTAAAACCACATCAATTGGCTGCTTTGCAAAAAGCCACCGTTATGGAACGGACATGTGAGCTTAAATGTTATGAGAGTAGTCAGGAAGAAGGCGGTGGCGTGCCAACGGTTATCACAGTTCGCGCAAACATGGGGCTCATTGGGGATATCGTCGGTTATGGCAAAACCCTGACGGCGCTTGCCCTTATAGCGGCCGTACCCAATAATGCGATTTATAATGAGGTCAAACATATATCGAGTTCTTATTCATCATCATCCTTTCACGTAGTTGAAAAGGAATGGAACCGTGGGAATATTATTAATGACTTAATTCCATCGACCCTTGTCGTAGTGCCGCGCGGACCGGTGTTCTGTCAATGGGAGAGCACTATTGCGAAGCAAACGACCCTTAAGGCGCTCATTATCGACCGGGCGCCTACTATTAATAAACTCCGAGTACCAAGTGATGCGACCCCTGCCGAGCTCAAGGCGTTCTTCGGCGGCTATGATATCGTATTGGTTAAAGATACTATGATTAAGAAGCTCCTGGCACATTTCCATGAACGCACCATGCAAGGATGGAACCGGGTTATGGTTGATGAGGCCCACGATACCCTCTGGACAACACCCAATATGAGTTTCCGATTCCTATGGATGATTACGGCCTCTTATAATTACATGCTCAATCGTGGCGTTCAGAGGAGTCAGTTGGCCTATAATGTTCGGTATCTGAGCAATGATATTATGTTTCAATATCTGCTTATTCGCGGGGACCTCAACTTTGTACAAGAGTCGTTTAGCGTGCCTGCTTATGTGGAACAGTATTACACCGCTCGAATGCCGACCAGCTATCGTGCGGTGATGCCATTCCTATCACAGGAGGTGCGGGACCAGTTGAATGCGAATGATATCGCGGGGGCGATTCAAACGATGGGAGGTAATAGTCAAACCGAGACGAACTTGGTTAAACTGGTGACGATAGAGGTTGAACGGGAAATTGCCAATAAACATAAAGAAATCGAATATGTCACGGCGATTGATATGCCCGCTGATTTAAAGGCTGCGCGGCTGAAGGTGTTGGATGCGTCGATGGCCCGGCTACTTGAGCGACAACAGGCCATCATTGAGCGAGTGACATCGCTGGCCGATAAATGTTGCGCTATCTGTTACGATAATTATACCCATCCGACAATGTTGGAGTGTACTCACGTCTTCTGCGGGCAATGTATTATGGACTGGGTAGTGGCGAAGAAACAATTCGTATGTCCACAATGTCGCGCGAGTGTGTCGGAGAAGTTCGTGCATATTATTGCACCGAGCAGCGATGGTTCCAATTCAATACTGATTGATAGTAATGGTTCGAGTGGTTCGGGAGCGGCGGGGGCGGTCCCTGTGCCAATGAATAAGGTTGATATCTTAATGAAGATTATTACAGAGCGCCCCACAGGAAAGTTCCTTATATTCTCGAGCAACGAGGCGAGTTTCTATACTATCAAGGCCGAGCTTGAAAGCCACCAGATTATTAATGTTGAAATGAAGGGTAGCACCGCGGTAATGATGCATAACTTAGAGAAGTTCCGCAATGGCGTGGCACGAGTTGTATTACTAAACACGCGCTTTGCCGGGAGCGGGATTGATATCAGCTGTGCGACGGATGTCATTATCTTTCACAAAATGGACGATTATAAGATGCAGGCAGTGGGACGGGCGCAGCGTGTTGGGCGTACGTCGACGCTCGCCGTCCACAATATCTGTTATCCCGATGAGATGCCATCGGCAACGGTGGTGCCGCCTTAAAACAAAAAGAAGAAGAAGCAAAAGAAGAAGCAATAGAAGAGGCAATAAGAAAGAAGAAGCAATAAGCAACTTATTTTTTACAAAAATATAAGTAATAGATGGCTCAGGTTGTTCCTAACAAGGCGATAGCCAATTGTATTCGCCAAGTATCGAATTGGTCGAATATTCTACCACATAACAAATACGATACACCGCGTTTTAGTCCGGATAAAACGCGCCAGGATTTGCCAATAGCGAGTCCGAAAATGAAGGCAATGTTCGATAAGATTGCTGCCCTGGATGTTGAAGATATGCGGCTTCGCGGTCATCTCTATAAGCATGTAATCTACTCGGATGTGAGAAGTGGTGGGTATGGAGCGAAGATTCTGGCGGCTGGCTTCGGGGGGCGCGGTTATAAATATGCCTACGATGGGCGTTTTGTTATTGATGAAACGATAGGGGATGGAAATAGCAATCGGGTGGCAGTGCTTTGTTCGACGGAAGTTTACGGTAAGCCGATTGGTGTGCGGTTTAAGAAACAGCTGCTTGCGACCTTTAATCGCCGCCCGGACAATGTGCATGGCGAAGTGATACGGTTTATTATCCTTGACCAGGGATTTAAGGAGGGTATCGATTTGTTTGATGTTAAATATGTGCATTTATTCGAACCCCTTGTAACTCAGGCGGATGAGCAACAGGCCATCGGTCGGAGCACTCGGTTTTGCGGGCAAAAAGGTATCGAGTTTACGCCAGGAGTCGGTTGGCCACTATATGTATTTCGGTATGAAAATAGTATCATGGATGAAGTGGCGGACAAATACGATTCGGGGCGGTTATTCGAGCTGTATTTGAGATATAGCGGACTTGATTTACGGCAAATTATCTTCGCCAACGCAATTGAAAAGTTGGCAATTATTGGGGCGGTGGATGAACCGCTCACCAAAACGATTCATAACTTTGCATTAGAGGCGAAATCGAGCTATGGCCTTGAATGGCTGTTCGGGGCGGGAGGTGGCGGAGCGAAAGTAAAGGTGGCCAAGGCGGCCAAGGCGGCCAAGGGAAAAGCGATTAATGTGAAGACCCTTATGCCACCACTGAAGACGAAGTTGACTTTCCTGCAAATGCGTGAAATTATCATAACCCAGTATAAACAGTTTGCTTGGCCTGCGGTGCAACTCGAAAACCAATGTAATGGGGGCGGTGGAGCCGAAATTGTACTATTTACCGGTGGAGCCGAAATTGTACAATTTACGCCCTCGCAAAACTTCCTACGAAATTTCTTCCAACCCTTGTGTCCATATAAGGGCATGTTAATGTGGCATTCAGTCGGTACGGGAAAAACATGTACTGCGATAGCCATTGCCTCGTCTTCGTTCGAGAGAGCCGGCTACACAATACTATGGGTTACTCGGCATACATTAAAGAGCGACGTTTGGAAGAACATGTTTAGCCAGGTTTGTAATGTTAATCTAACTCTGCAGAAGATTCCAGCGGATGTTTCGCGGCCATTGGATATTGTTTCCCATTCATGGATGGCGCCGATTTCTTATAAACAATTTAGCAATATGCTTCTAAAGCGCAATAATATTTATCAACAAATGGTGGCACGCAATGGAGCGGACGACCCCCTTCGCAAAACACTGGTCATTATTGACGAGGTTCATAAACTCTACGCACCCGATATTGTCGGGATAGAGAAACCGGATGTTGGTGTATTGAATAAATGGATTCAGCACTCCTATAACATATCTGGTGCGGATAGTGCGCGTCTGCTACTGATGTCAGCGACCCCGTATACGGCGAATCCAATGGAACTAATGAGTATACTGAACATGTGTCGGCTCGAGAGTGAAGCGATGCCAACCGAATTTGGGGCGTTTGCGACCAAGTATCTGGACGGGGAGGGCGGCTTCACTAAAACCGGTGGGCGAGCGTTTCTGAATGATATTACCGGTTATATTAGCTACCTAAATCGGAGCAAGGATGCCCGACAGTTCGCTTACCCGATTATCGCAGACGTTGTAGTGCCGATGTCTCGCGATGAGGCGGACCCTAGTGCGCTGGCCATCTTAGATAAAACGAATGAAATCGCGGGAATCGAGGACCAAATTGTTGGGCTCGGTAATGATCGCGAATTGGTGGGTGCGGCAGCTGGGGAGTGCTTTGCACTCGAGGGCGTAGGAAGCGAAAACTGCCTCGCTATTCAGAAACAAGCGGTGGTGGCGAAAGGGCTAATTGAACAGGCTGTCAAGGCCCTCCGAAAAAAACAGACAGATATTCGCAAGGAGATTCGGTTATTGCGCGAAGCGGTAAAAACCGCACGAGGAATTAATATGAGCCAGGAATCAGCACTTGATAGGAAGTGCTTTACAAAAATATAGAGTGATTAGTAGAGGATGTCAAGAGGCATATTGGTTTTCCTGGTGGTCGTATTGTTGATAGTTGCTATTTTAGGTATTAATTCAATGCGGGGAAGCTTAGTTCAAGAGAACTTTGAAGCCGATCCACAGTATCAATTCAAAGATGACTGTACTATTTATTATACCGATAACAAAAATATGCAGACTGCTTGTGATGAGGGTGAATTTGAACACCCTCCTCTATATTATGACATTAAGATTGCCCAAGACCCCAACAATGCTGAAAAATGGAGAAATATTAAAGCAGAGCAGGCAAAACCTTCAATGCCAAGTAACGGTTCTCGTAAGGTATGTAAAGTAACCCTCCCTGAATGGCAACAATATCATGAAGGTGGGAGTGAATCTATGCCACCATCAATTGTCATGCGGCCACAAGATAGTGTGCAAGGAGATGTTAATAATTGGGCCCATTGTGTTTATAAGGTTGCTAATCAAGATGCCCGCAAGAAGGTTAATCAGTTTAATACTAACTACGTTGGTACTGCGATGAAACTTGATAAAGAAGCTGACGATAAAACAGTAAAAGAACTTCCCATGAATGGTGCTAGCTATGCGAAAATGGTACTGAATCGTATTGGTTTACCGGATATCTCAAATATTTATTGTAAATGGAGAGGTCGTAAGTTAGATGACAGAGGCAATCCAACTCAAAGTGTTCCATTCCAAAATGGAATGATATTAACAATGGGTTTCTCAAATACAAAAGAGGAGGGTCTAGAAGTAAAGACAGTTGAATATATGAAAGACGGAAATATTATTACGTGGGACAGCGCGTTGAACAAAGCGGACATTTTAAATATTGTAAAAAATCTGTATACTGATAATATTATTAATAAAGATAGGAATGGCAATGAGTTATTATACAAGAACCCAATCCCAACCAGATACAATATCGTACGAGTCACAAAGGATATATGTGGAACATATGAACAAATTCCGGTTGGTAATATTGGATTGTCATTAAAGGTCCCAATCCTTGTTAAAACAGTACACAGAGTTGAACCAAATTGGCCAACATTAGGTACCAGTAATCAGCTAACGAATAATACAAATACATTGATAGAATCTAGAAGATGGATAAACAATATTATCGATGATTTAACCAAAACTCTTGCTTCAATAAATGCGGAAATAACGGGTTTGTATAATACGCTTAGTAAAGGAAACCGTGATATAGCCTCATTAAACACACAAATTATTAAGGTTACAGCAGATATATTTGGATTAAAGGGTGTGACAATATATCAACATTGCAATTACGGGGGATGGGCTGTAAAACTCCCCATTGGCAACTATACCATGACACAGTTACGCAATCTGGGTGTTATAAACGACGATGCAAGTTCTATAAAGGTTGATGCCGGTATAACTGCAATACTCTACCAGGATGATGGATTTCTCGGTACACAGCTAAAAACAAATAGTGACGTAGGCTGTTTTGTTGATAATGGATTTAACGATGCACTCAGCTCAGTGAGGGTTATAAATACATCATCAGATATTCCCCTAAAGTTTAATGTTTCTCGAGGATTTGCTACTGGAGGGGCCGATAACTGTGGTGGGGCACTTGTATGTTTAGACAGATATCCAATTGATTGTGGAAGGGATGCAATTAACCAGTTTAGATTTACGCGTCCTTCGGAGTCTCAAGGTCAATATGTTGGACAATGTGCGTCTACGCGTACACTCGGTGCCCCTACTGATAGGGCAACGTCTTGGCAGGAAAATGGTGGGGATTGGCGAAGAGATACTAGTATATATCTTGATCGTCAAACTGTAGATTGTGGAACAAATGGGGTTCTAACCGCGTTCGCCCTCCAAGATAGTTGGAATAGTCCCGTACCACAAGCGGCCAATACAGCCCGTTATCAATATAAGTGCGCAAAGTCAACAACACCTCTTGCATGTCGTAATCTATCGACGCCTTATAATGATGAGGGTGGTGGTAATACCATTTATTTAGATCGTCATGACGTTCGGTGTAATGCAGATGAGGCACTCAGTAAGTTTCATTTACAAAGGAATGGCCGGGGTCAATTTAGATACGACTATACATGTTGCAAACATAGCTAATAAGGCGTATGCGGTCGTTTTTTCTTATTCTTATATTATAATATGTCAACACTCACTGAGTTAGAAAATAAAAAAGCAAACTTAGAAAGTAATAAAGCTACAATTCAGCGATTAGTAGATACCACTAAAAGTTCGATTAGTATGATGGAAAGCAATAGGTCCGCTTATGAGCGTGCTATTGAAAACTGTGTTCTCTTTCGAAACTGGATATCATTAAAAGACGCCGACATTGTTGCTGAACATAAGAGCATGGATAAAAAATGGAGGGAGGGAATTATATCCGCTCTAAATAATAACCAATTTAAGATTACAGCGGACTTCACACCAGAGATGCTTTCTGATGACGGTAAGATTTACATTAAGATGCAAAGCCCATAAACTGAATAATTTGCGTGGCCTTCTTTCGTCCAATAAGCGGAATTTGAGATAGAAGTTCTACTTGTGCTATTGGCGACGACGCAGCAGTGAGTGCCTCAAGTAGTTCACGCATTCCAGGATAAACTGCCGCGATGGCTTTTGCAATCACAATTGATAGTCCTGGAATCTGACATAGTTGCAATTGATAGCAGGTGGCAGGGTCGATATTTTCACACTTTCGTTTTTTCACTTTCACACTATCAATATAGGGTGCGGGCGCGGGTGTGGGTTCTTCTTCTTGTCCTCCAGAGATACTTGTGTCCTGAAAAGCAGGACAAAACTTTGAAGGGTCTTTATTCAGGCGTACAGCGAGCTCTTTAATCCAGCGAACACTATCGCCCGGACCCGATGTGAAAATTGGATGGGTTCCATCGCGAAACATTGCACTCAGGAATGCTCCCATAAAAACGCTCTGTTGTAGGCCAAACTGGGGCGTTGCCAGATGTTTGTAGCCTTCGATTAAATAGGCGACTCTGTGGGCAGGGGTATGGGCGAGAACACGCGTTTTTTGTTCTCGCCAGCGACCATCCTTAATTGATGCCGCCAAGTCAGCTGCAGTTTTGCGCTCAAAAACGAATATTGTGGGACCATAACGTATTTGAACATCACCGAGTTCGAGGTTCTCGACGGTAGCTTCACCAGGACCGAAGAGAGGTATGAGGTCGCGTTCGCGCATATCAATGTGAATTGTGACAGTTGTTGCCATACTTATTTCTTTGTTTTAACTACTTGGGTTATTCTTAACTACTCTCATGAGTAAACAAGTCCTCAACCGTTAGTCGTCGACGTCCATCGAGATTATGAAGCGGTGGCAGTTTGGATACCGGCACTAATGGATTCAGGTTGTAATTATTGGATATTTGAGTACGCATATAGTCTAACTCGTCACCATCCTTAAAGTTCGCTGCCAGTGTTCCCTCAACAAACTGCCACCACCCATGAGCCGCTTGTAGGCGTTCGACTGGAGATGAGTAACTATCAAAAATAGGCGATAGATTACTCGATTCGTGGTATTTGTCGCGAATTTTATCCCAAAATTTACGTGTTTGGTGTGGCATCGGTATGTTTATATTCGACGAACACGGTTTTAAGTAGCTTTCCATTAAATATAATGAAGAATGAATTTAAAAATAACAGCAAAAAGTAAACATTCTCCGACTCGGGCTTGAACCGAGGACCTTGGGCTTATTAGGCGCACGCTCTAACCAACTGAGCTATCAGAGATGGTCACAAATGACCTATCCTCAAGTGAAAAAGAACGAAAAATTAAACGTACATACATATTTTCTCTCTGGCTTGGGATCGAACCAAGGACCTACAGGTTAACAGCCTGGTGCTCTACCTACTGAGCTACCAGAGAGAGGGTGTCGCTCACCCATACAGCATTCGTGACGTTGGCCTTATATAGTTTTAGCGGACGATGTCAATCAATGTAATATTAGGGCGAGGGTTTAATAGATGTTGAAATTCTGGGAGGATGGCTACTGTAAACGCGAATTGTTGAAATTTTTCAAGGGCGAACACCAAGTTTAGGCCGAGGATACGGCCTTCGGGAGTATTATACTGTCCTGGCCGCGGACGACGAAGGGTTGGATAACGAATATACCATTCTAAACTTAATGCCATTTGTTTGGTGAAGGCGGGGTCAGGAGTACAACACGTAATTTGCGCGATATATTCCCATTGACCGCCATTGCGCGTTGTGGCACGCGCGCCCCCCTTTATCTCGGAACAATGTTGCCGAATACGACGCTTTAGGTTATTTGTATAACCGTTATAGGTGCGTCGGGGGAGGGACGTCGATTGAAGAATATAGCAGTAGTTGGGGGGCGTAACGTCCATATCAATGTATCGTATGATAATATTTTTATATGCTTTTAGTAATGAAAATGCCGACGGCGGGCACTGGGGCGACCCTTAATGTCGTTATTGCAGTTGTTTTAGCCGTTGTTATCATATTACTTGGAATGGGCGCACTTCTTCTCGTGCGAATGCTTGCCTCAAGGGAGGTTAAGAAAGGTATACAGCAGAAACCTGTTGTGGAAGGGCATCAGATTTATAGGGGTACTGGTAAGTGCATTGACTGTGAGTCGCAATTTAAAGATGAACAGTGGCGCGGTGGGTCGAATAAGTGCTATGATTGTGAGAAAGACTTAGTGGCACGAACTGGTTCGGGCTATGGAGCTATGAAGTCAAAGTGTTTCGATTGCTAAGTAATTTAATTTAAGGATTGCGGTAGTGTGGATTTATAAATGCTGTCTGGTCCAGGAGATTGTTGTAAGCTAATTGCAGAGGACCTTTTACAACAACAGTCTTTTTATTCACGGTGTCCATTGCAGATTCTACTATATGTAGTTGAACGGGTGAATAAGAGCAATATTCCCCCTGAGAAGCGCGAACTCTATGTGCAAATGATTTTGGTGGAAGTTATTATTCAAGGAGGTGCGAGTCTACCCCTGGAGACCATATTCTCTTTACGTAATATACTTTCAATGCGACCGAAACTGAGCTCAGGGGCGCCGCTGTTTCTTAAACAAAATGCTTGCCTTGGAATAACTGTTCTGCTGGGAGTTATTGGGTCGATGGCACTCGTCTTGCAAACGCTAATGGTGCCTTATTCGACAGTTATTCCGACTTAAAGCTTTGAGTTATTATTTTTTTAATATAATACAAACACAACAATGTCACATATTCTCAACTTCGGCAGTGGTTTTGATACTGAGCGTAATATGAGCGTTATCTATGCCCTAATTGGCGCATTTATTGCAGGTGTTTTTGTGCAGGCCGGATTTGGAATGATGTTTGGAGAAGGAGAGCCCAAGTATGTCCGTTCGGTTAAGGCAGAGGATGATACTGAGGCAGAGGATGATACTGAGGCAGAGGATGATACTGAGGACGAAGAGGAAGATGGGGCTGAGGAGAAGGATAAAGAAGAGGTGAAAGAAGGACCTGTCGCCGCTGACGGGGAGGCCACGACCGACGATGATATGCCGGGCCTGGTGAGTGATGCCGACGATGACAGTGAGTGTGGGGAAAAGTAAATGATTTAAAGCTATTGCATCTCTATAATGTAGTCTTAAAAACACATATAATGGCAGATGAAACCCACTCTGTTGAGCTAACTCCCCCTACTGTTACCAGCAACACGGATGCCATTCTACATGAGATTTTCCGTGAGCTGGTGGTCATTCGCCAGCATCTGCAGCGTGCTTCGGGTGTTGTGGCTCCGCGTCGGACACGCCCTGCTCTAGTTCCGGTAGCAGGGGCGGCAACCGGTCCGGGCGCCCCTTGGACTGATGCCGAGATGGATGGTCTGCTAATTGAGCTTAAGCAGAAGCTGTCTTGGGCTGATATTGCCAAGGCACATGGTCGTTCTGAGAATGGCGTGAAGATGCGTCTGGGTCAGTTCTTTGGCTGGCGTAATCGCCAGGGTGATTCCTGGGAGGCGTTGGCAGAGGGCATTGACCGGTCCGTTGGCGAAATTCAGGAGTGGGCAGCGAAGGCAAGCGAGCGTCGGGCACGGTCCACACGTGGTACCGCCTAAATAACCCCTTAAACTCTCAGCGTAGTGCGCCAATAACACATCCCTTAAACTCTCAGCGTAGAGCGCCAATCACGCGTTTCCCTTAAACTCCAGCGTAGTGCGCCAATAACACATCCCCTTAAACTCCAGCGTAGTGCGCCAATAACACATCCCCTTAAACTCTCAGCGTAGTGCGCCAATCACGCGTTTCCCTTAAACTCCAGCGGAGCTGCGCGTGCGGGGCGCCATCCCTGCAGAGGAGCTTGCGCGTGCGGGGCGCCGTCCCTGCGCTTTAATCTCTTTTTTATCTGTAATAGATGGGACTCTTTGAAGTTATACTATTATGTTTCGCAGTAATTGCTATTGCCGCTTTAGTGGTTTACTATATCGTCGAGTATCGGGCGACTACAACCGAAATTGTTGATAAAATTAAGGCCACAGATACCGCTGTTCAGACCCAGGACACAAATAACCGCGTTCTTCTCGGAAACGTAAAGTCAGTTGTGCAACAGCAGAATGATATTAACAATACTATTTACAAGACTTTCTCGGGTTATAGTAATGTTATGAATGCGAATATATTCGATGTGCGGTCAACATTAACTACCCAGACTGGTGTGCTGGGCCGCATACAGGCAACACAGAACAACTATATGTTGGGCATGTCGAATATTTTTACCCTCGGGTCGGTCATTGATACTGGTCTGACACCGTCACCTGCGTGGTCTTCGGGCGTTTTTAGCTTACCCGGGGTTGGTAAGCCGGATGTGCGACTCATGAACCATGTAACAGCTGTATCGGGTGTGACGATACGCGATTTGAAAAACGAAGCCGGTGGAACAGCGCGTATGAATATTTGCTCGACAGATGGTCGCTGTATTCAGGTGCCGGATGCCAATGGTAATACCTATATTACTACTATGGCACCATCGAAAGAGATTGTACTTGATGGTGATGTAGTTGCTAAGGCTAACCTCCGCGTTGATGGTATGACAGATACCAACTCTTTAAAAACCAACTATGTAATATCAAAAAACACAATCGCTAGTAATGGTGTATATACATCAAGACTCATTTTAAATGAGAGAGAAGTCAATGTTGACCCTAAATCGGGCGTTTTATCAATTGACCTTAATTCAAGCAAGATAGGTATATAAAACGGTTATTACATAAAAACCAGGCCAGTACCTGTCTCATCACCTAGGTCACAAGGAAACTTAATACCGCTCCAGCAATACCAGGTAAATGCCAGAGGTGTTTCAACCATACACTGAAACATCTCCTGTTCCAATGCGGTGGCGGACATGTTCATGGGCCACTTGGCCAGTAATTTTTTAGCCCCCTCCAGCGTAATCATGTAGGCAAAGCTCTTCGCCGTCGGTTGGCGGTCGACGTAATGGTCGGTATGGTGTTGCAACCAATTACCAATAAAGATAACATCCCAGTCTTCTGGTGTTGCGTCCATAAAATCCGTTGATAGATCCTTGTATAAGGGGTGAAACTCAACTTTTTCGAAAAACACAGTAGCTACTGGGATGTTATTGGTAATCAAGTGTTGCCAGATCTCCTGGTGAGATGTTACTGGTAGATGAGTGACATTACTATATGCGGGTTGACCAAGGCTAAGGCCAAGGTCAGTACGTGTAAATACCGGAATATCGGTGAGGGACATTGCTATATTCGACCGACGCCTTCTTTTTAAGTGGTGGGAAAGCAAATGAAAAAGAAAAGAAATGCTTATTATAGTATATACAGTATACAGTCGTGATGCAGTTCGGTATTCATCATATCGTCATGTTCTCCCAGGCGTTTATTATTATTATGCTGCTCTTCGTCAGCATTTCGGTTTTGCTACTCGGGGGACGCCCATTCTTCGGTGAATGCGAGATTAGCGTCGGCACCAAGGTGCTCTTCCTGGTGGCCCTCGCCGCCACTGTCTTCCTAGGCATTCGTCGGGAAACCTATCTGCCTTTCCTCGGCCCCGCAGTCATGCCCCCCGAGGTACTTAAGGAAATTTCGAGCCCCGATGGCGCAACGGTTCTCGTGAACGTGGTTGTCAACGCCGTGGATGGCACCAAGATAGTGTACTGGGCTGCGCAGTCCGGTAAGGGCGAAGTGATGCAGGACCCTTGGGTCGCTTACACTGGGTTCAAGAACGCCGGTGTCGCCATCGTGAAGGCTGGTAAGGCCACCCTCAAGATTAACTGCCCCACCGAGTACCGCGCCGGCGGCCGGAAGCTGCACAAGCACGTGCACTACCGCCTCTGCCACGCAAATGGTATGACCGGGCCGGTGGAAACCGCATTTGTAACTTGCTAGAGTTAGGCGACCATTTCAAATTTAATTGAAGGATGGTGTGTATAATTTTTTAGATCGAAATCCTCGAATGTTAGGGTATCAATCCATTTTAGTTTATCTTCGAGAGTCGCATCGGCCGGAGGCGGAGGGCGGGTAATAGCAAGCTGAGGCGGTGGAAGTGGGGTGCGTGTTAGCTGTTCCCGAGCTCCTTCGACATGTTGTTCATAAACATGAGTATCTCCCATGCAAATAATGATTCGGTGCGGCTTGAGGCCGAGAATGTGGGCAAAGATGCATGTTAGGGCGGCAGTTGAGGCAATGTTGAAAGGGCTGCCTGCGCAAAAGTCGGCGCTCCGCTGATACATCTGGCAACTCAGGCCATCTTTGCCAATAAAGAAATTATAGAGAAGATGGCAGGGCGGCAGGGCCATGCGGGAGAGCTGGTTGGGGTTCCAGGCACTAATGATGGCACGCCGTCCCATCGGATCCGTGGTCAGCTGATGGAGGACATCGGCGACCTGGTCGGCGCCCTTGCTATTGCTTTGTTCCATAGGGTTGGAGTTATCAAAGGCCGGAGCATAGACCCCGCCGAAATTGCGCCATTGGTGTCCGTAAACAGGGCCGAGCTGGCCCTCCGAATAGTAGAGGCCGCGAGAATCGAGATATTCGCGAGTTGAGTTGCCATCCCATATATGCACATTTTTGGCCTTTAGCTCATTGGCATCGGTTGACCCGCGCAGGAACCACAGTAACTCTTCGATAACGCCCCGCCAAAAAACCCGTTTGGTCGTTAGTAGAGGAAAGGACTCGGAGATGTCGAAAGACAGCTGAGTGCCGAATAGGGCGAGGGTTCCACCGTTGCGCCCGGCGCGTGCTTCGCCGGTTTCAATAAGGGATTTGAGTAGGTCTAGGTAGGCTTGTTCCGGTTGGCTTGTCATGGTCTTCTTTTGCTTTCCATTAGTTTCGAGATATTGCCTTAAATTGAGTTCGTTAACGCAAAAGTACAAATAATTCACAGAATGAATTAATACGGTCTGTTTTGATGAGTTTATTATTAAGGGCGCTAATGTACTCGAGTCGTTCGAGCTCATTTTTAACAGTAATGGAGGTTATGCACATCGTCAGGAGATTGAGCATATAAGTCGAGTCGACGAACCATAAGGGGAGACCCATCGTAATGATAAATGCGTTATTCGTATATGTATTGGACATACCGAATTCAAGAATATCCTCGTATTCTTGTAACAGATGTTTGATACGAAGGAATACATTGTATACAAGGGTACTCGTAATGGTGGGCCCTAGTACATCTTCCATGAAAATAAGAAACTCGGATACTTGGGCGATATTACTATTAATTTGACTTACCCGCTCGTGGCTCACAAGAAGACGTTGCACGAGCCGGGTCATAGCGAAGTTATCTCTAATCGCTTCCCGGATGATGTCGGCGCTGGCGAATATTGGCGATGGTACACGAGCGAAATCGCTGATATCTGGAAGGAGAATGTTGATAATAGGATTGCCCATCCCACTAATGTGAAGGAATGTTTTTGCTGCGCACATAAAGGGAGTCCCTTTTTATAAATATAGGATAAGGGATGGGAAATACTAGTAGTGGTCGAGAACGTGAGTATGAAAGCTATTCGACGGGAAGCGCCGTCGACCCTTATAAAGTATTTAATTTGCCGCGCGACTTTACCTGGGACCAACTAAAAGACGCCTATCGGAGGCTATCGATGAAAGTGCATCCTGATAAGGGAGGCAGCCCCGAACTTTTTAATGTCGTTACAGACTGTTTCCGCACGCTCGCCTATGATTTTAAAGCCAGACAATCCGATAAACCGCATCACGAACTGAAGCGAGCGGCGCAGGACTATTATAGAGAATCGCCGTTTAGCCCGATGGCGACCCAGCCCGAAGTGCCTGCACCGGAACCCGAACACATACCGCGTGGTGTGGCCGGGGGCAACTTTAACGATAAATTTAATCGGTTATTCGAAGATGCCCGCCTCGAAGATGACGAGGTTGCTACCGGCTACGGCCATATGATGGAGACTTCAACCGCAGAACGTGATGACCTCAAAATCCACAAGAAACTAGGGGGAATCACGAACGACAAGTTTAATGAGCTTTTCGATAAACGGGTTGTGCCGAAAACGAAGGAGGTGATTGTTTATAAAGAACCGGAAGCGCTGGTGATGGCCAAGAATCTGCAGTTTAGTGAACTCGGGGCCGATAAACCAGGCGATTATACGAAATCTGAGCGAGATGGAGGAGGGTTGGGTTATACAGATTATAAGGTCGCTTATACGACGACGCGACTGTATGACCCGCGGGCGGTAACTGCCCGCAAAGAATATAAGAGCGTTGATGACTATGAGGCGGATAGGGCGCGAACGTTTGCGAGGGGAGCGACCAAGGAGGAACTTCAATATCAGGCATTGAAGAAGGCCGCCGAAGATAAGGCCGAAGAAGAGCGATTACGGCGACTCGCTTCCCGTGATGCGGTTATTACTAAGCACAGTGAACGAGTTAACCAGCGCGCAATCGGTTTACGCTAATTAAGTAATACGATTTAAGGCCGACGAGCCTTGTTTTATTTATATATTATGCCGAAGTTTTACGATATTCTTGGTGTGAGCAATAACGCAAGTAAAGACGAAATTAAGAAGGCCTATAAAACGAAAGCGATGCAGAGTCATCCCGATAAGGGTGGCGACCCTGAAGAGTTCAAGAATATTTCGCTGGCGTACTCGATTCTGAGTGATGATGAAAAACGTGGTCGTTATGACCAGATTGGCGACGCCGGATGGGAGGCTGGTGGGAGCAGCAGTGGAAATGGTGGAGGTGGGGGTGGAGGGGGCTTTAATCCGAATGATATTTTTGAGCAGATGTTCCGAGGGGGCGGTAATCCATTCTTTCCATTTGGAGGCGGAGGCGGAGGAGGCCATGGTCACCATGGTGCACGGAATCGCGGCCATCGCCTCCATAATATTCGCATTCCCCTTCGCGAGGTTTGGAGCGGCGCTACAAAGCATTTGAAGGTGGTTTTACAGAAGCCCTGTATTAAGTGTCGTGCAACTTGTTCTTCTTGCCAGGGCCGCGGACATATTCAAGAGATGGTACGGAATGGGTTTATGGCAATGATTAATACTCGTGCCTGCGATACTTGTAGCTCAACAGGGTCTGTATTCAAAGGCTGTTCGGTATGTGAAAACAAGGGGTCGAAGACCGAGGAACACCAACTCAATGCAGTAATTCCGCGGGGCGTTGAGAATGGTTTTACTATTAAATTTTCCGGCTTCGGCGAACAGCCCCTAAGTGAAGATGAAACCGCTGGAGACCTGATTATCGAGGTAACAGCTGAGGCCGAAGATACCAACTTCGTTCGCCAAGGAAACGACCTCGTTTACCAGGTTAAGATTTCCCTACGAGAGGCGTTTGTTGGAAAAGACATCGTCATCCCACACTACGAGGGGGCGATTCATATGAATACAAGCGAACTTGGTATCATCCAAGGGGGCAAAAAATATGTAATTGCTGAGAAAGGGCTTGTGAATATTGGTGGCTCTGGCAAAACTGGCAATCTAATTCTAATATTCACAGTGACTTTTCCAGGTGCGAAGCGGCTAACACAAGAGGAGAGAGTCATCGTGGGGGATTTATTCGATTCGCTGGCTATTTGAGGTTATAAAAAATGTCGGTATTCCCCTCGTCCATGAACCGAATTAAGCCGGGATAGCCCTTGTGATAGGTCTTGAAAGTGGGGTCGGTTGTATCGAAATACTTATCGCAAGAGCAATCCTTTGTGGTTTTCTGTTTCCGGTTGGTTTTCATGTTATAAACGTCAATGTTAAAGGTGTTGACGTTCGTGCCGGGTGTGCACTTGCAGCTATTGACGAATGATTTATTGAGCAGGTCGTAATCGACCTGATACATCTGATTATTGTAACCATCGTAGGCGCCCACGGAATAATTGGCTCCACGCGAAAATTTCTTTTTCTCTCGAATGCAACGCGAGGTGGATACGAGACGATTGATGACGCTGTAATGCACGAGTAAAACCCAGATGATGAACATGGCGAGTACCAGCACAAATAGAGCCCCCTCCATTGGTGAGGGGAGAGGTTGTGTAAAAGCGGCCCTAAATGCATTTTGAATGGTTTCCACACTCATATGTCCTCTACCTGTTACGATACATAATATTCGCTTATGCGGCTAGTTTAGCAGTTGTATTCAGCTTATTCATACCGCATTTTACAGAAATAGTGCTATTTTCGAGCATCACGTTCAGGCGGTCGAAAGCCGTCATATTCTTGGGAAGGGGCTTCGACTGTTCTTCAATACATTGTTGATATTCTTCATCGAGAATGCGTCGCTGTTCCGGTGTCATTTTATCGGGTGGCGGCGGTGGTGGGGGAGGCGGGGGCGGTTTCGGTGCTCCGGTGAGCGCTTTGACCATTGATACTGGTGGCACTAGCTTAACTCCTTGCGGGGTTGTAATACCCAGGAATCCTACACCACGTGCCAGGAAGTTCGCGACAGCCCGAGCTGTCGCAATAACCCTGTTTTTAATACTATCACCCGATGACAAAATGTTCGCCAAATCTTCCCAAAGGGGAAGAATTCCGGCCGAAGTCATCGGAGGGAATGGTGTGAGTCCCAGAAGCATTGAACGCAGTGGGAAGAAGATGAACAGTTCCGGAACAAATGTTTTGATTATCCACCAAATGATGAAGATAACTGTTATAACTGCTATTATACTAAAAAATATCCCATTTAAAGCAAAATTTAGCAACCACCATAGCGTTTGTGTTACGACTAATGGTTCCAGGCCTTCGCCAAACAGGTCTGGTAAAATGAACCAGCGACCGATTTGATAAATGAGATAAACCGTAACAAAACTAATCATCATCGAAATAATAGCTCCCATTTGTTTCGGGCGCCCTCTAAAATAGTTTGTTATTTTTTTTACTGGTTCGGCAGCTATTAGAAGGATAGGCTACCGTCGGATTCGTTAATACATACAGTTGTTGGTTCAAGGGATGCAGCCCAACACACGCCTTTGCTTGCATTTGCTGTTAATAGAATACGCTGTACTTGACGGTGAGTGTTTTCTAACATTTCACGATAGGCTTGGGGGACGTCGGAGGGGACGGCATACGTAAGGGTATTAAATAGGACGTTAATTTCGTCCATTCTTTACTTTGGCTATGGACATTGTTTCATGCCCAGCTTCAATTTTTGTGTTTTTTCGAAAAAATTGAATTGCGTGTTAAAATTATGTGTCACAAACTTATATAAGATAAATGGCGCCCGCTCAGAAGACCTGCAAGAACGACTCTCAGTATACGTACACCGGTCGGGAGCAATCCCCGCTCGGCCTAGGTATTGCACCGCAGCCAGAGAAGGTTGGTTCTGTTATGACGGGACGCGATGGCAACAAGTGGATGGTTATCTGCAAGTCGGGGGAGAATATGTGGACGAAGGTGCCGAATGGCGATATGGTGAAGGAGGCACCTGTTATGCGCGCTGAGGAAGAGGAGGCAGCGCCAGTTGCAGTTGCAGTTGCAGAGGCAGAGGCAGCAGTTGTAACCCCGAAGGTGGCAGAGCCAGAGGTGGAGGTTGTTGTCCCGCCGCCTGCCGTCAAGAAGGTCCGGGCATCGAAGAAGGTCGATGTTGTTGCAACGGATGAAGTAGTTGAGAAAGTAAAGAAGCCGCGTGCCAAGAAGGTTATTGCTGAGGCTGAAAAGGTGGGAGAGGGAGAGTCGGTCCCTGTACCCGTTCCTGTCCCTGAGAAGAAAAAGGCCGCCCCTAAGAAGACGGTAGCTGCTGCTGTCGAGGGACTTCCGGTAGAAGGCGTACCGGTAGAAGGCGTACCGGTTATTGAGAAAAAGAAGAAAGCTGCACCCAAGAAGAAGGCAGTCGCTCTCAGCGACGGTGTTGCCACTATACCCACGGAAGCGGCTGAGCCAAAGAAGAAGCGGGCCCCAACGAAATACAATATCTTCATCGGGGAGGCCATCGGGCGGCTGCGTGCAAGCAATCCTGGCCTCCCTGCGGGCGACTATATGAAGATGGCCGCTGCTGAGTACAAGCTGATTAATGTTAAGGAGGTCAAAGAGTAGGCAAGTGAGAGAAATGAGCGAGATAAAAGCGAAACATAAACATAAAAAAATAAATAAAACAAAACCAGGTTTTGTTTTTGTTCATTTTTAGTTCGTCATTATTTGTAGTAGATGATAACGATAGAATACAAACAAGATAAATCCCAGGCGGGGATTGTAAAGAAGGTTATTGTATCTTGGAATGGTGACAAAGATGTGGCAGGGGCATCTGATATAGTTGTTGCCATTAAGGAGGCAAGTGTATTTTTGGATTTGAGTAAGGCTGCATCTGAAATCAGCAACTTTGTGAAGGCTTATAAGATTGAACGGTTGGTACTAGTGATTCCGAATACCCTTGTATCATCCGTTCACTTAGAACATGTTTTGGCGAATTTGCTAAACGCATTATTCCCAACCACATTTCACGCCAATATTACAGTAAATGTAACCCATCCAGGCAACCGAGTCGCACGAGTGGCTGCCGCTGTTACCCTCATGGACCGTGTGCAAAAGGCTCGTGAAGTTGCAATGATTCCAGCGAATATTGCCACCCCTGATTATATGACCGCATTTGTCCAAAAACTATTCAAAAAAGAAACGGGAATTACGATTAAAGTGATACGGGGTGAGGATATTAAGAAGAAGGGTTTCGGGCTACTATATAGTGTTGGGGCGAGTGCTCAGGCACCCCCCGCCCTCGTAGTGATTGAGAGAAAGCCAAAGAAGGTTCACCGTGGTCAGAAGACAATATGTATTCTCGGAAAGGGTATTACATTTGATAGCGGTGGATTGGCAATAAAGAACGAGAATGGTATGGTGGATATGAAATACGATAAAATCGGTGCGGTTTATGCGATGTACGCGACTCTCGAACTCATTCAGAGTGACGAAAAACACCGATTCGTTACCATCCTGCCATTCGCTGAGAACGCTGTTTCAGAGAACTCGACCCGACCAGGGGACGTGTTTAAAAGTTATTTGGGGCCAACGGTAGAAGTTACGAACCCGGATGCCGAGGGCCGCCTGGTTCTGGCCGATGCTCTGGGCCTCGCTCATAAGTATAAGCCGGATCTAATAATTGATATCGCTACCCTCACCGGTCAAGCAAGTCATATCAATTGCTGGAGCAAGGGTTATTACTATGCCCAACCGCTAGCGCTACGTGATGATGTTGAGCGAATCTGCGAAACCATTGGTGAACGAATGATTCCTATGCCTGCTTGGCCGGAATATCGCGAAGTTCTAATGTCGCCTGTTGCCGACTTGGTTAACTCTCCCATGAAGTGTTCTGATAGTTTCGTTGCGGCCCTTTTCCTAAAAGAGTTTGTGCCCAAAGGCTGCCCGTGGTTACATATTGACCTCGCCCATGATGTGGAACATCATATCGCGACGGGAATTGGCCTACGCACAGTTGTCGCTGTTGTTCGTAATGCTATAGGTTAAGGAATTGGTTTGTTATAGTTAGTTATAAGATGCCGCTCTTTGATATTATAGTTGCGGTTGACAATGCAATGGGTATTGGGGTAAATGGGGTGTTGCCATGGAACTTACCGACGGACTTAGCCCGATTTAAGAAGCTTACTGGTGGTGGTGGTGAAGATAATGGAGCACAAGCGGAGGAAAAATTGACTGCCGTAATAATGGGAAAAGGAACTTGGATGGGGCTTCCACGCAAACCCCTGCCTAAAAGAAAGAATGTGGTACTTTCAAAGACCGGGCTAGAGGCAGAGGCAGAGGCAGATGGGGGCGTAGAAGTATGTAACAGTCTCAATAATGCCCTCAAACTAACGAATGATTGCAAGCAGCGGTTCGTTATCGGTGGCGCAGGTGTTTACAAGGAAGCCCTCGCACATAGAGACCTCGACAAAATTTATATGACACGGGTGGATACTGTAGTACCTTGTGATAGACATTTCCCCGATGTTGAGAAGACGTTTACTGTTGTAGGAGAAGAAGACGGAGGCTGCGATAACGGTATTAACTTTAAATATCAGATTCTACAGAAGCGCCGCCGAATTGCCGTCGACCCGGCATATCCTGTGGTTATTGTAGATAGCAGCTATCTAGTATTTAACCGCTACAATGCTACTCTGCGTTGGTACAGTTATAAGACACCTGTTATCGACCATTCCGCGATTACAAAGGACCCTGAATTCGTGGAGGCCTTTATTCGGCATCTACAAAAGGATTTGAAGAAGTTCAAGGTTCCGCATAAAAACATCATCTTCTGTTACGATTGTCCGCGCCGTCGCATTTGGCGAATGCCGCACCATACTGAGTACAAAGGTAACCGTGTACCGGCTACAACATTTAATCCAGATATCTTCAGGGTCTTCTACGAGCATATTGATGAAAAAGGGTACCATATTGCGAAGATGCCGACTCTGGAGGCGGACGATGTTGCATGTCTGGTATCGTCGAGTCCTGAGCTAGCCAAGTGCGAAATAATCTTTATCACCAATGATAATGATTACCTGCAATTGCTTGGTCCAGGGCGAACAATTCGCAATATGCAAGGAATCGACTTGGCAACGCGCAGCTGTGGTGACCCAAATAAAGACCTACTCATTAAAATCTTGATGGGCGATAAAAGTGACAACATCCCTGCAGTATTTACAGCCTGTGGTAAAAAAACGGCTGAAAAACTGGCCGATGACCCAGAACTACTTCTCAAAACATTGACGGCAAAGGGGGCGCATGAACAATTTGCGAAGAACAGGATACTCATCGATATGAACTATATTCCTAACGACCTGGTTAAAATGTTCCGTAATAAATATAACATTTGTGTGCAAGGGTTGTAAGGGGGGAAAGATACTTGTTTTTGTACTGTCAAGAAAAAGAAAAGAAAAGCAAAGAAAACAAAAGCAAAGAAAACAAAACAAAAGAAAAAATGATATTTAAGGATAAATCGAATTAGTTAAAGCCTCTGCATAGCCTTAAATAAATGTTATCATACGAAGACAACGATGGAAACGACGATAGCGCTTGGGAGATTATGAAATCATTGAAAAACTTAAAAATGGATGATGATATTGGTGCGCCCTTCATACCTGTGGAAGGGGTGGGAGGCGCTGGCCCTAACGGCTGCTGTTCCGCACCATCTTACACATCAGAGGATGGTCAAACATTCTGTAAAAACTGTAATACTATTAACGGAGGGGTTATTGAAACCGGAGCAGAATGGCGTTACTACGGCTCAGAGGACGCACGTGATGAAGACCCAAATCGGTGTGGGCTGCCAACCAATGACCTCTTGCCAAAATCTTCACTGGGGTCGGTTATTGGAGGCAGCCGCGGCGAGAGCAAGGGTGTGCGCCAGATTCGGATGTATCAGATGTGGAATTCGATGCCTTATTGGGAGCGGACGCTCTATGGGCATTTCGATAAAGTAACCCACAGCATTGCGAACTATAATATTCCATCGAAGGTGCTCGATGATGCAAAGGTGCTGATTAAACGAGTCAGCGAGAAAAAAATATCCCGAGGCGATAATAAAGAGGGTGTCATCGCATCCTGTATCTATTATGCCTGTCTGATTAATAATACTCCACGAAGCACCAAGGAGGTAGCGAAGATGTTCCATATTGACCAAAATGTGTTGACAAAGGGGAATGCTCGGTTTCAGAATTTGCTGAAGCTAAATGTTAAGTGTTCGTCGGCCGAGGACTTCATTGCGCGCTTCGCTTCCCAACTGGATATGGATTATGAGGATATTCAGAAATGCAAGGCGATGGCCAAGAAACTGGATGATATGGATATCGTTTCAGAGAATGCGCCGACGTCGATTGCAGCTGGAGCCATCTTCTTCTATTGCAGTAATAGTGGTATTGCCTTGACAAAGGCGCAGATTGCCGAAGCGTGTGGAGTGTCTGCTGTGACAATTACAAAATGCTATAAACGTTTGCAGAAATGGAAGGATGCGCTGCTCTAAAGAATTAAAGGTACTTCTTTTTATATCTAATAATACTAAATCGATGTTTAAAACTGAGATTATTGGGCCAGTATTATATGCAACTTATAGTAATATTCATTTTATTGGTGAACTGCATAACATAAACGGACCACCATCTAATAGTGGTTGTAGTTACGTATTGCAACAAATAATGAAGCCATCTTCGCGTAAAATAGAACTAATTATCGAGGCAAGTGTTAACGACCTCCACGTAATGGCAAGGGGTGATGGACCCTTATCACCATTAAAACAGTTAGCTCGTATTATTCGAACGCATAAACAAATCCCTGATAATGTTAATATTATTCTTGCAAATATACGGAATGATGCCCCATTTCAAATATTTGAGGCGATTTATAATTTTGAGGGATTTATTGATATAACATTAGCACAAGGCTCAAGTGATTATGTTCAATTATATCGTAGCAAATGGAAGGCGGCTAAGCTATTTGAAAAAGAATTTTTAAACCGAGTTGCGAAGACTCGTATTAATTGTACAAAGTTCTTTAAGTCCCTTGTGCATCCGGATTTTCTATACCCTCCATGGTTTGAATATCACTTGGCTGCATTAGGTATATCAGCCACTGAAAATAAGTTGAAAATAACGCTGCGTCAAATGAGAGAGACCAATATACCGTTGTTTGAAAATGTTATGAGGATTATTGGCTCAATGTTTACAACAACAGTTCTTGATAATACAGAGTACTCGCCTGCAATGCAAGCGATTGTTGCTAAACGGCAAAGTGGTTCGAAAGATATGGTTATCGAAAGATGGCCGCTCGTTCAAACTTTTTGGATATCCATTAATTCTATCTTTATGGATGCATTCACTATTTGTAAAATATTTGAAGCAAGTCAACAACAAAATGATGTAGTAGTTCTAACAGGCGTAAACCATATAATTAATATTCTACAGCATTTTGATAAAAAAAGCATTCGTTATGTTTATAATGAAAATGGACGATTAAAATTAGCCGACATGGTATCTGGTGCACCACCCCCAGTTGCGAAGAGTCCTACGAGCCTATTGCGTAATTTTAATGCGACCCTAGTTGCTAATCCATAGAATTGGGTCTACATCGATTTCCATTGCGGTCGGGGCAGGTGGTTCTTGCTTTATTTTTTTGTGTTCACGCGGCATTGGAGGGGGCGGCTCTTTGCAAGCGCCGCGGGTTGAATAGTTGTGTACAATGCGCACGATATCACCAGCGGAGCGTTTCATTATTGATTCTATCATTCTCTTTTACACCAAGATTTCATTTTTTACGGAGGCGGTAGGAACTGTGGGTCTTTGGCCAAGTTATAGGTACTGCATAACCGCGGGTTCTGGTATATCTTCGCGACTTTGAGCTTCGCCTTGACCTCTTCAAGAATCTTGAATACATCTGCTGTGCGCGCCCACGGCTCAGCAAGTACAAGTAGCAAGCAGGCCGTCATGGCGCCATGGTATTCGTTGTTCAAAATTGCCTCTACAGCGGTTTGATTATCCATGCTCGCCGATAGGGTTATTAGCTTCGCCGGCACTTCGCACATAATGTTCTCAACATTCACCCTGCGTGGTGCATCCCAGCTATACAAGACATCCCCAACGGTTCCTGAATGGCAACAGTCGAACACGCATATAACACGCGTTTTGGGATTAAAATTTCTGAAAAGAGATTCAATAATATCATCTGGGAGGAGGCCGGCGGTCGTAAAATCACTAGGAACGAGGCATTCATCGGCGCCATCTCGGTCGTCGCCAGACAAATCGCGAACGTAACTACCGTGGCCGCTATAATGAATCCAGGCAAAGTCCAGGTCCTCGCTATAAGATTTGAGAGCGAACTCGTATAAATGCTGAATCATAGCCATTCGGGTGGTATGTTTGGTATCTACCGCATCGGTGTAAACATCCAGCGGCATCTTGAATGTCGTTTCTAAATAGACCGACATGCTCTTGACATCGTTGATACTACCAAGTAATTTGATATCAGGGGCGGCAGTGGAGTAGTTGAGGCCAAAAAGAATCCCGCGGCACTTCATATTATATATAATATACAAATATATTAAATATAATATATTGAAAGATAATTATATATAAAACAAAATAATATAGAAGATGTCGCCATCGGTTTCATCCTCGGCGACTAGAAGTCGCCATCGGTTTCATCCTCGGCGACTAGAAGTCGCCATCGGTATCAACCTCCAGTTTATCGGGAACAACCGACTTGCCGCTCTCTAGCGAAACGCCGGCCTTATTGTAAGCGCCATTCCGGGTCTCGAAGAAGTTGCTTACTTGGTCGAGGGCACTGAACTCCATGAACTGGAAGGGATTCCGGGTATTGTAGATTTTCTCATAACCGAGCTGGCTCAGGAGGCGGTCCGCAATGAACTTAATATACTCTTTCATCAGCTCCGAGTTCATCCCAATCATCGAACAAGGGATACTCTCGGTAATAAAGCGCTCCTCAATATCAACTGCCTCCCGGAAGATGGCGTGAACGCGGTCGGCCGGAATGCGGTTCACCAGCTTCGAATAAATCAGACAGGCGAAGTCGGTATGCAGGCTTTCATCGCGGCTAATCAGCTGATTGGCGAAGCTGAGGCCGGGTAGTAGGCCCCGCTCCCGCAACCAGAAGATGGCACAGAAACTGGCCGAGAAGAAGAGCCCTTCCACAATGGCGAAGCCGAGGAGACGCTGAGCGAAGGGCGCCTCCTTGTCCTCAATCCACCGAAGCGCCCAGGCTGCCTTCTCCTGAATCGCCGGGAAGGTCGTCACCGCATTAAATAGCGCATCCTTTTTCACCGGGTCCTTCTCATAAGTATCAATCAACAGACTATAGACCTCGCTATGAACCTGCTCCATCGCCAGTTGGAAAGAATAGAATGCCTTGGCCTCCGGCAGCGGGATGTCGTTCATGAAGCGCTGGCCGAGGTTCTCCATCACAATGCCATCGCTGGCTGCGAAGAAGGCGAGCACATGGTGGATAAAGAACTTCTCGTTTTCATTCAGCTTACCGAGATCAACGAGGTCCTGGCTGAAATTGATTTCGTCGGCAACCCAGTATGATGAGGAGGCTTCCTTGTATTTGCGGAAGATATCGTCGTACTGGATCGGGTAAAGAACGTGGCGAGACTTGTTAACCTGGAGAATCGGTTCCTGGGCATCGAGATTCATTTGTCTATCTTATGGGGAGAAAAGCTTAAGACGTTTTAAATTTTTCTTCTATTACTTTAGTTAAAAAGTAATGCTATTTACCTTCGCAACATCGTCTTATAAGTCAGTTCTAGACAGGTTTAAGGGAGATGAGGAAGACGTTGAGAAGAATGATGTCATAGTTACTTATACGCTGCAAAACTGGATTATATTCGTTATAGAGGTAGTTGCGACGATACTTGCAATCACTTTATCTTGGACATGCAAGGCGAATCAGGCATTAGATATGCAATGGAGGCTCCTTTATGTATTCTTAGCATTCGTGTTTAGTATATTCTATTTGCTATTTTACGTTATCTTCTGGCAATCAACTTGCAGGGCATAAACTATTGCGTTTATTAGGATTATGTATAATAGATTGTGATAGTAATGGGTTCAATAGATAAGCGTCTACAAGAACTGATTCGTCGGGCGAATATTGACGGTGCAGTTGAATATACATGTCGCCTATTCGAAGAAGGCAGCCAAGATACAGTTTATCTCACATTGCTAACGATATGTGGACATATGTATAAGAATAGTGATGCGGCCTGGGTCGATACATTAAACGATTTACACAATGCTATCGCTAAAAAAGAGATTTCGCATATTGCGGTGGTCGTGGCAAAGGTTGGGATATTAGTGCATAAGAATGCTGGAGTGAGTGCGAGTGGAGGCGATAATATGGATATATTACGGAAGAAAGTTATCGGGTTCTTCGAGGGCGGTGCCCTATCGCCGGCAGGAGAAGAATGTTATAGTGCCATTCTTCCAAATAATACTGAGGAACGCGATTTTGCTATAAAGTTGCTTGGTGGTTTTAGCAAAATATGGACAGAAAATAACGTTCAGGCATCTCAGAATTCCCTCGAATACTTTACCAGGCGGCGGCTCGTTTTAACGGAGCTCAATATGCCGGTCTTTCTATGGGGGGCATTACTTGCATTTACAAAAAATGCGTCCAGCATCCGGCGGCGTCATGAACTCTATATATGGAGTTGTAAGCGGGGAGCCGGTGTAAATGGGCTTTTATGGGCGGGTGCTGTGGATATTAGTATTAGTTCGGGGCCGATTTGGTCGGCGAGTCAAATAGCCGGTTTCAAACAACTATTTGAAAGCGCTGGGGATATCTCTGAGAAACAGAAGTTTATTGTGAATCCAATGGACTATGTGCTCGCCCATGTTCCAAAAACAAGTCGCCAAGAGCCGCTAGTCATTCCCGATGTCGGTGCTGCCGCCGCTAGTATTAAAGTATTAAATATTAGGAAGCATAAGGTAGGAAAATGAGACCCGTTATCTTAATTCCAGGAATGGGCGGAAGTGTATTAGTTAGGAAGGGGGCGGAACACAAACGCTTTCTACATAAACGGCTAATTGATAACAGATGGATTAATATTGATGTGGTGAATCGAACTGCGAAGTGGAAGCGCGATATGGAATACGAGTTTAACGGAGCTGGACTTATCGGATATGACCCTGATATTATCCCATTCGAATTTGGCAGTGTTAAGGGTGTGACCGATATTGTATCAGAGTTTGGGTTACTTACCAAAGGGCATAGCCGATGGCTTGATACCGCCTATAACCATACTTATTTTGGAACACTATGCGATGAGCTTGTTAGCGTCGGTTATACGGATAATGTAAATCTATTTGGGGCGAGTTACGATTTTCGGTTGATACTCGACCCAGTGGTTATGGCGGCGACATTCGAGAAATTTCGGCGGCTGATTGAAGGCGCTGCCGCAAAGGTCCCCGCAGTTGTGGTATGCCATAGTGCGGGTGGTATCGTTTTTAAACTATTTCTCACGAACTACGTCGACCTGGAATGGAGACAGAAGTATATTAAAGAAAGTATCTATGTAAATGTTCCATTCTCCGGCCTGCCGGCATCGGTGCGTTGTGTGGTAACGGGGGACTTCTATTACCCGGCTTTACGCAAACACTATACCGAGCTCATTCGCCGGAATTCGGCCATTATAATGTGTTTGCCAAATGAACTTGCTTACGATAAGGATGAGGTGTTCTTTATGGGCGGCGGAGGGACTGGGGGGCTTGGTGATGTATCTATTCGAAACTACAAGGCCCTCGAAAACGAAAATAAGGCCTTTAAGATGTGGCGGTGCCTGAACGCCCCCTTGCTAAAAGATATCGCAATACCAATTAAATCACCGTCTACGTTAATTATGTGTAATAACGTCTTAACAGGTGGCCAATATAATGCACAGTCTGTTGTGTCGCGCGCCGAATGGGGAGATGGAGTAGTACCAACACGCAGCCTATTATCGGGAATCAAAGCCTTTAATGAGAACTCAATCGATTTGCATATAATGAAGGGAACTCACGTCGGGATTATCCGAACGAGGGAATTTATGGATATCGTTTTAGCTAAAATTATTTAAGGCTTTTGGACGCAAAAGACTGTAAGAAAGAGATATAAAATGGCTAGCACGACTAACACTGCAACCGGAACTGGCGCAGTCGTTGGAATTGACCTCGGTACCACATATTCTTGCGTCGGTGTCTGGAAGAATGGTCGCGTAGAGATTATTGCGAACGACCAGGGTAACCGGACCACACCGAGCTATGTCGCATTTTCATCGGGGGAGCGGCTAATTGGCGACGCCGCCAAGAATCAGGCAGCCGCCAATCCTGAGAATACTATTTATGATGCTAAGCGTCTGATTGGGCGCAAGATTGACGATGAGGTGGTCAAGGCCGATATGAAGCTCTGGCCATTCAAGGTATCTGGTGGTGTGGATAACAAGCCTCTGATTGAGGTTATCAATGCGGCTGGCAAGCCGGAGAAGTTCCACCCGGAGCAGATTTCGGCCATGGTTCTCGAGAAGATGAAGGATACTGCGGCAGCCTATCTCGGTGAGCCGGTGACCAAGGCGGTTATCACGGTGCCAGCCTATTTTAATGATGCCCAGCGCCAGGCGACCAAGGATGCAGCAGCCATTGCCGGTCTGGCTGTGCTGCGGATTATCAATGAGCCGACGGCGGCGGCCATTGCCTATGGTATGGATAAGGTCTCTGGGGGTGGTGAGAAGAATGTAATTATCTTCGATTGCGGTGGCGGTACCCACGATGTATCGCTTCTCAGCATTGATAATGGTGTCTTCGAGGTCAAGGCAGTCGCCGGCAATGGTCACCTGGGCGGCGAGGATATTGATAATAAGCTGGTGGAC